>Ga0196960_10000107_pt1 | contig 32706 bp, 36 predicted proteins | sample S3v_5metaG_FD_183187 | JGI IMG/M metagenome (GOLD analysis project Ga0196960, IMG submission 183187) | Soil microbial communities from Anza Borrego desert, Southern California, United States - S3+v_5 | ecosystem: Environmental > Terrestrial > Soil > Desert | place: USA: California | collected...
GCGAGCGCCAATCCTGCGCCTGCACCGCGAGCAGCGACCGCGCCACCTCCACCACCGGCCGCGCCTCGCGCGACGCCAGCAGCTGCGCGCGCACCCGCGCCCGGCGCACCTCCACCTCCGACACGGGCCGACCCTACCCGTTCGCAGCGCGCCCCCGTGGACGCCACGCCGCTCGCCACGCGCGTATGGTGGAGCCGTCTTGTCCGCCCTCCGCGTCACCCCAAGCGTCCTGCGCCTGCGCGACTTCCGCCTCCTCCTGCTCGGTCAGGGGATCTCCGTGCTGGGCGACCGGATGATCACCGTCGCGCTCGCCTTCGCGGTGCTGGAGATCGGCGGCGGCGCGGGCGAGGTCGGCCTCGTGCTCGCCGCGGCGACGGTGCCGATGGTCGCCAGCGTCCTCGCCGGCGGCGTCGTGGCGGACCGGCTCCCGCGCCGCCGGGTCATGCTGGTCGCCGACGTCGTGCGCGTCGCGACGCAGGGGACGATGGCGACGCTCCTGCTCACCGGCGCCGCCGAGACCTGGATGCTCGCCGCGCTCGCGGGCGCGACCGGCGTGGCGACCGGCTTCTTCAACCCGGCCTCGACCGGCCTGCTCCCGCAGATCGTGCCGTCCGAGCGGCTGCAGGAGGCCAACGGCCTGCGCTCGACGGTCGTGGCGGCGGGGGAGATCGGCGGGCTCGTCGTCTCGGGCCTGATCGTCGCGGCGGTGGGCGCGGGGTGGGCGATCGCCGTGGACGCGGGCACGTTCGTGGTCAGCGCGCTCTGCCTCGTCGCGATCCGCCCGCCGAAGCACGTGCCGCGCGAGCCGACCTCCTTCGGCGCCGACCTGCGCGAGGGCTTCCACGCCGTCCGCTCGCGGCGCTGGCTGTGGGCGGTCCTCGCCTACTTCGCGGTCGGGAACATGCTCTGGTCGGCCTGGGCGGCGCTCGGGCCGATCGTCGCCGACCGCGAGCTCGGCGGCGCCGACGTCTGGGGGCTCGTGCTCGCCGGGACGGGCGTGGGGTCGCTCGTCGGCGGGCTCGTCGCGACGCGGCTGCGGCCGCGCCGGCCGGTCGTCCTCGTCGCGCTGGTCGAGGGCCTGTTCGTGCTCCCGCTCGCCTTCCTCGCGATCGGCGCGCACGTCGCCGTCCTGCTCGTCGGCACGTTCCTCGGCGGGCTCGGGCTCGTCTTCGGCATGACGGTGTGGGAGTCGACGATGCAGCGCCACATCCCCGCCGGGCAGCTGTCACGGGTGAGCTCGTTCGACTGGTTCGTGTCGTACACGTTCACCCCGATCGGCCTCGCGATCTGGGGCCCGGTCGCGGCGCTCGTCGGCATCCACACCGCGCTCTGGATCGCGTTCGGCCTGGTCCTCGCGTCGATCGCCGCCCTGCTCTCGGTCCCGGACATCTGGCGTCTCCCCGCCGCGGCCGGCCTTCCAGAGCGCTAGTCGGGCTGCTCGGCCGGGCACCAGTACGTGGTGCGCCCGCCGACGGTCTCGCGGCGCAGCTCGGCGCCGCACTGCGGGCAGACGCCGCCACGCACGCGCGCGGGGATGAGCTTGCCGGTGTGGACGCCGCCCTTCTTGATCGCGTCGCGGTTGGCGGCGCGGATCTTGGTGCGCAGCTCGTCCAGCTCGTCCTCGGTGAGCGAGCCCGCGGGCCGCACGGGGGAGAGCCCGGCGCGCCACAGCGCCTCGTCGGCGAGGAGGTTCCCGACGCCGGCGAGCACGGACTGGTCCATGATCCGCGCCTTCAACGGCGCGTCGCCACGGCCCACCCGCGCACGGAATGCGTCGCGTGAGATCTCCGCCGCGTCGGGGCCGAGCGCGGAGAGGTCCGGATCGAGCCGCACGCGCCCCAGCCGCCGCTTGTCGCGCAGCGTCAGCCGTCCGCCGTCCTCGAACTCCAGCGTGAACCGGTCCCACACCGGATGGCGCGCCGGCCCGCCGACATACGGCGCCGGGTCGCCCGCGAACGCGTCGTCGACCACGATCTGACCCGCCATGCCGAGGTGGAGGCCGAGGTCCGGCCCGCCGTCGTCGGTGACGACCCACATCGACTTGCCGATCCGCTTCGCCTCGGTCAACGACCGCCCAACGAGCGCGGTCGAGATCTCGCCCGGCGCGTGCGGGCGGCAGACGTACGTGTCGGAGTCGTCGACCGCCGCGATCCGCCGCCCGAGCGCCCGCTCGGCGATCAGCGACCGGGCACGCTCGACCTCGGGCAGCTCAGGCACGGTCCTGAGGGTATTCGGCGGCCGCCAGCGCCCGGAGCACCGCGATCGAGCCCTGGCCGAGTCGCACCGGCGGTGGCTCGGCCGGGTCGAACCAGCCGACCTCCGCGATCTCCACCGGGTCGAAGCGCCCGGTCGCGCCGGGCGGGAACCGCGCCGTGAAGAACTCCAGGTGCTCGTGCTTGAAGTCCCAGTCGGCGTCGACCGCGCCGAGGGGCCGCAGGTCGAGCTCCAGCCCGATCTCCTCGAGCGCCTCGCGCCGCGCCGCCTCGATCGCGGGCTCGCCGCCCTGGACCCAGCCGCCGGGGAAGTCCCACCGCGTCCGGTCGCCGTACGTGTGGCGGATGAGGAGCACGCGCCCGGCCTCGTCGAGCACCGCGACCATCACGCCGCGGACGCGCGGGCGGCGCAGGAACGTCCACGCCTTCAGGGCCTGGTACGCGATGCGGTACCCGAGGCGCAGCGGCGCCGCCGACCGGGGCCGGCGGCGCAGCGTGCCCAGACCTTCGAGGGGCGTCAGGCCACCTCGTCGGCGACCGTCAGCCCGGCGGCCCGCCCGGCCTGCGCGATGCGCTCGGCCATCTTGCGGTTCGCCTCGTCGATCATCTCGCCGTCGAACATCGCGGCGCCGCGGCCGCCCGTGTCGGCGGCCTCCTGGTACGCGGCCAGCATCTTCTCCGCCCGCGTGTACTCCTCGGCCGACGGCGAGAAGACCTCGTTCACCGTCGCGATCTGCGCGGGGTGGATCGTCCACTTGCCGTCGAGACCCAGGGCGCGAGTCAGGCGCGCGCGGGTGCGCAGGCCCTCCTCGTCCTTGAACGCCGCGTACGGCCCGTCGATCGCCTGGATGCCGGCGGCGCGCGCCGCGACGACCAGCCGCGAGTACAGGTAGTTGAGGTGGTCGCCGGGATAGCCGTCGGGCGTCCCGCCGATCGTCGTGATCGGGATGCCGATCGCCGCGGAGTAGTCGCCCGGGCCGAAGATCAGCGTCTCCATCCGGGGCGACGCGGTGGCGATGGCCTCGCACGCGATGAGGCCCTTCGCGTCCTCGATCTGCGCCTCGATGCCGATGCGACCCACCTCCCACCCGCGAGCCAGCTCGATCTGGGTCAGGAGCTTGTCGGTCATCTCGATGTCGCCGGGCGTCTGCACCTTCGGCAGCATCACCGCGTGGATCTTCTGGCCGGCGTTCTCCACCACGTCGATGAGGTCGCGGTAGTAGTACGGCGTGTCGGTGCCGTTGACGCGGTAGACGACGGTCATCCGCTCGGGGAACTCGAGGCTGTTCAACGCCTCGATCACCTTCCCGCGCGCGGCCTCCTTCTCGGACTGCGCGACGGCGTCCTCGAGGTCGAGGAAGACCTGGTCGGCGTCGAGCCCCGGCGCCTTGCCGAGGAACTTCTCGTTCGAGCCCGGGACCGCGTGGCAGGTGCGGCGGGGCCGCTGCTGGCGGACGCCGCTCACGACGTGAACCCGTACGCCTCGGCCAGCTCGCTGTCCTTGCGCGCGAGCATCTCGGCGAGGTCGACCATGACCTTGGACTGCTTCCAGGTCGCGTCGTCCTGCATCTTGCCGTCGATCATGTGGACGCCGCGGCCGTCCGGGATCGCCTCGATGACCTTCTTGGCCCACGCGACCTCGTCGGGATCGGGGGAGAAGACCTTCTTCGCGATGCCGATCTGGACCGGGTGCAGCGACCACGTGCCGACGCAGCCGAGGATGAACGCGGCGCGGAACTGCGCCTCGCACCCGACCGTGTCCTTGATGTCGCCGTACGGGCCGTAGAACGGGAGGATCCCGGCGGACGTGCACGCATCGACCATGCGCGCGAGCGTGTAGTGCCACGGGTCCTGCATGTACGACGTGCGCGGATCGGTGGCCTCGGCGCCCGGCGCCGGGTCCTCGATCGTGCGGTAGCCGGGATGGCCGCCGCCGACGCGCGTGGTCTTCATGCGGCGCGAGGCGGCGAGATCGGCCGGGCCGAGCGACATGCCCTGCATCCGCGGCGACGCGGCGGCGATCTCCTCCACGCGCGCGACGCCGCGGCCGGTCTCGAGCAGCGCGTGCACGAGGATCGGGCGGGTGACGCCGTGCTTGGCCTCGAGCTGGGCGAGCAGCCGGTCGACGTAGTGGATGTCTTCGGGGCCCTCGACCTTCGGGACCATGATCACGTCGAGCTTGTTGCCGATCGACTCGACCAGCTGCGTGAGGTCGTCCAGCACCCACGGCGACTCGAGCGAGTTGATCCGCGTCCACAGCTGCGTGTCGCCCAGGTCGAGCTCCGCCCCGACCTTGATGAGCCCGGCCCGCGCGGCCTCCTTGCGGTCGGCCGGCACCGCGTCCTCGAGGTTCCCGAGGAGGATGTCCACCGTCGGCGCGATGTCCGGCGCCTTGGCGACCATCTTCTCGTTCGAGAAGTCGAGGAAGTGGATCATCCGGGACGGGAGGACCGGGATCTCACGAAGCGGTTCGGGGGCGTCGATGGCGAGGGGCTTGAAGAAGTCACGTGCGTGGCGCATGAGGCACCGGACACTACGCAACACGACTTCGTGACGACGTCGGCAGGCCGCTGTACGTCGCTTGCGTACGGGCCTGTACGTCGACGACGTACAAGTTCGTACGCCGGTTCAGTACGGCGCGCGGAGGGCGGGGAACATCGGGTAGCGGGCCGGGTCGCGCGTGAGGAGGTCGGCGCCGAGGCGCTGGGCGGTGGCGGCAACGACGTAGTCGACGGCGGGGACGGCGTCGCCGTGGCGCAGCGCGAGGTCGGCGGCGGCCGCGGCGATCTCGTGGTCGACGGCGATCCAGTCGAGCAGGAGGTCGACGGCCTCGACGGCGGCGCGGCCGTGCTCGTCGGCCAGCTCCCGGCGGAGCTCGATCCGCGTCAGCACGCTCGCCGTCAGCCGGCGGCCGGACGCGAGCGCGTCGTCGAACGCGCGCGTCGCGCCCGAGCGCGCACGCAGGTGGTCGAGGAGCAACGTCGCGTCGACGACGTACGTCATCGGTGCGCGGCGCCGTCCGCGGCGGCGTCGAACCGGGCCTCGTCGAGCGCTCCGACATCCTCCGAAGCTCCCAGCGCACCGGCCGTCTCGTGCAGCAGGCGGCGCTTCTCCTCCAGCGACAGGTCCGTGCCATAGGCTCGGTCCACGGCCCTGCGGACGAGCTCCGCCAGCGACGCGCCGGTGCGTTCCGCCTCCTGCCTGAGGCGCTCGTACTGACGGTCGGCCAGCGTGATCTGCATCCGATGGGCCATGATGTAACCCTACATCGCCCTACAGCGAAGGAGCCCGCTGAAACGATGAGCACAACCGCAGACGGATTCACCACCGACCAGGCCGAGCGCGAGGCGTCCGGAGGTCACCAGTACGGCCGCTACTTCGAGGAGTTCGAGGAGGGCGCGGTCTACAAGCACTGGCCGGCGAAGACGGTCACCGAGGGGGATGACCATCTCTTCTGCCTGCTCACCATGAACCACCACCCGCTGCACATCAACGACGTGTACGCGTCGCAGTCGCAGCAGGGCAAGAACGTCGTCGTCGGCCCGTACGTCTACTCGCTCGCCTTGGGCATGAGCGTGTCGGACATCTCCGGCAAGGCGATCGCGAACCTCGCCACCGAGGCGCTCTCGCACCCCAACCCGGTCTTCCACGGCGACACGCTGTTCGCCGAGACGGAGGTCCTGGAGAAGAAGGCCTCGCGGTCCAAGCAGGACCGGGGGACCGTGAAGGTCCACACGCGGGTACTGAACCAGGACGGCACGCTCGTGGCGGAGTTCAAGCGCCTCGTGCTGGTGCCCAAGAAGAACCCCGGCACCTGATGGACCTGATTGACGCGACCCTGGGAGTGAAACGGTGAGCACGACGACTGTCCCGACCACGCACACGAAGCTCCTGACCTGGGTCGACGAGATCGCCCAGCTGACGCAGCCGACCGATGTGCGCTGGTGCGACGGCTCCGCCGAGGAGTACGACGAGCTGGCCAACCTGCTCGTCGAGCACGGCACGTTCCGCAAGCTGTCGGACGCCAAGCGCCCGAACAGCTACCTCGCGTGGTCGGACCCGAGCGACGTCGCGCGCGTCGAGGACCGCACCTACATCTGCTCCGAGCAGCAGGAGGACGCGGGCCCGACGAACAACTGGGAGGACCCGCAGAAGATGCGGGCGACCCTCAAGCCGCTCTTCTCGGGCGCCATGAAGGGCCGCACGATGTACGTCGTGCCCTTCTCGATGGGCCCGCTCGGCTCGGACAAGAGCCAGATCGGCGTGCAGGTCACCGACTCGCCGTACGTGGTCGTCTCGATGCGGATCATGACCCGCATGGGCAAGAAGGCGCTGGACGTCCTGGGCTCGGACGGCGAGTTCGTGCCGTGCGTGCACTCCATCGGCGCACCCCTGGAGGAGGGGGCCGAGGACGTCTCGTGGCCGACGAACCGTGAGACGAAGTACATCGTCCACTACCCCGAGACGCGCGAGATCTGGTCGTACGGTTCTGGCTACGGCGGCAACGCGCTCCTGGGCAAGAAGTGCCTGGCGCTGCGCATCGCCTCGGCCATGGCCCGCGACGAGGGCTGGATGGCCGAGCACATGCTCATCCTCAAGCTCACGTCGCCGGAGGGGAAGGTCAAGTACATCACCGGCGCGTTCCCGAGCGCGTGCGGCAAGACCAACCTCGCGATGCTCATCCCGTCGCTCGAGGGCTGGAAGGTCGAGACCGTCGGCGACGACATCGCGTGGATGAAGTTCGGCGACGACGGCCGGCTCTACGCGATCAACCCCGAGGCCGGCCTGTTCGGCGTCGCCCCGGGCACGGGCGAGACGACCAACCCGAACGCCATCGAGGCGGTCAAGTCGGACACGATCTTCACCAACTGCGCGCTCACCGACGACGGTGACGTGTGGTGGGAGGGGATGACCGACGAGCCGCCGGCCCATGCCATCGACTGGCACGGCCAGGACTGGACGCCGGAGGCCGACCACCCGGCGGCCCACCCGAACGCCCGCTTCACCGTCTCCGCCGCGCAGGCGCCGACGATGGCGGACGAGTGGGAGGACCCGAAGGGCGTGCCGATCGACGCGTTCCTGTTCGGCGGCCGCCGCGCGACGGCGGTGCCGCTCGTGCGTGAGGCGTTCGACTGGAACCACGGCGTGTTCCTCGGCGCGACGATGTCGTCGGAGATGACCGCGGCCGCCTTCGGCACCGTCGGCCAGCTGCGCTTCGACCCGTTCGCCATGCTGCCGTTCTGCGGCTACAACATGGCCGACTACTTCCAGCACTGGCTGGACATCGGAAACCGCCCCACCCCCGCCGACGCCGACAAGCTCCCGAAGATCTTCTACGTCAACTGGTTCCGCAAGGACGACGACGGGAAGTTCCTCTGGCCGGGCTTCGGCGAGAACTCGCGCGTGCTCGAGTGGGTCTTCCGCCGCTGCGACGGCGAGGGCTCGGCGGTCGACACCCCCATCGGCCGCGTGCCGGAGGAGAGCGACCTCAACCTCGAGGGCCTCGACATCTCCGAGGACGCGCTGCACCGCCTCCTCACGGTCGACAAGGACTCGATCAAGGCCGAGATCCCGCAGGTGCAGGAGCACCTGGCGAAGTTCGGCGACCAGCTGCCCGGTGAGATCCGGCGCCAGCTCGACGCGCTCGAGGATCGCCTCAACGCGTAGTCGCACCCGGTGGGCCGTCGAACCGTCGCATGCCGACGGTGAGACGGCCCACCGCCGGCACCGCCCCGCCCGCGGAATACGCTGGGTGAGGCTTGCCGCTCTCCCGGATCACCGTGCTCTTCCGTCCCTATCGCGGGCGGCTGCTCGCGGTGCTCGGGCTGATCTTCCTGAGCGCCGGGCTGGGGATGGTGTCGCCGTTCCTGCTCAAGGAGATCCTCGACGACGCGATCCCGAACGCCGACACGGGGCTGCTGAGCTGGCTCGTCGGCGGGATGATCGGCGTGGCGGTGCTGACCGGCGTGATCGGGGTCGCGCAGACGTGGCTGTCGAACGTCGTCGGCCAGCGCGTGATGCACGACCTGCGCGCGAAGGTCTACCGCCACCTGCAGCGGATGTCGCTCGCGTTCTTCACGCGCACGCGCACGGGCGAGGTGCAGTCGCGGATCGCCAACGACATCGGCGGCGTGCAGAACGTCGTCACGTCCACCGCGACGTCGATCGTCTCCAACGCCACCACGGTGCTGGCGACGATCGCCGCGATGGTGCTGCTCGACTGGCGGCTGGCCGCGTTCTCCCTCGCGCTGCTGCCGTTCTTCGTCTGGCTCACCCGCCGCGTCGGCCGCGAGCGCAAGCGGATCGCGTCCGTGCGGCAGGGGCGGATGGCCGACATGAGCTCGCTCGTGGAGGAGTCGCTCAGCGTCAGCGGCATCCTGCTCGGCAAGACGATGGGCCGCGCGCCCGACCTCGCCGAGCGGTTCACGAAGGAGTCCGCCGAGCTCGCCGACCTCGAGGTGCTCTCGCGGATGGCCGGCCGCTGGCGGATGGCGACGGTGCAGACGAGCTTCGCGGTGATGCCCGCGCTCGTCTACCTCTTCGCCGGCCTCACGATCGCGGACGGCAGCGACACGATCACGCTCGGCACGCTCGTCGCGTTCACGACGCTCCAGACGCGGCTCTTCTTCCCGATCCAGTCGCTGCTCAACGTCGCGGTCGACGTGCAGACGTCGCTGGCGCTGTTCGAGCGGATCTTCGAGTACCTCGACCTCGACGTCGACATCGCCGAGCGCCCCGGGGCGGTCGACCTGCCCGAGCCGGTGCGCGGCGAGGTCCGGTTCGAGGACGTCGCGTTCCGCTACGGCGGCGAGGAGGAGCGCGAGATCCTCGGCGGCATCGACCTCACCGTCGAGCCGGGCACCACGACCGCGATCGTGGGGGAGACCGGCAGCGGCAAGACGACGCTCGCCTACCTCGTCGCGCGGCTCTACGACCCCAGCCGTGGCCGCGTCACCATCGACGGGGTCGACGTCCGCGACGTGACGTTCGCCTCGCTCGCCCGCACCGTCGGCCTCGTCTCCCAGGAGACCTACCTCTTCCACGCGTCGGTCCGCGAGAACCTGCGCTTCGCCCGCCCGGGCGCGACCGACGAGGAGGTCGAGGCGGCGGCCCGCAGCGCCCGCATTCACGACCTCATCGCCTCGCTCCCCGAGGGCTACGACACCGTCGTCGGAGAGCGCGGCTACCGCTTCAGCGGCGGCGAGAAGCAGCGGATCGCGATCGCCCGCACCATCCTCCGCAACCCGCCGGTGCTCCTCCTCGACGAGGCGACCAGCGCGCTCGACAACGAGACCGAGCGCGCCGTGCAGGCCGCCCTCGACGACCTGTCCGAAGGGCGCACCACCATCGCGATCGCGCACCGCCTCTCGACGGTGCGCGACGCGGATCAGATCGTGGTGCTGGCCGACGGCGCGATCGCCGAGCGCGGCACCTACGACGAGCTGGTCGAGCGCGGCGGCCGCTTCGCCGAGCTCGCGGCGCTCACCGGCTGAGCCGCTACCGGCTGAGCTTCAGCGTCTTCGTCTGCTTGACGCGGCGGCCGGCGCCGTCGGTGCCGACGATCCGCATCGTGACCTTGCCGGTGCGCAGCTTGCGCCGGACGGCGAGGCCGAGCGTGTGGGAGCCAGGCGCGAGCGAGCCCAGCTTCTTGGACGCGACCGTCTTGCCGCCGCGCACGAGCGAGACGGTGACGCCGCTCAGGAAGCCGGTGGTGCGGAAGGAGACGTCGAGCGTGCCGAGCCGATTCGCGTCCGACGCCGAGCCGAGCCGGCGGGGGAACGTGAGCACGACGCGCGCCGCCGAGCTCTTCGACGCGCTCGCGCCGGGGACGTTCGGCATCGCGGTCGAGTTGCCGGTCGGCACCGCGGAGGGGTTGTTCGGGAACCAGACGCGCGACGTCGTCGGCGCCTGCGCGGCGGGCGCCGGCGGGTCGTCGGCGGTCGAGAGCGTGGCCGCGTTCTGCTCGATCCACGGCCGCAGCGCGTCGCCGCCCGCCTCGCCGTAGACCCCGTACTGCGTCGGGAACGCGCAGCCCAGGCCGTAGGAGACGACCCCGACGAGCGCGAACCCGCCACCCGCGGCCGGCGTCATCAGCGGCCCGCCCGAGTCGCCCTGGCACGAGTCCTTGCCGCCGAGCAGCTCGCCCGCGCAGATCGCCGTCGGCGCGTCGGGACGGCCGATCAGCAGCCCGGTGACGCCGTACGCCAACGCGCACTGCTGATCGCTCACGAGGCCGACCTGCGCCTCCTGCAGCTCGTCGGGCAGCTCCGACGCGCCGGAGCGCTCGGCGCCCCACCCGATGATCGTCGCGTCGACGCCCGCGGCGTACTCCGACGACGTCGCGACCCGGATCGGCGCGCCCGCCGTCGATGCGCTCGCCAGCTTCACGAGCGCCACGTCGGCCGCGCCGCCGTCGGTCGCGTCGTACTGCGGGTGCTCGAGGATCTGCGTCGCCGCGATCCGCTCGCCGCCCGCGCTGCGCTTGCTCGTCCCCAGCAGGAAGCGGAACCGGTCGGCCGGCAGCGTCCCGCCGTCCCCCTCGCTGTCGTCCACGCAGTGCGCGGCGGTGAGGATCACGTCCGGCTTGATCAGCGAGCCGCCGCAGCGGAAGCGGAAGTCGGCCGCGTCGGGCGCGCGGTACTCCATCCCGGCCATGTGCGGCCAGGCGCGGGTGGAGGTCTCGCCGCCGACGATGGCGGACGCGGCGGTCGGGACGGTCAGGAGGACTCCGACCGAGAGGGTGAGCGGGAGCAGGCGGCGCATGAGGGCAGCAACGCCGTTACCCGCTCGACCTTGCGGTCACCCGCACGGCTTGTACGATCTCGCGCGTGCAGAAGCTCCGTGAATGGTTCTACGACAGCGTGGTCGCGTCGTCGCGCGCGGGCCACCTCGTCCGCGCGGTCCTCGTTCTCGTGGTCACGGTCTGGGCGTTCTCGCACGCCGACGAGGGACGGTGGCTGCTCGTCGCGATCGTGGGCGCCATCGTCTGCGTCCTCCAGCTGGTCTTCGCCTCGAAGGCGTCGCCGGAGACGGCCGGCTAGGCGACGCGCCGCGCGCGGCCGGAGCCGCGCGCGAACGAGCCGGGGCTCAGCCGATCCCGAGGCAGCTCGGGCGGTAGTTCGGGTCCGCCGGGCCGGTGCGGCCGAGGGCGTTCTTCACCCACAGGTACGCGATCGGGTCGTAGATGATCCCGAGGTGCTCGGTGATGTCGTTCGGGCACCGGTTCTGGAGCGTCACGTTCGTCACCTCGGCCGGGCCGGAGAGGTAGCCGGACGTGTGCGGGATGACGACCTCGTCGTACCGCGTCGTGATGTTCGTGTAGTCGATCGGCTCCGGCGCCTCGGGGTACGCGTTGAGGCGCTGCATGAACGGCGAGCCGGCGAGCTGCTCGAGGCAGGCGGGGCAGACGACGCCGGCGGGGATGGCGAGCGGTTGGATCGTGCCGTGGTTGGACGGCGCGAGCCCGACGATGTCCTCCGTCTGGTTCAGGAGCCCCTTGAACTTGGCGACGTAGCGGGGAAGCATCCCGCCCTGCGAGTGGCCGACGAACGAGACCTTCGCCGCGCCGGTGCGGGCGAGGACGTCGCGGGCGAACGCGGCGAGCTTGTCGGCCGACTGGTCCATCGGCGCCGTGCCGCGCGCGACGAGGTCGAGCGCGAAGAGGCAGTAGCCGTTCGCCTTGAGCCGCGGCGCGATCTGGTTCCAGCTGATCGTCATGTCCGCGAACGTGCCGTGGACGAGGATCACCGGCGTCGGGTGCGCGGTGGAGCGGCACGAGTAGTCGTTCGTGCCGGGCGGCGGGATGCCGGGCGACTGCGCCGCGGCGGTGGCGCTCGTCCCCAGGAGCGCGACGGCGGCGGTGGCGAGGAGCAGAGACAGAGAACGACGCATGTATGGAATGGTCGAGCATCGCCGAGCGTCGTGCGCCGGTTGCGGGGTACGTGGGAGGTCCCGAACGCGCTTTGGCGCGTCCGCCGCTAGTGGCGCTCGTCGCCGGTGGCCGCGGGCGGCCGCGACTCCTCGGCGAGCGAGGTGATCGTGAGGATCCCGCGCGCCGCGTCCTCCAGCACGCCGGTGGCCTCGTCGAGGTCGCGGGCGTACAGCTCGACGAGCAGGTGGACGACGATCTTGTCGTCGTCGTGCTTGTGAAACCGCACGTGGGTGAAGAACTCGCGCGTGCCGAAGTCGCCGAACGCGGCGTAGGAGAGCGAGTCGCCCGCCTCCGGACCCGAGCACGTCTCGACGTCCTCGGCGTCGACGGTCACGGTGACCGAGGCGACCCACGGGGTGCCGGCGATCATCCGCTCCCACCGGTCCTCGATGGGCTGCACGCGCCCGTCGATGAAGCCGAGGTGCGGCTGGTCGTGCATGCACTCCAGGCACTGCACGATCGCCTCCTGCATCTCGTCGACGACCTCCGACCGCTCCCCGGTGTCGGGGTCGATCTTGTGGATGCCCTCGTAGTGGACCTGGACCTCGAGATCCTGCGACCAGCAGCGGTAGCAGCGAAGCCAGGCGGGCGCGGTCTCCGTCGACATGGTCTGATTGTAGGTCCGTGACCGCCGTTTCCCCTCAGCCCCGGCCCCGCGTGGTCGGCGCGGGCCTCGCGGGCGGGCGCGGAGCGCGCATGGGAGGGGGCGGGAAGGCGACCGTGACCCTGCGCGGGAGGCCGCTGGTGGAGCACGCGCTGAGCGCGCTCGCGCCCGTCGTGGACGAGCTCGTCGTGGTTGCCAAGCGCGCGACGCCGCTCCCGGACGCGCTCTCCGCGCCGGTGTGGGAGGACGAGGTGGAGGACCACCACCCGCGCCACGGGATCGTCCGCGCGCTGCGCGGCGCGGCGGGCGCGGACGTGCTGGTGCTCGCCGTCGACCTGCCGCTGATGGACGCCGCCACGCTGGCGCGGCTGCGGGACGCCGGCGCCGTCGCCCGCGAGGTGGAGAGCGGCCGTGTCCAGCCGCTCTGCGGGCGCTACCCGGCGCGCGCGCTCGCCCTCCTCGAAGCCGCCCCGCCCGGCGAGCCGCTCACCCGCACCGTCCTCGACCGCCTCGCCCCGCCGCTCCTCGACGTGCCGACTCCGTTGCTGCTCAACGTCAACGTGCCAGAGGACCTCGCACGCGCGGAGGCGCTGGGTAGCCCCGCTCCATGCGAACCCTCGGCACCGCCGTCGCGCTCTGCGCGGCCCTGACCCTCGCCGCCTGCGGCAACGACGACCCGACGGCGCAGCCCGCCGACCAGGAGAACGCGAAGCAGTCCGTGATCGGTGCCGAGTCCGTGCCGTCGACCGACATCGCCGACATCGCGCGGGCGCAGGAGACGATCCAGATCACCTGCGGCGTCGGCCAGCCCGGGCAGGAGCCCGTCGTCGACCTCCCGACCGCCGTCCGCACGATCGCGCGCGTGACCGAGGAGCGTCCCGAGGGCCGCTACGCCGAGGGCGACTCGACCGTCATGCGCAACATGAAGCAGGTCGCGACCGACAACGCCAAGACGCTGCGCGGCTGCGGCAAGACCGCCGAGGCGGACGCGCTGGAGCAGGCGGCGAAGAGCGCGTCGTAGCGGCCGGCGTCAGCCGCCGATGGCGGACATCGTCCGCAGCGGCTGCACGAAGCCCGGCTCGTTGACGCGGTGCTTGAGCTCCTTCTTCCAGACCGCGTCTCGGATGGCCTGCTCGAGCTCCGCGTCGGTCGCGCCGGCGCGGAGCGGGGCGCGCAGATCGGTCTCGCCGACGGAGAAGAGGCAGGTGCGGAGCTTGCCGTCGGCGGTGAGGCGGATGCGGTCGCAGTCGCCGCAGAACGGCTCGGACACCGGGTTGATGAACCCGATCTCGCCGGTGCCGTCGGCGAAGCGGAAGACGCGCGCGGTGGCGTGCGGCTCGCGTGGCTCGGCCTCCAGCGGGTGGACGGCGTCGATCGCGGCGCGGATCTCCTCGCCGGTCAGGACCTTGTCCATGTCCCACGTGCGGTCGGCGTCGAGCGGCATGAACTCGATGAACCGCACCTGGTAGGGGTGCGTCCGCGCGAACTCGGCGAACGGGAGGACCTCGTTCTCCGTGAACCCGCGCAGGCCGACCGCGTTGACCTTGATCTTGTGCTCCGGCCCGGCCACGGCGGCGAGGGCGTGGAGGCCCTGGAGGACGCGGGGGAGCGCGTCGCGGCGGGTCATCTCGAAGAACCGGTCGCGCTGGAGCGAGTCGATCGAGACGTTGAACCGCTTGATGCCCGCGTCGATCAGCGCCTGGGCGTCGCGCTCGAGCAGGTAGCCGTTCGTCGTGATCGCGAGGTCGTCGACCAGCGGCGCGAGCATCGCGGCCAGCTTCGGGAAGTCGCGCCGGACGAGCGGCTCGCCGCCGGTGAGCCGGACGCTGTGGACGCCCATCCGCGCGCAGATCGCGACCAGCCGCTCGATCTCCTCGAAACTCAGGACGCCGTCGCGCTCGAGCCAGGGGAGGCCCTCGGCCGGCATGCAGTACTGGCAGCGGAAGTTGCAGCGGTCGGTGACCGAGAGACGCAGGTCACCGATCACCCGGCCGTGCCCGTCGCGGAGGGGCTCGACTGCCATGCAGCGCAGCGTATCGGCCGCGTCCAGGAGCGACCGCCGCGGCGGCGGGGAGGGGGCGGTACCTCGCCTGCCGCAGCGGTCTCTCATCCCTGGAGGAGCCGTGTCCATGACCGCCTGGCTCCGGTGGGGGAAGATCGACCGGGGGCGGGTTGGGGCTCGCCATGAGGTATCGCGCAAAATGCGGATCCGCACACTCGTCCGATCGGACCAACGTCAGGTTGAATCGTCGACGCGCCGTCGAATCGCGGCGCGACCGGAGCGGCACGCGGGCGGGCGGCGTACGCTGCGCCGCGATGCTCCGCCGACGTGCCGCGCTCCTTCCCGTGCTCGCCCTCCTGGCGCTCGTGCCGGCCTGCGGCGGCGACGACGAGGAGGACGATCCCGAGGCGCAGGTGCGCGAGACGCTCGTCGTCTACACGCAGGCCATCGCGGCGAAGGACTACCAGCGCCTGTGCGACGAGCTGTTCGCCTCCGCGCTGGTCGAGCAGGTCCAATCGCAGCTACCGTGCGAGGTCGCGCTGCAGCGGTCGGACCTCGACCAAGCGCGGTCACCGAAGATCGAGGTGCAGAGCGTGACCGTCCAGGGGAACAGCGCGACCGCGAAGGTGCGCGCCAGCGCGGCCAACCAGCCCGCGTCGCAGGACACCGTCCGGCTCGTCAAGGAGCAGGGACGGTGGAAGATCGTGGCGTTGGCGTCCTAGCCGACGGTCGCCGCGACCGCGCGCAGCCGCTCGGCCACGTCGTCGCGACCGTGGCGCTCGCGCAGCACGTCGCCGCACAGCTCGAGCGTGCGGGCGAGGCGGTCGAGCGGGAAGTCGCGCGCGCCGAGGACGCGGGTGAGCCAGCCGACCTGCTGGTCGAGGTCGGTGGTGCCGGCGACGTCGAGGATCGCCCACTGGAGCAGGTACTGGCTGTCGTGGACGCACCACGCGCGCCAGACCTCGGGGTCGTAGCGCTCGTCCTCGTCGGGGAACTCGACCGCGTACCGCTCCGTGACCTCCTCGGCCAGCGGGCGGAGCTTGATGCCGGCGGCGGTGTCGGGCGCTGGTGCGCCGCCGGGCGGGAGGGTCGTGCGGCGGTCGGGCGCGGCGCTCACTGCGCGACCACGTGGAGGTGCTCGAGCTTCTCCAGCTTGATGGCGGCGTCCAGGTCGGGCGCGATCCGGTCGTGGCTGACCTGGTGCTCGCGGCTCTTCATGTACGCCTTGAAGCAGTCGCGGTCGCGCCAGCGGCTGACCATCGTCAGCTCGCCGGGGTCGCGGTCGTTCTGCCACACCTCGAGGTCCTGGAAGCCCTCGAACCCGTCCACGAGCCCGACCCGCGCGCGGAACGCGGTGATCAGCTCGTCCGCCCGCTCGGCCGGCACCCGCAGGCGGCTGACCGAGACGTACGTCATGCGCGCGGGGACTGCGGGCCGCGGAGCAGGATGAGCCCGACGATCGTGCCCATGAAGGCGATGGTGCCGAACGTCAGCGCGGTGCCGAGGTTGGTCGCGCCGAGCAGCTCGGCGAGCAGGGTCGCCACGGCGAAGGCGGCGAAGGAGAGGGCGAGGTCGCGCAGGAGCGGGGTCATCGGGTGAGGGCCTTCTCCTCGAGACGGTCGACCAGGGTGGCGACGTCGAGGCCAGGGTCCAGCTCGGCAAGGTACCGAAGGGCGGCGCGGCGGCCCCCGAGGGCGCGCAGCCCGCGCTCGCCGTGCTCGACCACGTAGTCGGCCAGCGCGCTCGTGCGGCGCGCGTCGGTGCGGCGGGCGGGGAGGTCGAGCGACGCGCGGTGCGCGTCGAGCGCGGCCACGAGGTCGTCGATGCCGCTCACCGGCGGGATGGAGGAGACCGCGACGACCCGCTTCTCCCGCTCGCCCAGCGACCGCAGCGACGCGCTCAGGTCCCGGCGCGCCCGCAGCGCGATGTCGCCCAGGTCGGCCTTCGTCACGACCAGGACGTCGGGCACCTCCATGATGCCCGACTTGATGAACTGGAGCGCGTCGCCGGAGCCGGGCTGGACGACGACCGCGACGGTGTCGGCGACCTCCGCCACCTCGGTCTCCGACTGGCCGACGCCGACGGTCTCGATGACGACGACGTCGAAGGCGGCGGAGAGGGCGTGGCCCGCGGCGCGCGTGGCGGGAGCGAGCCCGCCGAGACGGCCCCCGGCCGCGGTGGAGCGGATGAGGACGCGGTCGTCGGCAGGGTCGAACTCGATCCGCGCCCGGTCGCCCAGCAGCGACCCACCGGACCGCTTGGAGGACGGATCGACCGCGAGCACCGCGACGCTCCGCCCGTCGTCCCGCCACGCCCGCACCAGCGCGCTGAGCAGCGACGACTTGCCGGCCCCCGGCGGGCCGGTGAGGCCGACGAGGTGGCCCCGCGGCTCGGACCCGATCGCCGCGGGGGAGACCTCGCGCAGCAGCGCGTGGACCTCGTCGGTGCGGATCTTCGACTCGACGAGGTTGAGCGCGGCCGGGGCCGCGCTCAGGTCGCCCTCGCGCAGCCGCCGGCCCAGCTCGGCACCGCTCGCGCCCGCAGGCGTCACGCGGAGGCCGCGACGCCGTTCCGCTCGCCCACGAGCTCGACGATGTCGCGCATGATCTTCGTCAGGTCGAAGTCCTTCGGCGTGTAGACCGCCGCGACCCCGGCCTCCTTCAGCGGCGCCACGTCGGCCTCGGGGATGATCCCGCCGACGATCACCGGCACGTCCACGCCCTTCTCGCGCAGCGCGCTCACGACGTCCGGGATCAGCTCCTTGTGTGAGCCGGACAGGATCGAGAGGCCCACGACGTGGACGCCCTCCTGCAGCGCGCTCGCCGCGATCTGCGCCGGCGTCAGGCGGATGCCCTCGTAGACCACGTCCATGCCCGCGTCGCGCGCGCGGACGGCGATCTGCTCGGCGCCGTTGGAGTGGCCGTCCAGGCCCGGCTTGCCGACGAGGATCTTCAGGCGGCGCCCGAGCCCCTCGCTCACCTGCTCGACCTCCTCGCGGACGGCCTCGATCAGCTCGCCGGGGACGTCGCCGCCGGTCGCCTCGCCGACGCCGGTCGGTGCGCGGTAGGAGCCGAAGACGTCGCGCAACGCCTGCGACCACTCGCCGGTCGTGACGCCCGCGCGGGCCGCCGCGATCGTGGCCTCCATCAGGTTGTCGTCGGACTCGGCGGCGGCACGGAGCGCGGCGAGCGCCTCGTCGGCCGCGGCCTGGTCGCGCTGCGAGCGCCAGGCGGCGATCGCCTCGCGCTGCTGCGCCTCGGTCTCCGGATCGACGACGAGGATCCCGCCCTCGGCGTCGGCCGTCAGCGGCGACGGCTCGGTCGAGTCGAACTTGTTGATGCCGACGACCGTCTGCTCGCCCGCCTCGATCCGGCGGATCCGCTCGCGGTGCGAGTCGACGAGCTGGCCCTTCATGTACGACACGGCCTCGACCGCGCCGCCGTGCTCGGCCACCACGGCCATCTCGGCGCGCGCGCCCTCGACCAGCTCGGCGGTGAGCCCCTCCATCACCTTCGAGCCCTCGAAGATGTCGGGGTACTCGAGGATGTCGGTCTCGTACGCGAGCACCTGCTGGATGCGGAGCGCCCACTGCTGGTCCCACGGGCGCGGGAGGCCGAGCGCCTCGTTCCACGCGGGCAGCTGCACCGCCCGAGCGCGCGCGTCGCGGCCGAGGGTGACCGCCAAAGCCTCCAGCACGATCCGCTGGACGTTGTTCTCCGGCTGCTGCTCGGTGAGGCCGAGCGAGTTGACCTGCACGCCGTAGCGGAACCGCAGGTGCTTCGGGTCCTCGACGCCGTAGCGCTCGCGGCCGAGCTCCTGCCACAGCTGGCCCATCGCGCGGAGCTTGGCGTGCTCCTCGACGAACCGGACGCCGGCGTTGACGAAGAACGAGATGCGCCCGAAGACCGGCCCCATCAGCTCCTGGTCGACGCGCTCGCGGACCGCGTCGAGCACGGCGATCGCGTTGCTCATCGAGTAGGCGATCTCCTGGACCGGGGTCGCGCCCGCCTCCTGGAGGTGGTACGAGCAGATGTTGATCGGGTTCCACTTGGGGATGTTGGTCACCGTGTAGGCGACCATGTCCGCGATCAGCCGCATCGAGGGCCCGGGCGGGAACGCGTACGTCCCGCGCGCGAGGAACTCCTTGATGATGTCGTTCTGCGTCGTGCCCGCGAGCTTCTCCTGCGGGACGTCCTGCTCCTCCGCCGCGACGATGTAGAGCGCCAGCAGCCAGGCCGCCGTCGCGTTGATCGTCATCGACGTGTTCATCTGGTCGAGCGGGATGCCCTCCATCAGCTGCTTCATGTCGCCGCGGTGGGCGACGGGCACGCCGACCTTGCCGACCTCGCCCCGGGCGAGCTCGTGGTCGGGGTCGTAGCCGGTCTGCGTCGGCAGGTCGAACGCCACCGACAGGCCGGTCTGGCCCTTGGCGAGGTTGCGGCGGTAGAGCTCGTTGGACTTCGCGGCCGTGGAGTGGCCCGCGTAGGTCCGCATCATCCAAGGCCGATCGGCCCGGTCCAGGCGCACGGTCATGAACGGGATCGTATGTCCAAACGGGCGCCGCACGCGTCGTCGCGCACGCCGACATGGCAGGATCGGCGCCGATGACGAAGCCCCCGCTCTCCGAGCGCGTCCGCGATTCGCTCAAGCTGCGCATGCTCGACCTGAAGGACCGCGTGAGCGGGCGCGGCGACCGGCTCGTGCCGCCGCGCCGGCTCGACTTCGTCGGCCACTCCGACTTCGCCGCGACCGGCGACGAGTTCCTCACCCACTTCGTCGAGCTGGCCGGCCTGCAGCCCGACGAGGCCGTGCTGGACGTCGGGTGCGGGATCGGGCGGATGGCGCGGCCGCTGGCGGGCTACCTGTCCTCGCGCGGCTCCTACGACGGGTTCGACGTCAACCGCGACGGCATCGGCTGGTGCCGGCGCCGGTACGCCAGGCACGGCAACTTCCGCTTCCAGGTCGCCGACCTCTACAACCGCCGCTACAACCCGCACGGCGCGCACGCGGCGAGCGAGTACCGCTTCCCGTACGACGACGCGCGGTTCGACCTCGTCATCCAGACCTCGGTGCTCACCCACCTGCTGGAGGAGGAGGCCGACCACTACCTGGCCGAGACCGCGCGGGTGCTCAAGCCCGGCGGCCGGGCGCTGCTGACGTGGTTCCTGCTCGACGACGGCTCGCGCGCGGCGGTCCGCGGTGGGACGGCGACGCTCGCCTTCCTGGACCCCGACGCGCACGTGGCGGTCATCAGCGACGAGGTCCCCGAGGACGCGGTCGCGTACGACGAGGGCTGGCTGCGCGAGCGGCTGGCCACGCACGGGCTGACGCTGCGGTCGGTCCACCCGGGCTCGTGGCGGGGGATCGAGGACGGCACGAGCTTCCAGGACCTCGTCGTCGTCGAGCGCGCGGGCCCGGAGAGCCTGAACGGCGGGGCCGCGTCAGACTCCGTGGCGTGAAGCTGATCGACACGAAGCACCTGGGGCGCGAGCGGGTCATCGGCGCGTTCCTGGTCGACGGCGCGCTGATCGACTGCGGCCCGTCCACGGTCCACGACACGCTCGTCGCGGGGATCGGGGAGGAGCGGCCGTCGCGCCTCCTCGTCACCCACATCCACCTCGACCACTCCGGCGGCGCCGGCAAGCTCGTCGAGCGCTGGCCCGACCTGGAGGTGTGGGTCCACGAGCGCGGCGCGCGCCACCTCGCCGACCCCTCGAAGCTGGTCGCGTCGGCTTCGCGCCTGTACGGCGAGCACATGGAGACGCTGTGGGGCGAGATCGTCCCCGTCCCGGAGGAGAACCTCCGCGTCCTGACCGGCGGCGAGACGATCGGCGCCTGGCGCGTCGCGTACACGCCCGGGCACGCCTCCCACCACGTCTCCTACCTGCACGAGCCGACCGGCACCGCGTTCACCGGCGACACCGCGGGTGTGCGGATCACGCCGGACGGGCCGATCCTCGCCCCGACGCCGCCGCCGGACATCGACCTCGAGGCGTGGCCGCGCTCGATGGACGCGATCGCGGCGTGGGATCCGCAAGCGCTCGGCATCACCCACTTCGGCCTGTACGACGACCCGCAGGAGCACCTGACCCGCCTGCGCGAGCAGCTGGCCAAGCAGGTCTCGTGGGCTCGGGAGGCGGCCGACGGGGAGGAGTTCGCCGCGCGCGTGCGCGAGGACCTGGCCGCGAAGACCGACCCGGCGACCGCCGCGTCGTACGAGCAGGGCATGCCGCCCGACCACCTGTACCCGGGCTTGGAGCGCGCGTTGTCGCGGGTATCCTCCGGCGGGTCATGACCCAGACCATCGAGCTTCCGCGCACCGACGGCCCGGACTCGGGACTCGGCGGTGCCTGGCGTGTGATCGTCCTCAACGACGACCACAACACCTTCGACCACGTCGCCCGTTGCCTGGCCCGCTACATCCCCGGCGTCAACCTGGACTCCGGCTACGCCATCGCCGACAAGATCCACCGCTCCGGCAAGGCGATCGTCTGGTCGGGCCACCTCGAGCAGGCGGAGCTGTACTGGGAGCAGCTCCGCGACGCGGGCCTCACGATGGCCCCGCTCGAACGCGATTGAGCGTGGAGGACGGGCAGGCCCTTGAGGGACCTGTCAGAGTTCAGGGCGTGGAGCGCGTGCTCGATTCAGGTGGCCACACGGGTGGCAGCGCAGACCGTGAGCGGATGCTCCTGCGCCGGTACCACCACCACGGGGACACCCGTGCGCGGGACATCCTGGCGGAGGAGATGCTGCCGCTCGCCCGTGCGCTGGCCGGGCGCTACGCCGGCCGCGGCGAGCCGCTGGACGACCTGATCCAGGTCGCCTGCGTCGGCATCATGAAGGCGATCGAGGGGTTCGACCTCTCGCGCGAGGTGCGGTTCTCGTCCTACGCGACGCCGACCGTGCTGGGCGAGATCAAGCGCCACTTCCGCGACAAGACGTGGGCGGTGCGCGTGCCGCGCGGCACGCAGGAGCTGCAGCTGAAGGTCGCCAAGGCGCGCGACGAGCTGACGAACTCGCTTGGCCGCTCGCCCACCGTGCAGGAGCTCGCGAAGGCGATCGACGCGCCGTTCGAGGAAGTGCTCTCGACGATCCAGAGCGCCGACGCTCGCCGCGCCCGCTCGTTCGACGAGCCGATCGGCGAGGACGCCACGCTGGCGGACTCGATCGGGTCGTCCGACCCCGAGCTGGGGCGCGCCGAGATCCGCGTGCTGATCGACGGCGCGCTGGACGTCCTGACGGCGCGCGACCGGGAGATCCTGCGGCTGCGATTCGAGGAGGACCTCACGCAGACCGAGATCTCGCGGCACATCGGCGTGTCGCAGATGCAGGTGTCGCGGCTCATCCGGCAGGCGCTGGCGCGGCTGCGGATGAACATCGAGCGGTCCGACCGGGCCGTCGACGCGGCGTAGCGCCGCGGCGGCGCGCTCCTACCAGTCGGCGCTCGCCACGACGGGCGGGCGCGGGACGGGCGTGACCTTCGCGTCCTGCAGGCGGTGCTCGCTGGGCGCTGTCGACTTCGGGGAGGTGGGGGCGGGGGCGGAAGCCATGATCTCCAGGTTCCTCGGGGCTCGTGGGGTTCCTGTGTCGGAACGCGCCGGACGCATCAAGGTTTCGTGAAGGGCTCGTGAGGATGGCTACGGTCGGATGTGGCCATGCCGCTCCGCCGCCCTCCGCTCGCGTATGGACTCCTCGCCGCGGTCGCCTCGATCGCGCTGACGACGGCGATCGTGTACCCGCTCAAGACGGTCGCGGCGGCGATCTCGCTCGGCGTCGTCTACCTGCTCGCGGTGCTGGTGGTGGCGGCGTTCTGGGGCGTGTGGCTCGGCGTCGCGACGGCGGTGGGGAGCGCGCTGGCGTTCAACTACTTCCACATCGAGCCGACGGGGCGGTTCACGATCGCCGACGGCGAGAACTGGGTCGCGCTGGCGGTGCTGGTGGTCGCTTCCGTGGTGGTGTCCTGGCTGGCGGAGGCGGCGCGTTCTCGCGCGTTGGAGGCCGAGCAGCGGCGGCGTGAGGCGGACCTGGCGGCCGAGATGGCGCGGATCCTCCTGCGGGGCGACGACCTCGACAGCGCGCTGGCGGTCGCATCGTCCCGGCTGTCGTCCGCGCTCGATCTGCCGTCCGCGTCGATCACCCGCGCGCCGGCGGCCGGCGACGACCGCCGCGTCGCCTTCCCGCTTCGGGACGGGCCGTCGCAGCTCGGGACACTCCTCGTGCCCTCGACGCTCCCGGAGACGCTGCTTCGCCGGCTCCAGGAGCGCGTCGTGCCGTCGCTGGAAGCGCTGCTGGCCGCCGCGCTGGAGCGCGACGCGCTGCTTGCCGACACCGTCGAGACCCGCGCGCTCCGCCGTTCGGATCTGCTGAAGACCGCGCTGCTGCGCGCCGTCTCGCACGACCTGCGCACGCCGCTGACCGCGATCTTGACGTCGGTCGAGCCGCTCGCCTCGCCCAGCCTCTCCGACGGGGACCGCCGCGAGCTCGCCGCCGGTGTGGGGGAGGAGGCCTCGCGGCTCGCCCGCCTCATCGACCAGCTCCTCGACCTCTCGCGCCTGGAGGCCCACGCCGCCGCGCCGCGGGTCGACTGGTGCTCGGTCGACGAGGTGCTCCGCGTGGCGATGGACGAGCTCGGCGCCCGCGCGTCCTTCACGCTCGCGATCGCGGATGACCTGCCTTTGGTGCGCGCGGACGCCGCGCAGCTCGAGCGGGCGTTCGCGAACCTGCTGGAGAACTCGGTGCGCCACGGTGCCGGGCACCCGGTGAGCGTGCGCGCGCGGGCGGTGAACGGGCGGCTGCGGGTGCGGATCGTCGACCGCGGCCCGGGCATCCCGCCCGCCCAGCTCGACCGCGTCTTCGAGCCGTTCTACCGGAGCGGCACCGACGCGACCGGCCACCGCGGCAGCGGGCTCGGCCTCGCCATCGCGCGCGGGTTCGTGGAGGTCAACGGCGGCCGACTGTGGGCCGAGTCGCTCCCCGGCCAGGGCACCAGCTTCGTCGTCGAGCTGCCGCTCGAGCCGGTTCCCGCTGCCGCGCCGGAGCCCGCGCCCGCGCCCGCCGCATGAGCGACCGGCAGCGGGTGCTCGTCTGCGACGACGAGCCGCAGATCCTCCGCGCGCTGCGGATCGTCCTGCGCGACGCGGGCTTCGACGTCGTCCCCGCCGCCACCGCGCAGGAGGCGTTGGACGCCGCCGCGCTCCAGGCACCCGACGCCGCGATCCTCGACCTCGTCCTCCCCGACGGCGACGGCATCTCCGTCACGCGCTCGCTCCGCGAGTGGTCGAGCGCGCCGATCCTGGTGTTGAGTGCGGTGGGGGAGGAGGAGCAGAAGGTGCTCGCGCTGGAGGCCGGCGCCGACGACTACGTCACCAAGCCCTTCTCCCCGCGGGAGCTCGTCGCCCGGTTGCGCGCCGCCCTCCGCCGCGCCGCGCCGGAGCGCGCTGACCCGGTCCTCCGCGCCGACGCCCTCGAGCTCGACCTCGCCGCCCACGAGGCCCGCGTCGCCGGCACCGTCGTCCACCTCACGCCGATCGAGTTCCGCCTGCTGACGACGCTCATGCGCAACCGCGGCCGCCTCCTCACCCACCGCACCATCCTCACCGAGGTCTGGGGCCTCGCCTACGCCGACGACGTCGCCACCCTCCGGACCCACCTCGCCAACCTCCGCCGCAAGCTCGGCCCCACCGCCACCCTCATCCGCACCGAACCCGGCGTCGGCTACCGCTTCGCCGCCTGAGCGGCGGGCATCCGGCCTGGCCTCATCCCCGGCGTTCTCCGCCACCGCGGTCAGCAGCGGCCGCCCACCCGCCCAGCCACTTCTCGCCCGCCGCTCTCGCGCCGTGCGCCGTCCGGGTGTCAGGGAGCGATGGGCCTGGACTGAGCGGTGGGCCCTTCTGTGGGGGAGGTGGGCCCTTTGATGTGGCGTAGAGCGACACTCGAAGGGCCCACCTCCCGGACGGGCGGAAAGAAGTGACCCCTCGAGCGGGGCGGGGAGGTGAGGGGGCGTTCGTTTCCCGCTGAGCGGGAAGAAGTGACCCCTCGTGTGGCGGGCGACGATGAGGGGGCGTTCGTTCCCGCTCGGTTCTGCAGGTCGTCGCGCGTTATGGGAGCGCGGCGTTGCGAGGGGCCACGGCGCGGGCGATCTCGGCATCAAGCGGAGGCTCGACAGGAGCGTCAGACGTTCCGTAACCGCGCCCTTCACGGGATCTTGATGCGCGAGCGCTGAGGCGTGATGGGGGCGTGACGTCGGGCGCCGAGAGTCGGGGCATGGACTTGATCAGCCTCACTCTCGGCCTCGGGTCGTTCGTGCTGTTCCTCGGCCTCGTGAAGGGGCTGGAGAAGGTATGAGCGCGCTCGACGGGGTCGCATTGGCGGTCTCGGGACTCTTGGCCGTCTACCTGCTCTACGCGCTGCTGCGTGGGGAGGAGCTGTAGATGACGGCCGCTGGATGGATCCAGATCGCCGTCTTCGTCGCGGTGCTCACCGCGTTGACGCCGCTGCTCGGCGGCTACCTCGCCCGGGTGCTGCAGGGGGAGCCCGTGGCCCTCGACCGGGTGCTCGGGCCGGTCGAGCGGGGGATCCTGCGCGGGCTCGGCCCGCAGACGCAGGCCGAGCAGGACTGGAAGCGGTACGCCCGCTCGATCCTGCTCTTCAACCTCGCCGGGTTCGTCGTCCTGTACGCGATCCTCAGGACCCAGACGCTCCACCCCTTCAACCCGCAGGACCTGAGCTCACCGCCCTGGGACCTCAGCTTCAACACCGCCGCGTCGTTCGTCGCGAACACGAACTGGCAGTTCTACGGCGGTGAGACCACGCTGAGCTCCTTCAGCCAGATGGCGGGGCTCACGACGCAGAACTTCCTCTCCGCCGCGGTCGGGATCGCCGTCGTCGCCGCCGTGATCCGCGGCTTCGCCCGGCGCTCCACCACGAGCCTGGGCAACGCGTACGTCGACCTCACCCGCACGACCCTCTACGTCCTGCTGCCGATCAGCGCGATCGCCGCGCTCTTCCTCGTCACCCAGGGCGCGATCCAGAACCTCGACGCCTACAAGACGGTGAACGCGTTCGTCGGAGGCGGAGCGGAGCAGACGCTCGGCATGGGCCCGGCCGCCTCGCAGGAGGCCATCAAGATGCTCGGCACGAACGGCGGCGGCTTCTTCAACGTCAACGCCGCGATGCCGTTCTCGAACCCGAGCGGCATGACGAACGTCGTCCTCATGCTGCTCATCCTCCTGATCCCGGCGGCGCTCACGAACACCTTCGGGCGGATGGTGGGCAGCAGGAGGCAGGGCTGGGCGATCTACGCCGCGATGGCGACGATGTTCCTCATCGGCTGCGTCGTCCTGTACGTCGCCGAGTCGCACGGCACGCCGGCGATGCAGGCCGCGGGGATCCACGGGCCGAACCTCGAAGGCAAGGAGACCCGGTTCGGCATCGGCTCCTCCAGCCTCTTCGCGGTCGTCACGACGGTGGCGAGCTGCGGCGCCGTCAACGCCGCGATGGAGTCGCTGACCGGCATCGGCAGCGCGATCCCGCTGGCCAACATGATGACCGGCGAGGTCATCTTCGGCGGCGTCGGCTCGGGCCTGTACGGGATGCTCCTGTTCGTCCTGCTCGCCGTCTTCCTCGCCGGCCTGATGGTCGGCCGCACGCCCGAGTACCTGGGCAAGAAGATCGGCGCCCGCGAGATCAAGCTCGTCGCCGTCGGCACCCTCGCCGTCCCGCTGATCGTGCTCGCGCTCACGGCGCTGGCGATCGGCACGAAGTACGGCGACGCGTCGATCTTCAACGAAGGGCCGCAGGGCTTCAGCGAGACGCTCTACGCCTACACCTCGCAGGCCAACAACAACGGCTCCGCCATGGCCGGCTACACCGGCTTCCTCCAGCCCAACGGGAACAACGACGGCACGCTCTCCGTGACGTTCGCGAACCTCATGGGCGGGCTGGCGATGCTCTTCGGCCGCTTCCTCCCGATGGTCGCCGCGCTCGCGGTGGCGGGATCGCTCGCCGGCAAGCGGGTCACGCCCGCGGGCCCGGGCACGATGCGGACCGACACGCCGACGTTCGTCGTGCTGCTCATCGGCAGCGTGATCCTCGTCGCGCTCCTCACCTTCGTCCCCGCGCTCCTCCTCGGACCCGTCGCGCAGGGCCTCACCGACAGCCTCTTCTAGAAGGACCGATGCTCAAGGATCTCAGGAGCGCCGCGCTCGCGGTGCTCGTCTTCACCGTGCTCTGCGGCCTCGCCTACCCGCTCGCCATCACCGGCGCCGCGGAGGTGCTCGTGCCCGGCAAGAGCAAGGGCTCGCTCGTCCAGGACGAGGAGGGCCGGACCGTCGGCTCGCGCCTGATCGGCCAGGACTTCAGCGCCCGCGACGACCTCTTCCAGTCGCGCCCGTCGGTCACCGGCTACTCCGCCAGCGCGACCTACTTCAACAACCGCGGGCCGAACCAGGCGACGCTCGCCGTGCAGCAGCGGCGGTTCGCGCTGGACTACGCCGAGCGGGAGGGCATCCGTGTGAGCGAGGTGCCGGCGGACGCCGCGACGACCTCCGCCTCGGGGGTGGATCCGCAGATCAGCGTGGAGAACGCGCGGATCCAGGCTCGGCGCGTGGCCCGCGCGACCGGCCTGCCGCGCCAGCGGGTGGACGAGCTGGTCGAGGAGCACACGGACGGCCGCGGGCTCGGCGTCTTCGGCGAGCCCGGCGTCAACGTCCTGATGCTGAACCTCGCCGTGGAGGAGGAACGATGAAGGAGATCCCGTGGCGCAGCGTCCTGATCGACGCGGCGCGCAAGCTCGACCCGCGGCAGATGGTCCGCAACCCGGTCATGTTCGTGGTCGAGATCGCCGCCGTCCTCGCGACGGTCCTGATCGTCGCCGGCGACGGCGAGCAGCCGGTGTGGTTCACCGCGACGGTCGCGGTCTGGCTGTGGCTCACCGTCCTCTTCGGCAACCTGGCCGAGGCGATCGCGGAGGGCCGCGGCAAGGCGCAGGCGGACACGCTGCGCAAGATGCGGACGACGACGACCGCGCGCCTGGTCGACGGGAGCGAGCGCGCGGCGGCGGACCTGCGGCGCGGCGACACGGTCGTGGTCGAGGCCGGCGGCGTGATCCCCGGCGACGGGACGGTGATCGAGGGGATCGCGTCCGTGGACGAGTCCGCGATCACCGGCGAGTCCGCGCCCGTGATCCGCGAGGCGGGCGGCGACCGCAGCGCGGTCACGGGCGGCACGCGCGTGCTGAGCGACCGCATCGTGGTGGAGATCACGCAGGAGCCGGGGCAGTCGTTCCTGGACCGGATGATCGGCCTGGTCGAGGGCGCGGCGCGGCGGAAGACGCCGAACGAGATCGCGCTCGGGATCCTGCTCAGCGGCCTGACGCTCATCTTCCTCGTCGTCGTCGTGACGCTGCGGCCGTTCGCCGACTTCGCGGGCACCGCCGCGTCGACCGCGACGCTGACCGCGCTGCTCGTCGCGCTCATCCCCACGACGATCGGCGCGCTGCTGAGCGCGATCGGCATCGCGGGGATGGACCGGCTCGTGCGGCGGAACGTGCTGGCGCTGAGCGGCCGCGCGGTCGAGGCGTCCGGCGACGTGGACGTGCTGCTGCTCGACAAGACCGGCACGATCACGCTCGGCGACCGGCAGGCCGCGGCGTTCCTCCCGATGCCCGGGGTGAGCGAGGGCGACCTGGCCGAGGCGGCGCAGCTGTCGTCGCTGGCCGACGAGACGCCGGAGGGGCGCTCGATCGTCGTGCTCGCCAAGCAGTACGGGCTGCGCGAGCGTGAGCTGGGGCCGAGCGACGCGCGGTTCGTCCCGTTCACCGCCCAGACGCGGATGAGCGGCGTGGACGTCGGCGGCACCCGGCTGCGCAAGGGCGCGGGCGACGCGGTGCTCAAGTGGGTCGAGGCCGAGGGCGGCCAGGCGCCGCCGGAGCTGCGGGCCGAGCTCGACCGGATCGGCCGAGAGGGCGGCACGCCGCTCGCCGTCGCCCGCGACTCGCAGGTGCTCGGCGTGATCGAGCTGCGCGACGTCGTCAAGGAGGGCATGGCCGCGCGGTTCGAGCAGCTGCGCACGATGGGGATCCGCACCGTGATGGTCACCGGCGACAACCGGCTGACCGCGGAGGCGATCGCCCGCGAGGCCGGCGTGGACGACTTCCTGGCCGAGGCGACGCCCGAGCGCAAGCTCGAGCTGATCCGGGCCGAGCAGGAGGCCGGCCGGCTCGTCGCGATGACGGGCGACGGCACGAACGACGCGCCCGCGCTCGCGCAGGCCGACGTCGGCGTGGCGATGAACACCGGCACCCAGGCGGCGCGGGAGGCGGGGAACATGGTCGACCTCGACTCGAACCCGACGAAGCTCATCGAGATCGTCGAGGTCGGCAAGCAGCTGCTCATCACCCGCGGCGCGCTGACGACGTTCTCCATCGCCAACGACATCGCGAAGTACTTCGCGATCCTCCCCGCGATCTTTGCGTTCACGTACGCAAACAAGTTGGGCGACCGGGGGCCGCTGGACCAGCTGAACGTGATGGGCCTGGGGACGCCGGAGTCGGCGATCATCAGCGCGATCGTGTTCAACGCGCTCGTCATCCCGGCGCTCGTGCCGCTCGCGCTGCGCGGCGTGCGGTACCGGCCGGCGGGCGCGGACGCGCTGCTGCGGCGCAACCTGCTCGTGTACGGGCTCGGTGGACTGATCGCGCCGTTCGTCGGGATCAAGCTGATCGACCTGATCGTCCACAACCTGCTGGGTGCGTAGCGCCGGCCATTACACGGTCTTCCTCGGCATGGCGGCCGGGGTGGGCAAGACGTACCGCATGCTCCAGCAGGGGCATGCGGCGGCCGCCGACGGGCGCGACGTGGTGGTCGGCGTGGTCGAGACCCACGGCCGCGCCGAGACCGCCGCGCTGGTGGAGGGGCTGGAGATCGTGCCGCGGCGGGAAGTGACCCACCGCGGCGCGGTGCTGCAGGAGATGGACGTCGGCGCGATCCTCGCCCGCGCGCCCGAGCTGTGCCTGGTCGACGAGCTCGCGCACACGAACGCGCCGGGGCTCGAGCACGCCAAGCGGTACGAGGACATCGCGGAGCTGCTGGCGGCGGGGATCGACGTCCACGCGACGGTCAACGTCCAGCACCTGGAGTCGCTCAACGACGCGGTCTTCCAGCTCACCGGCGTCCGCGTCCGCGAGACGGTGCCGGACGCCGAGCTGGCCCGCGCCGACGAGATCGTCCTCATCGACCTCACGCCCGAGGCGCTGATCCAGCGGCTGCGCGAGGGCCGCGTGTATCCCCAGTCCCGCGTCCCCGCCGCGCTCGGCGGGTTCTTCAAGATCGAGAACCTCCAGGCGCTGCGCGAGGTCGCGCTGCGGCAGGTGGCCGAGGACGTCGAGTCCAAGCGGCTCACGCGTGAGTCGCTCGACGCGCGCGAGGAGCGGCTCTTCGGCAGCGCGCCGCCGGCGAAGGCGATCGGGGAGCGGCTGCTCGCGCTCGCCAAGCTCGACCAGGGCTCCGAGCGGATCGTCCGGCGCGCGTGGCGCTCGGCCCAGCGGCTCTCCGCCGACCTGGACATCCTCGTCGTCCGCGGGGTGGGCGGGGGCGAATACAAGCCGACGGGCGGGGAGCGCGAGCAGCTCGAGTCGCTCAGGCGCATCGCCGCCGTCCTCGGCGCGCACCTGCTCGTGGAGGAGGGCGACGACGTGGCCGACGTCGCGATCCGCGTCGCCCGCGAGCGCGGCACGACCTACGTCCTGATGGGCGCGCCGTCCGCCCGCCGCGGCCTCGGCCGGCTCGCCGAGCCGCTCCCGCTCCGCCTCACCCGTGCGCTCCCGGACGTCGACGTCCGCCTCGTCGCGCCCGGCGGCGCCTCAGGCTGACCGGGCGGCGCGGTAGAGCGGTGGCGGGTTGGCGGGACCGCACGCTCAAGGAACCTGACGCGCCCGCCGACATGAGCCACGTGGCCTCCGTGCAGCGGATCCCGGTCGTGATGTGGCGTGCCGCCGTGGCGGCGCTCTTCGTCGCGCTGCTCGTCCTCTCCGGCAACGAGGTCGGGCTCGGCACGGACCCGGTCGTGGGCCAGTGGGTCCAGGCCGCGATGTGCGTCCTCATCGCCGGCCCGGTCGCCGTCCACGCGTACCGCACGCGGTCGGCGTTCGCCGCGCTCCTCGCGCTCGGCGTCGGGCTCTGGGCCTTCGGCTCGGCCTGGTACGCCGGCTTCCTCGTCGAGGCCGTCGACCCGCCGTTCCCGTCGCCAGCCGACGCCGGCTACATCGGCTCGGCCGTCGCCTTCTACGCCGCCGTGATGGTCGTCCTGCGCCGCAACGTCGCGGGGTGGGACGCCGGGCTGTGGCTCGACGGCGCCGTCGCCGCCTTCGTCGCCGCCGCGGTCGGCGCGGCGATCGTGCTCCCGACCGTCGACACCGGCTCCACCGACGCGCTCGCCGTCGCCACGAACGTCGCGTACCCGCTGGTGGACGTCCTGCTGCTCGGCGCGATCGCCGGCGGCTGGGTGCTCAGCGGCGGCCGGCCCGCGCGCACGTGGCGCTGGCTCACCGCCGGCATCCTCGTCCTCGCCGCCACGGACATCGAGTTCCTCCTCCTCGTCGCGTCCGGCGACTGGGTGCTGGGCGGGATCGACGATCTCGGCTGGCCGCTCGCGCTCCTGCTGCTCAGCCGCGCCGCGTTCGTCCACGACGAGGAGGCCCGCGAGCCGCGCCGCCTAGACGCCCGGCGCGTCCCGCTCGTCCCGTTCCTCTGCGCCGCCGTCGCCGTCGGCCTCCTGCTCTTCGACCACTGGCTGCGGCTCGACCCGTTCGGCGTCGTCATGGCCGGGATCGCCGTCGTCCTCGCCGCCGTCCGCACCGTGATGGCGCTGCGCACGAACGTCCGCCTGCTCGACACCGAGCGCCAGGCGCTGACCGACGAGCTGACCGGCCTGGGCAACCGCCGCCGGCTGCTGCGCGACCTCGGCACCGTCGAGACGGCGACCGTCGCGCTCTTCGACCTCGACGGCTTCAAGACCTACAACGACGCCTACGGCCACCCGGCCGGCGACGCGCTGCTGAGCGCGCTCGGCGCGCGGCTGGCGGAGGCGACGGACGGCCACGGCCGCGCGTACCGCCTCGGCGGCGACGAGTTCTGCGTGCTCGTGACGGCGTCGGGCGTCGACCACGCGCTCGTCCTCGACCGCGCGCTCGACGCCTTGCGTCAGGAGGGCGACGGCTTCTCCGTCGGCGCGTCGTACGGCACGGTGCGCGTGCCCGAGGAGGCCGCCAAGCCCGAGGACGCGCTCCAGCTCGCAGACACGCGGATGTACGCGCAGAAGGAGAGCCGCCGCTCCTCCACGCGCCGCCAGAGCCGCGACCTGCTCCTCCAGCTCCTGCACGAGCAGCAGCCCGACCTCGAGGAGCACTCGGGCGACGTCGGCGACCTCGTCGCCGCGGTCGGCACGCGGCTGGGGCTGAACGAGGAGGCGCTCGACCACGCCCGCCACGCCGCCGAGCTGCACGATGTCGGCAAGGTCGCGATCCCCGCCTCGATCCTGCGCAAGCCCGGCCCGCTCGACGAGCAGGAGTGGGTGCTGATGAAGCGCCACACGATCATCGGCGAGCGGATCCTCGCGGCGGTGCCCGCGCTCGTGCCGGTCGGGCGGATCGTCCGCGCGACGCACGAGCGGTGGGACGGCGCGGGCTACCCGGACGGCCTGCGCGGCGAGGAGATCCCGCTCGCGGCGCGCGTCATCGCCGTCTGCGACACCTTCCACGCGATCACGACCGACCGCCCGTACCGCGCCGGCAAGCCCGCCGAGGAGGCACTGGCCGAGCTGCGCCGGTGCGCCGGGACGCAGTTCGACGCCGCCGTCGTCGAGGCGTTCGCCGAGGAGCTGGCGGACGGGGCGGCGTGCGCGCTGCCGGACCGCGACGCCACGTCCGAGGACACGCCGCTCGCCGCCGTTGCCCCGCGCC
>Ga0196960_10000108_pt1 | contig 32281 bp, 24 predicted proteins | sample S3v_5metaG_FD_183187 | JGI IMG/M metagenome (GOLD analysis project Ga0196960, IMG submission 183187) | Soil microbial communities from Anza Borrego desert, Southern California, United States - S3+v_5 | ecosystem: Environmental > Terrestrial > Soil > Desert | place: USA: California | collected...
AGTTCCACGACCTGAACACCGAACCCCTTGAGCGCATCGCCGCCCGATGGCTCAGGCCTGATTCCCCGGAGAGCACCCCATGAAGATCCACCTTTCCAGCGTCTTCGTCGACGACCAGGACAAGGCGCTCCGCTTCTACACGGACGTACTGGGCTTCGTGAAGAAGACCGAGGTCCCGCTGGGGGAGGACCGGTGGCTGACCGTGGTCTCGCCCGAGGCCTCCGACGGAACCGAACTGCTGCTGGAGCCCGACGGCCACCCCGCGGTGAAGCCGTACAAGGAGGCGCTGGTCAAGGACGGCATCCCGGCCGCGTCCTTCGCCGTGGACGACGTACCCGCGGAGTTCGGCCGGCTGCGTGGGCTCGGGGTGCAGTTCACCCAGGAACCGCTGCAGATGGGGCCGGTCACCACTGCGGTGCTGGACGACACCTGCGGCAACCTGATCCAGATCGTGCACAGCGAGTAGAAGCCGGCCGGGGCGTGTCCTCTGCTCGTCACACCGGTGCCGCCTGACGACCCGGTACCGGTGTTCCGGCGCGTGCCGCTGATCAGGCACCCACGTCTCAGGCAGCCGCTGCCGGGCTCGGCCCGGACAACGGCCGCCCGGGCCGAGGGAGCACGGCCTCAGACACTCTGCGGCTCCGGGACGCGCATGGCCAGGATGGCCATGTCGTCGGATGCGGGCTCCGCGGCGAAGCGCTCGACGGCCCGCAGGATGCGCCCCGCGACCGCGCCGGCCGTCAGGCCCGTGCACACGGCGAGGACGTCGGCCAGCCCGTCGTCACCCAGCATGCGGGCACCCTCACGGCGTTCGGTGACCCCGTCGGTCACACACAGGAGCACATCACCGTGCTCCAGAGTGACCTCCTGCTCGTACAGCTCGAGGTCCTCGATGACTCCCAGCAGCGGCTGGGGCTCGGCAGCGGCCTCCACGGTGCCGTCCTGGCGCAGACGCAGAGGAAGTGGGTGGCCGGCGCAGACCACCTTCAGGAGGGCGCTGCCGTCCTCCTGGGGCCACAGCTCCCCGTAGAGCAGTGTGAGGAAGCGGCTGCGTGCGCCCTCGTCCAGGATGGCGGCATTGAGCCGCTCCAGCACTGCGGGGCCGCCGAACCCCTCGCGGGCCAGCAGACGCAGGGCGTGCCGGGCGAGGCCCGTGACCGCTGCGGCCTCCGGGCCCGTACCGCAGACGTCGCCGATGGCGAAGCCGTAGGCGCCGTCGCGGATGGGGAAGACGTCGTAGAAGTCGCCGCCGACCTCGTTGCCCTCGCCCGCCGCACGGTAGATGACCTCGATCTCCACGTTGGGCACCTCGGGCAGGCCGGGCGGCAGCAGGCTGCGCTGGAGCGACTGGCTGATGGCCATGCGCTCCGAGTACAGGCGGGCGTTGTCCAGGGCCAGGGCGGCCCGCCGGGAAAGGTCCTCGGCCAGCTCCAGGATTTCCTGGCGGAAGTGCTCGTCGGACGGCTTGCCGAGCGTGAGCATGCCGATGACGCGGTTCCTTGCCACCAGTGGCAGGACCACGGTCTCGCCTCCCACGGCAACCGCCGTGGCCAGGATGGTGCGGGTGGCCGCCCCCATGCTCAGGGGCGCGTCCCTGCCCAGGGTGCGCTTGGACGTGCGCAGGGCGGCCTGACGGCCGGCTTCCGTGGGTGCAGGCCAGATGCGGGCGCCTGGGGCCGGGACGGGATCCGGCGGGTCGATGGAGGAGAGCAGGTCCTTCAGGCCGTCGATGCGTTCCTCGTCCTCGTGGAGGACGTAGGAGAGGAAGGGCTCCGAGGACTGGTCCGCGATGGTGTAGACGGCGCACCACGTGGCCAGCGTGGGCACGGTCATCTGGGCCATCAGCGCCAGGGTCTGGTCCCTGTCCAGTGTTCCTGCCAGCAGGTCCGACGCCTCGACGAGGAAGGACAGCGAGCCGCGGCGCAGACGTTCCAGCTCGCCGAGCCTGGCCGACTCGACGGCCAGCGCGATGCGGTCCGCTGCGAACTGCAGGCGCAGGGCCTCCTCGTTGGAGTAGCGCCCGGCGGCTTCGGCCGCGACCCCGAGGGAGCCCGTGAGACGGCCCTCGACCTTGAGTGGGACCGTGACGACCGAACGCATTCCGGTGTCACTGAGCAGCGGCACGGCGCCCGGTACGACGGTGAGGTCCTCGTGGACGGCGGGCATGCGGGCGGAGCCGTAGCGGCCCGTCCCGGCCTCCACGGGGACCCGGGCGAAGCGCTGGCGGGCCGAGGGGAGGCCGGTGGTCGCGCGGACCTCCAGTTCGGTCTCGTCGTCGGTGGCCAGCAGCAGGAACGCGGCGTCGGCGTCGAGCATGTCGCGTGCCCGCTCGACCGTGCGCTGCAGCAGTCCGTCGAGGTCGTCGGGGGCGGGGGAGCCGATGAAGATTTCGAACGGGTCCGTGCTGCGGTTCTCGGCCGACGTGTCGGAGACGGGCGCGCGGACGGGTGTCTGGAGCACGGCGCGTTCGTAGTCGCGTACGAGGAGGCAGACGGTGGAGGGCTCACCGTCGGCGTCGCGGACCCTGAGGTGCGAGGCGTACACCGGGATGACGCGACCGTCGGCTCCGCGGATGCCGTAGCTGCCCTCCCACCGGGAGAGTTGCAGCGCTTCGGCGATACCGGTGTTGGTGCCCGGGGTGTGCGGCCACGCCACGAAGTCGGTGAACTGCTTGCCGTCGACCTTCTCCGCGGCGTATCCGAAGAGGAAGGAGGCGTCGTCGTTCCACGAGACGATGGACCCGGAGCCGTCGATCTGGACGACGGCCACCCGCACGCGCCGTTCCGCCACCGGCAGGAGTGCGGTGGGCAGGACCGGGCTCGCAGAGCGGATGCCCACGGGGCGCTCGGGAAGATCCAGCTGGAACCAGACATGTTTGTGCGCCGGGGTGTACTCGACACCCCAGCGGGAGGCGAGAGCGGCGCAGAGCAGCAGGCCGCGGCCGCCCTCCCGGTCCGGGCTGCCGAAATCGAGGCCTGAGCTCTGGAGCGGGACCTCGCGCTCCGGGTAGTGGTCGGAGACCTCGACGCGCACGCCGTCCTCGGTGCGCAGGCAGAGCACATCGGCGGCCGTGCCGGCATGCACGACCGCATTGGTCACGAGTTCACTGGTAAGGACGACGGCGTCATCGACGACGTCCGTGTAACCCCACCCCTGAAGGGTGTCGCGGACGAAAGCGCGGGCGGTCGCGACCGAGCGTCCGACCGGATCGAAGGTGGCAGCCGCGCGCGCGGTGATCACAGCACTCCCCATTTGGTGTCTCGTCGCTCCCCGAGTCCTGTGCCCGTATGTCGCCGCTTCGATTCGACTGCCAGGCTAGACGCTCGCCAGGCGTCCCGGGTACACGAGGGCGGACTCGGGCACGCGGAGCTTCCGGCGGTTGTGCGCCGGGCGCACAACCTGGGTCACCCGGTGAGGGAAATGGGACGACCATGAGACCTTCCCCGCCCTCCCGTTCCGGCCTGGTACGTTTCAACGATTTGACGACCGCATAGTCACCCGTCAACGGTGTGCTGTGGCGGTGAGCGAAAGTGGAAGTGGGCAAGCTTCCGGCAACGGCCCTAGCGATACGGTCAACCCCTGCGGGAGGGACACGGTGGAGTCTGGCGTGGCGGCGCGGGGTTCAGGAACGCGCACAAAAGGCGGGCAGTCCGTGAAAAAGCAGCGCAATGGGACCATCGATGTGGATGCGGCAGCTCTCAACAGACTGCTCGCGGCCCTCGTGGCGATGCGTGACGGGAACTTCCGCAGGCGGCTCACCGTCTCCGGCGACGGCGTGCTCACGGAGATCGCCGCGGTCTTCAACGAGGTGGCCGACCGGAACCTGCACCTGACGGGTGAACTCGCCCGGGTGCGACGCGTGGTCGGACGCGAGGGAAAGCTCACCGAGCGCCTGGAGACCGGCGCCTGCGAGGGCTCCTGGGCGGCTGCGATCGACGCTTCCAACGAGCTCGTCGACGATCTGGCGCGACCCGTCTCCGAAGTCGGACGGGTGCTCTCCGCGGTCGCCGACGGTGATCTCGAACAGCGGATGGAACTGCGCACCCATGCGGCGGACGAGACCGTACGCCCGCTGCGCGGGGAGTTCCTGAAGGTCGCCCGCACCGTCAACAACCTGGTCGACCAGCTGTCCGCGTTCACCGAACAGGTGACGCGGGTCGCGGTCGAGGTGGGCACCGAGGGCAAGCTGGGCGGACAGGCCCAGGTGCGGGGCATGTCCGGGTCGTGGAAGGACCTCACGGACTCCGTGAACACCATGGCCTACCGGCTGACCGCACAGGTGCGCGACATCGCCCTGGTGACGACGGCCGTGGCCAAGGGGGACCTGTCGCGGAAGGTCACCGTCCATGTGGCCGGTGAGATGCTCCAGCTGAAGAACACCGTCAACACGATGGTGGACCAGCTGTCGTCGTTCTCCTCCGAGGTGACCCGGGTCGCCCGCGAGGTGGGCACCGAGGGGGAGCTGGGCGGACAGGCGACGGTGCCGGGGGTGGCCGGGGTCTGGAAGGACCTCACCGACTCCGTCAACACGATGGCCGGGAACCTCACGTCGCAGGTGCGCGGCATCGCCGAGGTGACGACGGCGGTCGCCAACGGCGATCTGTCCCAGAAGGTCACGGTGAGCGCCCGGGGCGAGGTCGCGCAGCTCGCCGAGACGATCAACCAGATGACCGAGACGCTGCGTACCTTCGCCGACGAAGTGACACGCGTGGCGAGCGAGGTCGGTGGCGAGGGCCTGCTCGGAGGCCAGGCCCAGGTGCCGGGTGCCGCGGGCACCTGGAAGGACCTCACCGATTCGGTGAACACGGTCTTCCGGAACCTGACGACCCAGGTGCGTGACATCGCGCAGGTGACCACCGCTGTGGCCAGTGGTGACATGACGCAGAAGGTCACCGTCGATGTGGCCGGTGAGATGCTGGAGCTGAAGAACACCGTCAACACGATGGTCGACCAGCTCCAGGCCTTCGGTTCGGAGGTGACCCGGGTCGCGCGGGAGGTCGGGGTCGAAGGCCGTCTCGGCGGCCAGGCCGAGGTACCGGGGGCGGCGGGGACCTGGAAGGACCTCACCGACTCGGTGAACACCGCGTTCCGTAACCTCACGGGCCAGGTGCGTGACATCGCGCAGGTGACCACGGCGGTCGCCAACGGCGATCTGTCGCAGAAGGTCACCGTCGATGTGGCCGGCGAGATGCTGGAGCTGAAGAACACCGTCAACACGATGGTGGCGCAGCTGTCCAACTTCGCCGACCAGGTGACGCGGATGGCCCGGGACGTGGGCACGGAGGGCCGCCTGGGCGGCCAGGCGCGCGTCGACGGTGTCTCCGGTACGTGGAAGGAGCTCACCGACTCCGTCAACTTCATGGCCGGGAACCTGACCTCCCAGGTGCGCCAGATCGCCCAGGTGACCACGGCGGTGGCGCGGGGTGACCTGTCGCAGAAGATCGACGTGGACGCCCGGGGCGAGATCCTGGAGCTGAAGAACACCATCAACACGATGGTCGACCAGCTCTCCGCCTTCGCCGACCAGGTGACGCGGGTGGCGCGGGAGGTGGGCACGGACGGCCGCCTCGGCGGCCAGGCCCAGGTCCCCGGTGTGGCGGGTGTCTGGCGTGATCTGACCGACTCGGTGAACGGCATGGCGGGCAACCTCACCGCTCAGGTCCGCAACATCGCGCAGGTCGCCACGGCGGTGGCGCGGGGTGACCTGTCGCAGAAGATCGACGTGGACGCCCGGGGCGAGATCCTGGAGCTGAAGAACACCCTCAACACCATGGTCGACCAGCTGTCGAACTTCGCGGAGCAGGTGACCCGGGTGGCCCGTGAGGTGGGCACGGAGGGCATCCTGGGCGGCCAGGCGGAGGTGCAGGGCGTCTCCGGCACGTGGAAGGACCTCACCCAGTCCGTCAACGGCATGGCGAACAACCTGACCCTCCAGGTGCGCAACATCGCCGAAGTGACCACGGCGGTCGCCAAGGGCGACCTGTCCAAGAAGATCACCGTCGACGCCAAGGGCGAGATCCTCGAACTGGTGACGACGGTCAACACGATGGTCGACCAGCTGCTCAACTTCGCCGACGAGGTGACGAGGGTCGCCCGTGAGGTGGGCACCGAGGGCATCCTCGGCGGCCAGGCCCGGGTGCGGGGTGCGACCGGCATCTGGAAGGACCTCAGCGACAACGTCAACCTGATGGCCAACAACCTGACCAGTCAGGTGCGCAACATCTCCCGGGTCTCCTCCGCGGTCGCCAACGGCGACCTCACGAAGAAGGTGACGGTCGAGGCACGCGGCGAGGTCGCCGAACTCGCCGACACCGTCAACACGATGGTGACGACCCTGTCCTCGTTCGCGGACGAGGTGACCCGGGTGGCGCGCGAGGTGGGCACCGAGGGTGAACTGGGCGGCCAGGCACGCGTCCCGGGCGTCTCGGGCACCTGGAAGGACCTCACCGAGTCGGTGAACTCGATGGCGTCCAACCTGACGGGGCAGGTACGCCAGATCGCCACGGTCACCACCGCCATCGCCAAGGGCGATCTGACCAAGAAGATCGACATCGATGCGCGTGGTGAGATCCAGGAACTGAAGAACACCATCAACACGATGGTCGACCAGCTCTCCTCGTTCGCCGAGCAGGTGACCCGGGTGGCCCGTGAGGTGGGCACCGAGGGACAGCTGGGCGGGCAGGCCCGGGTCCGGGACGTCGACGGGACCTGGCGGGACCTCACCGAGTCGGTGAACGAGATGGCGGGGAACCTGACCCGTCAGGTGCGCGCCATCGCGGCCGTCGCCACCGCGGTGACCCGCGGCGATCTCAACCTCAAGATCGATGTCGACGCCGCCGGCGAGATCCAGGTGCTGCAGGACAACATCAATACGATGATCGCCAATCTGCGCGACACCACGCTGGCCAACAAGGAGCAGGACTGGCTCAAGGGCAACCTCGCCCGTATCTCCGGTCTGATGCAGGGCCGCCGGGATCTGGACGACGTGGCGTCGCTGATCATGAGCGAGCTGACGCCGGTCGTCTCGGCCCAGCACGGTGCGTTCTTCCTGGCCATGACCACCGGCGACGGGGACGAGGTCGGGCCGGACGCCGGCAACGAGAACGCGTACGAGCTGCGTATGCGCGGAAGTTACGGCTATTCGGCGGGCTCCATGCCGACCTCCTTCCGGCCCGGTGAGACCCTCATCGGCACGGCGGCCGTGGAGAAGCGGACGATCCAGGTGGACAACGTGCCGCCGGGCTATCTGAAGATCTCCTCCGGGCTCGGTGAGGCGCCGCCCGCACACGTGATCGTGCTGCCGGTGCTCTTCGAGGGCCAGGTGCTCGGTGTCATCGAACTGGCGTCCTTCCAGCCGTTCACACACATCCAGCGGGACTTCCTCAACCAGCTCGCCGAGATGATCGCCACGAGCGTCAACACCATCAGCGTCAACACGAAGACCGAGAAGCTCCTCGAACAGTCCCAGGAGCTCACCGAGCAGCTGCGCGACCGTTCGCAGGAGCTGGAGAACCGGCAGAAGGCGCTGCAGGCATCCAACGCCGAGCTGGAGGAGAAGGCGGAACTGCTCGCGCAGCAGAACCGGGACATCGAGGTGAAGAACACCGAGATCGAGGAGGCGCGGCAGGTCCTGGAGGAGCGCGCCGAGCAGCTCGCCGTCTCGATGCGCTACAAGTCCGAGTTCCTGGCCAACATGTCGCACGAGCTGCGCACGCCGCTCAACTCGCTGCTCATCCTGGCCAAGCTGCTCGCGGACAACGCCGAGAGCAATCTCTCGCCGAAACAGGTGGAGTTCGCCGAGACGATCCACGGAGCGGGTTCCGACCTGCTCCAGCTGATCAACGACATCCTCGACCTGTCCAAGGTCGAGGCGGGCAAGATGGACGTCAGCCCGACCAGGATCGCCCTGGTGCAGTTGGTCGACTACGTGGAGGCGACGTTCCGCCCGCTCACCGCGGAGAAGGGGCTCGACTTCTCGGTAAGGGTGTCTCCGGAGCTTCCCGCCACGCTGCACACGGACGAGCAGCGGCTGCTGCAGGTCCTGCGCAACCTCCTGTCCAACGCGGTGAAGTTCACCGACAGCGGCGCCGTGGAGCTGGTCATCCGGCCGGCCGGATCCGACGTGCCGAACGCCATCAGGGAACACCTGCTGGAGGCCGGCTCACTGCGTGACGCCGACGGCGACCTGATCGCCTTCTCGGTCACCGACACCGGAATCGGCATCGCGTCCAGCAAGATGCTGGTGATCTTCGAGGCGTTCAAGCAGGCGGACGGTACGACCAGCCGCAAGTACGGGGGAACCGGCCTCGGTCTCTCCATCAGCCGGGAGATCGCCCGTCTGCTGGGCGGCGAGATCCACGCGGCGAGCGAACCGGGTCGTGGCTCGACCTTCACGCTGTACCTGCCCCTGCACCCGAGCGAGCTGCCTCCGCAGGGCTATCCGCAGACGGGGCCCGGCCCCATCGAGGTCCACGCCGGTTCCGTCGAGGGCGCCCTGCACCTGGAGGCACCGCAGGGTCCCGGGACCGAGCAGCCTCTGGGGGATCCTGCCGCCTCCGCCGGGGTCTTCAGGCGCCGGCGCAAGACCCTGGGCGGTGCGGCGCAGCGCCCCGCCCTGCCGAACGGCAGGTCCGAGGAGGAGGCCGCGGCGCCGGAGGAATGGGTGCAGAGCGCCCAGGAGGCGCCGGAAGCCCGCCGGACGTTCCGCTTCCACGGGGAGAAGGTGCTGATCGTCGATGACGACATCCGCAATGTCTTCGCCCTCACCAGCGTGCTGGAGCAGCACGGACTGTCGGTGCTGTACGCGGAGAACGGGCGCGAGGGTATCGAAGTCCTTGAGCAGCACGATGATGTGACGATCGTCTTGATGGACATCATGATGCCGGAGATGGACGGTTACGCGACGACGACGGCGATTCGCCGGATGCCGCAGTTCTCGGGGCTGCCGATCGTCGCGCTGACCGCCAAGGCCATGAAGGGCGACCGTGAGAAGGCGATCGACTGCGGAGCCTCCGACTACGTGACCAAGCCGGTCGATTCCGACCATCTGCTGTCGGTGATGGAGAATTGGATGCGCGGAGAGTGACCGGGCGGTGGGAGGAGCACCGGACTCTGCCGGACGGCTGTGTCCGGGGGGTGTGAGTGTGCCGATTCCGGGGAACCTTCTGGTCTCCGACCGCGTTTTCGTTATGTGCACAGTGACATCGCGGTGACAGGGTGTGGTGACGGGCGGGGTGCGGCTACCATGACCGGCACAAGGACGGACGGCGTAAGGGAGTCGTCCCCTGGGGCGGCACCCGGTGCGATTCCGGGACGAGGAGGACGGGCCATGGTGCAGAAGGCCAAGATCCTCCTGGTCGATGACCGGCCGGAGAATCTGCTGGCGCTGGAGGCCATCCTCTCTGCGCTCGATCAGACACTGGTACGGGCATCGTCAGGGGAGGAAGCGCTCAAGGCGCTGCTCACGGACGATTTCGCGGTCATTCTGCTGGATGTACAGATGCCCGGCATGGACGGTTTCGAGACCGCCGCGCACATCAAGCGGCGGGAGCGGACCCGGGACATCCCGATCATCTTCCTGACCGCGATCAACCACGGCCCGCATCACACCTTCCGGGGTTACGCGGCGGGCGCGGTGGACTACATCTCGAAGCCCTTCGACCCCTGGGTGCTGCGCGCCAAGGTCTCGGTCTTCGTCGAGCTGTACATGAAGAACTGCCAGCTGCGCGAACAGGCGGCGCTGCTGCGGCTCCAGCTCGAAGGCGGCGCCCACCGGAACGCCGACGAGAAGGAGCCGGCCGGCCTGCTCGCCGAGCTCTCGGCGCGGCTCGCCGCGGTCGAGGAGCAGGCGGAGGCCCTCTCCAAGCAGTTGGACGACGAATCGGCGGACGCGGCCGCCGTGGCCACCGCCGCCCATCTGGAGCGCAAGCTCACCGGTCTGCGCCGCGCGCTCGACGCGCTGGAGCCCGGTGCGGGCGGCTCCGGGGCCACCTTGCCCTCACCGAGCTGACCTGCGGCGGCTGAGACCGCGTCAGTTCGTCGCCCGCGTAGGGCGACACGGAAGGGTGAAGCCGTAGGCACACGTGTCCACAGTCGTCGGCACCGGTAACCTCAGTCACATGGCCTCACGTACGTCCGGCAAGGGTTCCCTGGGCACGGCGGGCACCGCGAAGGGTGTCGGCCGTACCCAGGGACCGGTGAAGAAATCCGCGCCCGTCAAGAAGGCTGCGGCGAAGAAGACGGTGCCTGTCAAAAAGGCGGCCGCCAGAAGGGCCCCCGCCAGGAAGGCGGCGGCGAGAAAAACCGCGCCCAAGCCCGCGCCGTCCCCCACCGGCGGCGTGTACAGGCTCATCCGTGCGCTCTGGCTCGGCACCGCGCACGGCGTCGGGGCGGTGTTCCGCTCCATAGGGCGTGGTGCGAAGGGACTTGACCCGGCACACCGCAAGGACGGACTCGCCCTGCTGCTCCTCGGCCTCGCGCTGGTCGTGGCGGCGGGCACCTGGTCGCGACTGCAGGGCCCCGTGGGCGATCTCGTCGAGATGCTCGTGACGGGCGCGTTCGGCCGGCTCGATCTGCTGGTGCCGATACTGCTGGGTGCCGTCGCCGTGCGGCTGATCCTCTATCCGGAGAAGCCCGAGGCCAACGGCCGTATCGTCATCGGGCTCTCCGCCCTCGTCATCGGCGTGCTCGGCCAGGTCCACATCGCCTGCGGCTCGCCCGGCCGCGAGGACGGGACCGACGCCATGCAGGACGCGGGCGGACTGATCGGATGGGGCGCCTCCCAGCCCCTCGTCTTCATGATGGGCGATGTCCTCGCCGTCCCGCTGCTCCTGCTGCTCACTGTCTTCGGGCTGCTGGTCGTCACCGCCACCCCGGTCAACGCGATCCCCCGACGGCTGCGGCAGCTCGGCGTCAGGCTGGGCATCGTCGACCCGGTGTACGTACCCGGCGAGGAGGACGGGAGTGACGACGAGCGTTACGACGAGCAGTGGCGCGAAGCGCTGCCCGGGCGCTCGCGGCGTTCCCCGGCGCGACGCCCGGAGCCGGACGGCATGTACGACCCGGATCATGGCGAGGGTGAGGTGCCGGCCAGGCGGCGCCGGTCCCGCAAGCCGTCCGCCCAGCCGGCGATGAACCGGTCCATGGACGCCGTGGACGTCGCGGCCGCCGCGGCGGCCGCGCTCGACGGGGCCGTGCTCAACGGCATGCCCCCGTCACCGGTCGTCGCCGATCTGACCCAGGGCGTCTCCACGGACAGGGAAGGCGAATGGACCGGTACCCCGGTCCCCGGCGCGCGGTCGGCCGAGAAGGCTCCGTCCGGCAACGGGGGCGCGGCGAACGGCGCCTCGTCCTCCGGCGCCGTCCCCGATCTGACGAAACCCGTCCCCGAGCGGTCAGAGTCGCTGCCCGCCCGTGCCGAGCAGCTCCAGCTCTCCGGCGACATCACCTATGCGCTGCCCTCGCTGGACCTGCTGGAGCGCGGTGGCCCCGGCAAGACGCGCAGCGCCGCCAACGACGCCGTCGTCGCCTCGCTGACCACCGTCTTCACGGAGTTCAAGGTCGACGCGTCCGTCACCGGCTTCACCCGCGGCCCGACCGTCACCCGGTACGAAGTGGAACTCGGCCCCGCCGTCAAGGTCGAGAGGATCACCGCCCTCACCAAGAACATCGCCTACGCCGTCGCAAGCCCGGACGTCCGGATCATCTCCCCGATCCCCGGCAAGTCCGCCGTCGGTATCGAGATCCCCAACTCCGACCGGGAGATGGTGAATCTCGGAGACGTCCTGCGCCTCGCGGACGCGGCCGAGGACGACCACCCCATGCTGGTCGCACTCGGCAAGAACGTCGAGGGCGGATACGAGATGGCCAACCTGGCGAACATGCCGCACGTCCTGGTCGCCGGTGCGACGGGCTCCGGCAAGTCCTCCTGCATCAACTGCCTGATCACGTCGGTCATGGTGCGGGCGACCCCTGAGGACGTGCGGATGGTGCTCGTCGACCCGAAGCGGGTCGAGCTCACCGCCTACGAAGGCATTCCGCACCTGATCACGCCCATCATCACCAACCCGAAGAAGGCCGCCGAGGCACTCCAGTGGGTCGTGCGGGAGATGGACCTCCGCTACGACGACCTCGCGGCCTACGGCTTCCGGCACATCGACGACTTCAACCACGCGGTACGCGCCGGCAAGGTCCAGGCACCCGAGGGGAGCGAGCGGGAGCTCTCGCCCTATCCGTACCTGCTGGTCATCGTCGACGAGCTCGCGGACCTCATGATGGTGGCCCCGCGGGACGTCGAGGACTCCATCGTGCGGATCACCCAGCTGGCGCGCGCCGCCGGCATCCATCTGGTGCTCGCCACGCAGCGCCCGTCGGTCGATGTCGTCACCGGCCTGATCAAGGCCAACGTGCCCTCCCGGCTCGCCTTCGCGACCTCGTCCCTCGCCGACAGCCGGGTCATCCTCGACCAGCCCGGCGCCGAGAAGCTCATCGGAAAGGGTGACGGTCTGTTCCTGCCGATGGGGGCGAACAAGCCGACCCGCATGCAGGGGGCCTTCGTCACCGAGGCCGAGGTCGCGGCCGTCGTCCAGCACTGCAAGGATCAGATGGCGCCGGTCTTCCGTGAGGACGTGGTGGCCGGCACGAAACAGAAGAAGGAGATCGACGAGGACATCGGCGACGATCTCGATCTGCTCTGTCAGGCGGCCGAACTGGTCGTGTCCACACAATTCGGCTCCACATCGATGCTCCAGCGCAAGCTGCGGGTCGGCTTCGCGAAGGCCGGCCGGCTGATGGACCTGATGGAGTCGCGCAACATCGTGGGTCCCAGCGAGGGTTCCAAGGCCCGCGATGTCATGGTGAAGCCGGACGAACTCGACGGGGTGCTGGCCGTCATCCGCGGGGAAACCGCTTCGTAGAAGTTCTGCGGGCAACCGTTTCGCCCGGCCGTACGTCAAGTTGAAGGGAGGAGCAGTGGGATGGTCCGTCCCGCTCCCCGCCCTGTGTCCTGCCCGAGGGGCTGTCCGGCGAACCCGATGGCGTACAAAGTCGTCGCTCCCGGTTGCCCCACCCTTTCGTACCACCCCTAGACTGAACGTCCAGCAGGTGGCTCACGCTCGAAAGGCGCCCCCGTGTCCATCGGCAACTCCCCCGAAGACGACCGGCCTTCGATCGGTCGCGTGCTTCAGCAGGCTCGTATCGCCGCAGGTCTGACGGTCGAGGAAGTCAGCAGCTCCACCCGGGTGCGCATGCCCATCGTGCACGCGATCGAGGAGGACGACTTCTCCCGCTGCGGCGGCGACGTGTACGCCCGTGGCCATATCCGTATGCTCGCCCGCGCCGTCGGAGTCGACCCCGGCCCGCTGATCGCGGACTTCGACGCCGAGCACGGTGGTGGTCCCGAGCCCACGCCCGTGGCCCCGCTGTTCGAAGCGGAGCGGATCCGCTCCGAGCCCCGCCGGCCCAACTGGACCGCGGCCATGGTCGCCGCGATCGTCGCCGTGGTCGGCTTCGTCGGCTTCACGATTTTCAACGGTGAGGACGAGGGGGCGGGCCCGGCGCAGGTCGCCGAAGGATCGACCCCCGACAGGACCACTCCCGACCCCACCACGAGCGAACCCGCCGATCCCAAGCCCGCCCCCTCCGAAAGCGCCATCGCCGCAGCTCCGCTGGACAAGGTGACGGTCAGGCTGAGCGCCACCGAGGGCAGGAGCTGGATTTCCGCCAAGGACCACAACGGGCGGCTGCTCTTCGACGGGCTGCTGGCCGAGGGCGAGACCAAGACCTTCCAGGACAAGGAGCGGGTCGACCTCGTCCTGGGGGATGCCGGAGCGATCGACCTCTTCGTGAACGGCAAGAAGGTCGACGACCAGTTCGAGTCAGGACAGGTCGAGCGGCTTTCGTACACCAAGGGTGACCCCGAGGTCGGCTGACCCTCATCCGGACTTTCCGGACGGGGAGTGCCCGGCAGTACCGCCGGGCACTCCCCGTTCGCGTCGCCCCTCCGCTTCACCGACTGTTCGGTCACTCCCCGTAGCGGTGAACCCTGCTCGGCAGGGTGAGTGCCGGGACGAAGTAGTCTTGAGCCCATGCCCGAACGCCGTACCGTCGCCCTTGTCACTCTTGGCTGCGCCCGTAACGAGGTGGACTCGGAGGAGCTCGCAGGCCGCTTGGCAGCGGACGGCTGGGAGCTCGTCGAGAACGCCACGGACGCGGATGTCGCCGTCGTCAACACCTGCGGGTTCGTCGAAGCCGCCAAGAAGGACTCCGTCGATGCCCTGCTCGAAGCGAACGATCTGAAGGATCACGGCAGAACCCAGGCCGTCGTAGCCGTCGGCTGCATGGCCGAGCGCTACGGCAAGGACCTCGCCGAGGCGCTGCCGGAAGCCGACGGAGTCCTCGGATTCGACGACTACGCCGACATCTCCGACCGTCTGCAGACCATTCTCAACGGCGGCATCCACGCCTCCCACACCCCGCGCGACCGGCGCAAGCTGCTGCCGATCAGTCCGGCCGAGCGCCAGGACGCCGCCGTCGCGCTGCCCGGTCACGCCCAGGAGATCGCGCCGGCTCCCGCAGACCTGCCGGAAGGTGTCGCACCGGTCTCCGGACCGCGGGCACCGCTGCGCCGCAGGCTGGGGACCAGCCCCGTCGCCTCGGTGAAGCTCGCCTCGGGCTGTGACCGGCGCTGCTCGTTCTGCGCCATCCCCTCCTTCCGCGGCTCGTTCATCTCGCGGCGTCCCTCCGATGTCCTGGGAGAGACCCGCTGGCTCGCCGAGCAGGGCGTCAAGGAGGTCATGCTCGTCTCCGAGAACAACACCTCGTACGGCAAGGACCTCGGAGACATCAGGCTCCTGGAGACCCTGCTGCCCGAGCTGGCCGACGTCGACGGGATCGAGCGGATCCGTGTCAGCTACCTGCAGCCCGCCGAGATGCGGCCGGGGCTGATCGACGTACTCACCTCGACGCCCAAGGTCGCCCCCTACTTCGATCTCTCCTTCCAGCACTCCGCCCCCGGGGTCCTGCGCGCGATGCGGCGGTTCGGTGACACGGACCGTTTCCTCGAACTCCTGGACACCATTCGGACGAAGGCGCCGCAGGCCGGCGCGCGCTCGAACTTCATCGTGGGCTTCCCCGGGGAGACGGAGGCCGACCTCGCCGAGCTGGAACGCTTCCTCACGAGCGCCCGCCTGGACGCCATCGGGGTCTTCGGCTACTCCGACGAGGAGGGCACCGAGGCCGTCGGCTACGACAACAAGCTGGACGCCGACGTCATCGCCGAGCGGCTCGCGCACATCTCGCAGCTGGCCGAGGAACTCACCTCGCAGCGCGCCGAGGAGCGGGTGGGCGAGACGCTCCAGGTCCTCGTCGAGTCCGTGGAATCGGAGGAGGACGGGCCCGTAGCGGTGGGCCGAGCAGCCCACCAGGCACCGGAAACGGACGGCCAGGTCGTCTTCACCGCACGCGAAGGCCTTGTGCCGGGCCTTATGGTCGAAGCGAAGGCAGTGGGCACCGAGGGAGTGGACCTCGTGGCCGAACACCACGAGCTTGCGGAGGCAGCCAGATGACGGGAGCCCCGGCGACCGCGGCAGGCGGTACCGGCGCGACGCCGGCGCCCCGCGGCGGCAAGCTGGGCGCGGCGGCCGTCAACCAGGCCGGCCTGTGGAACATCGCGAACATCCTCACGATGGTGCGGCTGCTGCTCGTCCCGGGGTTCGTCATGCTGCTCCTGCACGACGGTGGCTACGACCCGGTCTGGCGGTCGTTCGCCTGGGCGGCCTTCGCCGTCGCGATGATCACCGATGTCTTCGACGGCCATCTGGCACGCACGTACAACCTGGTCACCGATTTCGGGAAGATCGCCGACCCGATCGCGGACAAGGCGATCATGGGGGCGGCGCTGATCTGCCTGTCGGCGCTCGGGGACCTGCCGTGGTGGATCACCGGCGTGATCCTCTTCCGTGAGCTCGGCATCACACTCATGCGTTTCTGGGTCATCCGGCACTCGGTGATCCCGGCCAGCCGAGGCGGGAAGGTGAAGACCCTGGCGCAGGGCATCGCCGTGGGCATGTACGTCCTCGCGCTCACGGGCCCCCTGGCGACCCTGCGGTTCTGGGTGATGATGGCCGCCGTCGTGCTGACGGTCGTCACCGGCCTCGACTACGTACGCCAGGCCGTCGTGCTGCGCCGCCGTGGGCTGGCCGCCGCCCTGGAGGCGGTCGCGGCGGTGGCGGACGCGGAGAACACCTCCGGCGCGCGGTGCGCCGCGGGGGAAGCGGGCGGGGCGACTGAAGACGTGGTGGAGCCCGTGGTGAAGCCCTTCGGGGACCCGGTCGGGGAGCGCGTGGCGGGCAGCAGGGACGCCGCGGAGGCCGAGCGGTGACGTCGGTGGCGGCTCAGGTGCTGCGGCGGCTTCAGGAGCGCGGTGAGTCACTCGCGGCCGCCGAGTCCCTCACCGGTGGACTGGTGGCCGCCGAGCTCACCTCCGTACCCGGGGCCTCGCGGTGCTTCCGCGGGTCCGTCACGGCGTATGCCACGCCCCTGAAGCGGGACGTACTGGGCGTCGACGGCGCACTCCTGGACGAGCGCGGAGCGGTGGACCCGGACGTCGCGCGGTCGATGGCCTCCGGCGTACGCCGGCTTCTCGGCGCGGACTGGGGCGTCTCGACCACCGGGGTCGCAGGGCCCGAGCCGCAGGACGGCAAGCCCGTGGGAACGGTCTTCATAGCCGTTTCCGGACCGGACGGCGTGCAGAAAGTCGCCGGGCTGAGGTTGAACGGCGGGCGGGCGGACATCCGTAAGGAGAGTGTACGGAGCCTGCTCGAACTGCTCTCCGGCGAACTCGGTGAAAATGCGAGGGCACAGGATACGGAACAGAACGGGGGGAATTGATGTTTGCAGCCCTGAGTGAACACGACATCGCTCCCCGCACGGCCGCAGCGCGAGGCGGTACGGTGGGGCGTGAAGGATGCGGCTACGCGGTCCGAGGAGGGAGCCACCGATGATTCTGCTCCGTCGCCTGCTTGGTGACGTGCTGCGTCGGCAGCGCCAGCGCCAAGGCCGTACTCTGCGCGAAGTCTCCTCGTCCGCCCGAGTCTCGCTCGGCTATCTCTCCGAGGTGGAGCGGGGGCAGAAGGAGGCATCCTCCGAACTGCTCTCCGCCATTTGCGACGCGCTGGACGTACGGATGTCCGAGCTCATGCGTGAGGTGAGCGATGAACTGTCGCTGGCCGAGCTGGCCGAGTCGGCAGCAGCCAGTGATGCGGTGCCTGTACCGGTACGCCCGATGCTCAATTCCGTCTCTGTTGCGTCGGTCGCCGGCGTACCGACGGGACGGGTGACCATCAAGGCGCCTGCGGAAGCGGTGGATGTCGTCGCCGCCTGACCGCACGGTTCGTGGTGCGAAGCCCCGGCCGGCCCTTCCAAGGGCCGGCCGGGGCTTTTGTGTGCCTCGTGTGTGCGGGGCCGTTCATGGGGCAGGCGCTGGGTGAGGCCGGAGTGGCGATTCTTCGGAACAGCCACCCGAATGACCGTTTAGCTCCATATGTGACATTGTGGACAGATGGTTGGTCGAGAAGCTATCTGAACGGAGAAGTGCATGTCTGTCGTGAAGAGCGCCCTGTCCGATGGTGACCGCAAGATCGTGGGAGACGCGCTGCAAGGCGCGCTGGTCGACCTGGTCGACCTCTCCCTGGTGGCCAAGCAGGTGCACTGGAACGTGGTCGGCCCCCGCTTCCGATCCGTGCATCTCCAGCTCGACGAGGTCGTCGACACGGCGCGGCAGCACTCGGACACGGTCGCGGAGAGGGCTTCCGCGCTCGGAGTCAACCCTGACGGCCGGTCCCGGACGCTCGCGAAGACCACGGCCATCGATTCCGTGCCCGACGGCTGGATCAAGGACGTGGACGCGGTACGTGTGCTGGTCGACGCCCTTCGCGTGGTCATCGACCGCATGCGGGAGCGGATCGAGGCGACGGACGAACCGGACCCCATCAGCCAGGACATCCTGATCACACTCACCGCGGATCTCGAGAAGCACGCCTGGATGTTCCAGGCGGAGAGTGCCTGAGCTCGACATCGAGGAGGGAATTGCCGTGACGGACAAGAAAGCCATGGACAAGCTCAAGGGCAAGGCCAAGGAAGCGACCGGCAAGGTCACCGGTGACCGCCGCAAGGAGGCCGAGGGCAAGTCCGACCAGACCAAGGCCAAGGCGGAAGGTGCCCTTGACGCCACCGGCGACCGCGCCAAGGGTGTGAAGGACTCCCTCACCGACGACAAGTAGAGTCCGCCCACCGGTGTGCCCCTGCGGATTCCTGTCCCGGGGGCGCCGGCACGTCCGGGGGCAGGGAGCATGCCGGTGTGCCCGGGGCCGCAGGATGCAGCCGGCGCCGCCCCGGGGGAGACTGCGGGGGAGAGCCGGGTGCACCGCTCCTGGCAGCGGTCCCGGAGGAGCGCGCGATGTCGCCCAGCTCGCGCCGTGCACGCCGGTAGCGCATCGGTGCGCCCTCCCGTCGCGGATCGTGCCGTACTGGCGTCGGCCGGAGGAGGCAGCCATGGTGCGGCGACGGGGGCCGGCGCTCGTCCTCGGCGGCGTGTGGTGGTGGGCGGTACTGCGCCTTCTTCTGGAGCCGGAACACGCGGGACTGGTCGAGGGCGCGGTGACGGCCGGAGGGTGGGGACTGAGCCTCCTGCCGGTGCATGTGGCGGCCGTGGTGCGGCCTGAGCAGCCTGACGGCGAGCCCCGGGCGGACCAGCCGGACATACCCTCCTAGTGCCGCGCCGGCCGAGGTCTGCCCGTCAAGGAGCGGCGTCCGGTGCGGGTTTCCGGCCGGTACGGCGAGAGGGCGTGCCGGGCGTCGCGACAGGGCGGACCCCGGCTGATGCGGCACTGTCCTCCCAGGGCTGCCCGCAGGTCTCCTGCTCGGTCACCACCGTCCATGACCTAGCCGGTGGGGCCCGACTGGCAGTGCGGACACCAGTAGGCGGGACGGTCGTCGCGGACCGCCTTGCGGACGGGTGTGCGGCAGCGCAGGCAGGGGCGGCCGACCCGTCCGTAGACGAAGAGGCGTTCTCGTGGGTGCCTGCGGGACATCGCCGCGGTCGCAGCGGTCGTGGTCCGTACCGGACGGTCGCGGTTGGCCTCCAGGAGCTGCTTGGCGGTGCTGACCAGACGAGTGGCGAGGGGCAGGGGAAGCTCGCCCACCGGGAGCCAGGGTGTCGCACGGGCCATGAAGCAGAGCTCACACATGTAGACGTTGCCGATACCGGCGAGATTGCGCTGGTCCAGCAGAGCGTCACCGACACGGCGGCCGGGGTCGGCGAGCAGATTGCGCAGAGCTGTGTCCGGGTCCCAGTCCGGGCCCAGCAGATCGGGGCCGAGGTGGCCGACGACCTGCTCCTCGTCCTCGGTACGGATCAGTTCGAGGACGGGCAGCCGGTAGCCGACGGCGGTGTGCTCCGCGGTGGCGAGCACGGCGCGGATCTGGTGGCCGGGGCCGCCTCGCCAGCGCTCGCCGGGGCCGTACACACGCCAGGCGCCCTCCATGCGCAGGTGGCTGTGGAGGGTGAGGCCGTCCTGGAAGCGGGTGAGCAGATGCTTGCCGCGCGCCGTGACGTCCACCACGTCCCGGCCGGTCAGGTCGGCTGTGGCGAACCGGGGGACCCGCAGGTCGAAGACCGTCAGGACCTGGCCGGCGAGGGCCGCGTCAAGACGTCGGGCGGTCTGCAGGACCGTGTCACCTTCAGGCATGCCTCCATGATGCGCGGACAGGACCGGATTGGTTCCCCGTCCGTGCCGGAGCCGTCTTCAGGCGCGCAGCCGCAGACCGCGCGGCGTGGCGAGGAAACCGGCGGCCTCCAAGGTGCGGCCCAGCGGGGACGTGAGTGAGGAGACGCCGTTGGTGCGCTCCACCGTGACCGTGCCGAGCGCTCCCGCGCGGGCAGCCGACGCGAGCGCTTCGGCCGCGGAGCGGAGTGCCGGGTCGGCCGGGTCGGTGGGCCACGCGAGAAGAGACCTGCCCCCGCGCTCCATGTAGAGAGTGAGCTCGCCGTCCACGAGGACCACCAGCGCTCCCGCCTTACGGCCCGGCTTGTGTCCCGCGCCGTCCGGCGACTCGGGCCAGGGCAGGGCGGCCCCGTACGCGTTGGCAGGATCGGCTGCCGCGAGGACCAGCGCACGGGAAGCCGAACCGGGGTCCGCGCGGTCGCGTGCGGTGGAGGCCGCCCTGAGCCGGTCCACGGCACCGTCCATGGCGAACTGGGCCGCCCCCAGCCCCTCGACGACGTAACCCCGGCGGGCCTGCCCGCTGTCCTCGAACGCGGCAAGGACGCGGTAGACCGCCGAGAACCCGCCCTCGACACCCTCGGCCTGCACCGCCCCGCGGGTCACCACACCGTGGCGGTCGAGGAGCGTCCGGGCCAGGGCATGCGCGCGATGGGTCGGCCGGGGCTCGGCCGGGGGCAGCAGCGACCAGCGTCCCGACACGGTCGGCGGACCGGTGCGGGACGCGGGACGGGCTGCCGCGGTCAGCGACCCGTAACGGCCTCGCGGCACACTGCGCCTCGCACGGTGCGCGGTCGAGCCGGCCGTGCGCCCCGAGCCGAGGAGCGAACGCAGGGGGGCGAGCGTGTCGTTGGTGAGGCGCCCGGACCAGACCAGGTCCCAGAGCACGTCGGCCAGCTGGGGATCGGTGCACTCCGGGTGGGTGGTCCCCCGGACCTGATCGGCGATCTGCCGGAAGAAGAGCCCGTACCCACCGGAGAGGACGGTGAGGACCGACTCGTGCAACGCGGTCTCCTCCAGCGGGTGGGGCGGCGGGAGGAGCAGGGGCGCGCTGTCGGCCAGATAGAGGGAGAGCCAGCCGTCCTTTCCGGGGAGGGCGCCCGCGCCTGCCCAGACGACCTCGCCGGTGGTGGTGAGCTCGTCGAGCATGCCGGGGGTGTAGCCCGCTACGCGGCTCGGCAGGATCAGCTTCTCCAGGGCGGACGCGGGCACGGGGGCACCCTGCAACTGCTCGATGGCGCGGGCCAGTCCGTCGATTCCGCGCAGGCTGTTGTCGCCGAGGTGCTGCCACTGGGGGAGGAAACCGGCCAGGGCGGCGGGCGGAACCGGCTCCAGCTCCTGGCGGAGCGCGGCGAGCGAACGGCGGCGCAGCCGCCGCAGGATCGTGGCATCGCACCACTCCTGGCCGATGCCCGCGGGGTGGAACTCACCCTGCACCACGCGGCCCGACGCGGCGAGCCGTTGCAGCGCTCCGTCCGTGACCGCCGGACCGAGGCCGAAACGGCTTGCCGCCTGTGTGGTGGTGAACGGGCCGTGCGTACGGGCGTACCGGGCGAGGAGGTCACCGAGCGGATCCTTGACCGGCTCGGTGAACGCCTCGGGAACCCCCACCGGAAGGGCGGTGCCGAGCGCGTCGCGCAGCCGGCCCGCGTCCTCGACGGCCGCCCAGTGAGCGGTTCCGCCGATACGGACCTGGATCGCACGCCGGGACGTCGCCAGCTCCGGCGCCCACGCGGGCTCCGCACCCCGCTCCGCGAGCTCGGCGTCCGTGAGGGGACCCAGGACACGCAGCAGATCGGCGACCCCCTCGGCGTCCTTGATCCTCCTGTCGTCGGTCAGCCACTGAAGCTCCCGCTCCAGTTCGCCGAGAACATCGGCGTCGAGCAGCTCGCGCAGCTCCGCCTGGCCCAGCAGCTCGGCCAGGAGATGCGAATCGAGCGAGAGGGCTGCCGCCCGCCTCTCGGCGAGGGGCGAGTCGCCCTCGTACAGGAACTGCGCGACATAGCCGAAGAGGAGTGAGCGGGCGAACGGTGACGGCTCGGGCGTGGTCACCTCGACCAGACGGATACGGCGCGCCTCCAGGTCACCCATCAGCTCGGTGAGGCCGGGAACGTCGAAGACGTCCTGGAGACACTCGCGGACGGCTTCCAGGACGATCGGGAACGAGCCGAACTCGGAGGCGACCTGGAGCAGCTGGGACGCGCGCTGACGCTGCTGCCACAGAGGGGTGCGCTTTCCCGGGCTGCGCCGGGGCAGCAGCAGGGCGCGCGCGGCGCATTCACGGAACCGGGAGGCGAACAGGGCCGAGCCCCCGACCTGTTCGGTGACGACCTGGCTGATCTCGCCCTTGTCGAACACCACGTCGGCGGCCCCCACGGGGGGCTGTTCGCTGTCGTGACCGGCGGTGGGAAAGGCCGGGCCGGCACCGTCGCGTACCGGGCCGCCGCCGGCGCCGCTGCCCGCGTCCGCCTGGACCGGATCGAAGTCGAGGAGGTCGAGGCCCATCAGATCGGCGTCCGGCAGCCGCAGCACGATGCCGTCATCCGCGTGCATGACCTGTGCGTCCATGCCGTACCGCTCACCGAGCCGGGCGGACAGGGCGAGCGCCCACGGGGCGTGCACCTGGGCGCCGAACGGCGAATGCACCACGACGCGCCAGTCGCCCAGCTCGTCCCGGAACCTCTCGACGAGGACCGTCCGGTCGTCCGGCACATGACCGCAGGCACGGCGCTGCTCGTCGAGGTAGGACAGGACGTTGTCCGCCGCCCAGGCATCCAGCCCGGCGGCGAGCAGCCGGAGCCTGGCGTCCTCGGCGGACAGACCGCCGATCTCCCGCAGGAAGGCGCCCAGCGCCCGGCCCAGCTCCAGCGGGCGGCCCAGCTGGTCGCCCTTCCAGAACGGCAGCCGGCCGGGGACTCCGGGGGCGGGAGAGACCAGGACCCTGTCCCTGGTGATGTCCTCGATCCGCCAGGACGTGGTGCCCAGCGTGAAGACGTCACCGACCCGGGACTCGTAGACCATCTCCTCGTCCAGCTCGCCGACGCGCCCGCCGCCCTTCTTCGGGTCCGCGCCGGCCAGGAAGACGCCGAAGAGCCCGCGGTCGGGGATGGTGCCGCCCGAGGTGACGGCGAGCCGCTGGGCGCCGGGGCGGCCCGTGACCGTACCGGTGACACGGTCCCACACCACCCGGGGCCGCAACTCCGCGAAGGCGTCGGAGGGATAGCGTCCGGCGAGCATGTCGAGCACCGCGGTGAACGCGGACTCGGGGAGGGAGGCGAAGGGGGCCGCCCGGCGGGCGAGGGCGAGCAGGTCGTCGGCCTGCCGGCTGTCGAGCGCGACCGTGGCGACGATCTGCTGGGCGAGCACGTCCAGAGGGTTGGACGGGACCCGCAGCGCCTCGATGGCGCCCTCCCTCATCCGCTCGGTGACGACGGCCGCCTGCACGAGATCACCGCGGTACTTGGGGAAGACCACACCGGTGGACACGGCACCGACCTGGTGCCCGGCACGCCCCACCCGCTGCAGCCCCGAAGCCACGGACGGCGGGGACTCGACCTGGATCACCAGGTCGACCGCCCCCATGTCGATCCCCAGCTCCAGGCTGGAGGTGGCCACCACGGCAGGCAGCCGGCCCGCCTTGAGGTCCTCCTCGACCTGCGAGCGCTGTTCCTTGGACACCGAGCCGTGGTGCGCCCGGGCAAGGACGGCAGGCGCCCCTTTCGCAGCTCCGGACCGGGCCATGACCTCGGCGGGGGAGTGGGCCTCCGGCAGCGGCCCGCCCGCCTGCCGTTCCTCCTCGAACGCGGCGCCGGCCGCCCGCTCGCAGGCGATCTCGTTCAGCCGGTTGCACAGGCGCTCCGCCAGCCGCCGGGAATTGGCGAAGACGATCGTGGAGCGGTGCGACTGCACGAGATCGGCGATCCGCTCCTCGACATGGGGCCAGATCGACGGTTTCTCCGCCTGGCCGCCCTCGTCGCCGGTGGCGGGGGAGCCGCTCAGCTCGCCGAGATCCTCCACCGGAACCACGACGGAGAGGTCGAACTCCTTGGTGGAAGGGGGCTGGACGATCTCCACCCTCCGCTGCGGCGACAGGAACCGCGCGACCTCGTCGACCGGGCGGACCGTCGCCGACAGCCCGATACGCCGCGCGGGCCGGGGCAGCAGCTCGTCCAGACGCTCCAGGGACACGGCGAGATGGGCACCGCGCTTGGTGCCCGCGACGGCATGCACCTCGTCCACGATCACCGTCTCCACCCCGGACAGCGCGTCCCGTGCCGACGAGGTGAGCATCAGGAACAGCGATTCGGGGGTGGTGATCAGGATGTCCGGCGGTCTCGTCGCCATCGAACGGCGCTCGGCCGGAGGGGTGTCGCCGGAGCGGATCCCCACCCGCACCTCCGGCTCGGGCAGTCCCAGCCGCACCGACTCCTGGCGGATGCCGGTCAGCGGGGAACGCAGATTCCGCTCGACGTCGACGGCGAGCGCCTTCATCGGGGAGACGTACAGCACCCGGCAGCGCTTCTTCGCCTCGGCCGGAGGCGGGACGGCCGCCAGCCGGTCCAGAGAGGCGAGGAAGGCGGCGAGCGTCTTGCCCGATCCGGTCGGCGCGACGACCAGCACGTCCGAACCCTCGCCGATGGCCCGCCAGGCCCCCTCCTGAGCCGCGGTGGGCGCGTCGAAGGCCGCCGTGAACCAGCTGCGGGTCGCGGCAGAGAACGAATCGAGTGCGGAACCGGCCATGCCCTCCATCGTGCACCCCGCCACTGACAACAGCCGGTGGACAAGACCGGCAACAGCCGGCGGACGGGTCCGAACTCACCTCACCGGACCCCGGGCCCCCGCCCGGGCCTGCGAGAATACGGACATGGCGGAGGCGGACCCGGTACAGGAATGGGCGAGGCACTGGCAGTACGCGGAGCTGCCCCACCTCGATCTGCTGCGTGCCCGGTACGTCCGCCACACCTTTCCGCGCCACAGCCACGAGGGCTACGTCTTCGGCACCATCACCAGCGGTGTCGAGGACGTCGGTCTCCCCGGCGGTACCGTGCACGCCGGGCCCGGCACCGTGGTCATGATCAACCCGGAAGTGCCGCACACCGCTCGCGCCGGAGTACCCGAGGGATGGGTGTACGCCACCCTCTACCCCTCCGCCCAGGTGATCAACGACATCGCGGCCGACCTGACGAGCCTGCGCGGCACGGTCGGCTTCGCCGAGAGCGGCGTGCGGGACCCGCATGCCGCCCGGCTGATCACCGAGGTCCACCGGGCCGCCGAGGAAGGCAACGCCCTGGCCGCCGACAGTGTCCTGCGCCTCCTGGTCGCCAGGCTGCTCGACCGCCACGGCAGCGTGCTGACGGCCAGGGCCCCGCACTCCGCCGGCGCCCATGACGCCGCCCGCGCGCGGGCGGTGCTGGAGGAACGGATGGAACGGCCGCCCACCCTGCAGGTGCTCGCCACCGAACTGGGCACCAGCCCCTTCGCGCTGCTGCGGGCCTTCAAGAAGCAGTACGGCATGCCCCCGCACACCTGGCTCACGAACGCCCGGGTGCGCCGCGCCCGCCGCATGCTCGACGCGGGAACAGCGCCCGCCGACGCCGCCGCTGCCGTCGGCTTCACCGACCAGCCCCATCTCAACCGTCACTTCACCCGGATCGTCGGGGTGCCTCCGGGCGCCTACCAGCGCGAGCGTGCAACAACGTACAAGACCGGCAGAAAGCTTTCCCCGTAGCGTCCAGGGCGTGGCAGAACAGACAGCACCCCCTCAGGGCACCGGCGCCTCCGGTGCGCACGGCGCGGGCCAGGAGAAGCCGGACTCCGCCGTGGTCCGGGACGCACTCGGCGTGGGCATAGCCGTGGGTCTCTCCGGATTCGCCTTCGGCGTGACCTCGGCAGGCTCCGGACTGACCCTCCTCCAGACCTGCGCGTTGAGCCTCCTCGTCTTCACCGGCGCTTCCCAGTTCGCCCTCGTGGGCGCCCTCGCGGCCGGGGGCAACCCTTACACCGCCGCGGCCGGAGCGTTCTTCCTGGGCACCCGCAACGCCTTCTACGGACTACGGCTGTCACAGCTCCTCGCCCTGCCGCCCGTGCTGCGCCCCCTCGCCGCCCAATGGGTCATCGACGAGACGACCGCCGTCACCCTGTCCCAGCCCACCCGGCGTGCGGCGCGCATCGGTTTCACCGTCACCGGACTCACGCTCTACACCCTGTGGAACCTGACCACGCTGGCCGGCGCGCTCGGGGCGGAGGCGCTCGGCGACACCGGCGCCTGGGGGCTGGACGCGGCCGGCCCCGCCGTGTTCCTCGCCCTGCTCGCACCGATGCTGAAGAGCCCCACGGAGCGGGTGACAGCCGGGCTCGCCGTCCTGCTGGTACTGGGCCTCCTGCCGGTGCTGCCTGCCGGCGCGCCCGTACTCGTGTCCGCACTGGCAGCTCCGGCCGTCCTCTTCCTGAAGGGCCGCGGCAAGGACACCCGGGACGGATCCCTGAAGGCCTGCGGCAGGAACACCCAGGACGAGACCTTCACCGGAGGCACGACGCCCGGGGAGGGCCGGTGAACGTCTGGATCGCCATCGGGCTCACTGCCGTGGGCTGCTATCTCGCCAAGCTCCTGGGGCTCCTGGTCCCTGCCGGAGCCCTGGAACGCCCTCTTGTGCAGAAGCTGGCAGCGCTCATGCCGGTGGCGCTGCTCGCAGCTCTCACCGCCCAGCAGACCTTCGACGGCGGGCAGCAGCTGGTGCTGGACGCCCGGACGGCAGGGCTCGCCGCGGCGGTGACCGCCCTCGTCCTGCGTGCTCCCTTCCTGGTCGTCGTCGGCGTCGCGGTCGTGGTCACCGCCCTCGGACGCGCCCTGCTCTGAAGTCGGACGCGCCCTGCTCTGAAGCGGGACGGATCAGCGCGGACCGCGACCGTACGCCCGGAGGGTCCGCAGGGCGCCGAGTGTCACGACCGGGCGGCTCTCCAGGGCCGTTCCCGGGGCCCACTGCCGCCATTTGACCGGCCAGCCGCCGTCCTCCTGCTGTTCGGCCGCCAGATGATCCAGGGACCTCTCCAGCTCGCTGTCGCTGAACCACCGGCGTGCGAGCGACCCGGGTGTGCGGGCGTAGTCGTGAGGGAAGTGGTGTTCCCCCGGGGCGTAACCGGGAGCCACCGGGCGGTCCGCACGGCCCCGCGGATCGAGCACCACCAGCCGCTGCTCACGTACCAGTTGCCCCAGCCGGTCCGCGGCCGCCTCCGCACGCGCGCGGTCGGGTACGCCGTCCAGGAAGGCGACGGCCGCCTCGATCTCGTACGGATGGGACTGTTCCAGGGCGTCCACGGCGGCCCAGCAGAAGTCGGTGGCCCTGAACAGCCAGGCGTGCCACACCTGATTGCGGTGCAGCAGCCCCACCACCGGGCCCGTCGCCAGGAGTTCGGCAGGCGGGTCGTCGACCACGGGGATGAAGGGCGCCGCGGGGTAACCGCGTTGGGAAGGGTGGATCGCGGGCAACGCGCCTTCCTTGGTCGACACGTCCGTGAGATAGCGGCAGATCCGTTCCACGCGCGGACCACCGCAGCGGCCGATCGAGTCGAGGACGCTCAGCGCGTGAGCGGTGTGGAGGGGCTGACTCACGGGTCCGCGAAGATCGGGTTCGAGTGCGTGACCGTAGCCGCCGTCCTCGTTCCGATAGGCGGCGAGCGCGGTTTCGACGGCGTCCGCGCTTCCTTCCAGGAAGAGATGGGCGAACCGCCGCTGTTCGAGAACGCGTGCGGTGAGCCAGATGAACTGCTCGGCGTGGGCGAGGGGGTCTGCTCCGGTTCCGGCCATGGACCGACCGTAGAGGGGAACGGGCCGCCGACGGGGCCGTCCCGGCCCGGCTGCACTCTCAGGAGCGGGATACTGGGGGCATGCGGTTGACGATTTTCTGGGAACGGATGGCGGACCACTTCGGCGAGACGTACGCCGACTCCTTCGCGCGCGATCACGTCATGGCGGAGCTCGGTGGCCGTACGGTGCACGAGGCCCTGGCCGCGGGCTGGGAAACCAAGGACGTCTGGCGCGGGGTCTGCGCGGCGGTCGGCGTGCCCCCGGAGAAGCGCTGAGCGACGCGGTCCCGTCCCCCGCAGCGGCTGTGCAGCCCACGCCGCCTCCGGGCTGCGGGGCCGGTTGTCACTTCGGTGAGCGAGACTTGTCCCGTGGCACCGACAGACGAGACCGCCCAGACCCAGCCGCCCGCCTCGCCGCCCGTCCCGCCGGCCGCACCACCGAATCCGCCGCCCGGCACCGGCCCTGTCCGCATGCCCGGCTGGCTGCCGCGTGCGATCGTCATGGCTCTGGCGCTCTACGGCTGCTTCCAGCTCGGCAGCTGGGCCTTCTACCAGCTCATCGGGCTGCTGACCAACGTCCTCATCGCCTTCTTCCTCGCACTGGCCATCGAGCCGGCCGTCAGCCGTATGGCCGGACGTGGAATGCGCCGGGGACTCGCCACCTTCCTGGTCTTCCTCGCGGTGCTGATCGCCGGGGTCGGTTTCGTCGTCCTGCTCGGCTCGATGCTCGCCGGCCAGATCGTCGACATGGTCGAGGAGTTCCCCAAATACCTCGACTCGGTGATCAACTGGGTCAACCAGACCTTCCGCACGGAGCTCTCCAGGGTGGAGGTGCAGGACAGCCTGCTGCACTCGGACTGGCTCCAGAAGTACGTGCAGAACAGCGCCACCGGCGTGCTCGACGTCTCCACCACCGTGCTCGGCGGACTGTTCCGGCTGCTGATGATCTTCCTGTTCTCGTTCTACTTCGCTGCCGACGGGCCCCGGCTCCGGAGGGCGCTGTGCTCCGTACTGCCGCCCTCCCGGCAGACCGAGGTGCTGCGCGCCTGGGAGATCGCGGTCGACAAGACCGGGGGCTACATCTACTCGCGCGGGCTGATGGCGCTGGTCTCCGGTGTGGCGCACTACATCCTGCTGGTGGCCCTCGGGGTGCCCTACGCGCCCGCGCTCGCGGTCTGGGTCGGCCTCGTCTCGCAGTTCATCCCCACGATCGGCACGTATCTGGCCGGCGCGCTGCCCATGCTGATCGCGTTCACCGTCGACCCCTGGTTCGCGTTGTGGGTACTCGGTTTCGTCGTGGTCTACCAGCAGTTCGAGAACTACGTGGTGCAGCCGAAACTCACGTCCAAGACGGTCGACATCCACCCTGCGGTCGCCTTCGGCTCGGTGGTCGCGGGCACCGCGCTGATGGGGGCCGTCGGGGCGCTGATCGCCATTCCGGCCATCGCGACGCTCCAGGCGTTCCTGGGTGCGTACGTGAAGCGCTACGACGTGACGGACGACCCGAGGGTGCAGGGGGGCCACCGCCGGCGCGACGGCGAGCCGGCGCTGTCCAGGATCCGCCGGGTGGTGCGGCGCGGGGGCGGGGAGAGCACGGATCCGGCCGGCGGCAGCCGGTGACACCGGCCGCGGGCGGGCCCGCCGGCCCGTCCCCGGCTGCTCCGCTCCCGTTCGCGCCGGCATGGCGTGGTGCGCTTGACACTGAAATCGAACATCTATTCTCATGGGATTCCGGCCGGGTTTTGCCGGGTCCGGCCATGGAGCTGTCCACAGGCCGGGAGGACGTCGAGGCCCATTGTCAGTGGCAGGGGTTAGCGTCTGAGACGTGAAGCGATCGACTCAAGCAAATCGGGTGGAACCCATGGCAGGAACCGACCGCGAGAAGGCGCTGGACGCCGCACTCGCACAGATTGAACGGCAATTCGGCAAGGGCGCGGTGATGCGCCTCGGTGAGCGGCCGAACGAGCCGATCGAGGTGATCCCCACCGGGTCCACCGCACTCGACGTCGCGCTCGGCGTCGGCGGTCTGCCGCGCGGACGTGTGGTGGAGGTGTACGGACCGGAGTCCTCCGGCAAGACGACGCTGACGCTGCACGCCGTGGCGAACGCGCAGAAGCTCGGTGGTTCGGTGGCGTTCATCGACGCGGAGCACGCTCTGGACCCGGAGTACGCGAAGAAGCTCGGCGTGGACATCGACAGCCTCATCCTCTCGCAGCCGGACAACGGTGAGCAGGCGCTGGAGATCGTGGACATGCTCGTCCGCTCCGGCGCGCTCGACCTGATCGTCATCGACTCCGTCGCGGCCCTGGTGCCCCGTGCGGAGATCGAGGGCGAGATGGGCGACTCGCACGTGGGTCTGCAGGCCCGTCTGATGAGCCAGGCGCTCCGCAAGATCACCAGCGCGCTCAACCAGTCCAAGACCACCGCGATCTTCATCAACCAGCTCCGCGAGAAGATCGGAGTGATGTTCGGCTCCCCGGAGACCACGACCGGTGGCCGGGCGCTGAAGTTCTACGCCTCGGTGCGTCTGGACATCCGCCGCATCGAGACGCTGAAGGACGGCACCGACGCCGTGGGCAACCGCACCCGCGTCAAGGTCGTCAAGAACAAGGTGGCGCCGCCGTTCAAGCAGGCCGAGTTCGACATCCTCTACGGCCAGGGCATCAGCCGTGAGGGCGGTCTGATCGACATGGGCGTGGAGCACGGCTTCGTCCGCAAGGCCGGTGCCTGGTACACGTACGAGGGCGACCAGCTCGGCCAGGGCAAGGAGAACTCCCGGAACTTCCTCAAGGACAACCCCGACCTCGCCAACGAGATCGAGAAGAAGATCCTCGACAAGCTCGGTGTGGGTGTCCGTCCGGAGGATGCCGCGGCGGAGCCCGCGGCCGACGGTGCGGCCGTCGCATCGGCCCCGGCCGACGGTGCGGCCAAGTCGGTGCCGACTCCGGCCGCCAAGGCCAAGCCCGCCAAGGCCGCGGCGGCCAAGAGCTAGGTCATGACGCGTCGCACGGAGTGGCCGGGCACCGACGCCGCCGGCGCGGGAACCGGTCCTGAGTACGCCGCAGAGCCCTCCGGGGGACCCCCGGAGCCCGGCCGGGGGACCGGGTTCGGCGAGGGGGCGGGCCGTCGTTCCCGCTCCCGCTCCAGAAGCAGCGGTTCCCCCTCCTCGTCGAGGGCCGAGGAGGGGGAACCGCGAGACCCGGTCGAGCAGGCACGCAACATCTGTCTCAGACTGCTGACCGGGACCCCGCGCACCCGTAAACAGCTGGCCGACGCGCTGCGTAAGCGGGAGATCCCCGACGAGGCGGCGGAGGAGGTGCTCTCGCGTTTCGAGGACGTGGGGCTGATCGACGACGCGGCGTTCGCGGATGCCTGGGTCGAGTCCCGGCACCACGGCAGAGGGCTGGCCCGCCGTGCCCTCGTGCGGGAGCTGCGTACCAAGGGGGTCGACCCGGCGGTGATCGACGAGGCGGTAGGGCAGCTCGATCACGAACAGGAAGAGGAGACCGCCAGGGAGCTCGTCGCACGAAAGCTCCGCTCCACCCGGGGGCTGGACCGGGACAAGCGCTTGCGCAGGCTCGCGGGCATGCTCGCGCGCAAGGGATACGGGGAGGGGATGGCGCTACGCGTGGTGCGTCAGGCGCTCGAGGCGGAGGGGGAGGAGACGGAAGGGCTGGACGAGCCTTTCTGAGCGGAGGTCCGGGTGAGCGGGGGCGCATCGTCCGGCAGACGCGGGGGAGGGTGGCGCTCGCCGCGGACGGGGGTTCGGGGCGGACGTACAGGCCGCGTGAGCGGGTCTGCGGCGGTGACGGAGGGGGACACCGCCGACGGACGGCGCCGGGCGCCGGCCGGGCTCAGTGCCCTGCCCGTGAGGCCCGGTGGATCGTGGCGTCGATCAGGGACAGCGCGTGTGCGGCCGTGCGGCCGGGAGCCCGGTTCCAGGGACCGATCAGTCCGGTCCAGCCCTGCGAGCGCAGCTCGGTGAGGAGCCAGGCGCCGGCGCGGTCGACGGTGCCGAGCGAACCGTAGCCGAGCCGATGGGCGGTCAGCATGGCTCCGCAGAGACAGCGCGCACCACGGGCGTCGCGCAGGCGGTAAGGGGTGTTCTGCCAGCCCCACTCGACCAGGATCTGCCGGGCGTAGCCGAGATGGGTGGACGGACGCACATCGGGCTGTCCGATGCGGCGCCACGCGTGCAGACGCTCGGGCAGCGCAGCGCCGAGGCGCCCGGGGAGCGGGCGTTCGCGGGGCCGGCGCGCGGGCATGGTCCGCAGCGATTCCTCGATCAGCCGGTCGACGGGCATGGACAGCAGGTCCCGCCAGTCGGCCGGATGCGCGGGCGGTGCCCCACCGGCCGGCACGCATGCCGGGGATTCGGGCTCCAGGGCGGTGTGCCCCCAGCCCGAGACGATGCGCTGCCACGCGTCCGTGGCGTGGAGCCGGGAGGCTTGTGCGTCGAGCTGGTCCGGGGTGAGCTGGGCGGTTTCCATCAGCGCGACATCTCCGTACATTCCGGTCCTCAGTGATGAGGTGAATGTCCGTCGCGTGCGGCGATTGCTCCACCGGAGAGCAGCGTTCGAGTGGGTCGGAGCGTCATTCGGTCCTGCCCGAAGCCGAATGGCCGGTGGCGGCCCCCTGCCCGGCCCCCCTGCCCGGCCCCCCGGCCCGGCCCCCGGCCCGGCCCCCCGGCCCGGCCTCCC
>Ga0196960_10000109_pt1 | contig 32217 bp, 24 predicted proteins | sample S3v_5metaG_FD_183187 | JGI IMG/M metagenome (GOLD analysis project Ga0196960, IMG submission 183187) | Soil microbial communities from Anza Borrego desert, Southern California, United States - S3+v_5 | ecosystem: Environmental > Terrestrial > Soil > Desert | place: USA: California | collected...
CGGACGGACGGCGCCCGAACGCGCCGCGGCGCGGCCCGCCGTCGCCGGCCGGAGCTGACAGCACGGGGGGCGGCCTGCGGTAAGGACCGCAGGCCGCCCCCCGGGCATGTGTCAGCGTGCGCCGAGCGCCACGTAGTCGTACATCCCGAAGGACCCCGTGACCAGCACGTTGCGGGCGTCCGGGTGGCGGTAGAGCAGCGAGCGCGGGTAGAGGTAGGGCACGATCACGGCGTGGTCCATGGTCAGCCGGTCGATACGGTGCCAGATGGCCGCGCGTTCTGCCGGGTCGCTGCTGACGGCCCCCTGGTCGAGCAGGGAATTGATCTCCGGGTCGTCCAGCTCACCCATGTTCTGGTTGCCGCGTTCCTTGATGGCGCGCCCGTCGACGATCTGCTGGAAGAAGCCGTACCCGTCGGGGAAGTCGGCCCCCCACCCGAACATGATGATGCCGATGCCGTGCTCGCGCAGGTACTCGGGGCTGCCGCCGTAGCGGTCGAAGTAGTCACCGGACGGGAAGTCCAGCACCTCGGCCTCGATGCCGACGCGGGCCAGCCCGGCCGAGAGCGCCTCGGCGGCCCGGTACTCCTTGAGGCGGTCCTTGCGGGCCGCGATCTTCGTGCGGAATCCGTCCGGCATGCCGGCCAGGGCCAGTTCGGCGCGGGCCGCCTCCAGGTCCCCGGTGCCGTCCTCGCCGACCGGGTAGCGGTCGAAGGGCTGGTAACCGTCGATGGTCGGCGGAAGGATCGTGGTGGCGATGTCACCGCCGACCGGGCCTCCGTACGCCGCCTGCATGGCCGCCTTGTCCGTGGCGAACTGCACCGCACGGCGGCAGTGCACGTTGTCGAACGGGGTGATCCGGCTGGACAGGCAGTAGATCCAGGTGAAGCCGGTCAGCGGGTTGTCGGCGTTGGCCCGCAGCGCGGGGTCGGCCAGGATGCGTTCCTGGGCCGCGGGCTGGACCCCGAAGCCCGCGAGGTCGATGTGCGCCTCGCCGGAGAGCAGCATCCGGTCCACCTCGTGCGGATCCTTGCCCAGGTGCACCTCGATGCGCTCGGCCCGCTGCCGGCGTACGGGGTCGGTCGCCGGGTCCCAGTGGGCGTTGCGCTCCAGGACCACGAGCTTGCCGCGCTCGTAGGAGGCGACGCGGTAGGGGCCGGTCGCCACGGGACCGAGCCGGTAACCGATGCCGGTGTCACGGGCCCGGGGGACCGGGGTGGTGCTCGGCATGGTGGCCAGCAGGTCCATGCCGGCGAAGGGCTCGGTCAGCCTCAGGACCAGGGTGCGGTCGTCGGGGGTCTCCACGGTGAGCGGGCCGTCCACCTCCGGCTCGCGCCAGGGGCCGCCGTAGTCGGTGCCCAGCAGGTGGCGGAAGTAGGTGGGGCCGACGCCGAGCACGTCCGTACCGTAATTGCTCCTGGCGATGGCGTACTTGACGTCCGCCGAGACGACGGGGGTGCCGTCCTCGTAGCGCAGGCCCTCACGCAGCCGGTACGTCCACGTCCGCCCGCCGTCCGAGGCCTCACCGAGTGATTCGGCCAGGTCGGGGACCAGCCGCTGGCCGGCCTTGCCGGGCGCGGTGTCGAAGGTGACCAGGGTCCGGCCGACCAGGCGCAAGAAGTTCCAGGTGTAGGCGTAGTACGTGTTGCCGGGGTCGAGCGAGTCGAAGTCGTCGGTGCGCACCAGGCGGAGGGTCCCGCCCAGCGTGTCGGTCGGGGCGGCCACGCCGTCGACGGCGGCGTCGAAGCCGGTGGTGTCCGGCTGTTCGGTCTCCATGTCCCAGCCCTTCTCGCGGTGATTTCCGGCGCCATTCTGCGGGTGCGCGCGCTCCGGAGCGGGGCGGGACGGCACGGGCGCATAGCCGACGGCGGGTCGGTATAGCGGGAGAGCTGGGTGAGAGGGGGTGAAGAGCCCCGGCTGATTGGCTCGCGTCCCCCCACGCGCGGAGCGGACATCCGCTTCCCCCCATGCGCGACGCGGGTGTCCGGAGAAGAGGCGAACAGAACGTGTCCCGAAGAAAAAGATGGCATATACCTGTCATAACTGTCGCGGCGGCGGCACTGCTGGCGGGCTATCCGTCGGTGTCGACCGCCACGTCCCCCACCCCTCCTGAAGGAGCCGCCCAGGGGTGGTCCCAGAAGGACGAGGCGGACGCGGCCGAGCCCGGCCCCGCCGAGCTCCCCGAAGCCGTACCCGCCGATGACCGGGCAGCCCTGCTCGGCTCCGGCTACCGCACCTCCGACGACCTCGCCTGGACCACATCGGGTGACGCCACCGGCTTCCACGTCATGGTCGCCGCCGCCGAGGACGGCTACCGCTGGCGCACCGCGGCGACCTTGTCCGAGCCCGGTTTCGACACCGACACCTGGATCGGCAACGCCTGCCTCACCGCCTCCGGCAAGCGTGCCGCCGTCACCTACGCGCCCCGCACCTTCACCAACAAGCCCGCGCTGATGACCCGCGGGGCCTTCACCGCGATCGTCGACCTGACGACCGGCGCGGTCACCAAGCTTCCCGTCCAGTCCAGCCTGAGCTATTTCTCGCCCGGCTGCGGCACCACGGAGAAGGCGGTCTTCTCGCAGTTCTCCGACGACGGGTCGGAGCGCAACGAGACCCGCCTCATCGGCGTGGACACCGCGAGCGGCAAGGCGGCGAAGCCGCTGAAGCTGCCCGGTCAGGTCACCTCCGCCGTTCCCGTCGCCGACGGCTACGCGGCCGCACAGGGCGCCCGTCTGGTCCGGGTCGCCTCCTCCGGCGACGTGCGCGTCGCCGCCCGCACCTCGGCCGTCCCGTTCCAGCTGACGGCTGCGGCGGACGGCTCGGTCGTCTACATCGACCGGCCCGGCACCACCGCCAAGGACGCCAGGACGAAGGCCGCCACCGAGCAGGCCGAGGTGCGGCGTGCCCCCGCAGCGCTCTTCAGAGCCACCGCCAGGGCCGCCGGTTCCACCCAGCGGCTGGCGACCGGAGCGCTCACCGGCTTCGACCTCTCCCGCTCCGCCCGCACCGGCACGGTGTACGTCACCGGCAAGGCCGAGGCGGCCGGCTCCCTGCCCGCGTCCGTGCGCATGCCCGCAGGAGTGGCCAAGGACGCGGTCCTCTCCACCCGGGGCGAGGCCGCCGTCACCACGGCGTGGGCCGACGGCAAGGACTCCAGGATCTCCCCCCAGGAAGCCGCTTCGGCACGCACCGCCCGGACCGGGATGAAGTTCCTGGACACCGGACGCACCGTCACCCTGGACGCCCGCCCCGGCACGACGGTCGGATCGACCGCGAAGACCGCGGCCGGCCTCGCCACCTCCCCGGCGCTGACCCGCGGCGCCGCGGTGGCCACCCCGAAGCTCGCCGCCGCTTCACCGACCAACCCCGTCGAGGACGAGCGCTACTGCTCGGTGCCGCGCGGGGACGTCCGCAAGCAGGCCTTCCAGCCCACCCCGCGCCAGGTGGAGTGGGCGGTCGACCAGGCCGTGGTCGGCAAGCTCAACCAGCACGTCTCCCGCGCCGCGAACTGGAAGAACACCGGGATGTCGGCCTACCAGCCGCAGTCCCTCTTTCCCCTCAAGACCATGGCGGGTGACCCCAACGGAACACCTGACGCGGCCGACGGCTACCACATCCCCGCGCAGGTGATGCTGGGCATCACCGCGCAGGAATCCAACATGTGGCAGGCCACGCGCTTCGCCGTGCCGGGCGTCACCGCGAATTCCCTGATCGGCAACTACTACGGCATCAGCCACGGTTCCGACGGTGAGGCTCCGGACCCGTGGGCCATCGACTGGGCCGACGCCGACTGCGGTTACGGGATCGTCCAGGTGACCGACGGCATGCGCAAGGCCGGGCGGGAGAAGCCCGGTGAGACCGCGCTCTCCGTGCAGAAGCAGGAAGCGGTCGCCCTCGACTACACCGCCAACATCGCCGCGGGCGTCAACATCCTCGTGGACAAGTGGAACCAGACCTACAGCGCCGGGATGACCGTCAACGACGGCGGGCCGGAGTACATCGAGAACTGGTTCTTCGCGCTCTGGGCGTACAACTCCGGCTTCTACCCGCAGTCGAGCGCCGGCTCGCACGGCGGCCACTGGGGGGTCGGCTACACCAACAACCCGGCCAACGCGCTGTGGAAGGCCAACCGCACCCCCTTCCTGGAGAGCGCAGGCGGCGCGGACGACTACTCCCACGCCGCCCACCCGCAGGACTGGCCCTACCAGGAGAAGGTGATCGGCTGGGCCGCCCGTCCGATCTCCGCGATGTTCGCCCCGGGCGACTTCCAGCCCGGCTACCGGGCCGCCTGGTGGACGAACACGAGCTACCGCACCTCGGCCAAGCCGCCGATCGGAACGTTCTGCGACACCTCCAACAACTGCGACCCCAGCAAGATCAGGGAGAACGACACCAACGAGAACGGGGCGTGCCAGCTCGACAACCCGGCGGACGAGTTCTTCCTGCACTGCTGGTGGAACAAGAAGGCGACCTGGAAGAACTGTGAGTCCGTGGCGGCCTGCGGATTCGCCCTGCACCGCTTCGACGCCACCTATCCCGAACAACCCGACGGCAACGCCTACCCGCCCCGGTGCGCGAGCGGGCTGCCCTCCGGCACGCACGTGATCGACGACGTGGCCTCGGGCGTCACCCCGGCCGGCTCGTCCGGGCGCAGCTGCGGGGCGAAGACCTCGCCCGGCACCTTCGGTTTCACCTTCACGGCCGACGGCGCCAACTACCCGGGCAAGATCGACACCCATCAGATCGGGGCCGGCTACGGCAACCACTTCTGGTTCGGCCACACGAGGAACCAGTCGACCTCCGAGGGCGCCCGGATGCGCACGACCGGCACCTGGACCCTGACCAACGGCATGACCGGCTGGGCCCGGGTCTGGGTGCACCTGCCCGATCACGGAGCCCACACCCGGCAGGCCTCGTACACCATCTCCGGCACCAACAGCACCAGCCCGGTACGGGTGCACCCGCAGCGCGTCGGGGAGAACAAGTGGGTCTCCCTCGGGGTCTTCCAGTTCACCTCCACCCCGAAGGTCGCGCTCTCCACGCACGCGGCCGACGGCAAGGGGTCCGAGGACGTCGCGTGGGACGCCGTCGGCTTCCAGCCGCTGTCGGCCAAGCCCAAGGACATGGTCGTCGCGATGGGCGACTCCTACTCCTCGGGTGAGGGCGCCTCGGCCGCAGGGGGCGTCGACTACTACAAGGAGACCAACTACCGCGACAGCAGCAACCCCTCGACCCGCAACGCCTGCCACCGCTCGACCAAGACGTGGTCGAGGCAGGCCACGATCCCGGGCCGTTCGGCGTCCGTGGGCTCCATGGACGACAGCAGGTCCGCGGCCATGGACTACCACCTGATCGCCTGCTCCGGGGCCCGCACCTACAACATCGCGAGCGTCGGTGAGAACGGCGAACTGCCCCAGCTCTCCAAGGGCTACCTCGACCAGAACACCACGCTGGTGACCATCTCCATCGGCGGCAACGACGCCCGGTTCGCCTACATCATCCAGAAGTGCATCTTCGGTGGCATCGGCTGGCCGACGCTGTGCCAGGACCAGAAGTTCGAGGACGACGACTCCCATGTGGACGATGCGGCCTACCAGGGCCTGACCGTCGGCGTGGCAGCCGAACGTCTCGCCAAGGAGCGGGTGCGGCCGGCCATCACCGACGCCCTGAAGAAGATCCAGGCCAAGGCACCCAACGCCAAGATCGTCCTGATGGGCTACCCGCCGCTGCTGGAGCGGTCGGGGCAGTGCATCCCCGGCGTCGGCACCGGGGAGGCCCCCTGGCTGAACAGCATGGCGAGCACCCTCGCCACCGAGATGCAGGGGGCCGTGAACGACGCCAAGGCCGCCGGCACCAAGGCCTGGTTCTCCAATCCCGCCCAGAACTTCGCGGGCAAGGCCGTCTGCGGTGACCCCGAACAGGTCCACGGCATCGTGCTGGACCTGGTGGAGAGCGACGAGCCGCAGATCGACTGGCCGATCCTGGAACTCGGAGCCTCCGCGCAGTCCTTCCACCCGAAGGTCGGGGGGGCCCGGCTGTACGCGGACTCCCTGGAGCGGACGATGGGGGGCATGGGTCTTTGACCCGTGACACCCGACGGGCCCTCCCCACCCGGGGAGGGCCCGTGACCGGAGGTGAGCGATGAGAAGGGCCTCCCGCCGCGGTGACATCACAGCGGCCCTGCTGCTGCTCGTGACGGACGGGATGCTGCTGGGCGTCCTGCTCTTCGGGGTGCTGGTCTCCGGGGGCCTGACGGGCAGTCCGGACCGGGCCGCGGCCGGCCGCGAGGCCTCCCGGGCCGCGCTGGTCTGCCTGGCCGTCCTGCTGGTCTCCGGTGGCATCGCGACGGCCGTGCGGGCCTGGGTCACCGCGGTGGCGCAGGTGATCGTGCTGGGAGGCGCCGCAGCCCTCGCCTGGACGGCGTTCGGCCCGTGACGCACCACCGCGCTCCCCGGCACAGTTGCCGGGGAGCGCGGCGGGGAGGCCGGGGCGGGTCAGTACCGGGCCATGCCCGGAACCGCCGTGAGCGTGTCGGCGTCCTGACGGAGGATCGCCCTCTCCAGCGTGGTCAGTCTGGGGCCGGGGTCGATTCCCAGTTCGTCGGTCAGTGTGTTGCGGGCTCTTCGGAACACGGCGAGCGCATCGGCCTGCCGGCCGCAGAGATACAGAGCCTGCATCAATTGCGCGTACGGCTCTTCCCGCAGGGGATGAAGGGCTATGAGGTCGGTGAGCTCACCGATAGCCTCCTCGTACTGGCCCAGATTTATCTCCAGGCAGATGCGCTGCTGCAGGGCGGCGATGCGTTCTTCCTCAAGGCGGGCGGCACGGGTCTGCAGCACACTGCCCGAAATCGTGGCCAGGGCCGGGCCGCGCCAGAGGGCGAGTGCCTCCCTGAGGAGCTCCAGTGCCTCCTCCTGCAGGCCGGCGCGTATCAGCTTCTTCGCCGTGGCGACGTTCCGCCGGAAGATGTCGCTGTCGATCTCGCAGTGGGCGGAGTCCAGTTGGTAACCGGAAGCCGTCGACAGGATGGTTTCCTGCGGTGCGCCGACCATGGCCAGTGAGCGGCGGATCATCCACACACTGGTCTGCAACTGGCCGGGAGCGGTACGGGGCGGCCGTTCGCCCCAGAGGTGGGTGATGAGTTCGGGCGTACTGACGGCTCTGCCCGACACAAGTGCGAGGGCGGTGAGAACCCGCAATTGCCGCTGTCCGGCGAGGGGGACCGGTGTGTTCCGGGAGAGCATGGCAATCGGACCCAATATGCGAATCTGCACGCCAGTCATAGGGGTTTCCCGTTTCTGCCTCTCCATGGCTGAATTTCTCCGCCATGGGCTGCTGGATTATCGCACGTAATGTCTTGGGATGCGCTGGTCGACGAAGGAATGCAGTTGTCCCGGCTTCGGCCACTACGCGCGTAGCGGGCTCTCCCCCAGGCCCTATCGATTCGGGACAGTAATCAGCCAACCTTGCTGCGTCAACGAGACGTGACGCCGGGAGGCTGAAAACCGTCGTGCCGGGGAGGGTGGAAAGCGGGCACGGGAAAACTCCTGGACGGCGTGCGCGGGGGCGGGGCGCCTGGCGGGCGCGAGCGCGGACTGCGTGGAGTAATCAACGAGGCATATGCCAAACGATCTTGCTTGGCGAGCCGCGCCCCCGGAATCTCGCCCCCGGGCGGAGGGTGCGCTTCCATCGTGGAGGACGTGTGCAAAGAGTGTGGTCACTCAGCGCGTTTTCCTGGTCCGTGAGGGTGCCGCCTCAATGGTCTAATCCAGTGATGGCGGAAATCGTACGCTGAGAAGATCGTGCGGCGGAGCCGGTGAGCACCCGAAACGGGCATCCGGAGGCCCAGGGGCGGACGGCTTCGGGCATCCGGAGGCCCGTGGGCGGACAGCTTCGGGCATTCCGGAGGATGCGGGACTCCGGGATCCGGCTGTTCCGAGGACTTCGGGCTCCGTGGTTTCCGTCCGCCGGGGGGCGGGTTCGGGTCACTGGAGTCCCGTGATGTCGAGCAGTTCCAGATGCCGGGGCGCCAGCACGCGCGTGTCGCCGCCCGGTGCCCGGCGCCCGGCAGCCTGCGCCAGCGCCGTCACCGCGTCCGGGGACGCGGTGCGGAAGACTCCGGAGTCGCCCAGCGGGGTCACCATGTCGTCATGGTGACAGGGCAGGAGTACTCCCGGTGGTGACCCGAGCGCGGCCAGCAGCCGGTCCGGGTAGCCGTGGACGGCGGCGTGACCGCTCATCCCGATCACCGCCACATCGGGCCGCGCGCCGGCCAGCTCCCGCTCCGCGACGTTGCTGGTGCCGGTCAGCAGCACGGACGGCCCTCCTTCCACGGACACCTGGAAGGCCAGTGTCTGCCCCTCCACCAGATCGCCCAGGGTCCGGGGGCGCGCGGGGGCGGCGTCCCGCGTCCCGGGGGCGAAGGACATGTAGTCCTGCTGCCTGCTGTGCAGACTGCGGAACACCTCCACGCTGTAACCGTCGAACTGGAGATGGTCGCCCCCGCTCACCGCCACCACGTCCGCCATGCGGTCCGCGGGGGTGCCCATCGCGGCCAGCAGGTGACGCGACGTGGTGTCGCAGAGCGTCCGGACGCGCCGACGGCTCCAGCCCGGCCGGGACAGCAGGTGCGGCACATCGGCGAGATGGTCGAAGTGCCCGTGGCTGATCAGGATCAGCTCAGGCACCCCGGTCAGCCCCTTCTCCGCCACGTGCTCCACTGCTTCCGGGTCCAGGCGCAGCGGCAGCGCCGGGTCGAGGGCGCCGCTCCCGTCGGTGTACGGCATCCGGCTCAGATACGGGTCGAAGAGCACGCTGCGGCCCGCGAAGGACAGCTCCCAGCCGGCCACGCCCAGCCAGCGCAGGCCGAGCGCGGTGCCCTTCGGCATCCGGCGGGGGAGTGCGGCCGGAGGCGGGGCGGCACCGCCGGCCAGCAGTCCCGCCGCTCCGGTGCCCAACGCACGCTGGAGGACCGACCTTCGCGACTGACCCATGTGCCACCTCGTTCACTGTGTGCTGATCACCCGTCACCCTACGGAGAGGGTGCGGTGAGGCGGCACATTTGAGTCAACGGCGAGGCCGGGCGTGGCGGATCAGGTGGTGTACTCGGAGTTCAGCCGGACGTACCCCTCCGTCAGGTCGCAGCCGTAGACGGTGAACTCGCCGTCCCCGATGCCCAGTCCGATACCGATCAGGACCTCGCTGCCGCGCATGTGCTCGGCGACCTCGGCGCGCAGCTCGGCGTCACCGGGGCCGTCGGTGCGCTGGGGGTAGACCAGGGTCCCGCCGAAGCGGACCGTGACGTTCTCCTGCAGGATGTCGGTGTCCTCGGTGCACTTGCCGATCGCCATCGTCACCCGGCCCCAGTTGGGGTCGCTGCCGTGCACGGCGGTCTTGACCAGCGGCGAGTTGACCACCGTCTTGCCCACACGCTTGGCCTGTGCCGTGTCCCGGGCCCCGGTGACCCGCACCTCGATGAGCTTGCTCGCCCCCTCGCCGTCGGAGGCGATGTTCTTCACCAGGGCGAGCGCCACCTCGTGCAGCGCCTCCTCGAACTCCGCGAGGTCCACGTCGCCGGCCAGCCCGTTGGCGAAGAGCACCGCCGTGTCGCTGGTCGAGGTGTCGGTGTCGATGGACACCGCGTTGAAGGTGCGGTCCATGACGCTCCGGAAGATCCGGTCCTGCGCGTCCTGCGGCAGCCGGGCGTCGGTGGCGAAGAAGGTCAGCAGGGTCGCCATGTCGGGCTCCAGCATTCCCACGCCCTTGGCGATGCCGACCAGGGTCGCCCCGCCGCATCGCACCCTGACCTCCTTGGGACGGGTGTCGGTCGTCATGATGGCCCGGGCCGCACGGTCGAAGCCGCCCTCGGGAAAGGGCCAGGAGAGCGCCTTGACGTGCGCGCGGATCTGCTCCATGGGGTACTGGAGGCCGATCACCCCGGTGGAGGCGATCAGCAGCTCGTCCTCGGGGAGCCCGGTGGCTGCGGCTACCGCGTCCCGCACCTCGCGGGCGTTGCTCTCGCCCTCCGGGCCGGTGGCGACATTGGCGTTCCGGGCGAGGACGACCACCCCGCGCGCCCGCCCGTCGGCCACCGCCGCCCGGCTGAGCACCACGCTCGGGCCGGAGAAGCGGGACTTGGTGAACACCGCGCTGACCTGTGCGGGCACGGTCGAGGCCAGCACCGTGAAGTCGTCCCGCCCGTCGTCGGAGAGCCCCACCGGAGCGGTGTGCACCACGAACCCGGCGGGCTCCCGGGTGGTCGTACCGGTCATGATCGCCTTCTTCCTTCTGCGATAGATTTATGCGTTTACTCGTATGCCTATTCATTCATCATGGTCGGCCCGGGTGCAAGCCCTGAACCGGCTCGGAGCGTCTCGAAGCGCACTACAGCGCGGTCGGATAGGAGCTGGAGAGGCGGTGGAGAGAGCCCACCGGCACGGTGACGGCAATCCGCTTCCCGTCGACATCCTGGAGACGACGCCGTATGTCCCGTGTTTCGACCAAGCCCAGTGGCAACCCGACGGCCGCCCACGCCCTGCTCAAGCGTCTCCACGAGCACGGTGTGGAGACGGTCTTCGGTGTCGTAGGCCGCGAAGCCGCCTCCATCCTCTTCGACGAGGCGCCGGGAATCGACTTCGTCCTCACCCGGCACGAGTTCACCGCCGGCGTGGCCGCCGACGTCCTGGCCCGCATCACCGGCCGGCCGCAGGCCTGCTGGGCCACGCTCGGCCCCGGCATGACGAACCTCGCCACCGGCGTGGCGACCTCGATCCTGGACCGCTCGCCCGTCATCGCACTGGCCGCTCAGTCCGAGTCGCACGACATCTTCCCCAACGACACCCACCAGTGCCTGGACTCCGTCTCCGTCATGCGCCCCATGACGAAGTACGCCGTCGAGCTCCAGCGCCCGGACGAGATCACCGACCTGGTGGACTCCGCCGTCGCCGCGGCGATGACCGAGCCCGTCGGTCCCAGCTTCATCTCCCTCCCCGTCGACCTGCTCGGCACCGACGTGGACGCCTCGGTCACCCACCCTGCCGCGCACACCCCCACCAAGCCCGTCGGCGCCGTCCAGGCGGGCTGGGAGACCACCGCCGACGAGGCCGCGGCCCTGCTCGCCGGCGCGGAGCACCCGGTGTTCGTCGTCGGCGCGGCGGCCATCCGCTCCGGCGCGGTCCCCGCGATCCGGGCCCTGGCCGAGCGCCTGGACGTCCCCGTCATCACCACGTACATCGCCAAGGGCGTCCTGCCGCACGGTCACCACCTCAACTACGGTGCCGTCACCGGGTACATGGACGGCATCCTGTCCTTCCCGGCCCTGGAGACCCTCTTCGGCCCGGCCGATGTCATCCTGACCCTCGGCTACGACTACGCCGAGGACCTGCGCCCCTCGATGTGGACCCGCGGTGGCGAGAAGAAGACCGTCCGCGTCTCCCCGACCGTCAACCCGATCCCCCGGGTCTACCGCCCGGACGTCGACGTCGTCACCGACGTGCTGGCCTTCGTCGAGCACCTGGACACGGCCACCGCGGACCTCGCCAAGAAGACCCCGCACGACATCGCCCCGCTGCGCGAGCGCATCGCCGAGTTCCTGGCCGACCCCACCGAGTACGAGGACGGCATGCGGGTCCACCAGGTGATGGACTCCATGAACACGGTGATGGAGGAGACCGCCGCCGCCGGAGAGGGCACGATCGTCTCCGACATCGGCTTCTTCCGGCACTACGGGGTGCTCTTCGCCCGCGCCGACCAGCCCTTCGGCTTCCTCACCTCGGCCGGCTGCTCCAGCTTCGGCTACGGCATCCCCGCGGCGATCGGCGCCCAGATGGCCCGGCCCGGCCAGCCCACCTTCCTCATCGCGGGCGACGGCGGCTTCCACTCCAACAGCGCCGACCTGGAGACCATCGCCCGGCTCAACCTGCCCATCGTGACGGTCGTCGTCAACAACGACACCAACGGGCTGATCGAGCTCTACCAGAACCTCGGCCACCAGCGCTCGCACGACCCGGCCGTCAAGTTCACCGGGGTCGACTTCACCGAACTCGCCCGCGCCAACGGCGTCGAAGCCGTCAAGGCCAACTCCCGCGAGGACCTGCTCGCAGCCCTGCGCAAGGGAGCCGGTCTCGGCCGCCCGTTCCTGATCGAGGTCCCGGTGAACTACGACTTCACCTCCGGCGGCTTCGGTGCCCTGAGCATCTGATCATGGCGCACACATTCCCCGCGGCCACGGGGTTCCTGGTCTCCGCCCAGCAGGGCGGGGACCGGGCCCCCGGTCCGGTCTTCGCCACCCGGGGCGCCCACGAAACCGTGGCCGAAGCCCTCCGTACCCAGACCCTGAACGCCGTACTCGTGCACTCGGGTTCGGCCGGGGACGCCATGGCCCGCTCAGGGGACACGGCGCTCGTCCTGGCCGGCGAGCTCTACAACCGGGAGGAACTGCTCACCCTCCTCCCGGCGGGCACCGGTGTCCGCACGGACGCGCAACTGCTGCTCGCCCTGCTGGGCGTCTACGACCTGCACGCCTTCCGGTTGCTCAACGGCCGGTTCGCGGCGGCCGCGGCCCTCGGCGACCGGGTTCTCCTGGCCACCGATCACGCGGGCTCCGTCCCCCTCTACACCCTCACGGCGCCCGGCCGTGTCCTCGCCGCCACCGAGATCAAGGCCCTCGTCCCGGCGACGGTGCAGGCCCCGCCGTCCGGGCGGCCCGTCGCCGAGGCGCGCAGGGTGCGCCGGGTGCCGGGCGTCCACCAGGTGCCCGCCGGCACGGTGCTGGACATCGACGTCCGTACCGGCACCGCCGTGCCCTCACGGACCTGGATCCCGCCGGTGTCACGGCGGGTCCTGCCCGAGGCCGACGCGGCCGCCGCCGTGCGCGAGACGCTGGAGCGGGCCGTCATGGCCCGCACGGGCGGCACCACCCCGCTGGTGGTGCTCTCCGGAGGAATCGATTCTTCCGGCGTCGCGGCGCTCGCCGCCGCGCACACCGACGGCCCGTTGGACACCTTGTCCATGGGCACCGACACCTCGGACGAGTTCGCCGAGGCACGTGTGGTCGCCACCCATCTCGGCTCCGCCCACCGGGAGATCACCGTGCCCACGGCGGACCTGCTCGGCCAGCTCCCGTACGCGATCTGGGCGTCCGAGTCCGTCGACCCGGACATCATCGAGTACCTGCTGCCGCTCACCGCCCTGTACCGGGCCCTGGACGGGCCCGCCCGCCGCATCCTCACCGGCTACGGGGCCGACATCCCGCTCGCCGGCATGCACCGTGAGGACCGGCTGCCCCAGCTGGACACGGCCGTGGCGTTCGACATGGCCACCTTCGACGGGCTCAACGAGATGACCCCGGTGCTCTCCGGCATCCAGGGCCACTGGTCGACCCATCCGTACTGGGACCGCGACGTACTGGACCTGCTGGTGCCGCTGGAGGCCGGGCTCAAACGCCGCTACGGCCGCGACAAATGGGTCCTGCGCGAGGCGATGAGCGCCCTGCTGCCGCAGGAGACGGTCACCCGGCCGAAGCTCGGTGTCCACGAGGGCTCGGGCACGACGTCGTCCTTCAGCCTCCTGCTGATGGACGCCGGGGTGCCGGAGACCGACATCCACCGGGCCAAGTCCCTGGTGGTGCGGGAGATCTTCGACCGGGTGGTCGTCGAGGGCCTGCCACCCGCCGGGGTGAGCACCGCCGACGCCGTGCACCAGGTGGCCGCACGGCTGAAGGAGACCGAGTGAACCGCCCCGGGCCCCGTACCGCCCGCCCGCAGCCCGTCCGACAGGAGGGATGACGCCGTGGAACGTGTCGACACCACGATCTCGCCCCGCTACGCGCAGATCCCGACCTTCATGCGCCTGCCGCACGACCCGCAGCCCACCGGCCGCGACATCGTCGTCATCGGCGCCCCCTACGACGGGGGGACCAGCTACCGGCCGGGGGCCCGCTTCGGCCCGCGCGCCATCCGCAGCGAATCCGGCCTGATCCACGGGGTCGGCATCGACCGGGGACCCGGCACCTTCGAACTCATCGACTGCGTGGACGCCGGGGACATCGACCTCACCCCGTTCAACATGCACATCGCGATGGAGACGGCCCACCGCCATCTGCGCGGGCTCCTCCAGAACAACGCCGCCTTCCTGATGCTCGGCGGCGACCACTCCCTCACCCTGGCCGCCCTGCGTGCCGTGGCCGAACAGCACGGCCCCGTCGCCGTGGTCCACCTCGACGCGCACTCCGACACCAACCCCGCTTTCTACGGCGGCGAGTTCCACCACGGGACCCCCTTCCGCCACGGCATCGACGAGGGTCTCATCGACCCCGAGCGCACCGTGCAGATCGGCATCCGGGGCCACAACCCCCGGCCGGACTCGCTGGACTACGCCCGCGGAAAGGGCGTGCGCATCGTCACCACGGACGAGTTCGTCGAGACCGGCGTCGCCGGGGTGCACGCACTCGTCAAGGAACTGATCGGCGACCGGCCCGTCTACGTTTCGGTCGACGTCGACGTGGCCGACCCGGCCTTCGCCCCGGGGACGGGGACCCCCGCCCCCGGAGGGCTGTCCTCCCGCGAGGTCCTGGCCCTGCTGCGCTGCGTGGGCGAGCTGCGGCCGGTGGGCTTCGACGTCATGGAGGTCTCACCCCTCTACGACCACGCCGGGATCACCTCCGTCCTGGCGACAGAGATAGGCGCGGAACTGCTCTACCAGTACGCCCGTGCTCACATCAAAGGAAGGAACGACGCGTGACCGTCATCGACTGCTCCGAACTCCGCGACGAACTCCTGGAACTCGCCTCGCGCCTGCCCGCGGTGCCCCGCGCGGACCTCCCGGCCTTCCTGGAGGCAGCGAAGGAGGCGTCCGGCGACCTCCCGGCCCCGATCGCCGAGGCGCTCGACGCCTTCAACGCCTCCGGCAACGAGGACGGCTACCTCCTGCTGCGCGGGCTGCCCGTCGAACCGCAGGACCAGCTGCCGCGCACCCCCGAGTCCACCCCCGCGCCGGTGGAGCGCCCGCTGCTCACCATGGAGGCGATGCTCGGCATCGTCGGCCGCCGGCTCGGCCTGCACACCGGATACCAGGAGCTGCGCAGCGGCACCGTCTACCACGACGTGTACCCCTCGCCCGGCGCCCACCACCTCTCCTCGGAGACCTCCGAGACCCTGCTGGAATTCCACACGGAGATGGCGTACCACCAGCTCCAGCCCAACTACGTGATGCTCGCCTGCTCCCGTGCCGACCACGAACGCAAGGCCGCGACCCTGGTCGGTTCGGTCCGCAAGGCGCTGCCGCTGGTCCCGGAGGGCTTCCGCAGCCACCTCTTCGACCGCAAGATGCCCTGCTGCGTCGACGTCGCCTTCCGCGGCGGCGTCGAGGACCCGGGTGCGATCGCCCAGGTGAAGCCGCTCTACGGCGACCCCTCCGACCCGCTGCTCGGCTACGACCGGGAGCTGCTGGCACCGGAGGACCCCCGGGACGTCGAGGCCGTGGAGGCGCTGTCCAAGGCGCTGGACGAGGTCACCGAGGCCGTGCACCTGATTCCCGGCGATGTCCTGATCGTCGACAACTTCCGCACGACGCACGCCCGTACGCCGTTCACGCCGCGCTGGGACGGGGCGGACCGGTGGCTGCACCGCGTCTACATCCGCACCGACCGCTTCGGACAGCTCTCCGGCGGTGAGCGCGCGGGCGACGTGGTCTCCTTCACCCCGCGCGGCTGACCCTGCCCTTCCCGCAGGCAGACGGGCCGGTGGCGCTCCCCGACGGGGGGAGCGCCACCGGCCCGGCCGTCGTGCCGCAGCCGCCCGACCGCTCTCGGCTCACTCTCCTGACGCTCTTCGTGGTGGCCCGGTGCCCGGGGACAGCGGTTAGCGTGTCGGACAGGTGATCGGAGACAGTCCGGTCGCGGAAGAGGCAGCCGCAGCAGACGAGGAGAGAACGCCAAGTGTCGGACCCCACGTTGCAGCAGATGGCACGTCATGGCCGCGCAGGGCGCCGCGGACCGCGCAGAGGACCGGTGCTGGGTGTGGCGGTGGCCGTCGTCCTGGCGGCGGGCGCGGGCTGGTGGGGGTACCGGGCGTGGTCCGGGGACGGGACGGAGCAGGACCCCGAGGTGGCCGCGGCCACCGAGCGGCTCCAGTCGTTCCTCGACGCGTGGGCGGCGGGTGAGCCGCAGAAGGCGGCGGCGCTGTCCGACTCCCCGGAGAACGCCGAGTCCCTGCTGACGTCGGTGATGACCAACCTCAAGCCGGCCAAGTCGGAGCTCTCGGCGGGGGAGGGCGAGAGGAACGACAAGGGTGAGGTGACCGTCCCGTACACCGCGAAGTTCACCATCCCCGCCGTCGGCCTTTTCGCCTACGACTCCGAGGCGACCCTGGTCAAGAAGGCGCAGCAGTGGACCGTGGAGTTCGGCTCCCCGATGGTCCACCCCGAGCTGAAGCCCGGCCAGACGCTCGCACTGAAGACGGTCGCCGAGCGTGCCGCCGTGCTCGACGCCAACGGCGACGACCTGCAGGCCGCTTCGCTGCGCGGCTCGGTGGACGAACAGGGCAAGGGGACCTTCGGCCTGGAGGCGCGCTACGACAAGCAGCTGCGTGGTGGCGGGGGCGCGGCCACCAGTGAGGTGGTGGTCGCCGACCGGCAGTCCGGCCAGGCGGAGGCATCCCTCACCAAGAGCTCCGCGAAGCCCGGAACCCCGGTGAGGACCACCATCGACCCGAAGGTGCAGGGGGCCGCGGCCGAGGCGATGGAAGGGCTGAAGGTGAACGCGGCGCTGGTGGCCGTGCAGCCCTCGACCGGGAACGTCCTGGCCGTCTCCAACCGTCCGGCCGGCGGTCTGAACCGGGCGCTGGCCGGGCAGTACCCACCCGGGTCGACGTTCAAGGTGGTGACGGCGGCGGCGATGCTGAAGGCGGGGATGAAACCCTCGGACGTGGTGGAGTGCCCCAAGTTCGCGCATGTCGACGGGCAGCGGTTCGAGAACCAGAACCAGTTCACGCTGCCGTCCGGCTCGACCTTCAAGGACTCCTTCGCCAAGTCCTGCAACACCATGTTCGTGGAACACCGCGCCGAGGTGGGCGGCTCCGCCCTGCACGATGCGGCACAGGCGTTCGGGATCGGCGGCGTATGGGACGTCGGTGACACGACGTACGACGGATCGGTCCCGGCCAGCACGTCGGACAACGACCTCGCGGCGTCCACCATCGGCCAGGCCCGGGTACAGGCCTCGCCCCTGGTGATGGCGTCGATCGCCGCGACGGTGAAGGAGGGTGCCTTCAAGCAGCCGGTGCTGGTGCCCGATGCCGTCAAGAAGAAGCACGAGGCGACGGCGAAGCTCGATCCGTCGGTGACCGGCGCCCTGCGCGACATGATGCGGGCGACGGTGACGTACGGAGCGGGCAGCGCCCTGACAGGCATTCCCGGGCAGCCGCACGCCAAGACCGGGACGGCGGAGTTCGGCGAGGAGAAGCCGCCGCGCACCCACGCCTGGATGATCGGCTACCAGGGTGACAGCGACCTGGCGTGGTGCGTGATGCTGGAGGACGGCGGTTCGGGCGGCGCCGACGCGGGGCCGGTGGCGGCCAGGTTCCTGCGGAGTCTGACGGATGCGGGCTGAGCGCAGGACCTGACGCACTCCGCCGGTGCGACGGCTTCCGGGAAGCGGGGCCCCGGCCCGGGCCCTCGGTCCGGTGCCTGCCGGGCACACGGCCCGGCGGCCACCCGGCACCCGCCCGGTGCTCGTGGCCGGGACACACAGCGGCGCCCCCACCGTGCGCACAGTGGTGGGGGCGCCGCCGGGGGCGTGACGGGATCAGGCGCCGAGGTTGAATTCGGCCGGGTCGGCGCCCAGGCGCTTGCCCTCGTCGAGCGCGGCGAAGGCGGCCAGGTCGTCGGCGTCCAGCTCGAAGCCGAAGACGTCGATGTTCTCCGCGATCCGTGACGGGGTCACGGACTTGGGGATCACCACGTGGCCGGTCTGGAGGTGCCAGCGGAGCACCGCCTGGGCCGGCGTCCGGCCGTGCTTGCGCGCGACGGCGACGACCGTCGGGACCTCCAGGAGGCCCTTGCCCGAGCCGAGCGGCGACCAGGCCTCGGTGACGATGCCGTGCTCGGCGTGGAAGGCGCGGGACTTCGCCTGCTGGAGCTGCGGGTGCAGCTCGATCTGGTTGACCGCGGGAACGACGGAGGTCTCGCCCAGCAGGCGCTCCAGGTGCTCCGGGTGGAAGTTGGACACACCGATGGCCTTCGCGCGGCCGTCGGCGAGGATCCGCTCGAAGGCCTTGTACGTGTCGACGTAGGCGTCCTTGGCCGGCACCGGCCAGTGGATCAGATACAGGTCGACGTAGTCCAGACCCAGCTTGTCCAGCGACGCGTCGAAGGCGCGGAGCGTCGAGTCGTGTCCCTGCTCGGAGTTCCACAGCTTGGTGGTGACGAACAGTTCCTCACGGGCGATGCCGGAGGCGGCGACGGCCTTTCCCGTGCCCGCCTCGTTGCCGTAGATCGCGGCGGTGTCGATGCTCCGGTACCCGGCCTCCAGAGCCGTGGTCACGGCCGTAGTGGCCTCGTCGTCCGGCACCTGCCAGACACCGAAGCCGAGCTGCGGCATCTCGAGGCCGTTGTTGAGGGTGATGGTGGGGACCTGGCTCACGAGCAGTCGATCCTTACGTCGTCGGTTGGTACTCCCTGGGAGAACGAACACGGAAGCCTAACCATTCCCGCCTGCCCGGACCCGGAGAAACGGAAGAATGTTCACCTGGCGCCCCGTCATGGGCGGCCGCCGGGGCTCAGCGGTACAGGGCGTCGACCTCGGCCGCGTACGCCGTCTCGATCGCCTTCCGCTTCAACTTGAGGGAAGGGGTCAGCAGGCCGTGCTCCTCGGTGAACTGGTGCGCCAGGATGCGGAAGGTGCGGATGGACTCCGCCTGGGAGACCGCGGTGTTCGCGGCCACCACCGCGCGGCGCACCTCCATCTCCAGGTCGGGGTCGCGCACCAGGTCCGCGGCACGCATCGGCGTGCGGCCCTGCATGGCGAGCCAGTGCTCCACCGCCTCGTGGTCCACGGTGACCAGCGCCGCGATGTAGGGCCGGTCGTTGCCGACGACGATGCACTGCGCGACCAGCGGGTGCGCGCGCACCCGCTCCTCCAGGCCGGTGGGGGCCACGCTCTTGCCCCCGGAGGTCACCAGGATCTCCTTCTTGCGCCCGGTGATGGTCAGATAACCGTCCTCGTCGAGCGCTCCGAGGTCGCCGGTGGCCAGCCATCCGTCGTGCAGTACGGCGTCCGTGGCCTTGGGCTGACCCAGATACCCGGAGAACACATGGGCGCCGTGCACCCAGATCTCACCGTCCCGGGCGATGTGCACCGAGGTCCCGGGGATCGGCCGGCCGACGGTGCCGTAGCGGGTGCGCTCGGGCGGATTGGCCGTGGTGGCGGCGGTCGTCTCGGTGAGTCCGTAGCCCTCGTAGACCGTGACGCCCGCCCCGGCGAAGAACAGCCCGAGCTGCCGGTCCATGCCGGAGCCGCCCGTCATGGCGTGCCGCACCCGGCCGCCCATCGCCTCCCGGAGCTTGCGGTAGACGACCTTGTCGAAGAACTGGTGCTGCATCCGCAGCCCGGCGGACGGCCCGGTGCCGGTCCCGAAGGCCCGCTCCTCCATCGCCTCCGCGTACTTCACCGCGATCTCCACGGCCTTGTCGAACGCTCCGAGGCGGCCCTCGGCCTCCGCCTTGCGCCGCGCGCCGTTGAAGACCTTCTCGAAGATGTACGGCACCGCCAGGATGAAGGTGGGCCGGAACGACACCAGGTCCGGCATCAGTGCCTTCGCGGACAGCTCCGGCTGGTGGCCCAGTTTGACCCGGCCGCGCAGCGCCGCGATCTCCACCATGCGGCCGAAGACATGGGCGAGCGGCAGGAAGAGCAGCGTCGCCGTCTCCTCGCCGGGCTCGGAGAGGAACACCGGGCGCCAGCGGCCGACCATCGTGTCGGCCTCGAACATGAAGTGGGCGTGGGTGATCACACAGCCCTTGGGGCGGCCCGTCGTGCCGGAGGTGTAGATCACGGTCGCCACGGAGTCAGGAGTCACCGCGCGGCGGTGCCGGTGCACGACCTCCTCGTCGATCAGCGTCCCGGCGTCGACGAGCTCGGCCACCGCGTCGGCGTCCAGCTGCCAGAGCCGGTGCAGATTCGGCAGCCGGTCGATCACCGAACCGATCGTCATGGCGTGGTCCTCGTGCTCGACCATGACGGCCGCGACCTCGGCGTCGTGCAGCATCCACAGGACCTGCTCGGCCGACGAGGTCGGATAGACGGGCACGGACTGGGCGCCCACCGCCCAGAGCGCGAAGTCGAAGAGCGTCCACTCGTAGCGCGTACGGGACATCAGGGCGACCCGGTCGCCGAACCTGATGCCGTGTGCGATCAGCCCCTTGGCGAGAGCGAGCACCTCGTCGCGGAAGGTGGCGGCCGACACGTCGTACCACTGCCCCTGCGCGTCCTTGCGGCCGAGGGCCGTCCGATGGGGATCTTCCTCGGCGAAGTCGAAGACGGTATCGGCAAGACCACCGACTTGAGGGGCAGCGGCCATGGGGGGGACAGTGAATTCGCGCAATGACCTGCTCCTTGTGGCGCTCCGCACGGCGCCGCGACGCTACCTCACCGCCGGAGGCCGCAGGAGGGTCCGAAGTCTCCGGAAAACGTGGCATCTGGTCGGCCCCACCGTAGAAATCGGGCCAGATGGGCAAGGCTCGGGCAGACTTCTGACCGTGGAGTAAGTAGCTCGGGCGGGAATCTCCACCGAATCTGTACGCGGCACTTACGGCGGATCGGCGGGGGGCGGCACGACCGGGACCCGGTGGAGGCGGCCCCCGCCCGCCAGGATCGCCGCCGCGAGGGCGTCCGCCGCCTCCTGGGCACTGTCCCGGCGGCGCCCGTGCAGCAGCACGAAATCCACATCCCCGAGCTCCGGCAGACCCGCCCGTGACGGCACCGGCACGAGTCCCGGTGGGATGAGCCCCCGGGTGTGCGCCATCACCCCCAGACCCGCGCGGGCCGCGGCGACGAGTGCGCTCAGGTCCGCACTCGCCTACGATGCGGTGCGCGACGGCAAGTGCCCCACGGCCCCACGGCTGCCTTCGCGGCGGACGGATGGTCCTCGTCCGTGTCCGCGGTGAAGGACGGCGCGGTGGGCGCCTGAGCCGCCGGCCGGACGCGTCACGCAGGAGAGGGCCCGGCCGGCGCAGGGGGCGCTCCCCGCCGGCCGGACCCCTGCCCCGTGCGGCGGGTGGGTCCGTTCAGCCCCGACCCACCGCCGCATCGAGGGTGATGCGGTGGTCACCCGCGTACACGTTCATGGACTGGCCCCGCAGGAAGCCGACGAGGGTCAGTCCGCTCTCGGCCGCGAGGTCCACGGCCAGCGACGACGGCGCCGAGACCGCCGCGAGCACGGGGATCCCCGCCATCACCGCCTTCTGCGCCAGTTCGAAGGAGGCGCGCCCTGACACCAGCAGGACCGCCTGCGAGAGCGGCAGGCGGTCGTCGGTGAGGGCGCGCCCCACGAGTTTGTCGACCGCGTTGTGGCGGCCCACGTCCTCGCGGATGTCCAGCAGCTCGCCCTCCGGCGAGAACAGGGCGGCGGCGTGCAGGCCCCCGGTCCGGTCGAACACCCGCTGCGCCTCACGCAACCGGTCGGGGAGGGCGGCCAGCAGCGCGGGCGTCACCCGGACCGGGGGAGTGTCGGCGACGGGATGGCGGGTCGTGGTACGGACCGCGTCGAGACTCGCCTTGCCGCACAGCCCGCAGGACGAGGTGGTGTAGACGTTGCGCTCCAGAGTGATCTCGGGGACCACGACGCCGGGCGCGAGCTTCACGTCCACCACGTTGTACGTGTTCACGCCGTCGGCCGTCGCCCCGGCGCAGTACACGATCGACTGCACCTCGGAACCCTCACCGATCACGCCCTCGCTCACCAGGAAGCCCGCCGCGAGCGCGAAGTCGTCGCCCGGGGTGCGCATGGTGATGGCGAGCGGCCTGCCGTTCAGCCGGATCTCCAGGGGCTCCTCGGCGACCAGGGTGTCGGGGCGGGTCGTGACCACTCCGTCCCGGATGCGGATGGTGCGGCGACGCTCGGTGACCCGTCCCATGGCCCTCAATCCCGATTCTGTACGTGTCGGTAGCCGAAACGGCCCTTGATACAGAGGTTGCCATGGGGCGCCGGACCGGTGTGCGGCGAGGTGACCTTGGCGATCTCGTTGTCCCGCGCCTGGAGCGTCACGTCGCGGCCCGCCCCGCAGGAGGCGCGGACGGTCGTGGTCCGCGTCTGCGCGGGCTCGTCCCACGCCCTCGCCGCCCGCATGCCGAATTCCGTGCTGAACGGGAGTGCGCCGGCCGGGCCCACCCCGATGGGGTTCCCGCAGAACACACAGGCCGGGTCGGGGAGCGCGGCGCCGTGCCCGGTGGAGACGCGGGCGTCGAAACCGCGTCCCGCGACGGCGATGGCGAAGGTGTTCTGCCACTGCTCGCCGCAGGCATCGACGCACTTGTGGCAGAGGACGCGTTCGTCGTGGTCGCGGACGTACAGGTCGTTGCCGATCTTCGGCTGCTCGTTCATCCGGGGAGCGTCCTCGCCGAAGCGTCCGGGCTCCGCCTCGTACTCCTTGATCCACGTGGGAGTCCCCGGCCTCGGCCACGCCCACCGGCAGGCGTTCTTCGGGGAGGGTCAACACTCGTGACAGCGAGTGCCTCGCCCGTCGCGAATCCGGTGGGGCCGTCGGGGTGTCCGCACGAGTTCCCGGGAAACTGTTCGAGACGCTCCAAGCCCGGACCGGTATTCCTGTCGGGTTACGTGCCCCTGTACCGATCGGTAGCAACCAAGACTGGATGGTTCCTGCCAAACGTAGCGAGGGGAACCCGTACATGACCGGCTCACGTGTCGTGGCGCTCGGCCACTATCAGCCTGCCAAGGTCCTCACCAACGACGATCTGGCGGCCATGGTCGACACCAGCGACGAGTGGATCACCAGCCGGGTGGGCATCAGGACCCGGCACGTGGGCGCCCCGGGCGAATCCGTGGACGAGATGGCCGCGCACGCCGCGGCCAAGGCGCTCGCGTCGGCCGGACTGCAGGCCGCGGACATCGACATGGTCCTCGTCGCCACCTCCACGGCCGTCGACCGCTCGCCGAGCATGTCCGCCCGGGTCGCCGCGCGCCTGGGCATGGGCTCGCCGGCCGTGATGGACATCAATGTGGTCTGCTCCGGATTCACCCACGCGCTGGCCACCGCCGACCACGCCCTCCGGGCGGGGGCGGCCACCCGGGCTCTCGTCATCGGTGCCGACAAGATGGGCGACATCGTCGACTGGACGGACCGCTCCACCTGTGTCCTGATGGGTGACGGCGCGGGGGCCGCCGTCGTCACCGTCGACCCCGACGCGGGCGGCAGGCCCGGGATCGGCCCCGTCCTGTGGGGTTCGGTGCCGGAGATGGGCAACGCCGTACGCATCGAGGGCACGCCCCCGCGGTTCGCGCAGGAGGGGCAGTCCGTCTACCGCTGGGCCACCACGCAGCTGCCGCCGATCGCCCGCCGGGTCTGCGAACGGGCCGGTGTCACACCGGAAGACCTCGCTGCGGTGGTGCTGCACCAGGCCAATCTGAGGATCATCGAACCCGTCGCCCGGAAGATCGGCGCGGTCAACGCGGTCATCGCCCGGGACGTGGTGGACTCCGGCAACACCTCGGCCGCGTCGATCCCGATGGCCCTGTCCAAACTGCTGGAGCGGGGCGAGGTCGAGAGCGGTGCGCCGGCCCTGCTCTTCGGCTTCGGCGGGAATCTTTCGTATGCGGGTCAGGTGATCCGCTGCCCCTGAGGCCCCTCGGCGTGACATCGTGCTCGGCGGACCGTGGACGGCAGGCAATTACCCGGCGCCCGGAGAGGGACCGCGATGTCGTCCGCAGGCCTGCCGCAGGGAACGGTGCCGAAGCTGGAGCGGCCGGGGCCGTTGCGCGAGCGCGTCCACGGGGCGCCCCAGCGGCTGAACACCGAGGGCTGGGCCGATCTGCGTCCCGCGCAGAGCGCGTTCGTCCATGGGCCGACCGGGGAGGAGGCGGACCAGCTGCTCTCGGTCCGCACCCTGCTGGAGGCCGAGGCCGGGGCGGCCCGGCCGGCCGCCGCCCACACCGGCCGGCCGGGCAGCGAGGAGCTGGAGGAGCTGTGCTCCGAGGGGGAGCGGGTGGCCGCCGCCGAGGACGTGGACCTCACCGTCGCCACCAACGCCGCATTCCACGCCGAGGTCATGGAGCTGGCCGGCGACGTCGTGCTGTCCGAGCTCGCCACCCAGGTGGACCGCCGGGTCCGCTGGTACCGCACGCCGGTGGCCCGCCGGCGCGGGACCCGGTCCTGGACCGAGCACCGCGAGCTGATCGTGGCGAGCGCCTCCGGGGACGAGCAGCGGGCCACCGAGGTCATGCGGGCGCACACCGAGCACACCCGCCGGACGTATCGCAGCCGCGAACGGACCTGACAGTCGTCGGGGCGGAGGCCGGGGCGGAAAGCCCCGGCCTTTTCCCTGTGCTGACCGGACACCGAACCGGATGCGTCTTCCATGACGCGCATCTTTGTCCTGAGTGTGGAGAAAGTTGGAGCGGATTCATGCGCAACTTCTTCCCACTCCGGTAAACCGCTGCTACGTTCCCCTCGAAAGCCCGACGGACTGGCCGATGTGGCGGGGAGGGACGCGTGAGACGTATGACGGCACGACCCGCGAACACGCACCAGGCGCGACTGCTCCGGCTGCTGCGTGACGGGGGTCCCAACTCCCGCGCGCAGCTGGGCGATCAGGTCGACCTCTCGCGTTCCAAGCTCGCCGTCGAGGTGGACCGGCTCCTGGAGACCGGACTCGTCGTGGCCGACGGGCTCGCCGCGTCCCGCGGTGGCCGCCGCTCGCACAACATCCGGCTCGCCCCCGGACTGCGCTTCCTCGGTGTCGACATCGGCGCCACCTCCGTCGATGTGGCCGTGACCAACGCGGAGCTGGAGGTCCTCGGCCACCTCAACCACCCGATGGACGTGCGGGAGGGGCCCGTCGCGGTCTTCGAGCAGGTGCTGTCGCTGGCGGCCAAGCTCCGGGCCTCCGGGCTCGCCGAAGGATTCGACGGCGCCGGCATCGGCGTACCGGGACCGGTCCGCTTTCCCGAGGGCGTACCGGTCGCACCGCCGATCATGCCGGGCTGGGACGGCTTCCCGGTCCGCGAGGCGCTCAGCCAGGAACTGGGCTGCCCCGTCATGGTCGACAACGATGTGAACCTGATGGCGCTGGGGGAGCAGCACGCGGGCGTCGCCCGTTCCGTGGGCGACTTCCTCTGCGTCAAGATCGGTACGGGTATCGGCTGCGGCATCGTGGTGGGCGGCGAGGTCTACCGCGGTACGACGGGCAGCGCCGGAGACATCGGCCACATCCAGGTGGAACCGGACGGCCGCGCCTGCGCCTGCGGCAACCGGGGCTGCCTCGAAGCACACTTCAGCGGCGCGGCCCTCGCCCGCGACGCCGAGGACGCCGCCCGCACCGGCCGGTCCGCGGAGCTCGCGGCCCGGCTGGACGTGGCCGGAAGGCTCTCGGCCGTCGATGTGGCGGCCGCCGCGGCGGCCGGCGACCCCGCGGCACTGGACCTGATCCGTGAGGGCGGCAACCGGGTCGGCCAGGTCATCGCCGGACTCGTCAGCTTCTTCAATCCGGGCCTCGTCGTGATCGGCGGCGGGGTGACAGGACTCGGCCACAATCTGCTGGCCAGCGTCCGCACCCAGGTCTACCGGCAGTCCCTGCCGCTGGCCACGGGCAACCTCCCCATCGTCCTCGGTGAGCTGGGACCCGTCGCCGGAGTGACCGGCGCGGCCAGGCTCATCAGCGACCACCTGTTCTCGCCGGCCTGATGCCCGGGCCGGCGCGCCGTTCGGCACGTGTTCCACAGCCCCATCCGTAGACAGCCTGTTCCGGGCTCCGTCCGCAGAACCGCACAGCACGAGCACAGCAGTACCACCCAGCAGTTCCGTCAGCAGTACGGCACCGCCGGCACTGCGCCCTGCCCGCTCACCGGCCTTCCCCGGCTCTCGGCCCCGCCCGAGCAGGGGAGACCTCGTTCGCCGAGGGGATCCGTCATGGCACCAGAACCACCCCTGCTCACGATGTCCGGCATCACCAAATCGTTCCCCGGTGTGCGCGCCCTCGACGGCGTGGACCTGGAGGTGCTGGCCGGTGAAGTCCACTGCCTCCTCGGCCAGAACGGCGCGGGCAAGTCCACCCTCATCAAGGTGCTGGCCGGAGCCCACCAGCCCGACGGCGGCGCCATCACCTGGCGTGGTGAACCCGTCCAGCTGTCCTCGCCGATCACCGCGATGCGCCTGGGGATCGCCACCATCTACCAGGAACTCGACCTGGTGGAGGGCCTGTCGGTCGCCGAGAACGTCTTCCTCGGACACGAACCGACCAGCGCGGGCTTCGTCGTGCGGACCCGTGAGGCCCGTACCGGGGCCGCCGCGCTCCTGAAACGCCTCGGGCACCCGGAGATCGACCCGGCGTGCCCGGTCGGCAGCCTCTCCGCCGCACACCAGCAGATCGTCTCCATGGCGCGGGCGCTCTCCCACGACGTACGGCTCATCGTGATGGACGAACCGTCCGCGGCGCTGGACCCCGACGAGGTCGACAACCTCTTCCGCATCGTCGACGGGCTCACCGCCGACGGGGTGGCCGTCGTCTACATCTCGCACCGGCTGGAGGAGATCCGCCGCATCGGTGACCGGGTGACCGTGCTCAAGGACGGCAGGGCCGTCGCCGGCGGTCTCCCCGCCAAGTCCACCCCCACGCGCGACATCGTCGCCATGATGACCGGCCGCACCGTCGAATACGTCTTCCCCGAGCGGCCCGCCCCCGGCGGCCGGGCCACGGCAGCCCCGGTGCTGAGGGTCGAAGGGCTGTGCCGCAAGGGCGAATTCGAGCCCGTCGACCTGGAGCTGAGGCCCGGCGAGATCGTCGGCCTGGCCGGCCTCGTCGGCTCCGGCCGCTCCGAGATCCTGGAGACGGTCTACGGCGCCCGCAAACCGGCCGCGGGCCGCGTCCTCGTCGACGGCACGCCGCTGCGCCCCGGCAGCGTCCGCGCCGCGGTGGCCGCCGGGATCGGGCTGGCCCCCGAGGAACGCAAGGCGCAGGCACTGCTGCTGACGGAATCCGTCACCCGTAACGTCTCGGTCTCCTCCCTGTCCCGTTTCGCCCGCGCCGGCTGGCTCGACCGGGGTGCCGAGCGTGACGCCGCCAGGGCCGCGACCCGCGAACTCTCCCTGCGGCCCGACAACCCGGACGCCGTCGTCCGCACCCTCTCCGGCGGCAACCAGCAGAAGGCGGTCCTGGCCCGCTGGCTGCTGCGCGGCTGCCGGGTCCTGCTGCTCGACGAACCGACCCGCGGCGTCGACATCGGCGCCCGCGCCGAGCTCTACGCCGTGATCCGCCGGCTGGCCGACGAAGGCCTCGCCGTACTGCTCGTCTCCAGCGAAGTGCCCGAAGTGCTGGGCCTCGCCGACCGGGTGCTGGTGCTCCGGGAGGGCCGTGTCGTACACACGGCCGACGCCAGGGAACTCGACGAGCACCGTGTCCTCGACCTCGTCATGGAAGGGAGCCCGACGTCATGACACAGCCCGCGCCGTCGGCGCAGCACCACGGGCCGGAGCAGGGGACCGTGACCGGCCCCGCCGCCGCGCCGCCCTCGAAGCAGGGCGGCGGCCTGCGCGCACTCGGCCTGCGCGCCGATGTCCGCAACCTGTCGCTGCTCGGTGTCCTCGCCGTGCTGGTGGCCGTCGGCGGCCTCACCGAACCGGACGCGTTCCTGGACACCGGGAACCTTCAGCTGATCCTGACGCAGTCCTCCGTCATCGGCGTCGTCACCGTCGGCGTGACCCTGGTCATCATCGGCGGCGGCATCGACCTGTCGGTCGGCGCGATGGTGGCCCTCGCCTCCGTCTGGGCGACGACGCTCGCCACCCAGGACTTCGGTTTCGCGGGCATCCTCTTCACCGCGGTGGTCGTCGGACTCGCCGCCGGGCTCGTCAACGGGGTCCTCATCGCCTACGGGCGCCTGGTCCCCTTCATCGCGACGCTCGCCATGCTCGCCTCGGCCCGCGGCCTCGCCCTGCAGATCACCGACGGCAAGACACAGATCGTCACCGTCCGGTCGGTCCTCGACCTGGGCCTGCCCGACGCCTACGTCCTGGGCATCCCGCCCCTGGTCCTGGTCTTCGCCGCGGTCACCGTCGCCGGCTGGCTGATCCTGAACCGGACCACGTTCGGACGCCGTACGGTCGCCATCGGCGGCAACGCGGAAGCGGCCAGGCTCGCCGGCATCGACGTACGCCGCCAGCGGCTCTACCTCTACCTGCTCTCCGGTCTGTGCTGCGGCATCGCCGCCTTCATGCTGGTCATCCTGTCCGGCTCCGGGCAGAACACCAACGGCAACCTGTACGAACTCGACGCCATCGCCGCCGCGATCATCGGAGGCACCCTGCTGAGCGGCGGCCGGGGCACGATCGTCGGCTCCGTGCTCGGGGTCCTGATCTTCACCACGATCACCAACATCTTCGCGCTGAACAATCTGCAGAGCGACGTCCAGCAGATCGCCAAGGGCGCCATCATCGTCGCCGCCGTCCTCGTCCAGCACCGCACCCTGCGCGGCGGCGAGACCTGAGCCCCCTCGAGACAGAGCACTGACCACCCACCCGCTGTTCCGTACGCACGACACCGGATGAAGGGTTCGACAGCCATGCCAGAAACCAGCCGCAGAGGACTGCTCTTCGGCACCGCGGCCGTCTCCGCGGGAGCCTTCCTCACCGCCTGCACCAGCAACGAGCCCAAGGAGGCGGCAGCCGCGCCGGACAGCCGGCCCGCCGCCGACGACAAGCCCGGCAAGCCCGTCACCATCGGCTTCGCCGGACCCCAGGCCGACCACGGGTGGCTCAACGCCATCAACGTCCAGGCCAAGGCACGGGCGGAGAAGTACTCCGAGGTGACCCTGGAGACCACCGAGGGCTCCAACGACACCGCCGCCCAGATCGGTCAGGTCAAGACCCTGATCAACAAGAAGGTCGACGTCCTCGTCGTCCTCCCCGCCGACGGCAAGGCACTCACCCAGGTCGGCCTGGAAGCCATGAAGGCGGGCATCCCGGTCGTCAACCTGGACCGCGTCTTCGCCTCGCCGCAGGCCTACCGCTGCTGGGTCGGCGGCGACAATTACGGCATGGGCCTCAACGCCGGGCACTACATCGGCGAACAGCTCAAGGGCAAGGCGAGCGCCAAGGTCGTCGAGCTCGCCGGCATCGACAACCTGGAACTCACCAAGCAGCGCAGCCAGGGCTTCGCCGACGCCCTGAAGAACTACTCCAACATCGAGCTGGTGGCCCGTCAGGCCGCGGACTTCACCGTGGAGTCGGGCCAGGCCAAGATGGCGCAGCTCCTCCAGGCGCAGAAGCAGTTCGACGCCCTGTGGAACCACGACGACGACCAGGGCGTGGGAGCGCTGCGGGCCATCCAGCAGGCCGGCCGTGACGAGTTCATCATGGTCGGCGGGGCGGGCGCGAAGTCCGCGATGGACGCCATCAAGGCCGGCAACAGCGTCCTGAAGGCCACCGTGCTCTACCCGCCCACGATGGCCGCCTCCGCGATCGACCTGGCACGCGCCCTCGGCCAGGGCAAGGGCGTCTCCGGCCTGTCGGAGATGGAGATCCCGACCTCGCTGACCCTGTACTCGGCCGTGGTCACCGAGGAGAACATCGACCAGTACCTGCCGACGGGCTTCAGCTGATCCAGCACCGCCGCCGCCACCGAACCACCGACGAGGAGGAAGCCCGCATGGCCGGTAGGGAAGAAACGGAGCAGGAGACCGAGGCGCCGCCGCCTACGGTGACGCTCGGCATCGGTATGGTCGGATACGCGTTCATGGGTGCCGCCCACTCCCAGGGGTGGCGTACCGCGGGACATGTCTTCGACCTGCCGATGAGACCCGCTCTCGCCGCGATCTGCGGACGCGACCGCAAGGCCGTCGAGTCCGCCGCAGCCCGGCACGGCTGGGCCGCCGCGGAGACCGACTGGCGCGCCCTGATCGCCCGGGACGACGTGCAGCTGGTCGACATCTGCACCCCTGGCGACAGCCACGCGGAGATCGCCGTCGCCGCACTGGAGGCGGGCAAGCACGTGCTGTGCGAGAAGCCGCTCGCCAACACCGTCGCCGAGGCGGAAGCCATGGCGGAGGCTGCCGGGCGGGCGGCGGCCCGTGGCCAGGTGGCGATCGTGGGCTTCAACTACCGCAAGGTGCCCGCCCTCACCTACGCCCGCACGATGATCGAGGAGGGGAGGCTGGGGGCCCTGCGGCACGTGCGGGCCGCCTACCTCCAGGACTGGCTCGTCGACCCCGAGTCGCCGCTCACCTGGCGGCTCGACCGCGAACGCGCCGGATCCGGTGCGCTGGGGGACCTCGGGGCGCACATCGTCGACCTCGCCCAGTACCTGGCCGGGGAGCACCTGGTGGGGGTGTCGGCGGTGAGCGAGACCTTCGTACGTGAGAGGCCCGTGCTCGCCGGGGCCGCCGCCGGGCTCCCGGGGGCCGCGGACGCCACCGCACGGGGAGCGGTCACCGTCGACGACGCGACCCTGTTCACCGGGCGGCTGGCCTCCGGAGCCCTCGCCTCCTTCGAGGCGACCAGGATGGCGGCGGGCCGCAAGAACGCCCTGCGTCTGGAGATCAACGGAGAGCTGGGCTCGATCGCCTTCGACCTGGAACGGCTCAACGAACTCTCCTTCCACGACCACACCGAACCCGCCACCAGCGCCGGATTCCGCCGGATCCTCGTCACCGAACCCCAGCACCCCTACCTGGAGGCCTGGTGGCCGCCGGGCCACGGCCTGGGCTACGAGCACACCTTCGTCCACCAGGCCCGTGACGTGGTGCGCACGATCGCCGAAGGCCGCGCCCCCGTACCCTCGTTCGCCGACGGGCTCCAGGTGCAGCGGGTGCTCGCCGCCGTCGAGGAGAGCGCCGCCAAGAACTCCGTACACACCCCGGTCCCCTTCTAGGAGGTTCTGCGCATGCCCCGTCCCTTCACTCTCTTCACCGGCCAGTGGGCGGACCTCCCGCTGGAGGAGGTCTGCCGGCTCGCCCGGGACTTCGGTTACGACGGGCTCGAACTCGCCTGCTGGGGCGATCACTTCGAGGTCGACAAGGCCCTCGCCGACCCCGGCTACCTCGACGGGCGGCGGCAGTTGCTCGACAAGTACGGGCTGAAGTGCTGGGCGGTCTCCAACCACCTCGTCGGCCAGGCCGTCTGCGACAGCCCGATCGACGAGCGGCACCAGGGCATCGTGCCCGCCCGCGTCTGGGGGGACGGGGAGCCCGAAGGCGTACGCCGGCGGGCGGCCGAAGAGATCGAGAACACCGCCCGCGCGGCGGCCGCCTTCGGCGTCGACACGGTCATCGGTTTCACCGGCTCCTCGATCTGGCACCTGGTGGCCATGTTCCCCCCGGTCCCGCCGCACATGATCGAGCGCGGCTACGAGGACTTCGCCGAGCGGTGGAACCCGATCCTGGACGTCTTCGACGCCGAGGGCGTGCGCTTCGCCCACGAGGTGCACCCCAGCGAGATCGCGTACGACTACTGGACGACGAAACGGGCCCTGGAGGCCGTGGACCACCGGCCCGCGTTCGGGCTGAACTTCGACCCGAGCCACTTCGTGTGGCAGGACCTCGACCCGGTCGGCTTCCTGTACGACTTCCGGGACCGGATCTACCACGTGGACTGCAAGGAGGCCCGTAAGCGCCTCGACGGACGCAACGGGCGCCTCGGCTCACACCTGCCGTGGGGTGATCCACGACGCGGCTGGGACTTCGTCTCGGCCGGGCACGGCGACGTGCCCTGGGAGGACGTCTTCCGGATGCTGCGGTCCATCGGGTACGAGGGGCCGGTCTCCGTGGAGTGGGAGGACGCCGGCATGGACCGGCTGACGGGGGCGCCGGAGGCGCTGGCCTCGCTGAAGCGGTTCGATTTCGACCCGCCGAGCGCGTCGTTCGACGCGGCGTTCGGGGGCGGCGACTAGTACCGCACCAGCCGGGGTCCGACCTGTCGCGACGTCCGGCACGCCTCCTCGCCGCACCGGCCGGAAGCCCGGGTACGTCCCGTACGAGGGCTCCCGGCCGGCCCGCCGGGAGC
>Ga0196960_10000110_pt1 | contig 32025 bp, 35 predicted proteins | sample S3v_5metaG_FD_183187 | JGI IMG/M metagenome (GOLD analysis project Ga0196960, IMG submission 183187) | Soil microbial communities from Anza Borrego desert, Southern California, United States - S3+v_5 | ecosystem: Environmental > Terrestrial > Soil > Desert | place: USA: California | collected...
CGGCCCGCTCGCCAACCTCGGCCTCGGCGCGATCCGCCCCGGCACCGTCGCCTGCTCCATCGGCACCTCCGGCGCCCTGCGCGTCGCCGCCGACCGCCCGCTCGTCGACGACCGCGGCAGGGTCTTCTGCTACGTCCTCGCGCCCGGCCGCTACACGGTCGGCGGCGCGGTGAACAACGGCGGGATCGTGCTCGACTGGCTCGGCCAGACGGTCGCGCCCGACATCGGCGACGACCTCGCGCAGCTGCTCGACCTCGCCGCCGAAGCACCCACCGGCAGCGACGGCCTGCTCTTCCTCCCGTACCTGCTCGGCGAGCGCGCGCCGCACTGGCGGGCGGGCGCGCGCGGCGTCTACCTCGGCCTCACGCGCGAGCACGAGCGCAAGCACCTGCTGCGCAGCGCGATCGAGGGCGTTTGCCTCCAGCTCGCGCTGGTGCTCCACGCGATGGAGGAGGCGGGCGCGCGCGTGGAGGACATCCGCGCGACCGGCGGCTTCAGCCGCAGCCCGCTGTGGCGCGAGATGCTCGCCTCCGCGTTCGGCCGGCCGATCGGCTTCGCCGCCTCCCGCGAGGGCTCGTCCCTCGGCGCCGCGCTGCTCGGCATGACCGCGCTCGGCCTCGTCGACGACCTCGACCGCGCCGCCGAGCTCGTCACCGTCACCGACACGCAGGAGCCCGACAGCGCCGACGCCGCCCTGTACGCGCGGCTGCTGCCCATCTTCGACGCGGCGTCCGAGGCCGCGTCCGCGCAGTTCGACGCGCTCGCGGCCGTGATGGCCGAGCCGCGCGTCGCCGAGGCCGAGACCCACTAGGAGGAGCCCCCGATGGACGAGCCGATCGACCCCGCACTCTCCACCGGCCCGCTGCTGCTGATCGCGCTCGGCGCGGTCCTGCTGCTGCTCTTCCTCATCATCAAGGTGCGGCTGCACGCGTTCGTCGCGCTCGTGCTCGTCAGCTTCCTCACGGCGATCGCGACGCGCATCCCGACCGCCGAGATCGCCGACACGCTGACCGAGGGCCTCGGCACGACGCTCGGCAGCGTCGCGCTGCTCGTCGGGTTCGGCGCGATGATCGGCCGCCTGCTGGAGACGAGCGGCGGCGCCCAGGTGCTCGCCGACACGCTCCTGCGCAAGTTCCGCGAGGACCGCGCGCCGCTCGCGCTCGGCCTCGCCGCGCTGCTCTTCGGCTTCCCGATCTTCTTCGACGCCGGCCTCGTCGTCTTCCTCCCGCTCGTCTTCACGGTCGCCCGGCGGATGGGCGGCTCGCTCCTGCGCTTCGGCCTGCCGGTCGCCGCCGCGTTCAGCGTCATGCACGCGTTCGTCCCGCCGCACCCCGGCCCGGTCGCGGCGGCGGAGCTGATCGGCGCGGAGCTCGGCCTCGTCCTTCTCTTCGGCCTGATCGTCGCGCTGCCGACCTGGTTCCTCGGCGGCTACCTCTTCGGCATCTGGACCGGCCAGCGGATCCACGTGCCCGTCCCGGACCTGCTGGGAGAGGAGGAGAAGGTCGAGGAGGACACGGCGATCGCCTCCGAGCCGCCGTCGCTGGGCACCGTGCTCGCGGTCCTCCTGCTCCCGCTGCTGCTGATCTTCCTCAACACCGGGCTGAGCACGCTGGGCGGCGAGGGCGTGGTGCAGGAGGACAACGACCTCGTGAAGGCGCTGATCCTCGTGGGCGAGACGCCGATCGCGCTGCTCATCACGGTCATCGCCGCCATGTACCTGCTGGGCTGGCGGCGCCGCCGGCCGGGCGACGAGGTGCAGGAGGTCGCGGAGAGCGCCATCGGCCCGGTCGCCTCGATCATCCTCATCACCGGCGCGGGCGGCATGTTCGGCGCGGTGCTCCGCGCGGGCGGGATCGGCGAGGCGCTCGCGTCGTCGCTGGAGGACATCGGCCTGCCGGTGATCGTCGCGGCGTTCGTGATCGCGGTGGCGCTGCGGGTGGCGCAGGGCTCTGCCACCGTCGCCCTGACCACGACGGGCGGCCTGATCGCGCCGGTGGTCGAGTCGACGGAGGGGCTGACCGACCCGGATCTCGCGCTGATCGTCGTCGCGATCGCGGGCGGCTCGATCGTCCTCTCGCACTTCAACGACAGCGGCTTCTGGCTGGTCGGGAAGTTCTTCGGGATGGACGAGAGGACCACGCTGCGGACGTGGACGGTGATGGAGACGCTGCTCGGCTCGATCGGCTTCGCGTTCGCCTTCGTGCTCTCGCAGATCTTTTGAGCAGCGCTTTAGCGGCGCGCCTACTCTGACGTCTCAGAAGGGAAGTATCCCGACGACCGGCACCCGTCAGCACGGCGACCGAAAGGCGCCCGGGACCGGTAGCCCCGCCTGACGCGCGGGGCCGGAGAAACCTTCGACTGACCGTCCAACGATCAGCCGGAGGCCCGCTTCCCGTGACATCCCGAATCGGCGCATCGAGCCCTCCGGCTCCCGACCACCGATCCATCATCGAGGTGAACTGAGCCGTGTCCGACCTGGGCCTGCTCGTCGTGCTGACCGTCCTCCCGCTCGCCTTCGGGTTCTGGGCGCAGTGGAAGGTCAAGAGCACCTTCTCCAAGTACTCCAAGATCCGGCCCGCGAACGGGATGACCGGCGCGCAGGCGGCGGCCGCGGTGCTCCGCGAGTCCGGCCTGCCCGAGTTGCAGATCCGCCCGGTCGCCGGGCGGCTTTCCGACCACTACGACCCGCGCTCGCGGACGCTCAACCTGTCCGCCGACGTCGGCCAGGCGTCGTCGCTGGCGGCGCTCGGCGTCGCGGCGCATGAGGCCGGCCACGCGATCCAGGACGCCCGCGGCTACGCGCCGATGCGCGTGCGGCAGACGCTGGTGCCGGCCGCGATGGTCGGCCAGTCGCTGTGGTTCCTGCCGGTGATGATCGGTCTGCTGCTCAACATGACCGGCCTCGTGATGGTGGGCCTCGTCTTCTTCGCGGCGATCGTGCTCTTCCAGCTCGTGACCCTGCCGGTGGAGTTCGATGCCTCCAAGCGCGCGCTGGTCGCGCTGGAGGGCCAGGGCCTGCTCGTCGGCGACGAGGTCGTCGGCGCGCGGAAGGTGCTCAACGCGGCGGCGCTGACGTACGTCGCGGGCTTCGTGGCAGCGCTCGGCCAGCTCGTCTACTTCTTCCTCATCTCGCGCGAGTAAGAGCGCGGCCCGCTCCCGTCGCGCCGGCCCGGAGGTCCGGCGCGCGGTGCGGGCGCGCCGGCTCCCCTTCCACGCGGTCCGTGCGTGGGGCGGGGGCGTACAGCTTGGGAGAGGCCGCGCGGGGACGCCCGGCCAGATCTCCCATCCGCCGGCGGGTGGTACGCGGTCCCGTATCGTGTACCACCCGTGTCCGGCCCCGTCGTCTCGCTCCTCGCCCGCGCCTTCGATCCGGCCCGGGCGGTCGCGGTGCCGGACGACGCGACGAGCTCGCGGATCCTCGACGCGGCGCTGGCGGTCATCGCCGCGAGCGGCGTGCGGCACCTGACGATGGACGACGTCGCGCGGCGCGCGGGGGTGGGGCGGATGACCGTCTACCGCCGCTTCGGCGACCGCGAGCGGCTCGTCGAGGCGCTCTTCGTCCGCGAGTGCCGCCGCTCCCTGGCCGCGCTGGACGCCGTCGCGCCGGTCGACGCGCCGGTGGTCGAGCAGGTCGCGGCGGGCTTCGTCGTCGCGCTGCGGATCGCGCGCTCGCACCCGCTGCTCAACCGGCTCGCGCGGGTGGAGCCGGAGGCGCTGCTCAGCGCGCTGCGCGAGGACGGCGGCGCGGTGCTCGCGATGGCCCGCGCGTTCCTCGCCGCCCGCTTCCGCGCCTCGCAGGAGGCCGGCGTCCTCGACCCGGCCCGCGACCCCGACGCCCTCGCCGAGCTGCTCGTCCGGCTCATGCTCTCGTTCGTCCTGCTCGAGGACACGGTTCTCCCGCTCGACGACGACGCCGGCGCCCGCGCGGTTGCCGAGCGCCTCCTCGCGCCGCTCCTCGTCGGCTGAGCGCGGCGCTGGCGAAGCACCCCCGGCAGGACTCGAACCTGCGACATCCCGCTTAGAAGGCGGGCGCTCTATCCAGCTGAGCTACGGGGGCGGGTGCCGAAGAAGTATCGCGAGTACGCGGACGGCGCCGCCACGCGCCCCACGAACGCCGCCGCGGACACCCGCCCGTCGCGGCCTACAGGCCGAGCGTCTTGCCGATGATCTCGCGCTGGATCTCGGACGTGCCGCCGTAGATCGTCGAGACCAGCGTCTGGCGCACGAGGTACTCCATGTCGTACTCGCTGGCGTAGCCGTAGCCGCCCATCATCTGCATGCCCTCGAGCGTGACCTTCTTGGCCGTCTCGGTGACCTTGAGCTTGGCCATCGACGCCTCGCGCGGGAACATCGCGCCCGGGTTCCTGTCGACGTTCGACGCGACGTCGTAGGTGAGCAGACGGCAGCACTCGATCTCGGTGGCGAGGTCGGCGATGCGGTGGCGGAGCGCCTGGAACGAGCCGATCGGCCGCCCGAACTGCTGGCGCTCCTTGACGTACTGCAGGAGGTCGTCGAACGCGCGCTGCGCGGTGCCGAGCATCAGCGCGGCGAGGATGAGCCGCTCGACGTTGAGGCCCGCCATGAGCTGGACCCAGCCGGCGTTCTCCTGGCCGAGCAGGTTCTCCGCCGGGACCTCGCAGTCGGTGAGGAAGACGTCGTTGACGACCTCGCCGCCCATCGTCTCGATCGGCCGGATCTCCACGCCCGGCGCGTCGCGCGGGACCGAGATCATCGAGAGGCCCTCGTGCTTGGAGCCGGACGAGTCGGTGCGGCAGACGACGAGGATCCGCTCGGCCAGGTGCGCCTCGGAGATCCACGTCTTCTGGCCGTTGAGGACGTACGAGCCGTTGCGGCGCTCGGCGCGGCACTTGAGCGAGCCGACGTCGGAGCCGGCCTCAGGCTCGGACATGGCGATCGCCTCGACGTTGCCGTCGACGACGCCCGCGAGGACCTCCTCCTTCTGCGCCTCGGTGCCGAAGCGCTCGTACGCGCCCGCGACGATCGAGGTGACGCCGTAGCCGCCGACCGGGGCCAGGCCCTTCGCGGTCTCCTCGAGGAAGAGGCACATGTCGACCAGGCCGCCGCCGCTGCCGCCGTACGCCTCCGGGATGGCGATGCCGAGCCAGCCGAGGTCGGCCATCTTGCGGTACAGGCCCTCGTTGTGCGGGTGCCGGCCGCGATCGGTCAGCGCGTCGCGCTGCTCGCGGGTCCCGACCTCGCGCTTGCAGAAGTCCCGGATCGCCTCGACGAACGCCTGCCGCTCGTCCGTCATCTCGATGACCGCCATGTGCCTGCCCCTCTCCTCCGTACGAAACCCGACCGCCGCGCACCGTACCGCAGAAACATTCGTTCGTGAACGCAAGTTAGAGCCGGTACGATCCGCCGCCACCCGTGGCGACCTCTCCGACCAGACGTACGCAGGCCGATCGCAGCGCCGCCACGCGCGCCGCGCTGCTGGACGCGACGATCGACTGCCTGATCGAGGACGGCTACGCGGGCACGACGACGGCGAAGGTGTCCGAGCGGGCGGGCGTCAGCCGTGGGGCGCACCTGCACCACTTCCAGACGCGGGCCGCGCTCGTGGCGGCGGCGGTGGAGCGGCTGGCCCGGCGCCGCGGCGAGGAGCTCGGGCGCGAGGCGGCGGAGATCCCGCCCGGCCGCGAGGGGCGCGAGCGGGCGCTCGACCTGCTGTGGGCAAGCTACGCCAGCCCGCTCTTCCAGGCCGCGCTCGACCTGTGGGCCGCGGGCCGCACCGACCCGGAGCTGCGCGCGCGGCTGGTCGAGGTGGAGCGGATGCTCGACCGCCAGACCCGCAACCTCGCGCGCGACCTCTTCCCCGATCTCGCCGACCGCGCCGGGTTCGCGCAGATGCTGGAGATGGCCGTCTCCACCATCCGCGGCCTGGCGTTGCTCGACACGATCAACCCGGGCGAGGGCCGCAACGCGGACCAGTGGCCGTTCGCCCGCGCCGTGCTCGCGGCGCGGTTCGAGCGGCTGTAGCCGTCGGCGCACGGCGCAACGCGCATCTCTCTGCACCGGTTGACCAGTGGGAAACGTCTGGTGTCAGACGACCGGTTACGCGGGCCATGGATCCCTATGCGCCGCTCGCCGCTGCCTACGGCACGCTCACCGACCACCACGACTACGACCGGTGGCTCACCGTGATCGAGGACGAGGCCAGGGGTGCCGGGCTGGCCGGTACTCGGGTTCTCGACGTCGCGTGCGGGAGTGGGTCGAGCTTCCTGCCGCTGCTGGGTCGGTACGAGGTGACGGCGTGCGACGTGTCGGCCGCGATGCTCGATCAGGCTCGGCGGCGGCTGAACGGTCGGCCGGTGCGGCTCATCGAGCACGACATGCGGGAGCTGCCGGAGCTGGGGGAGTTCGACCTCGTCCTCTGCCTCGACGACGCGCTCAACCACCTGCTCGAGCCGCACGAGGTGCGCGACGCGCTGGCCGGGATCGCGCGGAACCTCGCGCCGGACGGCGTGGCGGTCTTCGACGTCAACACGCTCGCGACGCTGCGCGCGGTCTTCAGCAGCGACCACGTCAAGGAGGATCCGCAGCACTTGGTGCTGTGGCGCGGCGAGGGGCGCAGCGACCTGCCTGTCGGCGGGCGGACGAGCGCGAAGGTCGACGTCTTCGCGAAGTCCGACGACCGCTACCTGCGCCACACCGCGACGCTCGCCGAGCGTCATCACCCCGTCGCCGACGTCGCGGCGATGCTCAGCGCCGTCGGGCTCGAGGCGTGGAGATGCCTAGGTCAGTCGAACGGGGTGCGCATGGCGGCCGAGGTGGACGAGCTCGGCCACGCGAAGGCGCTCTTCGTCGCGCGGCGCCGCTACTCCGGGCCCAGCTGAACGACCGGCACGCTCGGCGGGCGCTGCATCCCGCGCGCGATCAGCCGGACCTGCTCCGCCAGGGCCTCGACGCGGTCCCAGTCGACGTCGGGTTCGAGCGGGAGGTCGGCGAGCTCCTCCGTGAGCTCCCAGACGGTCGCCACGGCGTCGTCGTGGTTCCGCCGAGCCACCGGCGGCGGCTCCGCCGCCGTGCGCTCGCCCGTGAAGAGCATGATCGCCGCCGTCGCCGAGAACGTCTCTCCCGCCGGCGCGGGCCGTTCGGCGACGTCGCCCACCTCGTGCAGCGCCCGGCTGAGCACCTTGGTGAGAGTCTTCCAACCCTCCTCGTCGACCTGCATCGTCGTGCGCGTCAGGTGGATGTCCTCGCGGTCGAAGCCCCCGCGATCCACCGCGGCCGTCGCCCGCGCGCTGATGTGGGTGACCGCCGACGCCGCGGTGGCGCGCCGGGCCGCGAAGGGGAGCTGTCCCCACGCCGTGTCCCAGATCACCGGTGCCTTCAGCAGCTCGTACGTCATCGTGCCGTCCGGGTGGCTCTCCGACTCGACGATGCCAAGTTCGTGCAGCGCGTCCACATGCTGCCTGATCGTTGGCTCGTCCGTCTCAAGCTCGCTCCCCAGCGACGCGACGGTGCGCGGCCCGTCCGCCAGCGCCGCGACGAGCCGGAAGCGCGCCGGGTGGGCGACGGCGCTCGCGTACTCCACGGCGATGCTCGTGTGCTCAGGCATGCCGCCAATGCTCTCCTGTCCTGACCATTGTCGCAACCATACGTGTCTCTGTAACACCCTTTCGGGAGGTCGAGGTTCCGGCCGCGGCACGCATGTCGTCTGAAAGGAGGACCCATGGTCGTCGCACCGGTCGTGGCTCCGTAGCCACCGTGAAGGCGCCCGAACGCCTCACGTTGGTGTTCGGGCGCCTGTCCGTCTAAGGTTCGCGACCCCCATGGACGGTGGCGTGTCGGCTAAGGCGCTCGGTCAGGCGATGCGCGAGCGGCGGGCGTCGCTGGGTCTCACCGCGCGCGAGCTGGGTGCGCGGATCCCGGTGAACCGGACGTACGTCGAAAGCATCGAGCGCGGCGAGCGCAATCCGTCGCTGAAGAGCCTCAACCGCCTCGCGCTGGCGCTGGACGCGCCGCTCTCGTCGCTCGTGGTGCGTGCCGAGCAGATCGGCGCTGAGTCGTCGGGCGACGACGGCCGGTAAGGCGGGCTGCGGGCTTCCCGCAGCGGCGCGCGGGGTTGCGCGGATGGGAGGCGGGCCGGGGCGCGGTGTGATAGGTGCGACCTGTTCGACCGACCGCCCGAGAGGCTCGCGATGCACAAGCTCTTCAATCTGACGACCGTCGCCGGTGGCGCCGCCCTCGGCATGATCGTCGCGGGGATCCTCGCCCTCGTCGGCGGGACGTACGCGCAGGACGTGGTGCACGACCAGCTCGTCCCGCAGAAGATCTTCTTCCCGCAGAAGGGCGAGGAGCTGCCCGCGAACCTCAACGAGTACGCGGGTGAGCAGGTCGACACGGCCGGCGAGGCCAAGGCGTTCGCCGACGACTACATCGGCCTGCACCTCGAGGGGATCGGCGGGGGCAAGAGCTACTCCGAGGTGTCGGGCGAGTTCATGAAGAACCCGAACGACAAGGAGCTCGCGCAGCAGCGCCAGACGCTTTTCATGGGCGAGACCCTCCGCGGCACGCTCCTCTCCGCCTGGGGCTGGGGGACGGTCGGCACCATCGCGTCCATCGCCGGCATCGCGCTCATCGTCATCGGCGCGATCCTCCTTCTCGTCCCGCTGCTCGCGCTCCGCGGGCGGCGTGGCGGAGCGGTGACCGCCGCGACGGCGTAGCGGCGCCCCGGTGCGCTCGCCCCAGGTGCGGGCGCGCCAGGGGAACCTCGTGGACGCATCGCCGATGGCTTCGCACCCTCGGATGTCGCGAGAGTGCGGAGCCATGTCCCGTCTTCGTTCCCTCTCCGTGCCCGCTGTCGCGATCGCCGTCGCCGGTGCGCTGGCCGCCGTGCCGTCCGCCGACGCGGCGAAGAAGAAGTGCCACGCCAGCTACAAGGGCGCGTGCCTGAAGAAGAACGCCGGCGACTACGACTGCGCGGGCGGGAGCGGGAACGGGCCGAACTACGTCGGCCGGGTGCGCGTCGTCGGCCCCGACGTCTTCGACCTGGACCGCGACGGCGACGGCATCGGCTGCGACTGACAAGGCCTGGCTCGACTCTCTCGGGCGAAGTCTGCTCGTTGCGCAGCAACATATGTAAGGTGCCGTTCCGAACATGCGACGGGTTCAACGACCGTGACGGCTCCTTCTCTCCCGCCTGATCTTGATCAGCGCTTCCATCGTTATGAGGCCCGCGTGCGGCGGTACGAGCGTGAATGGTGGCTCACGGATCGGCACGTAGAGGAGCGCATCAGAGCAAGTCCGGGGCTCCTGGAGGACCTTGAGAAGCGTGTGCGCGCCGGAGACTTTGTACAGACGAAGGACGTCTACTGGGCGCGGCCCGACGGGTGGACGCCTGAGCGGATCGGGACACAGGCCGTTGCGCTCGAGGGAGCCGTTCCGCCGCCTACGACTCCGCCGACTAACAGACCCATCGCAGCGTTTCTCCTCGGGCTTCCTGGTTCGGGCAAGTCGAGCGTCCTGAAGCGCATCGTTGAGAACGTCCTCTCCTCGCGCGGAGATGGGGCTTACCAGACGAGAGACGCTGATGACATCCGAGTTCGCTTGCCCGAGTACAGCGGAGGGCTAGGTTCGCATGTTGTTCAGGAGGAAGTCGTCGACGTCACGTATGAGTCCGCACCAGCCCTGCTGACCCTCACTCATCACGTGATCATCGACGTCGTCGGCGACCCGGTCTGGTTGCCGCGAGAGATCGAATTCTTCGCCTCGCACGGCTACGAGATCGTGGTTCTATGCACCGAGTTACCGGTAGACGTGGCTATCAGGCGTGCGAAGTTGCGTGCGCTCGAGTCTGGAAGGCACGTCTCGGTCGCGTATCTGGAGAGCTGCGCTGGGCGACCGAGAGTCGCGCTGGCGGCAGCGAGGCGAGGACGTATTCCACTCCTGCTGTGGGCGGTGGTCGACACCAGCGCGCCAGATCGGCTTCCGCGCATTATCGAGGGCGATCCGTCCCTTGGAGCACCCGGAGACGTCGTTGCGCACTGGTGAGGAGGGTTATTCTCTGCACATGACCGACGCGCGGCTTAGAAATGCGGAGGTTCGTCTCGGAAGGGCTCAGGAGTTCTACTCCCATACTCGCCGCGTGGGCAGTGACGATGAAGTGTCAGCCGCTTCCGCTGAAGTCGACCGAGCTCGTCGCGAACTTGCTGCGCTCCGTCCTCTGAACGATGAGGACGCAATGCGGCTTGATGACGGCGTCGCCAAGCTGAGAGAGCGGCTTGCCCGCCCAAGCGCCACTCAGGAGTCGCAGCCGAGTGAGTCGGCGAACGCGGCCTCTGGGACCGAGATAACAGCGGCGGTCGCCGGGTCGCAAACCTACACGGACACGGATGTTGAGAACCTCGCCATTGACGTGCCGGCCGGAATCGCGGGGGAGGCAGCGGTGGCCTCAGTTCACTGGGGACGACGTGTCATCAGCGGCAACCACGCGTCGCTGCTTGAGCAGCTGGGTGAGCGCTTCGCTGAAGACCTGTTGAGGATCGACTCAGCACTGGCGGAAATCCAAGCCGACTTGCATGTGCGAGGTGGATGGAGGTCTGCAACAGACCGCCCGACCGTGCCTGCGCTTCTCCTCGGTCCTTTGGCGGTCCCCGTGACGCTACTCATCGTGTCTGTGATGGCCGCGGCGCAGATCGAGATTGCTTCTGACGCGTTCTCGGTTGCGTCGTCGAGTACCGCGATCACTCTCGCGGCGGGATACGTCACGACTCTCGCAGCTACGGCCTTTCTCGCGGGCCTCCGTGCTGCGGCCATGACGCTGCGCTCAACGGACTCGCGTGTCGTCGTCGTCGCCGGACTGATCGTGATGACGACGTTGGTGGTGGCGATCCTCGCCGCTACCAACGTCCAAGGGCCTGATGGCACAGGTTCGAGCGTGAGTGCTGTAGCGGCATATACGCTGTTTGCCTGCGCCTTCGCCGGTGTGATCGCCGCAATCGGGGTTGCTGTTGCGCGGCGAGGTCAACAGGCTCAAGCTGCTAACGAAGCAGCAGCTGACACGCGACGACTTTATGCCGCGCTTGAACAAGAGCGCATCGGTCTGCTCCGTCGATATCTCGCACGCGGCGAGGAAATTCGGGCAGAGCACGACCGGCTCGACGCGCTCTACGTTCGTTCAGCCGTACTAAGGGTCGATCACGTGGTTTCCGAACCGCTCGCTGACTCTTCCTTAGCAATACCTGAGTGGATGGGGTTTGCGGAGCAAGAGCTCAGTCATATGTACGGCGCCGCGTCTGCGGGTGCTCCGCTTCGATGGGCCGTTGACGAGGAAGCGGCAGCTCCGTCTCTAGGAAGCTGGGGGAGTTGAGCAGCAAGCTTCAGCCCAGGACGTTGAGGGTGAGCGCGGCGCCCGGGGCGAGGAGCATCGTGACGCCGGTGCGGGGGCCGCGGGGGGAGGGCCGGCGCTCGCGCAGGACGAGGGCCGACCAGGAGCGGCCGGCGTCGAGGTCGGGCGCGAGCTCGGCGGCGACCGTGCGCGGGACGTAGCCGAGCTGCTCGCCGGACGGGAGGTCGACCGCGACCGCGTTCTCGTCGTACGCGTTGCCGGCGTCGCGGCGCAGGACGAGCGGGGCGCCCGGCTCGACGGCGTCGGAGGCGAGCGCGGCGGCGTGGTGCTCGGCCGCGCCCGCGACGTTCGCGATCACGACGCGGCGGGCGGTGAGCAGCTCGGAGTCGCGCGCGAGGAAGGACCCCGACGCCGGGTCGACCGGCTGGAAGCCCGCGAGCCACACCTGCCCGCCATCGGAGGGGTACCAGTACCGCTCCTCGCGCTCGACGTCGACCACGACCGCGTCCATGAGGAGCAGCGTACGGCGCAAGCAGGGCGGTTCGTGACCGCTACGATCGGAGATCGGATGGCCACCGTGGACGACTGGACCGCCCGGGCCGTCGACCGGCTCGAGCAGGGCGGCAAGCGCAGCGAGGTCCGCCGCGCGGTCATCGAGAAGCTCGGCGACCAGCCGTGTGCGGTCAGCGCGCAGGACCTGGAGGATCTCCTCACCGAGGACGGCCGCAAGGTCGGCCGCGCCACCGTCTACCGCGTCCTCGAGCAGCTCCTGGACGCCGGGCTCGTCGAGCGGCTCGACCTGGGCAAGGCCGGCACGCGGTACGAGCCGCACCGGCACGGCTCCGGCCACCACCACCACGTCGTCTGCGACAACTGCGGCGACGTCATCCCGTTCGCCGACCCGGGGCTGGAGAAGGCGATCGACAAGGTCGTCAGCAAGCTCCCGTTCGCCGTCTCCGGCCACGACGTCGTGCTCCACGGCGCGTGTGGCGACTGCGAAGACGACGGCGCCGCCGCCGCGCCGCCGCGCAGCGTGAGCTAGCCGCGCACCGCGCGCGACGACGGCGTCCACGCGGCCGCGGCGGGAGCCACCACCGGCGCCCGCTCGGGCCGCCCGAGCCGGAACCCCTGCCCGTACTCGACGCCCAGCTCGCGCAGCGCCGCGATCTCCGCGTCGGTCTCGATCCCCTCCGCGACGAACACCGCCTTCGTCTCCGCCGCGAACGACCCGAACGCGCGCAGCAGCGCCCGCTCGCCGCGGTGATCGGCGACCCGCCGCGTCAGCGACATGTCGGCCTTGATGACCTCCGGCTGCACGCGCAGGATGTGCCGCAGCGACGCGAACCCCGCGCCCGCGTCGTCGATCGCGACCCGCACGCCGCGGCGGCGAAGGCGCACCAGCCGCGGGCAGAACTCGTCGTAGTCCTCGATCGGCGCGTGTTCGGTCAGCTCGACGATCACGCGCTCGCCCAGCGACGGCGGCAGCATGGCGAGCAGCTCGTTCGACACGGCGGTCGACGGCGACACGTTGATCGAGATCGTCGCGCCATCGGGCAGCCGCGGCAGCGCCGCCAGCGCATGGCCGGCGGCCGCGAGCTCCAGCTCGAGCAGCATCCCGACGCGCGCGGCCTCGTCGAACCACAGGTTCGGCGCGCGCACCGGCTCGGTCGCGAACCGCGCGAGCGCCTCGTAGAAGAGCACGCCACCGCCGTCGCCGAGCGCGACGACCGGCTGGAAGACCATCGACAGCAGCCCGCCGCTCAGCACGTGCGCGATCCGCGCCCGCGCCGCGCGCTCGCGCTCCGCCGCGACGTCCTCCCGCGCGAGCTTCGACGCCAGCTCCCCGACGAGGTCGCCCGCCACCTGCTTGGAGACCGTCGAGCGGCCCGACGCCGCCGCGTGGACGGCCTCGATCAGCTCGTCCACGTCGTTGCCCTTGACGAGGTAGCCGCACGCGCCGGCGCGCAGCATCTCGACCACCGAGTCGCGGTCCTGCCGGCCCGACAGCGCGAGCACCTGCGTGGCCGGCTCGTGCTCGCGGATCGCGCGCGCCGCGCGGGGCCCGCCGCCGCCGGGCATGCCGACATCGACGAGGCAGACGTCGGGACGTGAGGTCGCGGCCAGCGCGATCGCCTCCTCGGCGTCCGACGCGACCGCGACGAGATCGAACTCGGCGTGCGCCTCCAGCAGCGCGCCCAGCGCGACCTGCATGCCGGGATCGTCCTCCGCGAGGAGGATGCGAACGGTGGGGGCCGGGAGGTGGGGCGCGGGCGTCACGTCTCAGGTGATGCCCGAAGTGCGTCCGTCACCCAAGGGGACTGGACGGTCGTCGTACCGCCGGACCGCGCGTCCGGTGTCGGCGCGCGGTCAGACGGCGACGGACGGCGTGGCTACGCCGTGGGCTCCGGCTCGCCCTCGGGGAGGAAGTGCAGGAGCACGAGCTCGGTCGTGATCTCCTCGCCGGAGATCTTGCCGGCGGCGCGCCGCTCGACGACCTGGGCCTGGATGGAGAGGGCCTTCTCCATCGTCTTGTCAAGGAGCTTGATCATCTCCTTGTAGCCCTTCTCGTCCAGATCGAACGTCGTCCACGAGACATGCGCGTCCGTCCGCTCGAAGCCGCCCTTCTTGGTGGCCTTGCCGACGTGCTGCCAGATCTGGTCGAGCGTCTGCCCGTAGATCTTGCGGCGGGCGGAGGCGGGGAGCCGCTTCCACTGCTCGTTGTCGAGCATCGCGCGCGTGGTCGCGCGGTAGTAGTGCTTGATCGCACCACGACGCTGCTCGGTCTTGACCAGCTCGATCGCGCCGTACTCGCGCAGCTGGCGGAAGTGGTAGCCGACGTCGCCCAGCTTCTCGCCGAGCTCCTCCGCGACCTCGCGCGGGCTCGACACCCGCTGGTTGAGGATCTCGAGAATGCGCTGTCGCAGGGGGTGCGACATCGCCTTGACGAGCTTGTCGTCGATCGACTCCCGGGCGCTCGTAGGCGCCTTCTTACTTGGAGTGGACTTGGTCTTCTCAGGGGCGCCCGCGGTCATGATTCCGCCACCGTACCAGCGTTGTTGGACATCTTGGTCATGCGTACCGGTTTTCTTCCCGTAGTCATACCTTGCGCAGCTGCCGTTGCATGATCGCGTCACGGTTTTGAAAAGCCAAGGGTCGTGGCGCATATGGGGTCGGTCTACGAGGTTCATGACGGTATTCGGCCCTCTCGGGCGCGCTCCTGCGCGGGGTGAGACACTGATCGGCGATGCAGATCCGTGCTGCCGTCCTCGAGCGCTTCGGCGAGCCGCTCGTGGTCCAGGAGGTCGAGCTCGCCGCTCCCAAGCAGGGTGAGGTGCTCGTCCGCCTCCACGCCTGCGGCATCTGCCACACCGACATGTACACCGCCTCCGGCGTCGACCCGTCCGGCTACTCGCCGTGCGTGCTCGGCCACGAGGGCGCGGGCGTCGTCGAGGAGGTGGGGCCGGGCGTGACGTCGCTGGCCAAGGGCGACCACGTGGTGACGCTCTTCAGCCCGCAGTGCGGCGAGTGCGTCAACTGCCGCTCCGGCAAGACGAACATCTGCGTGGCGATCCGCGAGCAGCAGAACGCCGGCTACCTCCCGGACGGCACGACGCGCCTGTCGCGCGGGGGCGAGGAGCTGCGCCACTTCATGGGCTGCTCCACCTTCGCGGAGGCGACGGTGATGCCGGAGATCTCGCTGGCGAAGGTGTCGCCCGAGGCGCCGTTCGAGTCGGCCGCGCTGTTCGCGTGCGGGCTGTCGACGGGGCTGGGTGCCGCGATGTACCGCGCGCAGGTCGAGGAGGGCTCGACGGTCGTCGTGTTCGGCCTCGGCATGGTCGGCCTCGGTGCGGTCGCAGGTGCGCGGCTGCAGGGGGCGGAGCGGATCATCGCGGTGGACCTGAGCGAGGAGCGGCTGGCTTTGGCGAAGCAGCACGGGGCGACCGACGGGTGGATCGGCGGTTCCGATGTGGTCGAGCGCGTGCTCGAGGAGACCGGCGGCTTCGGCGCGGACTTCACGTTCGAGGCGACGGGGAACGTCGCGGTCATGAAGCAGGCGGTCGAGGCCGCGCGGATGGGCTGGGGCGTCGCGACGATGACCGGTGTGGCCGGTCGGGGCGAGACGCTCGACATCATCCCGCGGTACCTGATCACCGGGCGCAAGGTGCTCGGCGCGTCGTTCGGCGGCGTCAAGGGGCGCGACCAGGTGCCGCAGCTCGTCGACCGGTACCTCGCCGGCGACATCGACGTCGACGCGTTCGTGTCGCACACGCTGACGCTCGACGACGTGAACAAGGGGTTCGACCTCATGCATCACCAGGACGGCATCAGGAGCGTGATCCAGTACGCATGATCATCGAGCGCACGGAGTCCCCGCAGTGGACGTCGAACGCCTACCTCGTCGCGGACGAGGAGGGCGGGCACGCGGTGCTGATCGACGGGAACGGTGAGGTCGAGCCGCTGATCGAGAAGGCCCGCGAGCTCGGCGTGCACGTCGACGCGATCTTCATCACGCACTGGCATGCCGACCACATCGCGGGCATCGATCGGCTGGTGGCGGAGTTCGAGGACGCCGGCGTCTACGCGCACCCGTGGACGAAGGAGGCCGTGGCGGACGCGGGCGTGGTGGTGGACCACACGGTCGACGACGGGGACGTGGTCTCGTTCGGCGGGCTGTCGATCGAGGTGCTCTACACGCCCGGCCACACCGCGGGGCAGGTGTCGCTCCTCTTCAACGGGACGGACGTCTTCACCGCGGACGTGCTCTTCAAGGGCACCGTCGGCGGGACGTTCGCGCCGGGGAACACGTCGTACGCCGACCACAAGGCGTCGGTGCTGCGGCTGGTCGATCTGCCGCCTGAGACGGTCGTGCACCCGGGGCACACGCTGCCGACGACCGCGGGGGAGGAGGCTTCGACCAACCCGTTCGTGCGGATCTGGCGGGGCGTCGATCCCGAGGGCGACGAGCGGGTTTCCGTGTGGGACCGCGAGGCGACGCTGATCCTGTGGGCGCCCGACTACGACGGGACGAACAAGGCGTGGGTGCGCTTCCACGACTCCGGCGAGGACGGGATCACCGGCGGGTCGCAGGTCAAGCGCTAGGCGCGTGCGGTGATGGGTGGCATGCCGGATCTGTCTGGGTCCGGCGTGCTGCGCGTGGGAGGCTGGGTGGCATGAGCGGCTCAGGCGACTACGACATCTCCACCGACGTGCGGTTCCCGCCGTTGACGCTGATCGACGTCGAGGCGGAGGCGGCGGCGCACACGCCGTGGTTCAACGAGACCCTGACGCAGGTCGGCTCGTCTGTCGTGCGCCTCGGCGTGATCGAGGGCGAGTTCCACTGGCACAAGCACGACGAGGAGGACGAGTTCTTCTTCGTCGTGTCCGGCGAGCTGCTGATCGACGTCGAGGGCGCCGCCGAGCCGGTCGTCCTCTCGCCCCACCAGGGCTTCACCGTGCCCCGTGGGGTGGTTCACCGCACGCGCGCGCCCGCGAGGACGACCATCCTCATGGTCGAGCCGGCGGACGTCGTCCCGACCGGTTCGTGAGCGACGCTTTCGGTCGTCTCGCCTTCCCGGCTCCGCCGAGATGACGGTTGACGTCGCCTGGCGACGGTTTCGGTCATCTCGCCTGCCGCCGCGCCGCGAGATGCCCGAAACCGCCGGGCTCGAACCGGTTTCCCGGCCCGCTCGCGCGAGCACGCTAGCCTTACGGCCGACCTGGTGGGCGTAGCTCAGCTGGTAGAGCTCCTGGTTGTGGTCCAGGCGGTCGGGGGTTCGAGTCCCCTCGCTCACCCCTCAGGGAAGGCCCGCTTCGGCGGGCCTTCGTCGTTCTAGGTCCGTTGCGTCGATTCAAGCTCGGCACCGGCTGGCACCGCTTCCGGTCGTATACGGCCCGCCGAGAGGAAAGCCGAGACCGATAATGGCGTGGGCCGTCCGATGAGAGTGAAGCGGCGAACACGCGAAGGTCGATCATCCGGTGGCGGCCGTCCTGCCGTCGCGGCTCGGTCCGAAACACGTCCTTCGCATCGTTGACGCTCTCTTCGCTGCACGTCAGTGTCGGCCCGACGAGATGCTGCACGCGATCCACTGGCCCTAACCCGTACCTCGGGAAGTTCAGAGTGCCCAGAACATAAGACTCGGACGGCACGGAGAAGCAGGTGATGTGGCCGGGGAGGTCATCTGCCGTTGGAGTCGGCCACAAGGTGTTTTCCGTCGTTCCGACGGCGCCTATCCGCGACGGCAAGAGAAAGGGCTGACGTCGCTGGGTCGGGCGCCCCGCCGCTCAAGAATTCGACGCGGATGCGACACTTCATTCGGTGACCGCGAGTCTGACCGACGTTCTCAGTCACCCGGCGTGGACTGCGTCCGCAACTGTCCTTGCGCTACTCGCGATCGTCGTCGCGGTGGTCCTTCATCGACGCCAGCGTTCGAAGAAGGAGCTGACTTACAGTCTCTCTTGGACGGCGCTCGTCAGTGTGCGAGGCGAAGCCCGCGACCGCATCGGAATCACGTTCGACGACGAGCAGGTGCGACGCGTGCACCTTGTCGAGGTGGCGCTAACCAACACCGGCAACGCACCGATCCTGTCGGCCGATTTTGAACGGCCCTTACGCGTTTCGTTGGAAGGCGATAGCCGAATCTTGACTGTCGAGGTCACGAAAACGAAGCCAGAAGAACTCGAACCTCCCGTCACGTTCGAGCCGTCGAGGATTGAGATCGGGCCGCTTCTACTCAACCCCGGGGATGGCCTCACGGCCGCGGCGCTCGTCGCCGACCTTGAAGGCTCTCCGAGCCTTGACGGTCGGGTCGCCGGAGTCTCAGCGCTTTCGAACACTCCCACCGATAGCACGTCTCGTTTTCAGGGCCCGCTTGCGCTGATAGGCGTTGCCCTGGCCCTCGCCTTCAGCAGCGCGACCTCTGCCGCGCAGATTGTGATTGACCTCTTGGACGACGACGAAACGGAGCGCAGCGAAGTCGTCCTTAAGAGCGGGGAGCGGCTGTGTGGCGACATCAAGTCAGTCACCGGTAAGGGTCTCGAGATTTCGACGGACTCGGGTACTCGCACATTTCCACTCGAGTCGTTGGCCGGCTTCGCCGCCGGCGGCGTCGACTGTCGGTAGGAGAGCACTAACGACTCGGCAGGTCCCAGGAGCGCCGAACGCTCGCGCATCCTCCGCGTCTGGCGCCTCGATCCTGCAGTCGCGCAAGGGGATGCAGGCAGGGAGACGTAGTCCACGCCGCGTCCCCTCCCGGCCTTTGATCTGAAGGCACGGTGCGTCTATGCGCCCCTGAACGGTCTTTCAGCGACTAACGTTCGCCATCATCTGGCGGAACCAGCTCGGGACCGAGCGGCGCCGCAGCTGTTAGTGGTCGGAGGCCCTTCGCGAACGTCTGATGGCCCTTCTTGCGCCGCCGGCCCATGCGTGGCTTAGAAGCTCGTCCACGCGAAGATCAGCTTCTCCGCGTCGCCCCAGCTGTACTGTTCGCGCTTCGAAACCGTAGGCGTCGTGGCCTAGGGCGAACGGGCTAGTTAGGGCTATGGATCAGGCGGTCTGAGGGTTCGAGCCGTCTTGGCTCAGGTTGAGGCACCACGAAGTTCCCGCTCCAGCCGGCATTCGTCGTCTTCAGCCCGGGTCAGAAGTGGTCGGGCGTGTAGGGGAGGCGGGGTGTGCGGAGGGCGGCGGTGAGGTGCTCGGCGGAGCCCGGGGTGTGCTCGGTGAGGCGGGCGGCGTCGAGGAGGTGGAGCGGGGTGGTGCCGCCGAGGTAGGCGGCGCCGAGGGCGTCGGCTGGGAGGGTGAGGTCGGGGTGAGCGTCGGTGGGCGAGCAGCGGGCGGTGCCGTCGGCGCTCACCTCCAAGCGCCAGGGGCCGGAGTTGGCGGGGAGCTGGTCGTCGGTGACGGCGAGCGTCAGGTCGAGGGGGACGCCTGAAACCCAGCCGCGGCGCTCCAGAGCGACCGAGACGTCGACGAGGCGGAGCCAGAGGGCGTCGGCGACGGCGGTCACGCGGGGCTCGCGGGCGTCGGCGGGGCGGAGGAGGAGCGGGTCGTCGAGCGGGCGGTCCTTGGCGACGATCGTGCTCACGAGATCGACGGAGCGCACGTACTCCCACAGCGCGGCCTCGGCGTCGGACGTCACGCCGTGCAGCTCGATCACCTCGAGCGACGGCCGCGGCTCGGCCGGGTGGGCGCGGTAGAGCGCGTAGCCCGCGACCGCGCCGCCCGCCTCGCTGTCGCCGGGCGACCGCGCCACGACCACCCGCTGCTCCCGCCCGCCCTCGCGCCCGTCTTCGGGGTCGTAGAGCACGTCGTCCGTCCACCACGTGCGGTCGCGCGCCGGCACCCCGGCCCGCCCCGCACGCAACGCGTCCCACACCGGTTCGAGGAGCGGCGGCGCGTCGGCCGGCGGCACGAGCTCGAAGGCGTACGTGTCGGAAGGCCCGGACGCCAGCGTCCCGCTCCCACCCGGCATCTCGACCGTCGCGGCCAGCGACGCGACCCCGAATCCGAACCGCCCGTAGATCCCGCCCTCGGCCGCCCACAGCCCGGCCAGCGGCTCGCCGGCCTCGACCGCCTGCTCCAGCAGCCGCGCCATCATCCGCCGGAGGATCCCGCGGCGCCGGTGCGTGGGGAGGACGGTGATGATCGTGATCCCCGCGCAGCCGAGCGAGCCGCCGCCGGGCAGCGAGAGCGGGCGTGAGAACGCGCCGGACGTCCCGACCATCCGCTCGCCCGCGAAGGCGATCGCCGTCCGCTCGTGGCCGATCATCCCGAGCCACCGGCCCATCGCCTCGGGCGTCGTCGCGTCGTGGAACGCGATGTTCATGCACGCGCGCAGCGCGTCCTCCTCGCCCACGCGCAGCGTCCGGATCTCGATGCCCTCGCCCACCGTCGCCGCCACGCTAGCGGGCGCTCACGGTTCGAACCCGAGCCGCTCGCGCACGAGGAACTTCGGCACGACCATCGCCCACGCGTCGCACACGAGCTCCTCCATCTCGGCGACGTCGAGCGCCGCCGTGCGCGCGCAGACCCACTTGAAGCGCAGGTCGCTCGCGCCCGGCAGCAGGAACTTCGACGGGTCGCCGCCCACCAGCCCGTCCCGCATCTCCTTGGGGAACGCGAACCCCATCACGTCCTCCTCGCGCGAGAACGCGACGTAGACGATCTGCCCGACGCGGAACTTCACGCGGCCGTGGATGAGGTGCTCGGTCGTGCGGGGGAGCGTGAGCGCGAGCGCGCGGACGTCGGCGACGGTGACCGCCATTCGGGCCGCCGCTCACGCCCCGCGCGTGCGCGCACCCAGCTCCGCCGCGAGCGGGTGGCCGAGGAGGCCGGGGAGGCCGCCGGTGAGGAGGAGGACGGTGCGCCGGCCGGGCTCGATCTCGCCGTTCTGGATCGCGCGCGCGAGCGCGGCGGCGGCCTTGGCGCCGTAGACGGGATCGAGGAGGATGCCCTCGTGACGGGCGGCGAGGTCCATCGCGCGGCGCGACTCGGGGGTCGGGAGCCCGTAGCCGTCGCCCATGACGGCCTCGTCGAGGCGGAGCTCGTCCGCGGTGACCGGGGCGCCCGGGTGGAGCTCGGTGGCAAGCTGGGCGACCGCTGCGCGCGGCTGCTCGATCGCGCCTGCGTGACCGCCGAGGACGCGCTCGGGGCCGAGGACGCAGACGAGCCCCGCCATCGTGCCGCCGGAGCCCACGGGCGTGACGACGTGGGCGACGTCGGGCGCGTCGGTGAGGATCTCGCGGGCGCACTCCGCGTAGCCGCTCGCCCCGTCCGCGCTGGAGCCGCCGAGGGGGAACACCGCCGGCTTCTCGCCCGCGCGCGCGAGGTCGTCGGCCGCGGCACGCGCCGCGTCGTCGAGCGGGCCGCCGGTCCAGATCACGTCCGCGCCGAAGAGCCCGTGGAGGGCGAGGTTCCCCGCGCTCGCGCCCGCGCGCGTCGCCTCGGGCGTGCGGAGGACGATCGTCGCGTCGAGCCCGAGCCGGCGCGCGCTCGCCGCGGTCAGCCGGGCGAAGTTGCTCTGCGCGGCGCCGCTCGCGACCAGCGTCGTCGCGCCCTCGGCCAGCGCGCCGGCGCAGAGGCGCTCGAGCTTGCGGAGCTTGTTCCCGCCCCCGCCGAACCCGAGCCAGTCGTCGCGCTTGACCCACAGGTCGCCCGCGTTCAGGCCGAGCGCGGCGCCGAGGCGGTCGGCCTGCTCGAGCGGCGTGCGCCACACGCCGAGGTCCACCCGCTTGGAGCTCATGGCGGGCAAGCCTATGCTGCGCCGCATGGCGTACGTCACCGCTGAGGCACGGCAGGAGCTGCTCGACACGGTCGCCCGCGCGACCGACGAGATCGGGGGCGCCCTGGCTGCCCTGACCGAGGCGTACGAGCAGGTGGACGATCGCACCGGCGACCGCCTGGAGGAGGAGCTGTTCAAGCCCGTCCAGCGCGCGTACGCGAGCGCGCGGCGGACGCACGAGAGCTTCGCGCAGCGGGTGGAGCTGCCGACGCGGACGTTCACGCCGCCGGCCTCCCACGCGCCGCGGGCGCCGCAGAAGGCGGTGGAGGACGCGATCGAGGCCGTGCAGGAGGCGGACGAGATCCTGATCGAGCTGCAGGACTCGCTGGCGCCCGTCGAGGTCGGCGACCCGGAGCTGCGCGCGGGCCTGCAGGACGTGCGCAAGCTGCTGATCGAGGCCGATCAGCGGTCGGTCGGCTTCCTGCGGGTGCTCGGCCGCTGAGCGCCCTGACGGACACGAACGTGCGTTCCGTCCGACACATGCGCCATTCTTCACGACGTGGGACGCACGCCTGAGGCAGGGTTCGGCCGGTCGTTGATCCGCGAGGTCGCGGATCCGTCGGCGCTGCCTGCCTCCGGGACGGTGTCGGCCCGCACGCTGGACGTCGCCGCGCAGGCGCGCCGGGCCGGGCTCGGGGTGCTGCTGGACGTGCCCGCGGGCGCGTCGGTGGAGGAGACGCTGGACGCGCAGGCCGAGGTCGCGACGCTGCTCGTGGCGCCTCCGGGCGTCGAGGCGGCGGAGGAGGCGACCGAGCACGTGCGCGCCCATGCGCTGCGCCAGCCGGGCGCGGGCGACCCCGGGCGGCTGCGCCGCGTGCTGTACGCGCGCGTCGAGGCGCCGTCGTGGGAGCTGTCGGACCCGGGCGCGCGCGAGTGGCTGGCCGAGTCGTTCTCGCCGATCGACGTCGACGGCTACCTCGTGTCGGCGCCGGACTTCGACGGCGGGCGCGAGGCGACCGCCGGGCTGCTGGCCTTCGCGCACGAGCTGCAGCGGATCGCGCTGCGGCCGGTCGTGCTGAAGGGCGTCGGCAGCCTGTGGCGCGCGGCGCTCGCGGGCGGGCTGGCTGGTGCGGTCGGCGCGGCGCCGGCGGACGACGAGCTCTACCACGGCATGATCCTCGGCTCCGTCGGCCTCGATGGTGCATCGGACGTGGTGCGGCGGCGGCTGTTCATGCGGCACGCGTGCGGCTGCGGGCACCATCCCGAGGGCGCGGCGCCGGAGGGTGTCGACGCGGTGCGGGCGCACAACGCGTGGTGGTTCGAGCGCGAGATCGTGCAGGCGACGGCGCAGCCGGTCGACCGCGCGACGCTCCTCCTCGGCATGCGCGCCGCCGCGGCGGCGCAGCGGCGGGAGAAGCTCGGGCTCGAGCCGCTCCCGTCCGGCTGGACGACGGTGCTCGACGGCGATGTCGCCGCGGGCTCCGAGTCCGACGCCCGCTCCGACGCGTAACCGCCGCTAGGCCGCGGCGCCGCCGGGCGCGGGGCGGCCCTCGCGGGCGGCGGTGAGGAGCGCGCGGAGCGCCCACTCGGTCATCGTCGCGCCTGACAGGACGGCCGCGATCTCCCAGCGGCGCGCCTGCTCGAGGTCGCCGCCGAGGAGGGCGTCGCGGTCCGGGTGCACGGCGATCCGGTCGCTGAGGCGCGCCGGCAGCTGGATCCGCCACGCCAGCTCGTCCGCCGGATCCGCGCGCCACGCGTGGGTCAGTGCGCGCAGGTAGACCGCGGTCGCGTCCGTCAGGCCGCCGGTCGCGCATGCCTCGCTCGCCCGCGCGTTGAGCGTCGCGACCACCGACGCGCCCAGCTCGTGCAGCACGAGCCCGTGCTCGGCCGCCAGCGACCCCGCGAGGCCGAGCGGCAGCTGCGCGCGCCGCGCCCGATCGCCCAGGACGCGCAGCGCGACGGGGGAGACGTCCCACGTCTCGTACCGGTCCGACGGGCGCCCGCGGTGCGGCAGGTGCTCGCGATCGAGCGACGCGGTCGGCGTTCCCACCGCGCCCGCGGCGCCCGAACGCCCGGGCTTGGAGGGGGAGCGCGCGGGGCGCGGACGGAGCTCGATGACGCGGCCTGGGGACATGGCACGCATTATTGTCCGTTGGGCGGACAGAAATGCGACCGACGACCAGACAGCTGCTCGGAGCGATGGCGGACGAGGGGGTGGACGCCCTCGTGCGCGAGCTCCACGACGGCCCGCGCAGCGAGGCGGAGCTGCGCGAGAAGGCCGGCCTCACACACCGCGCGGCGCACGAGCGGCTGACGAAGCTGAGCGAGCTGGGCGTCGTGGAGAGCACGACGCGCAAGCCCGAAGGGCGGGGACGGCCGGCGCGCGAGTGGGCGCTCACCCGCGGCGAGCTGGTCGCCCGCTTCGCCGAGCAGGCCGACGAGTTCGCCCGCGGCCTGGGCCGCAGCGGCAGCAGCGGCTGAGCGCTAGGCGCCCGGCATGCTCGAGCCGGCGAGCAGGAAGAACCAGAGCGCGAGCAGCACGAGCGCGGTGGCGACGCTCGTCAGCATCACGACGTCGAGCACCGTCGTCGGCCGGCCCGGCTCGCGCTCCCCGCGCATCGAGCGCAGCCACGGCGCCTGACGGCGCGCCTCGATCACGCCCTCGGAGACCACCCGCGCGTGGAGCCGCCCCAGCGACCCGAGCAGCTTCCCGATCCCCGCCATCGACACCACGACGGCGAGCAGCACGCCCAGGTAGACGCCGAAGTTCGGCGTCGTCGACTGATACAGCTGCGACGCGCCCCACAGGCAGCCGACCGGCACGACGAGCCACATGACGACGCTGCCGACCGCCATGGCCGCGACGAGCAGCCCTGCGGTGACCCGGCGCCCCGTGCGAGCGCCCTTGGCGGTGAACCTCCCGTCCATGCGACATGGATCGTTGTAGCAATTTCGGCCCAGGCCCTGCGCCAGGTACCGTCGCGGCTGCACGTGCTCCCCACCACCCGCTACGCCCGATCCAAAGGCGCCACGATCGCCTACCAGGTCCACGGTGACGGGCCGGTCGACCTGCTCCTGCTCACCGGCTTCCTCTCGAACGTCGAGACGCTGTGGGAGGAGCCCGGCCTGGCTCGCGCGTTCGACCGCATCGCCTCGTTCGCGCGGCTGATCCTCATGGACCGGCGCGGCGTCGGGATGTCCGACCGGTTCGAGCGCGCCGCCACGCCGGAGGAGGACGTCGCGGACATCGACGCGGTGCTCGACGCCGCCGGCAGCCCGGGCGCCGTCCTCTACGGCACCGCGGGCGGGGCGCCGCACGCGATCCAGTACGTCGCCGCGCGGCCCGAGCGCGCCCGCGGTCTGATCCTCTATGCCGGCTTCGCGCGCGTCACGCACGCACCGGACATGCCGTGGGCGGATCCGACCGACGTCCGCGAGGCGCGGATCGCGCGGATGATCGAGCACTGGGGCGAGGGCCTGAACGCCGACCTGCTGGCGCCCAGCGCCGCCGACGACCCGCGATTCCGCTCCTGGTTCGCCCGGCTGGAGCGCACGAGCACGTCGCCGGGGACGATGCAGAAGCTGTGGGCCGAGCTCGAGCACCTCGACGTCCGCCCGCTGCTGCCGGGCATCAGCGTGCCGGCGCTCGTGCTGCACCGCACCGAGGACGCGCTGATCGACGTCCGCCACTCGCGCGACATCGCGGCGCGGATCCCGGGCGCGAAGCTCGTGGAGCTGCCCGGCCGCGACCACCTGCTCTCCGTCGGCGACGCGGAGGCCATCCACGGCCAGATCGAGGAGTTCGTCACCGGCGGCCGGCGGGTGACGCGGGTCGACCGGCGGCTCCTCACCGTGCTCTTCACTGACATCGCGGGCGGGACGGCGCGGGCCGCGCAGGTCGGCGACGGGCGCTGGCGCGATCTGCTCGCGGGCCACGACGCGACGGTCCGCCGGCAGCTCGCGCGGTTCGGCGGGCGGGAGGTCAAGACCACCGGCGACGGCTTCCTCGCGGTGTTCGAGGGGCCGCCGAGCCCGGCCGTGCGGTGCGCGCGGGCGGTCGTGCGGGAGGCGGCGGAGCTCGGCGTCCCGGTTCGCGCGGGCCTGCACACGGGCGAGTGCGAGATCGTCGGCGACGACGTCGCGGGGATGGCGGTGAACATCGCCGCGCGGGTCTGCGCGCTCGCGCAGGGCGGTGAGGCGCTCGCGTCGGGGACGACGTACGGGACGGTCGTCGGCTCCGGGCTCCCGTTCGCCGACGCGGGCAGCCACGTGTTGCGCGGCGTGCCGGGGGAGTGGCCGATCTTCCGGCTGCTCTAGGCCCAGGGGTCGCGCCGGCGCAGCCGTGCCCACGTGTACCGCGCGAAGAGCTCGCCCCAGTCGGCGAGCCCGCCGTACAGGTGCCCGATCGGGCCGGTGTAGAGCCAGGCGGCGAAGCGCATGCGCGCCGCTGACCGTAGCGTCACCCGGCGCGCAGCGACGCGTCGAACCCGCCGCCGCGGCGCAGCAGCGCGGTCGCCGCCTCGGCCGGGAGCGCGCGGCCGTAGAGCCACCCCTGCGCCGCGAAGCAGCCGCGCGCGTGGAGGAACGCGTGCTGCTCCTCGGTCTCGACGCCCTCGGCGACGATCGTCATCCCGAGCGCCTCCGCGAGCCGCAGCACCGCCTCGACCACGTCCGCGTCCTGGCGCTCGTGCGGCACGCCGGCGAGGAACGCGCGGTCCAGCTTGAGCGTCGAGAACGGCAGCTCGCGCAGCCGCGACAGCGACGAGTGGCCCGTGCCGAAGTCGTCGATCGCCAGCGACACGCCCAGCTCCGAGACGGCGTGGAGAACCGCGTCGGCGTGGACGCCCTCGCGCATCACGGCGGACTCGGTCAGCTCGAGCGAGAGCCGGTCGCGCGGCACGCCGCACAGCGCCAGCGCCGCCGCGACCTGGTCGGGCAGGAGCCCGTGCTCGAGCTGCCGCGGCGAGACGTTGATCGCGATGTGCGCCGCCAGCCCCTCGGCCGCCCATGCGCGCACCTGCCGGCACGCGCGCTCGAGCACCCAGCTGCCGAGCGCGTCGATCAGCCCGGCGTCCTCGGCGGCCGGGATGAAGACGTCGGGCGGCACCATCCCGTGCTCGGCGTCGTTCCAGCGCAGCAGCGCCTCGAACGACGGCACGGTCGACGCGTCGCCGCAGAGCGTCACGATCGGCTGGAAGTGCAGGTCGAGCTCGTCGCGCTCCAGCGCCCGCCGCAGCCGGGACGTCAGCGTCAGCCGGTGGCGCGCGTCGACGTCCGGCGCGCGGTAGAAGCCGACGCTGCCGCGCGTGCGCCGGCGCGCGTCGTCCAGCGCCTCCTCGGCGTGCTGGAGGAGCGTCACCGCGTCCGCGCCGTCCGCCGGCCACAGCCCGACGCCGGTGCTCGCGCCGAGGTGGAACTCGCTCCCGCGCAGCGTGAACGGGCGGGCGAGCGCGGCGCCGAGCCGTTGCACGACGTCCTCGGGCTCGCGGTCGGAGACGAGCAGGAACCTGTCACCGCCGTGCCGGGCGACGAGGTCGGGCGCCATCGCCAGCGGCGCGATCCGGGCCGCGACCTCGCACAGCACCGCGTCGCCGCTCACCTGCCCGAACGACGCGTTGACGAGCCCGAACCGGTCGAGCGCGACGCAGACGCCGACGAGCGGCGCGTCCTCCGGCCGCTCCTTCAGCACCGTGGCGAGCGACGACTCGAGCATCGTCCGGGTCGGCAGCCCGGTGAGGTGGTCGCGCTGCATCACGCGCGCGAGCCGGGCGCGCTCGGCGGCCGCGTCGGCGCGGCGGCTGACGCGCAGCTCGATGGCGGCGGACGCGGTCGCGGCGAGCTCGGTCAGCACCGCCAGCTCGTCGGGCGAGAACGGGCGCGGCTCGCTGTGGAAGGCGCAGAGCGTGCCGACCACCTCTCCCTCACGGGCGCGCACGGGCACGCCCGCGTACGCGCGGACGCCCTCGGCCAGCGCAGCGGAGTCGTCGCGCGTGATCGCGTTGCGGCGCGTGTCGGAGACGGCCAGCGCCGCGCCGCTGTCGACCACGTGGCGGCAGAGCGCGTGCTCGGCGCGGCGCACGCGCGGCATCCGGCCGGCGACCGGGCCGGCGGTGCTGACGAAGACCTGGTGCTCGTCGCTGAGGAGGGTGATCGCGGCGAGCGGCACGTCGAGCAGCCGGGCGGTCGCGCGGGTCAGCCCGTCGAGGCCGGGATGGGCCGGGCCGTCGAGCAGGCCACTGGCGTGGACGGCGGCGACGCGGGCCGGATCGCTGAGAGCTGTGGCACCCACGAGGGAGTAGGTCGCCGTTTTCGCGCGATCTTGAATCGGCCGACCGGCTGATCGTGCGGGTGAGCTGTGGCGCTACAGTCCGACCGGCATGAAGACGACCGTCACCGAGCTCCCCGAATCCCGCGTCCGCGTCGAGGCGGAGGTCCCGCCGGAGGAGGTCGCCAAGCGCGTGGAGCAGACCGCCCGCGCGCTCGGCCGCGACCTGCGCATCCCGGGCTTCCGCGCCGGGAAGGTGCCGGCCCCGGTCGTCATCCGCCGTCTCGGGCACGAGGCCGTGCTGGACGAGACCGTGCGCAGCGCGCTCGGCCGCTGGTACGTCGAAGCCGTCCAGGCCGCGAAGATCGCGCCGGTCGGCGACCCCGACATCAAGCTCGGCGACGAGCTCCCGGCCGAGGGGCAGCCGCTCACGTTCTCGATCGAGATCGGCGTCCGCCCGAAGGCGACGCTGGGCGAGTACAAGGGCCTCGAGGTCGGGCGCCGCGAGCCCGACGCCGCCGACGACGCGATCGAGCGCGAGATCGACGCGCTGCGCGACCGCGCGGCCCGCCTGGACACCGTCGAGGGCGCGACCGCCGAGAACGGCGACTTCGTCGTCATGGATTACAAGGGCTTCCTGGACGGCGAGCCCTTCGAGGGCGGCGAGGGGCGCGACCAGCTCATCGAGCTCGGCTCGGGCCGCCTCATCCCCGGCTTCGAGGAGGGCCTCACCGGCGCCAAGGCCGGCGACGAGCTCAAGCTCGACCTCACCTTCCCCGCCGAGTACGGCGCCGAGCACCTCGCCGGCCAGGACGCGGTCTTCGAGGTGACGGTCAAGGAGGTCAAGCGCAAGGAGCTCCCCGAGCTGAACGACGACTTCGCGCTCGAGGCCGCCGGCTTCGACACCCTCGACGAGCTGCGGACCGACATCCGCAACCGCCTCGAGGAGAGCGAGTCGACGCAGATCGAGGGCGACTTCCGCCAGGCCGTGCTCGACAGCGCCGTGCAGAACGCCGAGGTCGACGTGCCCGAGGCGCTCGTCGACGCGCGCGCCCGCGAGCTGTTCGACCAGGCCGTCCACTCCCTCTCGCACCGCGGGATCTCCAAGGACATCTACCTCCAGATCTCCGGCAAGACCGAGGACGAGCTGGTGGAGGAGGGCAAGCCGGACGCCGAGCAGGCGCTCAAGCGCGAGGCCGTCCTCACCGCGATCGTCGCCGCCGAGAACATCGACGTCACCGACGACGAGGTCCTCGAGGCGATCGCCGGCGAGTCCGACAAGCCCAAGAAGCTGCTGCAGCAGATCAAGTCCGACGGGCGGATCGACCAGATCAAGGAGGACCTCGCCGCGCGCAAGGCGGTCGACCTCCTGGTGGAGTCCGCGCAGGCCGTGAGCGTCGAGGACGCGAAGGCCGCGGGCAAGCTGTTCACGCCCGAGAAGGCCGAGGGCGAGCCCGCCGCCTAGAGCGGCCGGACGGGGCGGTGGCTCAAGTGGGACACCGCCCCGCCGACGACCGGATGACAGGCCGCTGACCGTTGGTACGCTGGCCGGAAGGACTCGCGGTCGCGAGGGGAAACACCTCCAGCGCGAGCCACTAGGCTCCGAGCACGGAAACCCACGGGGAAGAGATGGCACGGCCCACCGACAGCAACGAGCAGCTCCTCTGCAGCTTCTGCGGAAAGAGTCAGCGGCAGGTCAAGAAGCTGATCGCCGGCCCGGGCGTCTACATCTGCGACGAGTGCATCGATCTCTGCAACGAGATCATCGACGAGGAGCTCACCGCCCCGCCGTCGTTCGACCTCGAGTCGCTCCCCAAGCCGCGTGAGATCTACGACGTCCTCGAGGAGTACGTCGTCGGTCAGGAGCAGGCCAAGCGCTCGCTGTCCGTAGCGGTCTACAACCACTACAAGCGCGTGCAGATGATGCAGTCCGACGACTCGGACATCGAGCTGCAGAAGTCGAACATCCTGCTGCTCGGCCCGACCGGCTGCGGCAAGACGCTCCTCGCGCAGACGCTCGCGCGCATCCTCAACGTCCCGTTCGCGATCGCCGACGCCACGGCGCTGACCGAGGCCGGCTACGTCGGCGAGGACGTCGAGAACATCCTCCTCAAGCTGATCCAGGCCGCGGACTACGACGTCAAGAAGGCCGAGACCGGGATCATCTACATCGACGAGGTCGACAAGATCGCCCGCAAGGCGGACAACCCGTCGATCACGCGCGACGTGTCCGGCGAGGGCGTCCAGCAGGCGCTCCTGAAGATCCTCGAGGGGACGACGGCGTCGGTGCCGCCGCAGGGCGGGCGCAAGCACCCGCACCAGGAGTTCCTGTCGATCGACACGACGAACATCCTCTTCATCTGCGGTGGCGCGTTCGCGAACCTCGACAAGGTCATCGAGCGGCGCGTCGGGCACAAGGGCGTCGGGTTCGGCGCCTCGATCGAGACGAAGACCGAGCGTGACCGTGGCGCCGTCTTCGAGGAGTGCCTGCCGGAGGATCTCGTCAACTACGGCCTGATCCCCGAGTTCGTCGGGCGGCTCCCGGTCGTGAGCGCGATCCACCAGCTGCAGCGCGACGACCTGGTGACGATCCTCACCGAGCCGCGCAACGCGCTCACGAAGCAGTTCACGAAGTTCTTCGGCTTCGACGGGATGGACCTCGTCTTCTCCGACGAGTCGCTCATCTCGATCGCCGACAAGGCGCTCGAGCGCGAGACCGGGGCCCGCGGCCTGCGGTCGATCCTCGAGGAGATCCTGCTGGACGTGCAGTTCGAGCTGCCGTCCCGCCGCGACGTCCGCAAGGTCGTCGTGACGAAGGAGACCGTCGAGCAGGGCCTGCCGCCGACCCTCGTCACCGAGGCGTCGCCGGAGACCGGCGAGCAGCCCGCGCTGCGCGAGCAGTCCGCCTAGCCGCGTGCCGTCGCCCGCCGCCGTCAAGACCGTGCCGTGGCGCCTCGTCCTCGAGGTCGCCACGGTCGCCGTCACCCGCTTCCGCGAGGACCTGCCGCCGGCCGAGCGCCGTCGGCTCACCGCCCTGGTCCGCAAGTCCAAGGGCGACCCGCGCCGCCTGACGGCGACCGAGCGCAAGCAGCTCCTCGCGCTGGTCCGCACCATCGACGTCGCCAGGCTCGGCCGGGACGTCAGCGCGGTCGTCGGCGCGCGCAAGCTCCGCCGCCACCTGCACCGCTAGCCGACGAGGCGGAGCGAGAGCTCCCAGAGGCGGTCGGCGTTGGCGCGGTCGAGGGCGTAGGGGGCGACGCCGCCGGCGCCGGTCTCGGGGCGCTCGGACACGGTGCGTGCCTCGTTGCAGTCCTCGAAGTAGCGGCCGGTGACCCCGTCGACGAGGGGCGAGGCGGCGAGGAGGACGGAGGTGGCGGCGCCCTGCTCGGGGGTCTTCATCCGCAGCGCCGGGCTCGACTTCCACCCGTCGATGACCTCCTGCGGCAGGTGGCGCTGGAGGTTGGTGAAGATGCCGCCGGGCATCAGGGCGTTGGCGACGATCCCGTCGTCGGCCCAGCGCTCCGCGGCACCGACGGCGAAGAGGACGTTGGCGGTCTTGGACTGCCCGTAGGCGAGCCACGGGTCGTACGGGCGGAAGCCGAAGTGCACGTCGTCGAAGATCACCGGCGAGCGCAGGTGGCCCGACGAGCTGACGGAGACGATCCGCGCGCCCTCCGCCTCGGCCAGCGCGCGGTGCAGGCCGCGGGCGAGCGCGAAGTGGCCGAGGTGATTGGTGGCGAACTGGGTCTCCCAGCCCTCCGCCGTCAGCGTCCTCTCCGGCAGCGCCATGACGCCCGCGTTGTTGACGAGGATGTGGAGCGGGCCGTCCCACCGTGCGGTGAACGCGGCGATGGTGGAGCGGTCGGCGAGGTCGAGGTGCTCGACGTGGACGGGGCGGTCGCCGACGCCGATCTCCCACGCGACGCGCGCGCCGGCGTCGGTGTCGCGGACGGCGAGCGTGACGTCGGCGCCCGCCTGCGCGAGGGCGCGGGCGGTCTCGACGCCGATGCCGGAGGCGCCGCCGGTGACGACGGCGCGCTTGCCGGTCAGGTCGACGCCGTCGACGACCTCGGCGGCGGTGGTGTCGAAGCCGAAGGGCGTGGTGGTGGTGCGGGCGGCGGTGCTCATGCGGGGATCTCCTGACGGTCGGCGGGTCGGTGGATGCGGACGGTGCGGTCCGCGAGCGCGTCCCACGCGGCGGGGTCGAACGCGGCGGGGACGGCGGTGGC
>Ga0196960_10000111_pt1 | contig 31797 bp, 33 predicted proteins | sample S3v_5metaG_FD_183187 | JGI IMG/M metagenome (GOLD analysis project Ga0196960, IMG submission 183187) | Soil microbial communities from Anza Borrego desert, Southern California, United States - S3+v_5 | ecosystem: Environmental > Terrestrial > Soil > Desert | place: USA: California | collected...
GCGGGCGGTCGAGCGGGCGCGCGCGGCGGTGGCGGCGTCGCCGCTCGGCGGCACCGCGGGCGTGACGATCTCCGCCGGCATCTGCGACCTGGCCGAGGCGGGCGACGCGGACGCTTTGTTCCGCCTCGCCGACGGGGCCCTGTACTGGTCCAAGGCGCACGGGCGCGACCGCGCGCGCGTGTACGACCCGCTCACCGTCCGCGAGCTGTCGGCCCAGGAGCGCGCCGACCAGCTCGCCCACCACCAGGCGATGCTCGGCATCCGGGCGCTGGCGCGGGCGATCGACGCGAAGGACACGACGACGCTGGAGCACTCGACGCGGGTGGCGGAGCTGGCGTGCGCGCTCGCGCGCGAGCGCGGGTGGAGCGAGGAGCGCGTCGGGGTGCTCGAGGAGGCCGCGCTCGTCCACGACGTGGGCAAGATCGGGATCCCGGACGCGGTGCTGCTGAAGCCCGGGCGGCTGACGCTGGAGGAGTACGAGGTCGTCAAGCGGCACGCGGCGCTGGGTGCGGAGATCGTCGACGACGTGCTGACCGCCGAGCAGGTCGCGTGGATCCGCGGCCACCACGAGCGGCCCGACGGGCGCGGCTACCCGGACGGGCTCGTCGGCGACGAGCTGAGCGAGGGCGCGGCGCTGCTGGCGCTGGCCGACGCGTACGACGTGATGACCGCGTCGCGGCCGTACTCGACGCCGAAGGACCCGTGCGAGGCGCTCGCGGAGTGCCGGGCGCTGGTGGGCGCGCAGTTCGCCGGCTTCGCCGTCGAGGCGCTCGAGGCGCTGGCGGCCGCGCAGGGTGACGGCGTGGTGCGGCCGGGCGCGGGCGCGGGCGCGGGCGCCGGCGCTACGCTCGCCGCGTGACCGAAGTCGAGCAGGACGTCCTCACCCACCTGCACGCCAACCCGGCGACGCGGACCGACGACATCGCCGCGGCCCTGGGGCTGCCGGCCGACGCGGTCGAGGCCGCCGTCGCCTCGCTGATCGAGGCGGGCCACGTCTCGCGGGAGGGCGACAAGCTCCTCCCGGACGCCAACTCGCACGCCACGCCGGGCCTCTTCATCGCGTCCGAGCGGCGCGACGCGGAGTCCGTCGAGGTCGACGAGGGCTAGCTGCCCGCGGCGAGGCGATCGCGGACGAAGATCCGCAGCGCCTCGACGATCTCCGCCGGCGGCTGGCGCTTGGAGAGGAAGAGGTCGATCACGCCGGCGCCGCCGACGAGGTTCTCCGCGTCCGCGGAGCTGAGTCCGCTGAGCGAGACGATCGCCGCGGTCGGCGCCGCGGTCCGGAGCGCCTGGAGCGCCTCCATGTCGAGCGTCGGCATCCAGAGGTCGGCGACCACCGCGTCGGGCTGCAGCTCGCCCGCCATCGCGACCGCCTCCGTCCACGAGGAGGCCTCGCCGACGACGTCGACGTCGGCGTCCTCCAACCAGCGGCGGATCAGCATGCGGTAGCCGATCGCGTCCTCGCAGACGAGCATCCTGGGGCGTGCCATCAGCCGCAAGGTCTACCGCAGTGCGCGGTCGTCATGCGCCGTCGCGACCTTCTTCGTACACGTGTTCCACTTCGTCCCGGACCGCACAACCGGCCAGATGGTCGTTCACGACGCCGCACGCCTGCATCGCCGCGTAGAGGGTCGTCGGGCCGACGAAGCGGAAGCCGCGGGCCTTGAGGGCCTTGGAGAGCGCGGTCGACTCGGGGGTCGTGGCGGGGACCTCGGCGAGGGTGCGGGGCACCGCGCGCTCCGTGGGCGCGTGGGACCAGATGAGCTCGCGCAACGTCTCGCCGCTCTCGTGGAGGTCGCGCGCGGCGCGGGCGTTGGCGATCGCCGCCTCGATCTTGCCGCGGTGGCGGACGATGCCGGCGTCCTGGAGGAGCCGCTGGACGTCCTCGTCCGTGAACTCCGCGACGCGCTCGATCTCGAAGTGCGCGAAGGCGCGGCGGAAGTTCTCGCGCTTGCGGAGGATCGTGATCCAGCTCAGGCCCGACTGGAAGCCCTCGAGCACGAGCCGCTCGTACAGCGCGTCCTCCTCGGTGACCGGCCTCCCCCACTCGGTGTCGTGGTAGGCGACGTACTCGGGCGCGGAGACCGCCCACGCGCACCGCGGCGCGCCGTCCGGGCCGGCGGCGAGCCCGTCGCTCACCGGCGGCGCGCGTTGCGCTTGCGCGCCTGGCGCGCGGCCTTGGCCTTCTGCCGGTTGGACTTGACCCGCTGCTGCTTCGGGGTGCGGCTGCCGCTGCGGCGCGACGTCTCCTCGTCGTCGAGGCCGCCGGCGAGCACCGGGTCGCGGCGCGGGTCGGCGACCGGCGCGTTGGCGCGCGCGTCGCGGACGATCGCCCACGCGATGCCGCCGAGGAGGGCGAAGCCGGCGAGGCCGATCAGGATCTCCTGCGTGCGGGTGAGGCCGTCGTCGTCGTTGCTGTTCGCGGGCGCGACGGTCGGGACGGGCTCAGGCGGCGCCTGCGGGATCGGGCCGAACGGGCTGCTCTGCGCGAGCGCACCGGCCGGCGCGATCAGCGCGGCGACGACGAGGACGAGGGTGAGGAGGGATGCGGTGCGTGCAGGCATGTCGGCGCGCGAGAGCGTACTTCTCAGAGCGACTCTTCGCACGCGCGCCGAGGGATAGACTCGCGGCGTGCCCCCCAAGCAGCGTCAGATCCGCATGGAGCAGCGCGGAGCGCTCTCCGCGATGCAGTCCCTCGAGAGCCGCTCCGACGAGGAGCTGGAGCGGGAGACCAAGCACAAGGCCGCCGCACAGGCGATCCTCGGTGCGCGTGCGGCGGAGCGGTACGACGCGGCGACGGCACGCAAGCACTTCCAGCGCGCGATCGCGCAGTCGCGCCCGCAGGAGCGGATGGCGCTGCGCCGGATGGCGGACGCGTCGCTCGCGCTCGCCGAGCGCCGCCCCGACGACCTCAAGGCCGCCGTCGAGCGCCTGGGTCAGGCGCCGCCGTCCGGCCGCCAGCTCTTCCTCCTGCGCCTCATGGGCCTCCTCGCCCCGCCGCCCGGCTCGCCGCTGACCACCCGCCTGCGCGGCATCGGCCTCGTCGTGCTCTTCGTCGTCGTCATCCTGCTCGTGGGCTTCGCCCTCGCCAAGCTCGTCGCGCTCCCGTTCGGCGGCGTCTCGACCTTCCCGGCGATCTTCCTCGGCCTCATCATCGTCATCGCCGTGCTCGCCGGCCTCGCCTTCTTCGGCCGCCGCAAGCAGGCGAAGGCCATGGCCGCCCGGAACGCCGCGGCCGCCCCTCCGGGCCGCCGCCGGTAGTCCTCGGCACCCGCGCGCCGATCCGCTCGGCGCGCGGCACGTCGCCCCGGTGTCTAGGGAGCCTGCGCGGCACGGGTCGCCTCCTCGCCGTGGTCGGGGCGGTGCAGGACGGCGCGGACGCGCGTGGCGAGCTCGTCGGCCGGGTCGGTGAGGGCTTCGACAACGAGCGCGACCTCCTCCAGATCGACCTCCCGGTCGCCCGAGATCAGGCGCGCGACCCACAGCGCGGCGGCGCGGCCGTACTTCGGCGACCCCTTCGCGTGCGCGAGTGCCAGCAGGTCGAGCGCATCGTCGAGCTGGAGCCCTCCCGGGATCTCCAGGGCGGTCGTCCAGGCGAGATGCAGGTCGCCGCGCTGGAGCGAGTGGCGGAACTGGGCGTAAGCGTTGAACCGGCGCGGCATGCGAACACATGTTCGCACCGCAGCCGGTCAGCACTGGGCGGTTTCTTCGCAATCTGCGGATGCGCGGCCAATGATTGGCGCGCTGGCCATGAGAAGAAATCGCCTGCCACCAGTGGCAAGGTGTATGTGCTGCATATGGGCACCTTCTGGCGGCGGCGAGTTCGTTCGGCGCGTGGTCGGCGGGATGCGCGTTGCTGCAACGGCGGCGGTGAGGGTGGGTGGTCCGGGAATCAGCGCACCCTCACCACGTCGGTGGTCGCGAGGGCGCAGTTCTTCCCGCTGAGCGGGAACCAGCGCACCCTCGACGCGGAGCGGACGGTGAGGGTGCGTTCGTTCCCGGTACTCAGCGACCCCTCGGCGCGAGCGCATCGGCGAGGGGTCGTTGAGTACCGCAGAGCGAAACCCAGTGACCCCTCACGCGAACGCGGACCACGAGGGGTCGCTGAGTTCCGCGCGAAACGAACCCAAGACCACCACCCCCACCGCCCCCGACCCGGCCGAGCCCGGAGCGCGAGGGCGGAAGAGCTCACGCCGGTCCGTAGCGGGCGAGCATGGTGCGGACGGCTTCGTCGAGCTCGCGCTGCACGGCTTCTGCGGTCGGGGCGTAGTCGACGAGGAGGAGGCGGGGCCAGAAGCAGAAGGTCGCGATCATGCCCATGAAGTGGGTGGCGGCGAGCTCGGCGTCGTCGATGTGGAGCGTGCCGGCGGCCGCTTCCGCCTCGAGGTAGGCCTGGACGGTGGCGAAGAACGGGAGCTTGCCGAGCGCGAAGTGGCGGCGGCTGAGCTCGGGGAACCGAGGAGCCTCCGCGATGACGATGCGGAAGAGCGCGACCATCTCCGGGCGGTCGATCAGGTCGGCGTAGCGGCGGGCGAGCGTCGAGAGGCCGGCGCGCGGGTCGCCGGGTTGTGGCGGCTCGGTGGCGTGGTCGCCGACCGCCCAGTGCGCGGCGACGATCGCGTCGAACAGCGCCGCCTTCGTCGGGAAGCGCTTGAACAGCGTGGCGGTCGAGACGCCCGCGACCCTGGCGACCCGGGCGAGCGACGTGCCGTCGTATCCGGACTCGAGGAAGAGCTCCGTCGCGGCGCGCAGGATCGCCGAGCGCTTCTCCTGCTGCACGCGCTCGTGATAGCCGCTGCCGCTCCCGCTCCCGCTCTGCGCCGTGGCGTCCATGGACATGACCCTACCCCGAGCAGCGAGTCGCCCGGCTCACCATCGGTGCTACCGTCGAGAGGTGAGTGGCTCGCCTCACCATCGAGAGCCGCCGCATCGAGAGCGAAGAGAGCCCACGCCATGGACCGCTTCACCGACAAGACCGCCTTCGTCACCGGAGGCACGTCGGGCATCGGCCGCGCCACCGTCGACCGCCTGATCGCCGAGGGCGCGCGCGTCGTGGCCACCGGCCGCGACCCCGAAGGCGTGGCCCGCGTCCAGGCCGAGCTGGGCGACGCGGCCACCGTGCTGGCGGTCGACGCCCGCGACCTGGACGCCCAGCGGCGCACGATCGACCAGGCGGCGGAGATCCTCGGCGGCACCGTCGACGTCGCCGTCCTCAACGCCGGCGTCTCCGACTGGCGCCCTGTCGACGCGTGGGACGAAGCCGCGTTCGACCGCGTCTTCGCCATCAACGTCAAGGCGCCGTTCTTCGCGCTCCAGGCGCTCCTCCCCCACCTGCGGCCCGGCGCCTCGGTCGTCTTCACCGCCTCCAACGCCGGCCACGGCGGGTTCGCGGGCGGGAGCGTCTACGGCGCCAGCAAGGCCGCGGTGTCGGTCATGGCGCAGTCGCTGGCCGCCGATCTCCTGGCGCAGGGGATCCGCGTCAACGCCATCAGCCCCGGCCCGACCAACACCGCGCTCTTCACCAAGCTCGGCATCCCGGCCGAGCACCACGACGCGGCCATGCGCGACGTCGTGGCCGGCGTCCCGGCCGGACGGCTCGGCACCCCGGCGGAGGTCGCCGCCGCCATCGCGTTCCTCGCGTCCGACGACGCGGCCTTCGCGCACGGCACGGACCTCATGCTCGACGGCGGCGTCACGCGCCTGTGGGGAGCGAGCGCGACCGCCTGACGCGCGCCTCCCCGTGCCGGCGGTCAGCCGAGGAGCAGCGGCGGGAGGTCCGCCGGCGCGGCGACGAGGACGTCCGCGCCCGCGGTCCGCAGCTCCTCCTCCGACCCGATCCCCCACAGCACGCCGACGGAGCGGACGCCGTGGGCCTGCGCGGCCTCGACGTCGTGGCGGCGGTCGCCGACCAGCACCCGCGGGCCGTCGCCCTCCGCCAGCGCGGGCAGCAGATCCAACGCACGGCCGAGCGTCTCGCGCTTGGGCTCGTTGCGCGCGTCGATCCGCGAGCCGGTGATCGCGTCGAAGTACGGCGCCAGCTCCAGCGCCTCCAGCAACGGGACCGCCAGCGGCTCCGGCTTGGAGGTCGCGACCGAGAGCGGGATGCCCGCGCGGCGCAGCTCCTCCATCGCGGCGGGGATGCCTTCGAAGACCTCGCTCTCCCCCGCCGCGTGCTCCCGGGCGCGGGCGCGGTACAGCTCCACGGCGCGGTCGACGAGCTCCGGCCCGACCATGTCCTCGAACGCCTCGTGGGTCGGCGGGCCGATGTACCGGTACAGCTCCTCGGGCGCGCGTTCGGGGAGCCCGAGCGCCTTCAGCGTCGCGTTCGTCGACGTCGTGATCGCCCGCCGCGAGTCGACGAGGCAGCCGTCGAGGTCGAAGAGGACCGCGCTCGGACGAAGGCTCACGACTCGCGGATCGTGACCTTCGACATGACCACCGGCGCCGTCGGCTGCTCGGTGGACGGGTCGGTCGGAACGCTCGCGATCGTGTCCACCACGTCGTCGCCCTTGGTGACCTTGCCGACAAGCGCGTAGTCGGGCGGCAGCCCCGCGTCGTCGCCGGTCACGATGAAGAACTGCGAGCCGGACGTGCCCGCGGGCTCCGCGCCGCCCTTGGCCATGGCGACGACGCCGCGCTCGTAGCGCAGGTCCTCCGGCGGCGCCTCCTCGACCTGGTAGCCCGCGCCGCCCATGCCGGTCCCGAGCGGGTCGCCGCCCTGGATCACGAAGCCGGGGACGATCCGGTGGAAGCCGAGCCCGTCGAAGAACCCCTCGCGCGCGAGGTAGGCGAACGACGCGGCGGTCTTGGGCGCGCGCTTGACGTCGAGCTCGAACTCGATCGTCCCGCAGTTCGTCTCGATCACCGCGGTGTAGGTCTTGGAGGCGTCGAGCTTCTCGGTCGGCTTCTTCAGGTCGCCGTCCGCGCGGGCCTCGGCCGGCGGAACCTCCTTGCAGCCGGTCTCCGCCTCCGCCGCCTCATCGCCGGACGTCGTCTCCGCCGACGTCTCCGTGCCGGTCGCGGCCGAGTCCGACGACCCGCCGCCGTCGTCGTCCCCGCAGGCGGCGAGGGCCAGGGCGAGCACGAGGAGCAGGGCGGGCAGAAGGCGGCGCATGGTGGCGGCAGGATAGACATCCGGGCGTGCCGATCACCCCGCTCGTCGCCTCCTACGACGTCTTCCTGATCGACTTCGACGGCTGCGTCTGGGTCGGGGACGACCTCACGCCGCGTGCCGCCGACGCCCTCGCCGAGCTGCGCGCCGCGGGCAAGGCGCTCGCGTTCGTGACCAACGACGGCCGCCACAACGAGGAGGCGTTCGTCCGCAAGCTGTGGCGGCTGGGCGCCCAGGCGTCGCTGCGGGAGATCGTCACCGTCGGCGGCGCGCTGCAGCACGTGCTCAACGAGGAGCACCACGGCGCGAGCGCGTACGTGATCGGCGCCCAGGCCGTCCACGACCACGTCGAGGACGCGGGGCTGCGGATCGTCAACGGCAGCGACTTCGCGTCGCGCGCGGAGGTGGTCGTCGCCGCCGGGCACGAGGGGCTCGTGTTCGACGAGCTGAAGGTCGCGACCCAGGCGCTCCTGCGCGGCGCAGCGTTCCTCGGCGCCGGACGGGACGCCACCTACCCGACGGCGGGCGGCACGTTCCCGGGGACCGGGGCGCTGCTCGGCTTCCTCGAGGCCGCGACGGGCCGGACGGCGCGGACCGTCGGCAAGCCGGAGGCGCAGATCTTCCACACCGCGCTCGACCGCCTGGAGGCGACGGGCGACGGCGTGCGGACGCTGGTGATCGGGGACCGGCTGGACGCGGATCTCGCGGGCGCGCACGCGGCGGGACTCGACGGCGCGGTGGTGCTCACGGGCGCCACGTCGCCGGCCGAGGCGCGGGCCGCGGCCGAGCCTGCACCGGTCGCCGTGGCGGACTCGCTCGCCGAGCTGGTCCTCGGCTCCTCGTAGGCTGCCTTGCCGGTGCGCAGCCTCTGCCTCATCGTCAACCCGCACGCGGGCGGCGGCCGGACCGCGAAGGCCCTGCCCGAGGTGGAGGACGCGCTGCGCGGGCACGGCCTGCCGTATCGCGTCGAGCACACGCGCTCGATCGAGCACGCGACCGAGCTGGGCCGCGACGCCGTCGCGCGCGGCGAGGTGGCGGTGCCGTTCGGCGGCGACGGGCTCGTCGGCGCGGTGGCGCACGCGGTGCGCGGCACGGACGGGACGCTCGGGGTGCTGCCGGGCGGGCGGGGGAACGACTTCGCGCGCAAGCTCGGCATCCCGCTTCAGCCGGTGGCGGCGGCGGGGGTGCTGGCGAACGGAGTCGCGCGGACGATCGACGTGGCGGAGGTCGACGACCGCACCTTCCTCGGCATCGCGAGCTACGGGTTCGACAGCGCGGTGCAGGACCGGGCGAACGCGACCACGCGCGTGCGCGGGCAGGTCGTGTACCTGTACGCGGCGCTGCGGGAGCTGGCGGCGTGGAAGGCCGTCGGGCTGCGGTACACGGTGGCGGGGTCCGGCGCGGGCTCGGAGCAGCGGTTCGCCGGGTACTCCGTCGCGGCGTGCAACTCGGGCGTCTTCGGGGGCGGGATGGCGCTGGCGCCGGAGGCGTCGCTCGAGGACGGGCAGCTCGACCTCGTCCTCGTCGCCGACACCTCCAAGCGCGCGTTCCTGCGCGGGCTCGGGAAGGTCTTCAGCGGCAAGCACCTGGGCGACCCGCACGTCTCGCTCCTGCGCGCGGCCGAGGTGCGGGTCGACGCCGACCGGCCGTTCCGCATCTACGCCGACGGCGACCCGATCGGCGTGACGCCCGCGACGATCCGCGCGGTGCCGGCGGCGCTCGACGTGCTGGTGCCGGCGTGAGCGCGCCGATGGGGGTCCGGGTGGCGGCGTCTGTGGCGCGCGCGGCGGGCGCGCTGTCGCGGCGGACCGGCCGGGGCGGCACGTCGCTGCCGGGCAAGGTGCTGCTGCGGCTCCAGCCGCGGGCGATCGGGAAGCTGGCCGCGGAGCTGCCGCGCGGGACGTCGGTGATCTCCGCGACGAACGGCAAGACGACGACGGCGGCGATGGTCGCGGCGATCCTGGAGCGCGGCGGCGCGCACCTGGTCCACAACGCGACCGGGGCGAACATGGCGGGCGGGGTGGCGTCCACGCTGCTCCACCAGCGCGGCGACACGGGGCTCTTCGAGGTGGACGAGTTCTGGCTGCCGCAGGTCGTGCCGGAGCTGAAGCCGCGGGCGATTCTGCTGGCGAACCTCTTCCGCGACCAGCTCGACCGGTACGGGGAGCTGGAGACGATCGCGGACCGGTGGATCGACGTGGTGGCGCGCGCACGGGAGTCGGCGCTGGTGCTCAACGCGGACGACCCGACGGTCGCGGGGCTGGGCGCGCCGCGCGCCGCCGCGGGTGCGGACGGCGCCGCCGGCGTGACGTACTTCGGCGTGGACGACGACCGGGTGAAGCTTCCCGGCCTCCCCCACGCCTCCGACGCGACCCACTGCCGCGTGTGCGGGTCGCCGCTGGTCTACGAGGCCGTGTTCCTCGGCCACCAGGGGCGCTACCACTGCCCCAACGGCCACGTCCGCCGGCCCGAGCCGTCCGTCGCGGCCGAGGACATCGTCTTCGACGGGGCCAAGGCGGCGCGGTTCACGCTGCGCACGCCGGCCGGCTCGCGGGCGGTGTCGCTCCCCCTCCCCGGCCTCTACAACGTCTACAACGCGCTCGCCGCGGCGGCGCTCGCGCTGACGCTGGACGCGACGCTCGACGACGTGGTCGCCGGGCTGGAGTCCGTCGCGCCCGCGTTCGGCCGCGCGGAGACCGTCACGATCGACGGGACCGAGCTGGCGATCCTCCTCGTCAAGAACCCGGCCGGCGCCAACGAGGTCGTCCGGACGCTGGCGCTGGGCGAGGGCGTGCTGGACGTGCTCGGCATCCTCAACGACCGGATCGCCGACGGCCGCGACGTCTCGTGGGTGTGGGACGCCGACTTCGAGGCGCTGACCGACCGCGTGCGGCGGTTCGTCTGCGCGGGCTCGCGGGCGCCGGAGCTGGCGGTGCGGATGAAGTACGCCGGGCTGCCGGAGGACCGCATCGTCGTCGCCCCGTCGCTCGCCGCCGCGGTCGACGACGCGCTCGCGCATTCCGACGGCGCCGTCTACGCGATCCCGACCTACACCGCCATGCTCGAGCTGCGCGCCGAGCTCGTCCGCCGGGGAGCGGCATCGAGCCAATGGACCACGTGATCTGGCACGACGTCGAGTGCGGCTCGTACGCCGCCGACTTCGCGTTCTGGCGCGGGCTCGCCGCCGACCGGCCGGACCCCGCCGCGCCGGTGCTCGACCTCGGCGCGGGCACCGGGCGGGTCGCGCTCGACCTGGCGTCCGTCGGCGTCACCGTCCACGCGCTCGACTTCGACGGCGTGCTGCTGGACGCGTTGCGCGAGCGCGCGGACGCGGCGCGGGTGGGCGAGCGGATCGTCACCCACGAGAGCGACGCGCGTGACTTCGCGCTCGGCGCGCACCGGTTCGACCTCATCCTCGCCCCGATGCAGACGGTCCAGCTCCTCGGCGGCGCGGACGGCCGGGCGCGGCTCCTGGCCTCCGTCCGGAAGCACCTCACCCCCGGCGGGCTCTTCGCCGCCGCGATCGCCCACCACATCGACGCGTTCGACGAGGACGCGTTCGTGCCGGTGCCGGACGTGCGGGAGATCGACGGCGTCGTCTACGCGTCGCGGCCCACCGCGATCCGGGAGGACACGGAGGGGTACGTGCTGGAGCGGCTGCGCGAGCGGGTCGACACCGACGGCGGGCGGACGGTGAGCGAGGACCGCACGCGCCTGGACCGCCTGACCGCCGCGGCGTTCGAGGAGGAGGCGCGCCGCGCCGGCTTCACCGTCGAGCTGCGCGCCACGATCGGCGAGACCTCCGACCACGTCGGCTCCGAGGTGGCGATGCTCCGTGCCTGACTCTGTGCTGCGCGTCTGCGCGCTCTATCCGGACCTGATGAACATCTACGCCGACCGCGGCAACCTGCTCCTCCTCGAGCGGCGCTGTGCGTGGCGGGGGATCGGCTTCGAGCTGAGCGCGGTGTCGTTCGGCGAGCCCGTCGACCCCGAGGCGCACGACCTCTTCTACATCGGCGGCGGCCAGGACCGCGACCAGCTCCTGTGCGCGCAGGACATGGTCGACACCAAGCGCGACGGGCTCCACGCGGCGGCGGCGGGCGGCAAGGTGATCCTCGCGGTCTGCGGCGGCTACCAGCTGCTCGGCAAGGGCTACGGCGAGATGCCGGGGATCGAGCTGGTCGACGTCGACACGCAGCCCGCCGCGAACACGTCCGACCGGCTGATCGGCAACGTCGCGATCGAGGTCGACCTCGGCGAGGGCCCACGCGTGCTCGCCGGCTTCGAGAACCACCTCGGCCGCACGACCGTCGGCGCCGGCGACACCCCGCTCGGCCGCGTCCTCAAGGGCCACGGCAACGACGGCGCCTCCGGCTTCGAGGGCGTCCGCCGCGGCAACGTCATCGGCACCTACCTCCACGGCCCGCTCCTCCCCAAGAACGCCTGGTTCGCCGACTGGCTCATCCGCCAAGCGACGGGCCTCGACTCGCTGAAGCCCCTCGACGACACGCTCGAGGAGGCCGCCCACCGCTCCGCCCGCAAGGCCGCCGGCCTCGACTGACGCGGGGCGGTTTTGCCGTCCGGAGAAGTGGACAGGCCACCGAGCATCATGGCCGCCACCGACACCGCGACGATCGACGTCCTGAACCCCGCCACCGGCGAACGCATCGGCGAGATCCCCGCGAGCGGGCCGGAGGAGGCGGACGCCGCCGTCCGCACCGCCCGGGCCGCCGCGCACGACTGGGCCCGCACCGCCCCCGGCGACCGCGCCGCGCAGCTGAAGGCCGGCGCGCGCGCCCTGCGTGAGCGCATCGACGAGATCGCCGAGCTGCAGTCCCGGGAGGGCGGCAAGCCGCTGGACGACTCGCGCGGCGGCGTCGAGGCCGGCATCGGCGCGATCGAGCAGTACGCCGAGCTCGGCCCGCTCCACCGCGGCGTCCGCCTCCAGGGCGGCTGGGCCGCGGGCGACGAGATGGTCCACGAGCCGCGCGGCGTCGTCGCGCTCCTCGTGCCGTGGAACGACCCGGTCGCGATCGCCCTCCAGGGGATCGGCGCGGCGCTGGCCGCGGGCAACGCCGTCGTCTTCAAGCCCTCCGAGAAGACCCCGCTCTCCGGCGAGCTGACGGCCTCGATCCTCAACGAGCACCTGCCGGAGGGCGTCCTCACCCTCCTCCACGGCGACGGCCGCGCGGGCGCCGCGCTGGTGGAGCACCCGGACGTCGACTGCATCGTCCACACCGGCTCGGTGCAGACCGGCCAGGCGATCCAGAAGGCCACCGCCGGCACCGCGAAGAAGGTGCTGCTGGAGCTGGGCGGCAAGGACCCGCTGATCGTCGATGCGGGCGTCGACCCCACGTGGGCCGCCGAGCAGGCCGCGCTCGGCTCGTTCGCCAACGCGGGCCAGATCTGCACGGCGGTCGAGCGGATCTACGTCCACCGCGACGTCGCGGACGCGTTCGTCGAAGCGCTCACGGCGGAGGCGCAGAAGTGGGAGATCGGCCCGATGATCGACGCGCGCCAGCGCGAGATCGTCGACCGCCACGTCTCCGAGGCCGTCGCCGCGGGCGCGCAGGTCAAGGCGGGCGGCGCCGTCCCGGAGGGCGAGCCCGGGTTCGCGTACCCGCCCACCGTCCTCACCGACGTCCCCGACGACACGGCCCTGATGCGCGAGGAGACGTTCGGCCCGGTCGCGCCGGTCCGCGTGGTCGACTCGTTCGACGAGGCGCTCCAGCTCGCCGACGACAGCCCGTACGGCCTCGCCGCCACGGTCCTCACGGACGACGACGAACACGCCAGGCGCGCGGCGCGCGAGCTGCGCGTCGGCACCGTCAAGATCAACGCCGTCTTCGGCGGCGCGCCCGGCGGAGCGGCCCAGCCGCGCAAGCTCAGCGGCACCGGCTTCGGCTACGGCCCCGAGCTGCTCGACGAGCTCACCGTCACGAAGGTGGTCCACCGGGCCCACGCGGTCCGGCCCGGCGGGGATTGACGTGTCGGGCGCGAGCACTAGGCTCGCGCCCCATCACGCGCTTCCGCCCCTCAGCCGCCGCCGCGATCGTCGCCGCGTGCCTCCTCGTCGCCACCGCCCTGGCGGCGTGGTTCGGCGCGCGGCAGGTCGGCCAGCGCGCGGACGACGCGCTGACCGAGCGCGCCGCGTCGCTCGCCTCCACCATCGACCGGCGCGTCGACACGTACCTGGAGAAGACGTACGGCCTGCGCGGGCTCTTCCTCACCCGCAGGCCGACCCGAACCGAGTTCGAGACGTACATGGCCGGCCAGCGCGTGCGCGAGCGGTTCCCCGGCGCGCTCTCGCTCGGCATCGCGGAGGTCACGACGCTGGAGGACCGCGACGCGTTCACCCGCCGCGTCGGCCGCGACGCCGACCGCAGCGGCCTCCCCTACCCGCCGTTCACCATCCGCCCCAACGCGGCGCAGCCGCTCAGCGTCGTCGTCGACTACACGCACCCGGTCGACGGCCTCCAGCGCGCGTTCGGGTTCGACCTGCTCTCCGAGTCGGGCCGCCGCAAGGCCGTGACGCGCGCCCGCGACCTCGCCCGCCCCGCTTCCACCGCGCCGCTCGCGCTCGTCACCGAGGAGGGCGACGAGCAGGGCGTCCTCGTGATGCTGCCGATGTACGCGGGCGCGAGCCAGACCCCGCCGGCGCTCGAGCGCTCCCGGCGCTTCCGCGGCGTCGCCTACGCCGCGCTCCGCCTGCCCGACCTGATGAGCGGGATCGCCACCGGCCCGGGCGACGACCTGGAGATCTACGACGTCGGCTCGGTCGACGACCCGCTCCCCGCCCGGCTGCGCGCCGGCTCGCAGGCGTTCGACCTGCGCGGCGGCCCCGACGCGCCCGACCGCAACGAGGACCGCAGCCGCGTCCTCCCCCTCGCCGTCGCCGGCCGCCGCTGGCAGGTCTACTTCCGCCCCGGCACCGAGCTCGTCAGCTCCACCGAGCGCGCGATCCCGTGGCTGATCGCCGGCCTCGGCCTCATCGTCTCGCTCCTCGCCGGCGCGGTGGTGCAGGCGCTCTCGACCGCCACCCGCCGCGCCGAGGCGCTCGCCGACCAGATGACCGAGGAGCTGCAGCGCTCGAACGAGGAGCTCGAGCGGTTCGCCTTCCTCGCCTCGCACGACCTCCAGATGCCGCTCCGCACCGTGAGCGGCTTCCTCCAGCTCCTCGAGCACCAGGCCGGCGACCGCCTCAACGAGCGCGACCACGAGTACATCGGGCAGGCCCAGAAGGGCACGAAGCAGATGGCCGGGCTGATCGACGACCTGCTCGCCTACTCGCGCGTGGGGCGCGAGGAGCGGCCGCTGCGGCCCGTCCCGCTCGACGACGCCTGGGACTCGGCGGTCGAGCAGCTCAAGGCGACGATCGACGGTGCCGATGCTCAGGTGTCACGTGCCGAGCTCCCCGTCGTCACCGGCGACCCCGGGCAGCTCGTCCAGGTCTTCACCAACCTCATCGGCAATGCGGTCAAATACCGAAGTGAGCATGTTCCAGCGGTCCACGCAGAGGCGCGCCTCGTGAACGGCGTGTGGGAGGTCGCGGTCGCCGACAACGGCGTCGGGATCCCGCCCGAGCACCAGGACCGCATCTTCGAGATGTTCCGCCGCCTGCACACCGAGGAGGAGGTCGAGGGCACCGGCGTCGGCCTCGCCCTCGTCAAGCGCATCGTCGAGCGCGCGGGCGGCACCGTCCGCGTCGAGTCGTCGCCCGGCCAGGGCTCCACGTTCGTCCTCTCCCTCAAGCCGGCCGACAGGAGGCCCCGATGACCGCGCCCGGCGACGTCCTGCTGGTGGAGGACGCCGACGTCCACGTCGCGTTCTGCGAGCTGGCCTTCGCGCAGGAGGGCATGCCCGACGTGCTCCGCGTCGCCCGCGACGGCGAGAGCGCGCTGAAGGAGCTCGACGAGGATCCGGACTCCCCGCCGCGGCTGATCCTGCTCGATCTCGGCCTGCCGAAGATGTCCGGCTTCGAGGTGCTCGAGCAGATCCGCAACCACCCCGATCCGCGCGTGCGCCGCACGCCCGTGGTGGTGCTGACGACCTCGCGCGCGCCAGGCGACGTCAAGCGCGCGTACGAGCTCTGCGCCAACTCGTTCGTGTCAAAGCCGGTCGAGTTGACCGACTTCGTCGAGTTGATCGGCGAGCTGCGCCAGTGGTGGCTCAAGCGCGTCGAGCTGCCGTAACCGCCTAACGGCGGACGCTCCGCTGGAGCCATGTTGTACGTTCGATGTCGAACATGGCGGCCACCCTGGAGTTCCGGCAGGCGTCCAAGCGCTACCCCGGGGCCGCCGAGCCGGCGGTCCGCGAGCTGACCCTCGAGGTCCCCGCCGGCGAGACGTGCGTCCTCGTCGGCCCCTCCGGGTGCGGCAAGACCACCGCGATGCGGATGGTCAACCGCATGATCGAGCCGACGTCGGGCGACATCCTGCTCGACGGGAGGTCGGTCAAGGACCAGCACCCGGACACGCTCCGGCGCTCGATCGGCTACGTCATCCAGCAGATCGGCCTCTTCCCCCACCGGACGGTCGCGCAGAACGTGGCGACGGTGCCGGAGCTGGAGGGGTGGGACCGCAAGCGGATCGCGGCGCGCGTGGACGAGCTGCTCGATCTCGTGGGGCTGGACCGCGGGCTGGCGAAGCGGTACCCGGCGCAGCTGAGCGGCGGGCAGCGCCAGCGCGTGGGTGTCGCTCGCGCGCTCGCGGCCGACCCGCCGCTGCTGCTGATGGACGAGCCGTTCGGCGCGGTCGACCCGATCGCCCGCGCGCGGGTGCAGGACGAGATGCTGCGGCTCCAGTCGGTGATCCGCAAGACGATCCTGTTCGTCACCCATGACATCGACGAGGCGATCAAGATGGGCGACCGGATCGCGGTCCTGCAGGTCGGCGGGGTGCTGGCGCAGTACGCGACGCCGGCCGAGCTGCTCCTCCACCCCGCGAGCGACTTCGTGGCGCGGTTCGTCGGGCAGGACCGGGTGCTGCGGCGCCTGTCGCTCCAGCGCGTGGGCGATCTGCCGTTGGAGCCGGTGCCTGACGCCGGCGCCGCCCTGGGCTCTGCGATCGCCGCGTCGACGCCGGTCCGCGGCGTGGTCTCGGCCCTGCTGGCGGCGCCCGAGCCGCGGCTCCTCGTCACCGGCGAGGACGGCGCGGCGCTCGGCGTCGTGACGCTCGACCTCGTCCACGACGCGGTGCGGCAGGAGGCGGCGGCGGGAGCGCCCAGCCCGGCGGTGAGCTGACCCATGCTGGCGCAGGTCGAGATCCGCGACCGCGAGGGCGGGACGGCCGGCTGCGTGCAGGACAACGGCTTCTGCCCGGGCTGGATCGCCGACAACTTCGACCGGTACCTCGACCCGCTCTGGCAGCACGTCTTCCTGACGCTCGTCTCGGTCGGGCTCGGGTTCGTGATCGCGTTCGGGCTCGCGCTCCTCGCCCACCGGCGCCGCTGGCTCGTCGCGCCGATCACGAACCTCACCGGGATCCTCTACACGATCCCGTCCGTCGCGCTCTTCTTCGTCCTGCTGCCGATCACCGGGCGCGGGAACACGACCGCGATCATCGCGCTGACCGGCTACACGCTGCTAATCCTCTTCCGCAACGTCCACGAGGGGCTGGCGGGCGTGCCGGAGGAGGCGCGGGACGCGGGGCGCGGGATGGGGCTGAGCGCGCGCCAGCTGCTGTGGCGGGTGGAGCTGCCGCTGGCGCGGCCGGCGATCTTCACCGGGCTGCGGGTGGCGCTGACCACGACGGTCGGCCTGGCGGCGCTGGCGTTCTTCGCGGGCGCGGGCGGGCTGGGCGAGCAGCTCAACGCGGACACGACGTTCAAGTCGAACGTCATCGTCGCGGGCGGGCTGTGCGTGGCGCTGGCGGCGGTGCTCGACCTGGCGGTGCTGGCGGTGCAGCGGCTGACGACGCCATGGACGCGGGCGGAGGCGGCGCGGTGAGCGCGTGGCTCCCGCTCGCGAGCGTCGCGTCGGACTTCGGCGACGCGATCTCGTTCATCTTCACCTCCCAGGAGTCGCGCGCGGGCGGCAGCTCGATCGGCGGCACCGAGGTGCTCGAGCTGCTGTGGCAGCACCTGCTGCTCTCGCTCGCGTCGCTCGCGCTCGGCACCGCGATCGCGCTCCCCCTCGGCCTCTGGCTCGGCCACACCCGGCGCGGCTCGTTCCTCCCCGTCGGCGTCGCCAACGTCGGCCGCGCGGTGCCGTCCATCGCGCTCATCGTCTTCTTCGTCGCCTACCTCGGCACCGGCTTCGTCAACGTGATGCTCGCGCTGGCGCTGCTCGCCGTGCCGCCCATCCTCGCCAACACGTACACGGGCGTCCGCGGCGTCGACCCCGACACGGTCGACGCGGCGCGCGGGATGGGCATGAGCGGGCGGCAGGTCGCGCGGCGGGTGGAGCTGCCGCTGGCCGCGCCACTCGTGGTGGGCGGCATCCGCACGTCGGCGGTCAACGTCGTCGCCACGGCGACGATCGCGCCGCTCGCCGGGGTCGCCTCGCTCGGCGACCCGATCATCTCGTACGGCGTCTACGGCGACGCCGGCCGGCTCGGGGCCTCGATCGTGGTGGCGGTGCTCGCCGTCGCGGTCGAGCTCGGGCTCGCCGGGATCCAGCGCCGGCTCTCTCCCACAACACGGCTCCAGGAGGCCACATGAAGCACCGGTCCTTGTTCGCTCTTCTTTCGCTCTTCGCGTGCATGCTCGCGCTGAGCGCGTGCGGCGACGACGAGGAGGACTCCGGCGCCGCCGGATCCCCCGCGGCCGAGACGCAGCCCGCGTCCTCCGGCTCGGGCATCCAGAAGGACGAGGCGAACGCCAAGACCACGATCACGGTCGGCTCGAAGAACTTCACCGAGCAGAAGATCCTCGGCGAGATCTACGCCCAGGGCCTGCAGGCCGCGGGCTACACGGTGAAGACCGAGCTCAACCTCGGCGACGAGAAGACCGCGCAGAAGTCGCTGACGTCGAAGGCGATCGACGGCTACCCGGAGTACACGGGCACCGCGCTGCTGTCGCTCTGCGACGTGCCGACCGACGACATCCCGAAGGATCCGGCGCAGGCCTTCGAGGACACGAAGGCGTGCTTCGCCGAGGACGGCCTGACGGCGTTCGAGCCGACCCCGTTCACGTCCTCCAACGAGGTCGGCGTGAAGGAGTCGGTGGCGAAGAAGCTGGGGCTGACGCGGATCAGCGACCTGGCGAAGGTCGACCAGGACCTGACGCTCTACGGCTCGCCCGAGTGCCGCCAGCGGACGGACTGCCTGCTCGGCCTGGAGCAGACGTACGGGCTGAAGTTCAAGAAGTTCACGCCGGTCGCGATCGACCTGCGCCACCAGGTGCTCGACCGCGGCGACGACGTGGCGTCGATCGTCTTCACGACCGACCCGCAGAACAAGCGCGACAAGATCACGCTGCTCGAGGACGACAAGGGCATGTTCCCGCCCTACAACTCGACCTTCGTGGTGCGCGACGACGTCGCGAAGGCGGCCGGCCCGGCGCTGCCGAAGGTGATCGAGCAGGTCAACCAGGGGTTGACCGACGAGGTCATGCAGGAGCTCAACGCGCGCGTGGATCTGGACAAGGAGACGCCTGAGGCGGTCGCCGGCCAGTACCTGCGCGAGTCGAAGCTGGTCGGCGCGAGCTGATCCGTTTCGCCGGGGCGTCCCGGCGCGCCGCTACCGGAGCTTCTCGCAGTTGCGGTAGCGGTCGCCGGGCGCCTTGTAGGCGGTGTCGTAGCCGGGGCCGCAGTCGACGATCTCGCCCGGCTCGCCCCAGCCGGCGTTGACCGTGTCGTTGCCGGCGCCCGCGTCGATGTGGTCGCGGCCGTAGCCGCCGTTGATCTTGTCGGCGCCGCTGCCGCCCTGCATGGTGTCGTTCCCGCGGCCGCCCTCGAGCTCGTCGTTGCCCGGGCCGCCGACGAGGAGGTCGTTGCCGAAGCGGCCGAAGAGCCGGTCCGCGCCCGCGCCGCCGAAGAGGCGGTCGCTGCCGCCGGCGCCCTCGAGGTCGTCCTTGCCGCCCTCGCCGCGGCAGGTGTCCGGGCCGCTGCCGCCGCGGAGCGCCTCGTCCGCGTCGGTGCCGCCGCTGGTGCAGAGCCGGCCGTTGATGGAGGACTCGACGCGGACCTTCCGCTCGCAGCCGGTGGAGCGGCGGGCGGTGCCGATCGACTCGTAGTGGAGCGTGTCGAAGCCCGCGCCGCAGCTGATCCGGTTCTTGCCCGGGCCGCCGTAGATCGTGTCGTTCCCGCTGCCGCCGCTGATGAAGTCGTTGCCGCGCGCGCCGTTGATCAGGTCGTTCCCCGCGTCGCCGTAGAGCGCGTCGTCGCCGAACCGCTGCTCGACGATCCGGTCGTTCCCCGCGCCGCCGTGGACGGTGTCGTCCCCGTCGCCGCCGTCGATCCGATCCGCCCCGCTCCCGCCGCTGATCGCGTCGTTCCCGGTGCCGCCGTGCAGCCGGTCCGCCCCGCCGAGCCCGCTGAGCCGGTCGTTCCCGCCCAGCCCGAGCAGCGTGTCGGCCCGGCCCGAGCCGGTCAGGTGGTCGACGCCGAGCGAGCCGGCGCGGTCGGCCCGGGCCGCGGTGGCGGTCGTCAGGGCGAGCAGGAGCAGAGCGAGGAGCGGAAGGAGTCGGCGAAGCATCTCCCCGGGTGATCGGCCGTCACCGCACGCGGTTTATGACGCGGAGGCGCCGCACGCTCTCGCCGCACTTTGCGGATGCGGCCGTCGAGCGGCCGGCGGCGCGGCGCTAGGTTCCGGGCGGATGGCCGTCGACACCGCGCTCGAGCTCTCCGTCCGCCTCCTCCACCCCGCCGCCGTCGCGCCCGCGCGGACGCGGGCGGGCGATGCCGGGTACGACCTGAGCGCGGTCGAGGAGTTCGTGCTGGCGCCGGGCGCGCGGGCGACCGTGCCGACCGGTGTGGCGATCGCGCTGCCGGACGGGTTCGCCGGGCTCGTCGTCCCCCGCTCCGGGCTGGCCGCCAAGCACGGGATCTCCGTCGTCAACGGTCCGGGCCTGATCGACCCCTCGTACCGCGGCGAGGTGAAGGTGATCCTGGTGAACCTCGGCGAGGAGACGTTCGCGGGGCGCGCCGGGGACCGGATCGCGCAGCTGCTCGTCGTGCCGTTCGCCGCGCCGGCGGTGCAGGTGGTCGACGAGCTGCCGCCGTCACACGACGGGCGCGGCGAGAACGGGCTGGGGTCGTCGGGCCGGTGACGCGGCGGGTCGCCTACCTCTCCACCGCGCTGACGGGCGTCGCCGCCGAGGCGCGGGCGGGGATCGACGCGACGGTCGCGGTGGTGCGGGCGGTGTGCGCGACGCCGATCGTCGACCTGGACGTCTACTTCCCCGGCGACCACACCGACCCGCTGCGCGACGCGCACGTCAGCCCGGAGGAGGTCTTCCGGATCGACCGCGACCGGGTGAAGTCCGCGGACGTGCTGCTCGCCTTCGGGCACGTCCCGAGCGTCGGGGTCGGGCAGGAGCTGAACATGGCGCTCGCGTCCGCGCTCCCCGTCGTCTTCCTCGTCCCGGACGGCGTGCGCGTGAGCCGGATGGCGCTCGGCGCGCCGTGCAGAAGCATCGAGATCCCGTACGCGACCGACGACGAGCTACGCACGCGGCTGCACGAGGCGCTCGTCGCGCTTCGGCCCGCGCTGGACGAGCGGCGCGAGCGGACGCACGCGCTCGACGCGAACGTCACCGGCGCGCGCATCCGCACGGCGCGCGAGGCGCGCGGGCTCACGCAACACGAGCTCGCGGATGCCGCCGGGCTCACCGCGCAGGCGATCGCGCTCCTCGAAGACGCCCCGGACCGGCTGAGCGACCCGAGCCTCACCCAGCTCCGCCTCCTCGCGGCGGCGCTGGGCGTCCCGGTCGCCGAGCTGATCTAGCCGTTGCCGTTGCCGTTCGGCGCGCCCGCGCCGTCCGGCGACACGACGTACGGCCCGAACCGCGCCGCGACGGTCGACGGGAGCCGCGCCCGCACGCGCACGCCGGCCGGCGTGTCCTCGCGCTCGAGGTCGCCCGCGACGTCGTGCAGCTCCGCCAGCCGCCCGCCCTCCGAGTACGGCAGGAGCAGCTCGACGGTGCGCAGGCGCTTCTCGAACTCCTCCTCGATCCGCTCGAGCAGCTCATCCAGACCCTCGCCCGTCACGGCGCTCACGAGCGTCCCGTCGGGGTGCTCGAAGAACAGCTCCTCGCGCCGGTCGGGCGTCAGGAGGTCGGCCTTGTTCAGGACCAGGATCCGCGGCTGCTCGCCCGCGCCGATCTCCTCCAGCACCGTGTCGACCGCACGAAGCATCTCGCGCATCTCGTCCTCGGGCGCGCTCGCGTCGACGACGTGCAGGAGCAGATCGCTCAGCCGCGTCTCCTCCAGCGTCGCGCCGAACGCCTGCACGAGCTGATGCGGGAGCTTGCGGATGAAGCCGACGGTGTCGGTGAAGAGGTACGGCCGGCCGTTGACCCGCGTCGTGCGCGTGGTCGGGTCGAGCGTGTGGAAGAGCCGGTCCCGCACGCCGACCTCGGCGCCGGTCAGCCGGTTGAGCAGCGTCGACTTGCCCGCGTTCGTGTACCCGGCGAGGGCGACCTGCGGCACCGCGGTGGCGCTCCGCTCGGCCCGCATGGTCTCGCGGTGACGGGAGACCTCGGCCAGCCGGCGGCGCAGCGCCGCGATGCGGTCGCGGGCCAGGCGGCGGTCGGTCTCGATCTGCGACTCGCCCGGACCACGGGTCGCGAACCCGCCGCTCGACACGCCGCCGAGGCGCTCGAGGTGGGTCCACAGACCGCGCATGCGCGCGAGGTTGTACTCGAGCTGCGCGAGCTCGACCTGGAGCTTGCCCTCGCTCGTGTGCGCGTGCGCGGCGAAGATGTCGAGGATCGTCGCGGTCCGGTCGACGACCGGGATCCCGACGGCCTGCTCGAGGTTGCGCTCCTGCCGCGGCGACAGCTCGTCGTCGGTGACGATCATGTTCGCGTCGGCCGCCTCCGCCGCCGCCTTGACCTCCTCGAGCTTGCCCGGCCCGAGGTACGTGTTCGGGTGCGGCTTCTCGCGGTGCTGCACGGCCTGGCCGACGACCGCGACGCCCGCGGTCTTCAGCAGCTCGCGCAGCTCGGAGAGGTCGTCGCCCTTCTCCAGTGCCCCGACGATGTACGCGCGCTGCTTGGCGCGCGGCTGCTGCTCTTGATCGACCCCAGCGCTCACCCCTCCCATGGTAGGGGCGCGTTCCGGCCTGTCGAGCCTTTAGTGTCCGCGCGCATGAAGGTCCGCTCCGCCGTCCTGGCGCTCGCGGCGGCGCTGATCGCCGCCCTCGCCCTGCTGCCGTCCCACGCCGCCTCCGGGCAGGGGACCGGGCCCGCGCCGGTCGGGGTCTTCCCCGCGGCGGGCGTCACCACCGCGTCCCCGCGCACCGAGCTGAGCTTCCGCGGCGTCGCGCCGGCGGCGTTGGGCACGATCACCGTGACCGGCTCCGAGTCCGGTGCGCACCCGGGCCGCGTCGTCGCCCACTCGGACGGCAAGGGCGCGAGCTTCGTGCCCGCCAAGCCGTTCGCGGGGAGCGAGACCGTCACCGTCCAGACGGTGCTGAACGTCGTGGGCGGGACGAACGGGGCGTACACCTTCCAGACCGCGCCGCGGCCCAAGGAGGGCCTGGGCTCGGGCGGCACGCCGCCGCCGCGATCGCTCGCGCAGCAGCTCTTCGGCCAGCGCGGCAAGGCGCCGCGCGGCTCCGTACCGACGTACCGCTCACGCCCGGACCTCCGCCCGCCGGAGATCGACGTCACGCGCCACTCGCGCAAGGGCGTCGCGCCCGGCTACCTCTTCGTCTCGCCCAAGAAGGTCTTCGGCGCGAAGAACCGGCCCGGCCTGCAGTCCGGCCCGATGATCCTCGACAACGGCGGCGAGCCGGTGTGGTTCGCCAACCTCACCGACGGCAACGTCAACGACTTCCGCGTCCAGCGCTACCAGGGCAAGCCGGTGCTGACGTGGTGGCAGGGCCGGCAGGTGCTCGGCACCGGCGAGGGCCAGGTGCAGATCGTCGACACCGAGTACGACGCGGTCAAGACGGTGAAGGCCGGCAACGGCTACCAGTTCGACTTCCACGAGGCGTACATCACGCCCCGCAACACGTACCTGGGGATCGTCTACAGCCCGGTGCCGTGGGACCTGACGGCGGTCGGCGGGCCGAAGAACGGCCGCGCGGTCGACGGCGTGGTGCAGGAGATCGACATCGCGACCGGCCGCGTCCTGTTCGAGTGGCACAGCCTCCAGCACATCCCGATCACCGACGGCTACGGCCGCCACCCGGTCAGCCGGACGCAGCCGTACGACTACTTCCACCTCAACTCGGTGCGCGAGGACGAGGACGGCAACCTGCTGATCTCCGCCCGCGACACGCATGCGATCTACAAGCTCGAGCGCGCGACCGGGCAGACGATGTGGCGGCTGGGCGGCAAGCGGTCGTCGTTCGCGATGCCCCGCAGCGCGCGGCCGGCCTGGCAGCACGACGTGCAGCGCGACCCGGACGGGACGCTGCGGATCTTCGACAACTCGGCGGCCCCGCGGGTGCGCGCGCAGTCGCGGATCCTGTGGCTGAAGGTCGACGAGACGAAGATGACCGCGTCGGTCGCGCGGCAGTTCGAGCACCCGGACGACCTCTCCTCAGGCACCCAGGGCAACGCGCAGGCGCTGTCGAACGGCAACACCTTCATCGGCTGGGGCTCGCAGGGCTACTTCACGGAGATCACGAAGTCCGGCCGCGTGCTCTTCGACGCGCGCGTGGCGCGGGGGAACGACACCTACCGCGCCTACCGCTCCGTGTGGAGCGGGATGCCGGACGAGCGGCCAGCGCTGGCGGCGCAGCGGCGCGGCGGCGACCGCACCGCGGTCTACGCCTCGTGGAACGGCGCGACCGAGGTCCGGCGGTGGCAGGTCCTCGCGGGCTCGCGCGCGTCGAAGCTCTCGCGCGTCGCCTCCGTCCCGCGCGACGGGTTCGAGACCGCGATCTCCGTCAAGACCACCGCGCCCTACATCGCCGTCCGCGCGCTGGATCGCAACGGCAAGGTGCTCGGCACGAGCGCCGCCGAGCGCGCCCGCAGCGCCGGCTGAACCCCTGAGCGAAGGCGGCCGGCGCGCGACCTCAGCCGCGCGCGTCGGCCGCCAGCTCGTCGAGCCGGCGCGCGGTGAGCTCGCGTCCCAGCTCCACCATGTGCGCGGCGCGATGGAAGTCGAGCGTCCCGCACGCGTTGCGCGGGATCTCGATCGTCACGTCCGCCGGGAACGCCGCCATGCGGTACCGCGTGACGAGATCCTGCATCGCCTCGAGCGAGTGGTTCATGACGTCGAAGCGCGTCAGCCCCACCGGCAGCTCGTCGAAGGCCTCCACGACCGCCTCGACCTCCTCCGCCGCCGCCTCGGCGGCCGCCGGCGCCGACCACCGCGCCCGCAGCGCCCGCGCCGTCTCGAAGTCCAGCGCCTGCGCGGTCCCGCGCCGGAACCGCCGGATCCACTCGTCCATCGGCCGCGGCTCCGTCGTCTCGCTCACCGCGCCGCCCGCCGGGCCCGCGTCGGCGCCCTCGCGCTCGCCGCCGAGCGAGATCGCGATCGTCGCGTCGGACGGCACCGCGGCGGTCGGCGCGACCGGCAGCGGGTCCATCAGCCCGCCGTCGGCGAGCAGCTGCCCGTTGAGCATCACCGGCGTGAAGATCCCCGGCAGCGCGATCGACGCCCGGATCGCCTGGTCGAGCGGCCCACGCTGGAACCACACCTCACGCCGCGCGAGCAGATCCGTCGCCACCGCCGTGTAGGGGATGTCGAGATCCTCGATGCGCCGGTCGCCGACGAGGTCGCGCACGCGGGCCAGGACCCGCTCGGCGCGGATCACGCCCGGCGCCTTGATCGCGACGTCGAGCAGACGCAGCACGTCGCGCTGGGTGAGCGACAGCGCCCAGTCCGCGAACGCGTCGAGCTCGCCCGCCGCGTGGACGCCGCCGACCAGCGCGCCCATCGAGCAGCCCGCGATGCCGACGATCTCGATCCCGCGCTCCTCGAGCTCCTGGATCGCGCCGATGTGCGCGTACCCGCGCGCTCCGCCGGCGCCCAGTGCCAGCGACACCTTCCTCAGCGGCGCCTCGCTCAGACCGGCTCCCCCTCGAGCTCCTCGTCGTCCTCGTCGACCCAGTCGAGCGTCCGCTCGACCGCCTTGCGCCACTTGCGGTAGCTGCGCTCCCGCACGCGCGCGTCCATCTCGGGCCGCCACTCGGCCGCCACGTGCCAGTGGGCCCGCAGCGCCTCGACGTCCGGCCACACGCCGGTCGCCAGCCCGGCGGCGTACGCGGCGCCCAGCGACGGCGTCTCCGCCACGAGCGAGCGCGACACCGGCACGTCGAGCACGTCGGCGATGAACTGCATCAGCAGGTGGTTGGCCGTCATGCCGCCGTCGACCTTCAGCCGCGTCAGCGGCAGCCCGGTGTCCTGCGCCATCGCGTCGACCACCTCGCGCGTCTGCCAGCCCGTCGCCTCGAGCACCGCGCGCGCCAGGTGGCCCTTCTCGATGTAGCCCGTCAGCCCGGCGAGCACGCCGCGCGCGTCGCTGCGCCAATGCGGCGCGAAGAGCCCCGAGAACGCCGGCACGAAGTACGCGCCACCGTTGTCGTCGACCGTACGGGCGAGCGTCTCGATCTCCGCCGCGCTGCCGATCAGCCCGACCTTGTCGCGGAACCACTGGACCAAAGCGCCGGTCACCGCGATGGAGCCCTCCAGCGCGTACGCGGGCGGCTGCCCCGGCAGCGAGTACGCGACGGTGCTGAGCAGGCCGCTCTCCGACACGAGCGGCGCGTCCCCGGTGTTCACGAGCAGGAACGAGCCGGTGCCGTACGTGCACTTCGCCTCGCCGGGCGCGAAGCACGTCTCGCCGACGAGCGCCGCCTGCTGGTCGCCCAAAGCGGCCGCGACCGGCAGCCCCGCCAGCGCGCCGCCCGCCTCGCCGTAGACCTCCGCGGACGTCCGGATCTCCGGCAGCAGCGCGCGCGGGACGCCCATGAGGTCGAGCAGCTCGTCGTCCCACTGCAGCGTCCGCAGGTCCATCAGCATCGTGCGGCTCGCGTTGGTCGGTTCGGTCACGTGGCGGCCGGTGAGCTTCCAGATCAGCCACGAGTCCATCGTCCCGAACGCGATCTCGCCGGCCTCGGCGCGCCGTTCGAGCTCGGGGTCGTGGTCGAGCACCCACCGGATCTTCGGCGCGCTGAAGTACGTCGCGAGCGGCAGGCCGGTGCGGGCGCGCAGCCGGTCCGGCCCGATGTCCGCCTCCAGGGCGTGGACGAGCTGGTCGGTGCGCGTGTCCTGCCAGGTGATCGCCGGGCCGATCGGCTCGCCGGTCTCGCGGTCCCACAGGACGATCGTCTCGCGCTGGTTCGTGATCCCCAGCCCGGCGACCTCGTCGCGGCCGATCCCGACGTCGCCGAGCGCGCGGTCGACGACCTCGACGACGTTCGCCCAGATCTCGGACGGGTCCTGCTCGACCCAGCCGGGCCGGGGGTAGTGGCTCGCGTGCTCCTTCTGCGCGACGGTGACGAGGCGCGCCTCGTCGGTGAAGACCATGCAGCGCGTCGACGAGGTGCCCTGGTCGATCGCGGCGACGTAGCGCGGGCTCACCAGCGCAATGCTCCCAGCTCCCGCGAGACCGCGCGCGCGGCCTCGCGGACGTAGGCGATCAGGTCGGCGCGGGCCTCGCCGTCCTCGCTCAGCCGCTCGACCGGGCCGGAGACCCCGATCGCGCCGACGGTCATCGCGCGCCGGTCCTGGATCGGCGCGGCGTACCCGACCTCGCCGTCGACGAGCTCCTGCCGGTCCATCGCCCAGCCGCGCGCGCGGATCGCGTCGAGCTCCTCACGCAGCCGGTCCGGGTCGGTGATCGTCGCGGGCGTGTACTGGGCGAGCGGCTCGTGCTCGAGCGACCCGATGCCGATGCCGAGCCCGCCGAACGCGAGCAGCGCCTTGCCCAGCGCCCCGGCGTGCGCGGGCTGGAGCGAGCCGACGTCGAGCGCCTGGCGCGAGCCGTCCGGGCGGAAGACGTGATGGACGATGAGGACCTCCCCGTTGTGCAGCGTGCCGATCCGGACGCTCTCGCCCGCGCGCGCGGCGAGCGAGTCCGCCCAGTTGAGCGCGCGCGTGCGCAGCTCGTTGCCGTCGAGGTAGCTCGACCCCATGTGGAGCAGCGCGGCGCCGAGCTGGTAGCGCCCGGTCTCCGCGTCCTGCTCCACGAACCCGACGGACTGGAGGGTGCGCAGGATCCCGTAGGCGGTGGCCTTCGGCAGCCCGAGCTCGGCCGCCATGTCCCCCACGCTGAGCCGCCGCGTGCGCCCGGAGAGGAGCCGCAGGATGGCTGCGGCTCGCTCGATCGACTGGATGTTCCCGGGCACGACGCGACGACGATACGACGGGGGCGGCCAGACGCCGCCCCCGCGCTCTCAGTCGAGCCAGTCGAACGTGCGTCCGACGGCCTTCTTCCAGTAGCGGTACAGCTCGTCGCTGTCGCCGGGCTGCATCTGCGGCTCCCACCGCTTGTCCTCGGCCCAGTTCTCGCGCAGGTCCTCGACGCTCGGCCAGAAGTCGGTCGCCAGGCCCGCGGCGTAGCCCGCGCCGAGCGCCGTCGTCTCCGCCACGACCGGTCGGATCACCGGCACGCCGAGGATGTCGGCCTGGAACTGCATGAGCGTCTCGTTGACGACCATGCCGCCGTCGACCTTGAGCGAGTCGAGGTCGACGCCCGAGTCCTTGTTCATCGCCTCGACGACCTCCTTGGACTGGAAGGCCGTGGCCTCCAGCACCGCGCGCGCGATGTGGCCGGACTTGACGAACCGCGTCAGGCCGGCGATCACGCCGCGCGCCTCCGAGCGCCAGTACGGCGCGTAGAGGCCGGAGAACGCCGGGACGAAGTAGACGCCGCCGTTGTCGTCCACGGTCTGCGCGAGGTCCTCGACCTCCGACGAGCCGGTGATGAGGCCGAGGTTGTCGCGCAGCCACTGGACGAGCGCGCCGGTGATGGCGATCGAGCCCTCCAGGCAGTACGCGGCGTCCTGGTCGCCGATCTTGTAGCCGACGGTCGTGATCAGGCCGGCCTTGGACTGGACCGGCTCGGTGCCCGTGTTGAGGAGCAGGAAGTTGCCGGTGCCGTACGTGTTCTTCGCCTCGCCGGCCGAGAAGCACGTCTGGCCGAAGATGGCGGCCTGCTGGTCGCCGAGCGCGCCGGCGATCGGCGTGCCCTTCAGCGCGCCGCCGCGGACCTCGCCGTAGACCGCGGACGACGGCTTGATCTCCGGCAGCATCGCGCGCGGGACGCCGATCGCCTTGAGCAGCTCGTCGTCCCAGTCGAGCGTCTGGAGGTCCATCAGCAGCGTGCGGCTCGCGTTGGTCACGTCGGTGACGTGGACGCCGCCGTCCTTGCCGCCGGTGAGGTTCCAGATGACCCAGGTGTCGATCGTGCCGAAGAGCAGCTCGCCCTTCTCCGCCCGCTCGCGCGCGCCCTCCACGTTGTCGAGGATCCACCGCGCCTTCGGGCCGGCGAAGTAGGTCGCCAGCGGCAGGCCGGTCTTCTCGCGGAAGCGGTCCTGCCCGCCGTCGTTGGCGAGCTCGGCGCAGATCTTGTCCGTGCGCGTGTCCTGCCAGACGATCGCGTTGAAGATCGGGTCGCCGGTCTCCTTCTCCCACACGACGGTCGTCTCGCGCTGGTTCGTGATGCCCAGCGCGGCGACGTCGTCGCGGCTGGCGCCGGCCTTGCGCAGCGCGCCGCCGATGACCTGCTCGGTGCGGAACCGGATCTCGCCCGCGTCGTGCTCGACCCACCCGGGCTGCGGGTAGATCTGCTCGTGCTCGCGCTGCTCGGTCGCGACGATCCGGCCGCCGTGGTCGAAGAGGATGCAGCGGGTGCTCGTGGTGCCCTGATCGAGGGCGGCGACGTACTTGGCCATGGTTCTCCTAGCTCGGGACAGACGGGACCGGGACGGGGATCGTGCCCGTCATGGGAAGAAGAGCGCGAACGCGCCGGTGGCGAGCAGGCCGCCGGCGATCGGGGCGACGACGGGGATCCAGGCGTAGCCCCAGTCCGAGCTGCCCTTGCCCGGGATCGGCAGCACCGCGTGCATGATGCGCGGCCCCAGGTCGCGCGCCGGGTTGATCGCGTAGCCGGTCGGGCCACCGAGGGACAGGCCGATCGCGAAGACGAGGAAGCCGACAAGGAGCGGGGTGAGCCCGGTCGCGGCGGTCTTCTCGTCGGCGCCGAGCGCGAGGATCACGAAGACGAGCACGAACGTGCCCACGACCTCGGTGATGATGTTCGCCGGCGTGTTGCGGATCGCCGGGATCGTGCAGAAGCACGCCAGCTTGGACTCGGCGTCGTCCGTCTCGCCCCAGTGCGCGAGGTAGGTCAGGTAGACCAGCGTCGCGCCGATGAACGCGCCGACGAACTCGCCCGCCAGGTACTCGGGCACGTCGCCCCACTCGACGTCGCCCTTGGCGGCCAGCGCGAAGGTCAGCGCCGGGTTCAGGTGCGCGCCGCTGAACTGCCCGACCGTGAACGCGGCCAGCGCGACCGCGAAGCCCCAGCCGAACGTGATGACGATCCAGCCGCCGTTCTCCGCCTTGGACCGCGCGAGCAGCACACCCGCCACCACGCCGTTGCCGAGCAGGATCAGCAGCGCCGTGCCGATCACCTCAGCTCCGAAGATGCTCAACGTCTCCCCCTTCCGATGCGCGACCGCCCCTGACGGTCGCTGTGACCGCGGTCACCGTACGACCGTCGTACGACATTGTCAAACGGTCGTCTCGGCTCTATCGTGACAAGCGATGCACGTCGACGGCGAACGGAGAACGGGATGAGCGGAGCGAGTGTCCTCGGGCCCGAGGCCAGGACCACGGCGCTGAAGCGCCTGGCCGAGGAGGAGTTCGACGTCGTCGTCATCGGCGCCGGGGTGGTCGGATCCGGTGCCGCGCTCGATGCCGCGACCCGCGGCCTGAAGGTCGCGCAGGTGGAGGCGCGCGACATCGCGTCCGGCACGTCGAGCCGTTCGTCCAAGCTCATCCACGGCGGGCTGCGCTACCTCGAGCAGCTCGAGTTCGGCCTGGTGCGCGAGGCGCTGCACGAGCGCGCGCTCATGCTCGACCGGCTCTGCCCCCACCTCGTCCGCCCGCTGCCGTTCCTCGCGCTGCTGCAGGGCGGCCTGCGCGAGCGCGCCTACGTCGGTGCCGGGCTCGTCCTCTACGACACGATGGGCACCGCCTTCGGCACCTCGCGCGGCGTGCCCGCGCAGCGGCACTACACGAAGAAGCAGACGATCGCGAAGTTCCCGTCTTTGTCGCCCGACGCCTTCAGCGGCGCGATCCAGTACTACGACGCGCAGGTCGACGACGCGCGCCACACGATGATGATCGCCCGCACCGCAGCCGCGAACGGCGCCCTCGTCGTGACCCGCGCGCAGGCGGTCGGCTTCGTGCGCGACGGCGAGTACGTCACCGGCGTCGAGGTCTGCGACCTCGAAGACCCCGATCGCGGGCCGATCAGGGTCCGCGCCCGCCAGGTCATCAACGCGACCGGCGTGTGGACCGACGACACGCAGGACCTCGTCGCCACGCGCGGCCAGTTCCACGTCCGCGCCTCCAAGGGCGTCCACCTGCTCGTCCCGCGCGACCGCATCCACGGCTCCACCGCGCTCACGATCCGCACGGAGAAGAGCGTCCTGTTCGTCATCCCGTGGGGCCGGCACTGGATCCTCGGCACGACCGACACCGACTGGGAGCTCGACAAGGCGCACCCGGCCGCCTCGCGCACGGACATCGAGTACCTGCTCGACCACGTGAACCAGTACCTCGTGACGCCGCTCGGGTTCGAGGACGTCGAGGGCGTCTACGCGGGCCTGCGGCCGCTGCTCGCCGGCGAGAGCGAGTCGACGAGCACGCTGTCGCGCGAGCACGTCGTCGCGCACGCCGTGCCGGGCCTCGTGGCCGTGGCGGGCGGCAAGTACACGACGTACCGGGTGATGGCCAAGGACGCCGTCGACGCCGCCGTGCACGGGCTCGACGACGAGGCCGTACCGGAGTCGGTGACCGACCGCGTGCCGCTCCTCGGCGCCGCGGGCTACGAGGCGCTGTGGAACGCGCGCCACCGGCTGGCGAAGCAGAGCGGCCTGCACGTCGGGCGGATCGAGCACTTGCTCCACCGCTACGGGACGCTCGTCTCCGACCTGCTGGAGCTGGTGGCCGAGCGGCCCGAGCTGGGCGAGGCGCTGCCGGGCGCCGACCAGTACCTCGCCGTCGAGGCGCTCTACGCCGCCACGCACGAGGGCGCGCTCCACCTCGAGGACGTGCTCACGCGCCGCACGCGCATCTCGGTCGAGTCGTGGGACCGGGGCGTCGGCTGCGCGGAGCAGGTCGCGCGGCTGATCGCCGAGCCGCTCGGGTGGGACGAGGCCCGCATCGCGCGCGAGGTCGAGCACTACCGCGCCCGGGTCCAGGCCGAGCGCGAGTCCCAGGAGCAGGACGACGACCTCGCGGCCGACGCCGTGCGCCTCGGCGCGCCGGACGTCGCGCCGATCCTCGCCCTCGGCGGCGAGGCCAAGGACACGGGGGCGGCGACGGCCTAGCGGGCCGCGCCGACGCCGACCGGCCCGCCGCCCGCCGCGGCGGCGAGCCGCAGGCGGCTGAA
>Ga0196960_10000112_pt1 | contig 31651 bp, 33 predicted proteins | sample S3v_5metaG_FD_183187 | JGI IMG/M metagenome (GOLD analysis project Ga0196960, IMG submission 183187) | Soil microbial communities from Anza Borrego desert, Southern California, United States - S3+v_5 | ecosystem: Environmental > Terrestrial > Soil > Desert | place: USA: California | collected...
CCGACCGCGTGCCGCACCCGGTCCTCGTCGCCGGTGAAGACGTTCTCCTCCCCCACCGCGTCCACCAGCGCCGTTGGCAGTCCCTCCGCCGCCGGCATCTCCACCTCCTCCAGCGAGCGCGCCAGCGGCCAAGCCTCCAGATCCCCGATCCGCTCCCGCAGCACCCCGAGCGCCGCGTCGTCGAGCGACGGCTCCACTGAGGGATCCCCCCACCCCCACCACTTCGCGTCGCGCCGCGGCTCGGTCACGCCGGCCCCCTGTCGTTTTTGTTGCCCATAGGTCTACAAACCCGCCAATCGCTCACGCCAGCGCCCTCTCGATCCCGTCGAGCGCCTCGTCGAGCACGTCGCCGCGGGCGCGGCGCATCAGCGGCGAGCCCAGCTTCGACATCCCCTTCAGCGACTGCTCCTCGGTCAGGCTGACCTCGGTGCCGCCGTCGCGCTCGCGCAGGCCGACCTCGACCCGCAGCGCCTTCAGGTGCTTCTCGAACGGCGTCCCCTCCAGCTCCTGCTCCCAGACGTAGCGCTCGCGCTCGGCCGAGCTGACGCAGCGGAAGTCGGCCCGCACCCCGCGGCCCTCGGCCGTCTCCAGCACCTTCGTCCAGCGCGCCCGCCGGCCGCCGCCCTTGGCGTCGACGTTCTCGACCCGGCTCACCCGCGGCCACCAGCGCGGCAGGTTGTAGGGGTCGGCGACGAGCTTCCAGACCTCCCCGGGCGGTGCCTCGACGGTGCGCGTGCGGGTCACCCGGGCCACGGAAGGGCTATTCGCCGGCGAGGCGGCGCAGGTCCCTGACCAGCAGCAGGTGCTTGAGGTGACTGACCGTCGCCGCCAGGCTTTCGAGGCTTTCCAGCGCCTCTTTGCGCCGCTCCGGATTGCGCGAGCGCAGCGACGGCCCCAGCACCGCTTCCAGCAGGTTCGCCTCGCGGTCGGCCGAGGAGCGGAAGACGCGCAGGTTGCGGGCGCCGACGCCGACCCGCGAGAGCTCGTTGGCGGCGCGGACGATCTCGCGGTCGGTCTCGTCGTAGACGATCTTGCCCTCGCGTTTCTCCGGCTGCACGATCCCGAAGTTCTCGAGCTCGCGGATCAGCTCCTCGCGGGCGCCGGTCTCCTCGACGATCTCGTCGATCGAGAGGTAGGCGCGCGAGGTGTCGACGAGTATCGCCCGCCGCACCGCGCCGCTAGCGGGCTTGCGCTCGCCGTCGCCCAGCACCAGGTCGCCGCCGGCGGCCAGCTCCTGGCGGATCACCCGCAGCGGCAGGAACTCGTCGCGCTGCAGGCGCAGGATCGTCCGCAGCCGTTCGACGTCGGCCTGGCTGTAGAGGCGGTAGCCGCCGGAGGTGCGCCGCGGGCTCAGCAGCTTCTGGTCCTCCAGGTAGCGGATCTTCGAGATCGAGACGTCGTCGAATTCGCTCTGGAGGATTTTGCAGACGGCGCCGATCGTCAGCGCCTTGCGCGGCCTGCTCGCCGATTCGGAGGTGCGACCGGGCTGCTCGGACACCGGCATTCTCAACGCTCCAGGTAGGACAGCTTGTACTTGCCGACCTGGATCTCGTCGCCGTCGGAGAGTCGGTGGGACTCGATCCGGCGGCGGTTGACGTAGGTGCCGTTCAGCGACCCGAGGTCGTCGATGTAGAGGCCGTCGCGGCGACGGACCAGCAGCGCGTGGTTGCGGGAGACGGTGACGTCGTCGAGGAAGACCCCGGCGTCGGGGCTGCGGCCGATGCTGACCCGGTCCTCGGCGACGCTGAAGCTCTCCCCCGCGCGGCCGCCGCCGGCGCGGATCACCAGCGCCGCGCCGCTCTCCTCGACCACCTCGTCGATGTCGACCGGCGTCATCTCGCCGGTCTCGTCGACCCGGTAGGTCATCGTCGTCGGGTCCTCGCCGGCGTCTTTCGGGCCGCCCAGGTAGGCGCCGCACTTCTGGCAGTAGTTCGCCCCCTCGGGGTTCGCGAACCCGCACTCGGGACAGTGGACGGCCATGGCGGGTCCCGCTCAGGCGGCGGGCTCGTCCTCCGTCGGCGGCTGGCTCCTGCCGGCGAGGATGTTGGTCAGCTGCTCGACGTCGTCGCCGGAGATCACCGACTCGCCGTGTTCGCGTTTCTGGCGCAGCCGGTTGACCAGCTCCGCGCGCAGGATGTCGATCTTCCCGTGCAGGACGCGCCGCTTGTAGGAGATCTCGTTCTCCTCCGCCGTCAGGTTGTCGATCATGTCCTTCAGCTCCTTGTCGCTGAGGGAGCCAAGATCCGGAAAGGTGTCCTCCATCGTGCTCCTAACTGGAAGAGGCGGGAGCCTCCGTTTGCGCGGGAGCCGATCATAGCTGCCCCCTCCCTGAAGGTTCAACCGCAGGTTGAAGGTTCGGCTCGACCTGGGCGTCAGCTTGCGGCGCGGGCGGCGCGAACCGCGCGCAGGCCGCTGCGCGCGTAGAGGACGGTGGCGATGATCGCCATCACCAGGCCCCAGACCACCAGCGCGGTCGCGACCCAGCCCGGCGCCAGCAGCGCCAGCCAGATCCCGCCCATGATCGGGAAGACGGAGATGCGGCCGGGCCAGTTGACCTCGATGTCGACGCCGTGGCGGAGCCCGTACTGGGCGAGGACGAGCATCGCCAGCTCGCGCAGCGCCAGCAGCGCCAGGGCCCAGCGCGGCAGCAGCTCGAAGCTCCAGCAGACGACGGCGCCGGAGAGGATCGTGAGGCGGTCGACGAGCGGGTCCAGCAGCGCCCCCATGCGGCTGTACTGGCCGGTGATGCGGGCGAGGATGCCGTCGAGGTAGTCGCCGGCGGCGATCGCCCAGAAGACCATCGCCGAGAGCAGCGAGGTTCCGTCCTCGGTGTTGTAGGCGAGGACGAGGAAGACCGGGATCGCCGCCAGCCGGACGTAGCCGACCAGGTTCGGGATCGTCCAGGGGTTGAGCGGCTCGCCGGCGCGGGTCTGGCGCGGCGGCGGCGCGCTGCGGTCGAGCCCGAAGAGGCGACGCACCCGGCCCCGACCGAATGGCGCCGTGCCGCCCATGCCTAGTAGGCCTTCGCGAAGACCGCTTCGACGACGGCCGGCTTACCGGTAAGGACGCAGCGGCTGTCCGGCGGGAGGTCCTGGTCGAAGGGCAGGCAGCGCACGGAGACCTTCATCTCCTCGAGCAGCTCGGCGGACTCGGGGGCTTCGCTCCAGGGCGCCCGCACGAAGCCGCCGGCGCCGGCGTCGGCCGGGTCGGTGTCGAACCAGCGGCGGAACTCCTCCAGCTCCTCGACGTCCTGGCGCGTGCGCGAGCCGAGGCGCTCGGCGGCGGCGCCGTGGTAGGCGCCCTGGATCTCCGCCAGCAGCGTGGGGATCAGCTCGGCGATCCGCGAGCGCTCGACGGACTGGGGCTTCGGGTCCTCGGCGTCGCGGCGTCGCAGCGCCACCACCCCCTCCTTCAGGTCACGCGGTCCGAGTTCGAGCACCAGCGGCACGCCTTTGCGGGTCCACTCCCAGCGCTTGTCGGGCGGTTCGCGGTCGCGCAGGTCCGCCAGCACCCGCACCTCGGTCCCCTGGAACGTGAGGCCTTCGATCTCCCGCGCCAGCGCCTGGGCCTCCTCGAGCACCGCCGGGCCGTCGTCCCCCCGCGGGATCGGCACGATCGCTACCTGGCGCGGCGCCACCGTCGGCGGCAGGCGCAGGCCGACGTCGTCGCTGTGGCTCATGATCAGGGCGCCGAGGAGCCGCGTGGAGACGCCCCAGGAGGCCGTGTGGACCAGCTCCCGCTCGCCCTCCTTGTTGAGGAAGTCGATCTCGGCCGCCTTCGCGAAGCTCTGCCCCAGGTAGTGAGAGGTCCCCGCCTGCAGGGCCTTGCCGTCCTGCATCATCGCCTCGATCGAGAGCGTCATCACCGCCCCGGGGAAGCGCTCGTCCTCGGACTTCTCGCCGGTGAGGACCGGCATCGCCAGGAAGTCCTCGGCGAAGCGTCGGTAGACCTCCAGCATCTCGGTCGTGTTCTCCCGCGCCTCCTCCTCGGTGGCGAAGGCGGTGTGCCCCTCCTGCCAGAGGAACTCGGTCGTCCGCAGCAGCACCCGCGGGCGCATCTCCCAGCGGACCACGTTCGCCCACTGGTTCAGCATCAGCGGCAGGTCGCGGTAGGAGTTGATCCATTTGGCGAAGGATTTGCCGATGATCGTCTCCGAGGTCGGCCGCACGATCAGCGGCTCGGCCAGCTCACCTCCTGGCTTCAGCTTCTCGGGGTCGGCGGGATCTTCTTCCAGCCGGTGGTGGGTCACCACCGCCATCTCCTTGGCGAAGCCCTCGACGTGCTCGGCCTCCTCCTCGAAGTAGCTGAGCGGGATGAACAGCGGGAAGTAGGCGTTGCTGGCGCCGCTCTTCTTGATCTGCCGATCGAGCTCCGCCTGCATCAGCTCCCAGATCGCGTAGCCCCAGGGCCGGATCACCATGCAGCCGCGCACATGCGCGAGTTCCGCCACCTCCCCCTCCCGCACCACGGCCTGGAACCAGGCCGGAAAGTCCTCCTGCCTGGAGGGAGAAATGCCCTTGTTCTTGGAGCCCTTCGCCATCGGCGCGAGTCTACGTCGCGGGCCCCCCGCGACGTAGACAGCTCAGTAGTGGCGGTACGTCTTGCGGAGATACCCGCGCTTCTCCAGCGAATCGGCGGAGACCCTGCCGAAATCGCTGTAGAGAACGGTCCCATCGCCTGCGGTGAGCAGGCCGTAGACGTCGGGCTCGCCGCCGCCGTCGTCCCGCCGCCATTCCACGTAGTTGCCCTGCATCAGCGCGACGAGGAATTCCCTGGCGACGGCCAGGGTCTGATCTCGGGGAAGGCTCCAGACCTCGTGGTAGGACCCGCCGAAGCTGATCGTCACCGAGCCGGCCGCGTCTTCCTCTTCGAACAGGGCTAGCACGACCGGGCAGGACCCGGGAGCGCTCGAGGAAACGCGGACCTCGGAGTGGGCGAACTCCCCGAACGGCGCCTGCTCGAAGGACTCCTCCCGCACTTCGAGGCGACCCTCGATCTCCAGCTCGCCGGCCACCGACCGGGCGAGGGAGACGAGATCGGCGCGACTCATCTCCCCCATCTCACCACCCGGTCTCCTCGCTATTTCCACGGTTTCCCGTGCTTGATTTTGCGCCCCTTGTACATATCGAGGTGCTCCTTGCCGGTCACCTTCTTCACCCACTCGCCGGCCGCGCGGAAGCACCATTTACCGTCGTGCTGTCCATAGCCGATGCGGAACTTACCGGGGAGCTTTCTCAATGGCCCCTTGACCTTGTTCAGCCCGCCGTTCAAAAAGCCTCCGGGCTTGAACAGAGCGGCCGCGAACTTGCTCTTGGTTCCGAGGTTGTAGAGGGCGGGGCCGATCAGCTTGCCGATAGCCGTCGCGATCGCCCCGGCGCTCCTGCCCACCGCCGCCATCGCGCCGGCCTTCGCCGCCACGCGGCCGGCCTGCTTGCTCAACACCTTGGCGGCTTGCTTGGCCCCGGCCTTCAAGGCGTACTTCGCGGCGGTGCCGAGCGCGAAGCCGGCAACCACGGCGAACGGAACGAGGTTCCCGTCCAGATCCGTGATGTTCATCGGGTCCTGGAAGGAGTAGTCGTAGGCGTTGGCAGACCCGCCGGGCACCGGATCGACGGAGAGGAACCTGCCCAGGGCCGGGACGTAGCTCCGCGAACCCATCTGGATGACCCCGGAGGAGAATTCGGCAGGACGCTGGGGTCCGCCCAGCCAGCCATAGCGCGGCCCGTCGGACTGTCCCGGCACCCCGAACTCGTCAAAGGTGAAGGTGCCGGTCAAACCCGTTGCGTTGGGGTCGAGGCTTGCCGTGGCGACCACGTCCCCGTGCAGGTCGATCAGCTGCAGGGTGGTGCCTTCGGCGCTGTCTTGGACCGCGGCCAATTCGCCGCCGATGCCCTCGACGTAACGCTCCCAGCCGGCCCCGCGGTCAACCCACGTGGGTGAATCGCTGCTATCGGAGAAGTGGAACGTTTCGGTCCCCTGCAAGCCGCCGGCCTGAGTGCGCTGGCGCTGGCGCTGGCTGGCGTCGAGCTGGAAGCTGTTCATGACGCCGTCCTGAGACTGCGTCGCCACCATGTCGTTGCTGAAGTAGGTGGTCGAGAGCGTTCCTCCACCCGCGTATTTGCTCGGCAGGCTGGTGATCCGGCCGAAGTTGTCGTACGTGACCCCCGTTCCCGTCAGCCGGTCGGCTGCGTCGTAGGAGTAGGTCTGCGCGGTTCCGGGCGAGGTGGTGTCGCAGATCCCGCCGATCCCCGGCGCACGGGTGACCAGGCCCGTACGGTTGTAATTCTGGTCATAGGAGTAGGAGCGGGTCGTGCAGTTGCCGGCCTGGTTGGTGTCCTTGGCGAGGATCAGGCGACCTGCTTTGTCGTACGCGTACTCCTGATTCCCGAGGGTGCTGTTCTCGGTGCGCACCTGGCCGTAGATCGACTCCGCGCGATCGAAGTCGAGCCAGGTGCAGTTGACGGCGCAGCTGGTCGTCTTCTCGTAGCTGAGACCCATCGGTTCGCCGGTCTCGTCATAGGTCGTTTTGGCGACCAGCCCGTTCGGCAGCCCCTGTTCGACGATGTTGCCGTCGGCGTCGTAGGCGGCGGTGAACGAGCCGGCGCCGGAGTCTTCGATTTTGACCAGCAGGCCCGAAGCCGGGTCGTAGGTCATCGTCTGGGTCCCTTTGCCGTCGTTGACGACGGCGGGGCGGCCGAGGGAGTCGTAGGTCGTCGTCGCTACGTTGCCGTCAGCGTCCGAGTACGAGGTGAGCCGGCCGAGCGTGTCGTAGTTCGCCGTGGTCCTCTGTTTGTCGAATGCGTTCGTGAAGACCCGCTTCTGCACCCGGTTGTTGCCGGTGTCGGAGACCCAGATGTTGCCGTGGGGGTCGCTGGCGATTCCCATCGGCCAGCCGAAGCTGAACTGGCCGGCGCCGGTGCCGGCGCTGCCGAACTGACCGAGGTAGGCGCCAGATTCGTTGAACTGCTGAATCCGGTTGTTGTTCTGGTCGCCGACCCAGACGTTGCCCTGGTTGTCGACCTCGATCACGTCAGGGCGGTTGAACTGCCCGTTGCCGCTGCCCGCCGTGCCGAACTGGCGGACGAATTCGCCGGATCCGTTGAAGACGGAGACGCGGTTGTTGCCCCAGTCGGCCACCCAGACGTTGCCGTCGGGACCGACGTCGATTCCCGTCGGTTCGATCATCTGGCCCTGGCCGCTGCCGTAGGAGCCGACGACTTTGATGAATTCGCCCACGTCGTTGAACTTCTGGAGGCGGCCGTTGTAGGTGTCGCCGACCCAGATGTTGCCTTTGTTGTCGATGGCGATCGATTCAGCGTTGGAGAACTGACCGTTGCCGGCGCCGTGGGAGCCGAACTTGGCGAGGAATTCCCCTTTGGCGTTGAACTTCTGCACGCGGCTGTTGCCGGCGTCCGTTACCCAGAGGTTGCCTTTGGCGTCGACCGCGATGTCGGTCGGGCGGCCGAACTGGCCGTCGCCGGATCCAGGCGAGCCGAAGGAGCTCAGGTATTCGCCCGCGCCGTTGAACTTCTGCACGCGGTCGTTGTCCTGGTCGACGACCCAGAGATTGCCGGAGAGGTCGACCGTAATGCCGGCGGGGTGCTTGAACTGCCCGGTGCCGGTGCCGAAGGTGCCGAAGGAGCTGGAGTACTGGGTTCCACCGGTGCAGCCGCTTTCGCAGACGAACTGCTGCGCCTCCGGCAGACCGCTCACCGGGTTGTAGAGGGTTTCCACCTTCGGGATGGCGTTGCCGCCGCCTTCGACCTTTTTGGTCAGTTCCCGACCTGCCGGGTCGTAGGTGATCGTGGTTTTACGCGTGTTTTCGACGCTGCCGCCCGGGCTTTCGACGATCGAGGTCGGTTGCCCGAGGTGGTTGTAGGAGAGGTATCTCGTCACCACCAGTTGCGGCAGGCCGGCGGTGCCCGGCTGCGCGGCCGGCATCACCTTGCAGGGAAGGTTCGCGTACTGGGGCGTCTTTTCGCACTGCGGGTCGCCGCCCTTCTCGGCCGTGTAGTAGATCGTCTTGGTCGTCCCAGCGCCGCCTCCGGCGATGTTCGCCGGCTGTCTCGTCTCCAGCGGCAGGCCGCTGGTGGAGTCGTAGACGGTTTTGCTGCGGATGTTCAGGCCGCTCGGGTCGAGGATCGCTTCGGTCAGTTTCCGCAGCGACCAGTCGTAGCGGAATTCGTTCACGCGCAGGTCCGCGTCCACTCCCTGCCCGGGGATGCTGGCCCCGGTCGTTTCCCGGGTGGGCAGATGCGGCATCGGGGTTCCGGCCGGCGGCGCCGGGGCGCCTTCGTCGTACTGGATGGTCCGGTGGTAGCGAGCTTGTTTGACTTCGCCGGAGGGGAGCCGAACCGAGTGCAGCGGACCCCACTCCTCCAGCATCTCGGTCCCGTCGGGGGAGTAGGTCCGGTGGGTGTCGAGCTCTTTGGACCTGGTGATCCTTTCCGCTTCCGTCGCCTGCGTCAGCGCCCGCAGGCGGTTCTGCGCAGTGAGTTCCCGGATCACGTTCCCGTGTTCGTCGGTTTCGGTGGTGGTGATCGCGGCGGCTGCGGTCCCCGCGCCGGGCGGGACCGCCGTGTTCACCAGTCGCCCGTCGACGTCCAGGTAGTAGACGGTCGCGCGGGAATAGCTGGTCGCCGGTTCGGCCGGAACCTGGTCCGGCGGGAAGATCGCCGTCGCTTCGACGGGAAGATCCTGCTGGCCCCACTGGCCGACCGCTGCGGGGCTGAGGTCGTACGGCGCCCCAGCGCCGCTGACCGGCACTTCGTAGCGAATGGAGGTCTTCGCGACCGCAGGTTCGGCGAGCAGGGTCGGCCGGCTGACCTGCCTGAGGCGGGAGATGCCAGTTTCGCCGTCGGTCCCGCTCGTGTACTCGAAGGTCCAGGGCTCCTCACCCGCCGGCCTCAGGGCGCGGAGCTTGTTGCTTTCCCACGTGTAGACCTCTTTCAAGGTCGGCACGATCCGCGGATCCCACTGTTCCGTCAGCCTGCCCAGGTTGTCGTAGTTGTAGGCGGCGACGTCGAAGCTGCCTCCGTTCCCGGGCGAGTGATAGGTGATTTTCGAGAGCCGGTCCCCGTAGCCGGCGGGAGCTCCCCAGTTGCTCGCCGGGGCGTAGGTGAAGGCGAGCACTTTGCAGCCGGCCGTCGTCGTCGCATACAGCTCCGTGCAGGAGATTTCGGCGCCGTTGGGCGCGATGATCATCTTCAGCCGGCGCTGGGTGTTGACGAAGTCGTAGACCATCCTCGTCAGGTTGCCGGCACCACCCGTCTGGGAGATCGAGACCGGCACGTAATCCGAGGCTCCGGAAAGTTTTTCAAGGATGGTGCGGCTGCCGCTGGGGTCGGAGAGGACGAACTGCGTCGCGCTCTGTTCGGTGAGCTGGAAGCCCGCCGCTTCAGGCGGCGTCACGTAGACCCCGTTCACCTTTTCAAAGGCCATTTCATAGCCTTCGGTAGTGGTCAGCACCGCGTAGTCGAATGAGTAGGTTTCCCCTTCGACGGTTTCGGTGAAGTTGACGAGCTTGAGGTTGCGCCATTCCGAGCCTCCCGCTTCTTCGACCGGGACGCCGGGCTTCCAGCCTTGGCCGAGGACGCCGGTGTCGCCTGCCGAGCCAGGGGTGCGCGTGTTGAAGGTGCGGGAGAAATCGAGGGTCCCGCCGAAGCCCGGGATCGCGACATCGGTGCGATTGATCGTCAGGTTCCCGGTCATCAGGTCGAGGGTGCCCGGCCCGACTTCCGCCGTCGCGTCACTGGGACTGCCGATCCAGCGGTTGACGCTTGCTTCGACCGGCGCGCTGTAGCCTTCCACGCCCTGCGGCCCCGCGAAGATCGCCCGCACCTGGAGGGAGCCGCCTTTCTGTCGCAGCGACGTCGTCGCGTGGGCGGCGTCGAAGTAGAGCGAGGGGCTCTGTTTCACGCCCGAGACAGCCACCGGCCAGCTGGCGAGGGTGCTTCCGGCGCTGTTGCGGACCAGTTCCGGCGGAATGTCTTTGAACTGACCGGTTTTCCCTTCGCGGAACTGGTAGGTGACGCCGGTCACCCCCTGGACGCTCCACGCGGTTTTCAGCTCCAGTCGCCTGGCGGTGACCGTTCCTTCGCTCGGAGCGACGACCTTGCTGGTGTCAGGAGCCTTCGGGTAATAGGTGACGGCCAGGTACGGGCGTTTGCTCGGTTCGGCGGCGAGACTCGAGTAGAAGTCGACGAACCTTCGGATGCACGTCGGGCTGCACATGCGCAAGTCCTCGTTGTCCTGCTTGATCAGCAGCCCGTAATTCGGGGTCGTGCCGTTGACCCAGTCCTGGACCAGCGGCAGGAGGAGGCCGTTGGTGAAGGTCCAGGAACCCGGGGCGCTCGTACCACGCACCCCCGTACTGAGTTCGGTGCCCCCGGTGGTGAAGTCGCCGCCCTTCGTGGTCCACTGCCCCGCCTGCCCTGATTCGCTGCTGTTGGCGCGGATCCAGCTGACCGTGTTGTCCCAGTTCTTGGTCACGCGCCAGAGCTGGACGCCGTAGACGTTCTGCGCCGTCGAGGGGGAGTACAGGCCGACCGTGGCGGAGATGATCGACGCTTTCGAGATCGAGCTGAGGTCGAAGCGCACCAGCGAGCGGACCTTTTCGGTCGCCGCTGGATCCGCCACGTACTGAACTTCGGTTGGCAGCGTCGTCGAGTTGCAGGTGGTGGTGCTTTCTTTGTACGGCTTGCGCTGGATCGAGCAGTTGAGCGTCGGGCCGGCTTCGAAGCTGGGGTCGATCCGCACCGGCCAGACCCGCTCCGGCTGCGACAGCCACTCGCGATCGGCCTCGACGGTGAGCCGCCACTTCCTCTCTCCCTGCTGCTCGAGCAGGTATCGCACGTCATGCGATTCGCTCGGCACCTCGGCGCTGTCGACCATGAAGGGGGCGGGAAGCGTGGTTACGACGACGCCCTCTCGGTCGCGCACCTGGATCGCGCCGTCCGCGGTGAAAGTCGGTCGCAGACCCTCCGAGACCTCCAGGTCGAAGTGGAAGGTGCTGGGAGCGGCCAGGCTGTCGATCTCGATCGTCTCCTTGAGGCCGTTCGCGAGGCTGGTGAACTCGAAGGTCGTGTCGGACTCCTCGTCGCGGTAGAAGGCGGTGTCGTCCTCGAGCGCGGGCGCTGCCGGCTGGTGACCGACGATCCGTTGCGCGACCCACCCGCGGTCCGTCGTCAGGCGGATCGGCGCCGCGGCAAGATCGGTGGGGAGGTCGAGGTCGAACCGGTTCTGTCCGTTGACGATGTGGGCGCCGTCCGCTTCCAGGCCAACATCGATCCGCTGCCAGCGGCCCGTGTCGTCGCGGTAGTGGACGGGCGTCTCGTAGATCCGCGTTTCGAGGGCTCCGCTCGGCAGCTGGAAGGTCTGGGAGGTGGCGGTCCGTTTCGCCTTCAGCTCCTCTTTCGCAGCCTGGCTCGCCCCTCGCTGCTCGGGCTCCTCAGCCGCCATAGCGACACCCACCCCGAGCAGCGCCAGAGCCAGCAGCGCGCTCGCGAGCAAATGCTTGAAGGGCAGCAACGCCCGCTTCTCAGTGGCCTCCCGGCCGTGCACCTTGTTCATCGCCCCGCTCCCCTCTCTCGCAGGCGGGGGTCGATGGCGCCCGGCTGATTCGAGAATCGTCTGACTTACTTGGCCCCTAACCCAATAGGGAAAGAGAGCGGAGCACAATCATCAAATTTCAATTAACGATTTTTTCGCGGACACTAAGTTTTTCGCGGGATACTCAGGCGCGGGTGAAGCGGCGGCCCGCCGTCGGCGAGGCCTCCTCGTCGAGGAGGACGCGCTCGGGCTCCTCCTCCTGCTGCCGCTGGGAGGCTTCGTGCTCCATCTGGGCCAGTTTCTCCGGCGTCAGGTCGCCGGCGTTTTCGCGCTCGATGTTGGCGACCCACTCGGCGCCCTCGCGGGACTCGGCCTCGTCGAACTCGACCTGGCCGCCGCGGTCGAGGGACTTGTCGATCTCCTCGAAGAGGGTGTCGACGAGCTTCGCCTGCGGGACCTTGCGCAGCGGTTTGCCGCCGGCGAAGATCAGGCCCTCGTTCTTGGCCCCGGCGATGCCGAAGTCGGCGTGGCTGGCCTCGCCGATGCCGTTGACGGCGCAGCCGAGGACGGCGACCTCGACCGGCTCGGTGTAGGCCTCCAGCCGCTGCTCGATTTCCGCCACGACCGAGTCCATGTCGAACTGGAGGCGGCCGCAGGTCGGGCAGGCGATCAGGACCGGGCCGCGCTCACGCAGCTGCAGCGCCTTGAGGATCTCCCAGGCGACCTTGACCTCCTCCTCGGCGTGGAAGGTCGAGAGGCTGATCCGGATCGTGTCGCCGACGCCGTCCGCGAGCAGCGTCCCCAGGCCGACCGCCGATTTCAGCGAGCCGCTCCATTTCGTCCCCGCCTCGGTGATTCCCAGGTGCAGCGGGTAGGGGATCTTCTCTGCGAGCAGGCGGTTGGCCGCGATCGTGTTCGGGACGTTGGTCGACTTGATCGAGACCTTGAAGTTTTCGAAGTCGAGGCTCTCCATCATCTCGACGAACTCGACCGCGGCGGCGACCAGCGCCTCGACCGGCGCTTCGCGCTCGAGCGCGTGCAGGTGCTTGGGCAAGGAGCCCGAGTTGACCCCGATCCGCATCGGCGTCCCGGCCGCGGTCGCCTTCACGGCGACCTCGGCGACTTTCTCGCGACCGCCGATGTTGCCCGGGTTGAGGCGGATGCAGTGGGCGCCGGCGTCGATCGCTTTCAGCGCCAGCGTGTGGTTGAAGTGGATGTCGGCGATCACCGGGATCGGCGATTCGCGCACGATCGTCCTCAGCGCCTCCGCGTCCTGCTCGCGCGGGACCGCGCAGCGCACCAGGTCCGCCCCCGCGTCGGCGACCTTGCGGATCTGCTCCATGGTCGCCGCCAGGTTGGCGGTCTCGGTCTTGGTCATGGTCTGGACGGCGACGGGCGCGCCGCCGCCGATCGGCACGTTGCCGACGAAGATCTGCCGCTTGGAAGCCATATACACAGGCTATCCGGGTGAGTCGGTCGGCATCGCCGCTGACCCGCGCTAGGACGGCGGGTCTTCAGCCGGGCGCACTCCCGGCGTGCACCTGCGCTCCTGTGCCGTCGGCGCGTCCAGCGCCCGTTCCCCCACTTCGGCCATGAGCTTCACCACCGGCGAGAGGATCGTGATCACCGCCGAGAGCACGAGGGCGGTGTCGCGCCAGCGGTGGGGGTTCACCTCCCTCGGACGACCCCTGCGGGGGCGGTCGTACTGGGGCGGGGCCTCACCCGTGCCGACGAGGAAGAGGACCGCTGCGAGGACGAGGCAGACCCCCACGTCGACCCAGATGAAGGTCGAGCCGTGGCCGGTCACGGCGGCCGGAACCCCGAGCAGGAGGGCCGTCCCCAGCATCGCCAGCGCGAACCGGCGGAGGCGGAGGCGGGAACGGAGGGCAGGGGATGATCGTCGCCTGCTCTCCCCTCGCCCCATGCCGGGAGAACCTATGGGAAGAAAAACCTTTCTGTCAAGGAAGGTTTAAGCAATCAGCGGACTTCGAAGCCGTCGCCGGTGATGCGGCCGATGTCGTTCGAGAGGCCAAGGAAGAAGAGCATCATCACCAGCGCGATCCCGAGCATCGTCGCTTTTTCCATCACCCGCCAGGAGACCGGCCGGCCGCGCACCTTCTCGACCAGGCTCCAGAAGATGTGGCCGCCGTCGAGGGGCAGGATCGGCAGCAGGTTGACCAGGCCCAGCGAGAGGCTGACGATGGCCAGCAGCAGCAGCGATTTTTCCAGCCCCGTCTGGACCACCTGGTGGCCGACGTCGCTGATCCCGACCACGCCGGAGACCTGCTCGCGCTGCTCCTCTTCGAAGAGGTGGGTGAAGACGTGGAAGGTGCCGGAGGCGACTTCCCAGATCGCGTCGCCGGCTTTCGAAGCGGCCTCGCCGGGGCCGAAGGGGATCACCCTGGTCCCGTAGGAGAAGCCGACCAGCGCCCGCTGCGCCTCCTCGTCGTAGCGCGGGCGCACCGAGAAGGTCTCGAGCTGGCCGTCGCGCCGCACCTGGAGCTCCACCGGCGTCGCGGCGGCGCAGCCGTCAACCTGCTTCCCCCCGCATTTGTGGGAGCCGACGTCCTTCGCGAACCGTTCCAGCCGCTCGGTCGCGCCGAGGGCGGGATAGCGGTTGCCGTCGACGGCGACGATCTCGTCGCCCGGCTGCAGGACCGCGGCGGCGGGCGTCCCCTTCCTCACTTCGGCCACCCGCTGCGTGGCCTCCCGCTCACCGCTGACCCAGTAGACGCCGAAGAGGATCGCGAAGGCGAGGATGATGTTCACCGCCGGCCCGGCCGCGACGACGACGATCCGCTTCCAGACCTTCTGGCGGTAGTAGGAGCGGTGGGCGACCTCCAGAGGAACCTCCTCTTCCGGGGTCATGCCGGTGATTTTCACGTAGCCGCCGAGCGGGATCGATTTCACCCCGTACTCGGTCTCGCCGCGTTTGAACGACCAGATCGTCGGCCCGAAGAAGAGGAAGAAGCGCTCGACCCGCATCCCGGTCGCCTTGGCGGCGACGTAGTGCCCCGCCTCGTGGAGGATGATCAGCAGGCAGAAGCCGACGAAGACCCAGAACCAGCTCATGCGGGGGTCAGCCCCCGGACCTGCTCCTGGCTGCGTTCGCGGGCCTCGGCGTCGGCGGCGAAGAGGTCGTCGAAGTGGGTGACGGGACGGGCGGGCATCTCCTCCAGCACCCGCTCGATCACGGCCGGGATCGCGGTGAAGGGGATCCGCTCCTCGAGGAAGGCGGCGACGGCGACCTCGTCGGCGGCGTTGAGGACGCAGGGCGCGGTCCCCCCCGCCGCGCCCGCCTCCAGCGCCAGGCGCAGGCAGGCGAAGGTCTCCAGGTCCGGCTCCTCGAAGGTGAGCGAGCCGGCGGCGGCGAGGTCGAGCCGCGGCACGTCGACGTCGGCCCGCTCGGGGTAGTGCAGCGCGTAGGAGATCGGCACCCGCATGTCGGGATAGCCGAGGTGGGCGAGCGAGGAGCCGTCGTTGAGGTGGATCAGCGAGTGGACCAGCGACTGCGGGTGGACGACGACGTCGATCCGCTCGTAGGGGACGGCGAAGAGGTGGTGCGCCTCGATCGCCTCGAAGCCCTTGTTCATCAGCGTCGCCGAGTCAATCGTGATCCTCCCCCCCATCCGCCAGGTCGGGTGGGCGAGGGCGTCGGCGACGCTGACGCCGGAGAGGTCGTCGCGGCCGCGGAAGGGCCCGCCGGAGGCCGTCAGCACCAACCGCGTGACGGTCCCCGGCGCCTCGCCGCCGATCAGCTGGAACAGCGCCGAGTGCTCGGAGTCGACCGGCAGGAGTCGCGCCCCGGTCGCCTCCGCCAGCGCCATCACCAGCTCGCCGCCGAGCACGAGGCTCTCCTTGTTGGCGAGCGCGACGTCGATCCCCTCGCTGAGCGCGACGATCGTCGAGCCGAGCCCGGCGGCGCCGACGATCGCGTTGAGGACCAGGTCCGGCTCGGTCGAGACGATCAGCTCCCGCACCCCTTCCTCGCCGACCAGCACGCGACCGCTCCAGCCCCCCCGCGCCCGCTCCGCCGCCTCGGCATCGGCCAGCGCGACCACCGGCACCCCGTGCTCCCGCGCCTGCCCGACCACCGTCTCCCAGCCTGACCCAGCCGCCAGCCCGACCGCCTGCAGCTCATCCGAGCGCCCGATCACCTCGAGCGCCTGCGTTCCGATGGACCCGGTCGACCCGAGTATGAGGACCTTCTTCATTCGCCCCAGAGGATACGGAGGCGCCCAGGCGGGGCCGCTAGTGGTTGGCGGCCCAGTGGACGAAGCTGCCCTGCCAGGGGCCCAGCCCATGGCAGTGGCCGAAGCGGGTTCCCCGTCCGGTGCAGCCCCAGTAGTGGTAGCGGCGCCCGTTCCGCACCTGCGTCCGTGCGATGGCGCGGGCGCGACCGCAGTTCACCTTCGTCGCGCCGACCCAGACCCGGTCGTCGAGGATGGCCCCACAGCTCCGTTCGGCGGGATGGCCGTCGGACCCCGGGTTGTGCGCCGCAGCCGCCGTCGACAGCACCAGGCAGACCCCGAGGGCCGCCCACAGCGAAGATTTCAGCCGTACCAATCGCCCCATCGCCGCAGAACCTACCGAAGCCGTACGCAGGAGGAAGCCGATTAGGCGGCAGCCAGCTCAGGGGCTGGCGCAACCTCGCGTTCGGGCTCCTCGTCGGGAACGCGTCGCTCGATTCCGATCAGGAGCTCCTCATCGAGAACCGCCAGGATCCGTTTCAGCACAGGGATCGTCGGCATGTGACCGCCGCCCTCCACTTTCGAGATGAAGGAGTGAGAGGTCCCCGCCTGGTCGGCCACCTCTTTCTGTGTCAGGTCGAGCTCATAGCGCCGCTCGCGGATGTGCGCGGCGATCCAGTTCCGCTTGCGCAGCTCCTTGATCGCGGCGTACTCGCCCCGCGCTTCCCGATACGCCTCATTGCGCTGAGCACGGCTCTCCGCCGCGCGGACAGCAGTTTTCCCCAAAGGACTTCTGTGGCTATTTCGGCTAGCTCCCACTTGCCTAATTTATCTAAATTGATAAATACCACAGTCAAAGGGCACGCCTGAAATCACCGAGTCCGCGACAGACCGCGATATAGACGGTCTCTCGCGGACTCGGTGTCGGCACTACCTAGTCTCGTCGTAATCGAGACCGCGAAACCGTCTCAACCCGCCATATACACGGGTGGAGACAGAGTCGGTGAAACCATGAGCGAGTCACGGCAGCTCGAGTCCGCACCAGGGCACCAAATAGGTGCCTTCTCGCGGACTCGGCGTCAGTAGACGACCGCGACCGAGAGGTAGTAGCCGACGACGATCGTGAACAGGGCGGCGTCGAGGCGGTCGAGGAGGCCGCCGTGGGGGCCGAAGATGGTGCCGGTGTCCTTGGTGCCGAGGTCGCGCTTGAGCAGGGACTCGAAGAGGTCGCCGAGGGGGGCGACGGCGGCGACGGCGGCGCCGATCAGGAGGGCGTCCACGCCGGAGAGCCAGTCCTGGTAGAGGCCGGCGAACCAGAAGCCCATCGTGCCGATCACGAAGCCGCCGATCAGGCCCTCGAGGGTCTTGTTCGGCGAGAGGTTCGGGGCGATCTTGTGGCTGCCGAACATGCGGCCGGTGGCGTAGGCGGCGGTGTCGGCGACGAAGGTGCCGACGAGGACGTCGATCAGCAGCCCCGCCCCGTGGTCGGGCAGTTCGCGCAGGAAGACGGCGTGGGCGAGCGGAACGCCGATCCAGACCACGGCCAGCAGCGTCACCCCGATCGAGACCGTCGCCCCGTCGCGGTGCTCGGCGCGGGCGGCGAAGGCGAAGAGCAGCGGGAATGCCGCCGCCAGCACGTAGAGGACGTTGAACGAGGTGCCGAGGTGGGCGGCGACGACCAGGGCCGCGACCGAGATGTAGGCGGGGACGATCAGCGGGCGGTAGCGTCCGGCCATGCTCGCGAACTCGCGCACGGCGACGATGCCGAGCGCGATCATCGCCGCCGCGAAGATCGGCCCGCCGGCGACCGTGATCGCGATCGCGAAGACGATCCACGGCAGCGCTACGAGGACCCGCTTCGCGGTCTCGCCGCTGCCCCGCTGCCGTTTGCGGCGGGGCTCGCGCGGCGGCCGCTCGCGCCGCGGCGGCTCGGCCTCGAGCATCTCGTCGTCGAAGAGGTCGGTCCTCACGTCCGGCTCCCGAAGCGCCGTTGCCGCGTCTCGTACTCGCGCAGGCTGGCCTCCAGCGCCGCCCGGTCGAAGTCGGGCCAGAGCTCGTCGCGGAAGACCAGCTCCGAGTAGACGCACTGCCAGAGCAGGTAGTTGGAGAGGCGCTGCTCGCCGCTGGTCCTGATCAAGAGGTCTGGGTCGTGCATCTCGGGCGCGTAGAGGTGGCGTCGGAACTCCTCCTCGGAGTCTCCCTGGAAGCTTCGCGCCGCGTCGAGGATCTCCGCCCTGCCGCCGTAGTTGAAGGCGACGAAGAGGGTGATGCGCTCGTTGCCCGCGGTCTCGGCTTCGGCCCACCCCATCCGCTCGACCAGCCCCGGGTCCACCCCGTCGCGCCGGCCGATGAACCGCATCCGCACGCCTTCGGCCTTCAGCTCCGGCGTTTCGGAGGCGATCCGCTCGGCGAACATCTCCATCAGCCCCGCCACCTCGTCTTCGGGCCGGCTCCAGTTCTCGGTCGAGAACGAGTAGACGGTCAGCTCCTCGATCCCCAGCTCGGCGGCGTCGCGCAGCCGCGCCTTCAGCGTGTCGGCGCCGGCCCGGTGCCCCTCGACCGTCGGCAGGCCGCGCTGCTGCGCCCAGCGGCCGTTGCCGTCGGTGATGATCGCTACGTATCTGGGCGCGGTCACGCCGACGGCCGCCCGGTCCTCAGACTTCGAGGATCTCTTCTTCCTTGCCCTTCAGCAGGGAGTCGATTTCCGCGATCGCCTCGTCGGTCTCCTTCTGCAGCGCGGTCTCGGCCCGGCGCTCGTCGTCCTCGCCGATTTCGCCCTCTTTCTGCAGTTCGCGCAGGTCGCCCATGATGTCGCGGCGGACGTTGCGGACCGCGACCCGGCCTTCCTCGGCGACGCCGTGGACGACCTTGACCATCTCCCGCCGCCGCTCCTCGGTCATCTCCGGGATCTGCAGGCGGATCACGTTGCCGTCGTTGCTCGGGGTGAGACCGACGTCGGACTCCTGGATCGATTTCTCGATCGCCCCGAGGGCGCTCTTGTCGAACGGCGTCACCGTCAGCAGCCGGGCGTCCGAGGCGGCGACGTTCGCCAGCTGCTTCAGCGGCGTCGGGTTGCCGTAGTAGTCGACCGTGATCCGGTCGAGCAGGTGCGGCGAGGCGCGGCCGGTCCGCACGGTGGCGAGCTCGCCACGGCTGGAATCGACCGATTTGGCCATCCGCTCCTTGGCGTCCGCCAGCAGTTCGTCGATCAGCTCCACCGTTCCCGTCCCTCCTCAGTCGGCGGCAGAATTGGAGACCAGCGTCCCCACCTTCTCGCCGCAGACGATCCTATCTATGTTGCCCTCGTCGCCCATGTTGAAGACGTAGATGGGCAGGTCGTTGTCCATGCAGAGCGAGAGCGCGGTCGAGTCCATCACCCGCAGTCCGCGCTCGATCGCCTCCCGGTGGGAGATCGAGGGGATGAACCGCGCCTCGGGGTTCGTCGCCGGGTCGGAGTCGTAGACCCCCTCCACCCCGTTCTTCGCCATCAGGATCGCCTCGGCGTGGATCTCCAGCGCCCGCAGCGCCGCCGCGGTGTCGGTGGTGAAGAACGGGTTGCCGGTGCCGGCGGCGAAGATCACGACCCGGTTCTTCTCCAGGTGGCGCATCGCGCGGCGGCGGATGTAGGGCTCGGCGACCTCCTGCACTTCGATCGCCGACATCACCCGCGTGTGCTGGCCTTCGCGCTCGAGCGCGTCCTGCAGGGTGAGCGCGTTGAGCACGGTCGCCAGCATCCCCATGTAGTCGCCGGTGGCGCGGTCCATCCCGCTCGCCGCCCCGTCGAGGCCGCGGTAGATGTTGCCGGCGCCGACCACGATCGCCACCTCGACCCCGCGGTCGCGGACCGCCACGACCTGCTTGGCGATCCGGTCGACCTCGGTGGCGTCGGTGCCGAAGTCCTGGCTGCCCATCAGGGCCTCGCCGGAGAGCTTCAGCAGTATGCGCCCGAAGCGCGGCTCGGGGGAGGAATCGGTCACCGCGCGGAGCTTATTCGCCGACCCGGAAGTAGGCGAAGCGGGCGATGCGGATGTTCTCACCCGTTTTCGCCGCCATCTCCTGGCGCAGCTCCTCGATCGTTTTCGAGCCGTGCTTCTCGGTGTGGACGTGGGTCTGGTCGAGCAGCGCCACTTCGCTCGCCCACTTGTCGAGCTGGCCCTGGACGATTTTCTCGACGACGTTGTCGGGCTTGCCTTCTTCGCGCGCCTTCTCTTCGAAGACCCGTTTTTCGGCCTCGCGCTCCTCCTCGGGGATTTCCTCGGTGGTGACGTACTGCGGCGCGGTCGCGGCCGCGTGCAGGGCCACCTGGTAGGCGAAGACCTTGAAGTCCTCGTTGCGGGCGACGAAGTCGGTCTCGCACTGGACTTCGACCATCACCCCGACCTTGTCGTTGGCGTGGATGTAGGAGGCGACGACGCCCTCGTCGGTGCCGCGGCCTTCGCGCTTGGCGGCGGAGGCCTGCCCCTTCACCCGCAGCAGCTCGACCGCGCGCTCGACGTCGCCGTCGGCCTCGACCAGCGCCGATTTGGCGTCCATCATCGCCGCCCCGGTGCGATCCCGGAGCGCCTTCACGTCAGCAGCAGTGATGCTCATTTGCCCTCTCCCTCGTTCTCGGCTTTCTCCTCGCCCGTGGACTCGGCGGCCTCGGCGCTCTCGGCGGGCGGCGCCGGCGGCTGCTCCTGCGAGGGCTGCGCGTCCTCGGCGGCCGGCTGCTCGCCGGCGACGGTCGGAGCCGCGGCTGCCTCCGCTGCCGGAGGCGACGGCGGCGCCTCGCCGGCCGGGGTCTGCGCCGCTTTCTCCTGCGCGGCTTTGTCCTGAGCCGCTTTATCCTGGGCAGCTTTGCCCTGCGCGGCTTTCTGAGCCTCGGCTTTGGCCTGAGCCGCTTTTTCGGCTTCCTCGGCGGCTTTTTTCGCCTCCAGCGCTTCGACGCGGGCTTTCTCTTCCTCCTCGCGTTTCTTGCGCTCTTCCTCCTCGCGTTTGCGCCGCTCCATCTCTTCGGCGATCCGCTTTTCCTCCTGCACCCGCCAGGCGCCGGAGCCCTCCTCGACCGCCCCGCCGATCGTGCCGATGATCAGCTGGCAGGAGCGGATCGCGTCGTCGTTGCCGGGGATCACGTAGTCGACCGGCGTCGGGTCGCAGTTGGTGTCGACGAGGCCGATGATCGGGATCCGCAGGCGCGCGGCCTCGTTGACCGCGATCTCCTCGGTTTTCAGGTCGGCGACGAAGACGGCGTCGGGCAGGCGGTCCATGTCGCGGACGCCGCCGAGGTTGAACTCGAGCTTGGCGAGTTCGGCCTCCATCCCCATCCGCTCCTTGGTCGGCAGGAGGTCGAGTTTGCCCTCCTCTTTCCAGCCGGTGAGCTCGTGGAGGCGGGCGATCCGGCCCGACATCGTGTTGAAGTTGGTCAGCAGGCCGCCCAGCCAGCGCTTGTTGACGTAGGGCATCTTGCAGCGGTCGGCCCATTCCTGGACCGTGTCGCGGGCCTGCTTCTTGGTGCCGACGAAGAGCACGGTGCCGCCGCCGGAGGCGAGCTCGCCGGCGAAGCGGCGGGCGTTCTCCAGCAGAGCCTCGGTCTGCAGCAGGTCGATGATGTGGATCCCGTCCATCTCGCCGAAGATGAAGCGGCGCATGTTCGGGTTCCAGCGGCGCGTCTGGTGGCCGAAGTGGACTCCGGCCTCGAGCAGCTCTTTCAGTTCTGCCTGGGGCATTCAGTTCTCCTTGAGTTGGTGAAGCTTCCCCGCCGCGCTCGCCGGGACCTGGCGCTGGGCCAGGCAGGATCCGGTCCGCAATCGACGGGGGTCGATTTGGGACGACGATTGTAGAGCGGCGCGCCCCAGGGCGGCTTACGGGGCGTGGGCCGCCTCCAGCGCCGCCGCGAGGTCGGCGGGGAGATCGGAGGTGAAGCTGAGCTCCTCGCCGCTGCGCGGGTGGCGGAACGAGAGGCGGTGGGCGTGGAGGAACTGGCGCCGCAGGCCGTAGCGGGCGGCGCCGCCGTAGGTGGTGTCGCCGGTCAGCGGGTGGCCGATCGCGGCGAAGTGGGCGCGGATCTGGTGCGTGCGGCCGGTCTCCAACCGTGCCTCCAGGTAGGTCTCCCGCGGCAGCAGCTCCAGCACCGTGAAGTGGGTCCGCGCCTGGCGCGAGGCCGCGCCGGAGACCGCCATCCGGTGGCGCTGCTTCGCCGCTCTGCCGATCGGCGCGTCGATCGTGCCGGTGCGCGAGGCGAGGCGGCCGCCGGCCAGCGCCAAGTAGACCCGTTCGACCTCGCGCTCGCGCACCAGCCCCTGCAGCGCCGCGTGGGTCTCGTCGTCGCGGGCGACGACGAGCAGGCCGCTGGTCTCCTTGTCGAGGCGGTGGACGATCCCCGGCCGCTCGGGGTCCCCCCCTCCGCCGAGGATCTCCGCCAGCTCGTCGACCAGGGTCGGGCCGGCGTGGGACGGGGCCGGGTGGACGACCAGGCCCACGGGCTTCTCGACGACCGCGAGGTGGTCGTCGAGGTGGACGACGCGCAGCCCCGGCTCAGCCATCGTCGGCCCCGGGCTCGGCGTCGCGGACGTAGAGGAGGACGAGCAGGACGACGCCGCAGGTGATCGCGACGTCGGCGACGTTGAACGCGGGCCAGGAGCCGACGTCGATGTAGTCGGTGACGGCGTCGGCGCGGACGCGGTCGGCGAGGTTGCCGAGGGCGCCGCCGGCGAGCAGCCCCGTTGCCACCCAGGCGCCGGGCCTGGTCGCGTTGCGGGCGAAGAGGTAGCCGATCACCGCCAGCGACACCACCGTGAGCAGGATCAGGCCTGCGCCCGCGCCGCCGGCGAGGCCGAAGGCGACGCCGCGGTTGTAGGAGAGGGTGAGGCCGATCGGGCCCAGCACCTCGACGTCCTCGCCCGGGAACAGGTTCGCCTCCACCGCCGCCTTGGCCGCCTGGTCGGCGGCGAACACGACCCCGCAGAGGACGCCGGCGAGGCTCCAGGCGCGCGCGGCCGGGCCGGTCACCCGCGGATCAGGCCGACGACGAGCGCCTGGGAGATGAAGAGGACGAACAGCCCGATCATCGGGCTGAGGTCGAGCGCGAAGCCGCCACCTCCGATCGGCGGCAGGAAGCGGCGGAAGAAATTGAGGTAGGGGTCGGTGACTTCGCTGACGAAGTCGAGGACCGAGCGCAGCCAGGGCCGGTACGGCATCCGCGGCACGAAGGAGATGACGATCCGCAGGAAGATCAGGATGATGTAGACGAGGAAGATCGCGCTGACGTAGTCGGCGACGTCGCCGCGGCTGAGCGCCAGGGGGAGCCCGGTCACTTGCCCATCCTCCTCAGCGAGGCCTCGACGGCGGCCTTGAAGGCGGTCGCGGCGCCTTCGCGGTCGAGCGCTTCCAGCCCCGCTTCGGTGCTGCCGCCGGGTGAGGTGACCGCCTTGCGCACCTCGGCCGGGTGGTGGTGCCGCAGCAGCTCCGCGGTCCCGGCGGTGGTCTCCACCACCAGCTCGCGGGACAGCTCGGCGTCGAGCCCCGCCGCGGCGCCGGCGTCGGCCAGCGCCTCGACCGCGAGCGCCACGTAGGCGGGCGCGCAGCCCATCACCGCGGTCGCCTCGTCGAAGTCCCCGTCGGGGATCTCGACGACGTGGCCGAGCAGCTTCAGCTTGCCCCGCGTCGCCTCGCTCGCCGAGCCGGCGACGCAGAGGACGCCCTGCCGCACTTCGACGCCGACGTTCGGCATCACCCGCAGGACGTGCTCGGCGGCCGGGAAGGCGCCCTGGAGGCGCTCCAGCGGCACGACGGCCAGAACCGAGACGACCTCCCGGGCCTCGCCGAGCTGCGGCGCCACCTCGTCCAGCATCCCCGGCTTCACCGCCAGCACGACGAGGTCGGCGCGGCGGGCGATCTCCTCGTTGCCGACCGCCTCGCCCCCCAGCTCCTCGGCGAGCGCCTGCGCCCGGCCGGAGCCGCTGTCGGAGAACAGCATCGCCTCGAACTCGCCCTTCCAGCCGCGCGCGATGGCGGCGGCCATGTTGCCCGAGCCGACGAACCCGACGATCATGGGCGGAGACTATCCGGCGTCAGGACTGGTTGAAGAAGCCCTTGTCGATCAGCCTCGCCTTTTCCTCGGCGGAGACCTCGACGTTGCGGGGCGTCAGCAGGAACATCTTCTCGGCGATCCGCTGCATGCCGCCGTCCAGGGCGTAGGTGAGGCCGGAGCAGAAGTCGATCATCCGCTTCGAGAGCTCGTGGTCGGCGGTCTGCAGGTTGAGGATCACCGGGACCGAGCGTTTGAACTGGTCGGCGACCTGCTGGGCGTCGTTGAAGTTGCGGGGGATGACCAGGTGGACCTGGACGTCGGCGCCGTTGCCGCCGCCGTCGACCGGGCGCAGCGTGCGGGTGCGGCTGGAGGCCATCGGCTCGTCGTCGGCGAAGATGTCGTCGATCTCGTCGCGGCGCGGGCGCCGGGAGGTCGGCAGGCGCCGCACCGAGGAGCTGGACTCGCCGCGTTCGCGGCGGCCCTCGTAGGCGTCCTCGACGCCGGTCTCCGGCTCGAAGTCTTCCTCGTACTCGGGACCGTAGTCGTGGTCCTCGGCCAGTCCGAAATAGACCAGCGCTCTATGCCAGGTGTCTTTTAGGGCCATCTGTGGGGCGTGTTTCGGCCTTCAGCGGCCGACTCCTTTACGGATTATTCCCACTTTCGAGGGGAAATCACTCGAAAAGCGCGTGGCCGAGGCGGACGATCGTCGCCCCCTCCTCGATCGCGACCCGCCAATCCTGCGAGGTTCCCATCGACAGCTGCCGCAGCCCGTTGGCCGCCGCCAGCTCCGCCAGGCGGGCGAAGTAGGGACGCGAGCGCTCGGGGTCGGGGCTGAACGGCGGCATCGTCATCAGGCCCGCGACCCGGACCGGGCAGCGCTCGACGAAGGCCGACAGCTCCCCGGGCTCGACCCCGCCCTTGCCCTCCTCGCCGGAGACGTTGACCTCGACCAGCACCTCGGTCCCGGGGTCGGCGTGCTTCTCCAGCTGGGCGAGGACCGAGTCGGTCGCGACCGAGTGGATCAGCCGGCAGAGCGGCAGCACCTGTCTCACCTTGCGGCTCTGCAGGTTGCCGATGAAGTCCCATTCGAAGGCGTCGCCCCAGCGCTCGTGCTTGGCGGCGAGGTCCTGCTGGCGGTTCTCTCCGACCAGCCGCACCCCCGCCTCGGCGAGCTTGCCCATCTCCTCGAGCGGCACGTACTTGGTCGCGACGAGCAGCTCGACCCGGTCGCCGGCTACCGCCCTGGCTTCCTCCAGGTTCGCCGCCACCTTCGCCGCGTCGATGTCGTGGATCAGCTCAGCCACGCGACCCCAGCCTGTCGCCCGGTGCGCCCCTCGTCGCGGCGGTGGGAGAAGAACAGCTCCGGCTCGCAGCTGGTGCAGAGCCCGGCCGACTCGACCCGCTCGACACCCGCTTCCGCCAGCCGCCGCCGTGCCACCTCCGGCAGGTCCAGCATCCGGCCCTGGGCCACCCCCTCCCCCAGATCGGCGAAGGCGCCCAGGACCTCGTCCCCGACCTCGTAACAGCAGGGCCCGATCCCCGGCCCGATCGCGGCGCTGGTCGCACCGACGGCCTCCGCCCCCGCCGCGAGGATGCCGCCGGCAAGTCCGCGCCACCCCGCGTGCACCACCGCCACCCCGCCCGGTCCGGCCAGCGCGACCGGCAGGCAATCCGCCACGAACACCAACGCCGCCGATCCCGGCTCCCCGACCACGTGTCCGTCCGCCTCCACGATCCCCTCGGCGCTATTGACGCGGTGGTCGACGAGCGCGGTGCCGTGGACCTGACGAGCGAAGGGGAGTTGCTCTCGCTCAAGGCCCAAGGCCGCCGCCATCCGCCGCTGATTCTCGACCACCGCTTCCTCGGCGTCGCCGGTCAGCAGGTCCAGGTTGAGGCTCTCGAAAGGCGGCTCGCTGACGCCGCCGAGGCGGGTCGAGAAGGCCGCGCGGGCGCTCCCGAGGTCGGCCTCGAGCCATTTGACGCCGTTGCTCTCGCGCCACTCCATGCCGGGAAACAAAGCAGACGGCGCCGCTACTCCGCCCGCGCCGCCGCCAGCGCCACCTCGAGCTCCTGCTCGCGGCTGAAGATCTCGCCTTCGAGCCGCTTCTGCCGCGCCGCCCGCAGGCCGCGGCCGATCGCCGGGCCCTGCGGGACCCCGGCCTCGATCAGGTCGTTGCCGTCGATCTCCAGCTCCACCTTGCTCCAGGCGGTCAGGTAGTGCTCGAGCCAGTCGGCGCCCATCGCCCGGGCGAGGATCAGCTCGACCGGGTCGCGCTGGCCGGCGACGTCCACCCCTTCGCCCGGCCGCGGCGCCCACATCGAGGCCAGCAGCTCCTCGCCCCCGGGCGGCCCCAGCGCCGCCGAGATCAGCGCCTCCTCGCGCGGGACGAACTCCGCCCAGTGCGGTTTCGCCAGCAGGTCGTCGACCGCCCGCATCAGGTCCAGCCCGTTCTCGCGCAGGTCGACCAGGCCCCAGCCCGACAGCAGTTCGTAGCCGCGGCAGGCGCTGCCTTCGCCGGCGAGCCGCTCCAGCTCGGTCCGGCGGCGGTCGGCCGAGACCGTGGTCAGGTCCGCGTTGCGCAGCAGGGCCTCGGTCTCCGGCTCGAGGTCGAAGTTGAACCGGGCCGCGTAACGGGCCGCGCGGATCGCCCGGGTCGGGTCGTCGGCGAACGAGCGCGGGTGGAGGACGCGCAGCAGCCGCCGCTCGAGGTCGGCCCGGCCGCCGTAGGGATCGACCACCCGCGGCTCCTCCGTGAGCGGGATCGCCATCGCGTTGATCGCGAAGTCGCGGCGGCGGAGGTCCACCTCGATGCTCTCGGCGGGCGCGACGACGGGCAGGGCGCCGGGCTCGGGGTAGGTCTCGGTGCGGGCGCCGGCGATGTCGACCACGTGCCCCTCCAGCTCCACCTTGGCCGTGCCGAAGCGCTCGTGCTCGGCCGCGGCGCCGCCCAGGCGCGCCGTCAGCGCCGTCGCGTCGCCGACGACGACCAGGTCGACGTCGGCTCGCGGGCGGCCGAGCAGCAGGTCCCGGACCGCGCCGCCGACCAGGTAGACGGGCTCCTCCGCCTCCCTCCGCACGACCTCCAGCTCCGGGTAGGAATGCCGAAGCGCCGCGGCTAGATCGTCCATAGGCGCCCTACGATGATCTATGGCCCGGATGGGCACTGGGTACCCTCAGAGTCGTACCGAGATCCCGTCCGCCGCCATCCTCTCCTTGGCCTCGCGGACGCGGTAGTGGCCGTAGTGGAAGATCGAGGCGCAGAGGACGGCGTCGGCGCCGCCCTTCCCGATCGCCTCGCTCAGGTGCGATAGCTCCCCGGCACCGCCGGAGGCGATCACCGGCACGCTCACCGCCTCGGCCACGGCGCGGGTCAGCTCGAGGTCGTAGCCGTCGTTGGTGCCGTCGCGGTCCATGCTGGTCAGCAGGATCTCCCCCGCCCCGCGCTCGACCGCCTCTTCGGCCCAGCCGACAGCGTCGCGCCCTTCGACCCGTTTGCGCCCACCGTTGACGTAAACGCCCCAGCCGTCCTCCTCGCGCTTGGCGTCGATCGCGATCACCACGCACTGGGCGCCGAACTGCTCGGCCAGCTCGCCCAGGAGCTCCGGCCGCGCCAGCGCCGCCGAGTTGACCGAGATCTTGTCGGCCCCCGCGTCCAGCACCGCCTGCGCGTCCTCGACCGAGCGGATGCCGCCGCCGATCGTGAACGGGATGAAGACGTTGTCGGCGGTCCGCCGCGCCAGTTCCACGATCGTCTCGCGCTGTTCGTGCGAGGCGGTGATGTCGAGGAACACCAGCTCGTCGGCCCCCTCCGCGTCATACCGCTCCGCCAGCTCCACCGGATCGCCGGCATCTTTCAACCCGACGAAGTTCGTCCCCTTCACCACCCTGCCCGCATTCACGTCGAGGCAAGGGATCACTCGTTTAAGCGCCATGGATGAAGCGTAGAGGTAGAGCGGCGGGGTGCCCTCTCCCAGAGACCGTTGCGCAGCTGATCCTGGACTAGCTGCGGGAAGTGGTCTCTGAGCCTCTGCGAGAGGGCACCCCACCGCTCCTCCGACACGCTGTCCCGATGCTGCGTCGACGGGAGCCGGTCACCCTCTCACGGAGGCTCAGGGGACCACGTTTGAAGCTCGGAGCCGCCTCAGCTGCGCGACGGTCTCCGGGGGAGGGTGACCGGCTCCCCTACCGGCCCGAGTCCAGCGCGGCTATTCCTTCGGCGACGGTGAACTTACGCTCGTAGAGGGCGCGGCCGACGATGGCGCCTTCGATGTTGGGCGCGCATTCCATCGCCAGTTCTTCGAGATGGGAGAGGTCGCCGACGCCGCCGGAGGCGATCACCTGGGCGGGGGTGGCGGCGGCGATTTCGTTGAGTTGGCGGATCGCGGGGCCCTCCATCGTCCCGTCCACCTCGATCGCGGTGCAGAGGAAGCGCCGGACGCCGCGTCTGCTCAGGTCCGCCACCGCCGCGGGCGCGTCGACGTCGCTGGTCTCGGTCCAGCCGGAGAGGGAGACCTTGCCGCCGCGGGTGTCGACGGAGACGACGACCTGCTCGGCGTAGGCCTCCAGCACCGAGTCGAGGAACTGGGGGTCGCGCAGGGCGGCGGTGCCGATCACCACGCGCTCGACCCCCGTGGCCAGCACCGCCGCCACCGCGTCGGCGTCGCGGAGGCCGCCGCCGACCTGGATCGGACAGCTGACCGTGGCGGCGATGCGGCGGATCGCGTCGAGGTTGCACGGCTCGCCGGCCTTGGCGCCGTCGAGGTCGACGACGTGGAGGAACGGCGCCCCTTCGTCGGCCCAGCGGGTCGCCGCGTCGACCGGATCGCTGTCGTAGGTCGTCTCCCGCTCGTAGTCGCCCTGCAGCAGGCGCACGGCCTGGCCGCCGCGGATGTCGATGGCCGGATAGAGGATCACGCTGCCGCCGTCAGCCGGCTACGGGCGACTCGACGCAGATGCCGGCGAAGTTGGAGAGCAGCCGCAGGCCGGCGGCGCTCGACTTCTCGGGGTGGAACTGGACGCCGAAGACGTTGTCGCGCTCGGCGGCGCAGGCGAAACGGCTGCCGTACTCGGCGCTGCCGAGCAGCTCGCCCTCCTCGGGCCGCGGGGCGAAGGAGTGGACGAAGTAGAAGGGGGTCTCGGACGGGATGCCCTCGGCCAGGCGCGACTCGCGCTCCCAGCGCACCGGCGACCAGCCGATGTGCGGGACCTTCAGCCCCTGGGCGTCAAGCTCGCCGACCGGGCCCGGGAACATCCCCAGGCCGGCGTCGCCGCCGAGCTCGGAGCTCGACTCGAAGAGCAGTTGCAGCCCGAGGCAGATGCCGAGGATCGGCACGCCCGCGTCGCGGCGCTCGTAGACCAGCTCGTCGAGCCCCAGCTCGCGGATCCGCTCCATCGCCCGCGGAAAGGCGCCGACGCCCGGCAGGATCACCCCGTCGGCCGCCCGCACCTCCTCGGCATCGTCGGTCAGCACCGCCGTGACGCCGACGTGCTCGAGCGCCTTCTCGACCGAGCGCAGGTTGCCCATCCCGTAGTCGAGAATCGCGATCCGGGCGCTCACTTGCTCAGGGTCCCCTTGGTCGAGGGCACGCCGCTCTCCTCCGGGTCGATCGAGACGGCGACGCGCAGGGCGCGGGCAAAGGCCTTGAAGCAGGCCTCGATCATGTGGTGGGCGTTGGTGCCGTAGCGGACCTGGACGTGCAGGGTCAGCTTGGCGCTGTTGGCGACGGCGCGGAAGAACTCCTCGGCCAGCTCGGTGTCGAAGCCGGCGATCGAGGTCGTCGGCAGGTCGGCCTGGAAGACGCAGAGCGGCCGGCCGGAGATGTCGATCGCGCACTCGGCCAGGGACTCGTCCATCGGCACCAGGGCCGAGCCGTAGCGGCGGATGCCCGCCCGGTCCCCGAGCGCCTCGTCGAGCGCCTGCCCGAGGACGATGCCGACGTCCTCGACCGTGTGGTGGGCGCCGGTCTCCAGGTCGCCGTTCGCCTCGACCTTCAGGCCGAGGCGGCCGTGGCGCGCCAACAGGTCGAGCATGTGGTCGAGGAAGCCGACACCGGTCTCGGCGCTCGCCTCCCCTCCGTCGAGGTCGAGGGAGAGCCGGATCTGGGTCTCAGCCGTGTCGCGCTGCTTGTCGGAAGTCCTGCTCATCGCCTAATCATCGCTGACTCGCCGTGGACGGGGAACCCCTCGGCGTCGGCGAGGGCGTCGGCGTGCATCGCCAGCTCCGCCGCCGCGTCGGCGCCGATCTGCACGTTGGAGATGCGGCGGCGGAAGGCGCCGGGGCCGAGCGGCCCCGCGTAACGGCCGGCGCCGCCGGTCGGGAGGACGTGGTTGGAGCCGGCGACGTAGTCGCCGAAGGCGGTGGCGCCGTGGCGGCCGACGAAGACGCAGCCCGCGGTGGTCACCCGGTCGGCCATCAGCTCGGCGTTGGTCTCCAGCAGCTCCAGGTGCTCGGGTGCGTAGGCGTTGGCGAGGTTGATCGCGGCCTCGATGTCGGGCACCTGGACCAGTGCCAGCGGCGCGTCGGCGACGGTCGGGCGCAGGGTCGCGGCGGCTTCGGTCGCGCCGACGATCGAGTTCAGCGTGTACTCCTCGACCGCGGCCAGCACCAGCGGGCTTTCCGGACCGTGCTCGGCCTGGGCGCAGAGGTCGAGCGCCGCCCAGTCGGGGTTGGTGTCGTGGCCGGCGACCACCATCAGCTCCGAGGGGCCGGCGAGCGAGTCGATCCCGACCTTGCCGTAGACGGCGCGCTTGGCTTCCCGCACCCAGGCGTTGCCCGGGCCGGCGATCACGTCGACGGGGGCGATCGTCTCGGTCCCGTGGGCAAGGGCGAAGATCGCCTGCGAGCCGCCCATCGCGTAGATCTCCTCGATCTCGCAGAGCGCCGCCGCGGCCAGCACCAGCGGGTTCAGCCGGCCGTCGGGGCCGGGCGGCGAGGCGAGGGCGATCCGCTCGACGCCGGCGACCTGGGCGGGAATCGCGCACATCAGCACGCTCGAGGGGTAGGCGGCGCGGCCGCCCGGGGCGTAGATCCCGGCGGCCCCCACCGGCACCTCCCGCATCCTCACCACCTGCCCGGCGGGCAGCTCCACGGTGCGTTCCTCGCCGAGCTGGGCCTCGGCGACGCGGCGGATGTTGGCGATCGCCACCTCCATCGCCGCCCGCAGCTCCGGTTCCAGCACCGAGAGCGCCGAGGAGGCCTCGGCCAGCCCCACCCGCAGCGACTCGATCGTCGCCGAGGGCGCGTCGAGCCGCATAGTCAGGCGCAGCACCGCTTCGTCGCCTTCCTCCAGCACTTCCTTCTCGATCGGCCGCACGTCGACCACCGGGCTCTCCTCGACCGCCCAGTAGCGCAGCGCGGAGGCGGTTTCCGCCGCCCCTTTCCAGTCGAAGCGGCGTGCCTTCATCGCCCGCTCGCCTCGCGCAGCCTCGTGGCCAGCCCGTCGATCTCCGCCGCCCGCAGTTTGTGGGCGACGCGGTTGGCGACGAAGCGGGCGCTGATCCCGACGATCTCCTCGCGCACCTCGAGTTCGTTCTCTTCCAGCGTCCTGCCGGTGGCGACGAGGTCGACGATCCCGTCGCTGAGCCCGATCAACGGCGCCAGCTCGACCGAGCCCCTCACCTCCATCAGCTCGATCTGGCGGCCGGTCGACTCGAAGTAGCGCTCGGCGATCCGCGGGTAGCTGGTCGCGATCCGCATCATCCCCAGCCGCCGCTGCGCTTCGGCCAGGCGGTCGTCGCCGGTCTGGGCGGCGAGGACCATCCGGCAGCGGCCGTAGCCGAGGTCGAGGAGCTCGAAGACGGCCCGGTCGGCCTGCTCCAGCAGCACGTCCTTGCCGGTGATGCCGACGTCGGCGGCGCCGGACTCGACGTAGGTGGGGACGTCGGAGGGCCGCATCGTCACCA
>Ga0196960_10000113_pt1 | contig 31346 bp, 29 predicted proteins | sample S3v_5metaG_FD_183187 | JGI IMG/M metagenome (GOLD analysis project Ga0196960, IMG submission 183187) | Soil microbial communities from Anza Borrego desert, Southern California, United States - S3+v_5 | ecosystem: Environmental > Terrestrial > Soil > Desert | place: USA: California | collected...
GGCGGCGGGGCGGCGTCCCGGCTGGCGCCAGGCGACCACGGGGCCTCGGCCGGCGGCGGGCCTGGTGAGGTACCAGGTGCTGGTCATGTGCGCCTCCTTGGCAGAGAAGTGGGAAGAGGGGTGAAGCGGAGGGAAATGGAGGTATCCTCCACTTGCCGACAGAACAGTAGCACGGATCCGGAGGGGTCCTCCACTTCGAAATGTCCACCGTCCCCGACAAACCGCTCCGCAAGGACGCTCAGCGCAACCGCGACAAGCTCGTCGCGGCGGCGACCGAGCTCTTCGCCGCCGAAGGCCCCGACGTCTCGCTGGAGGCGGTCGCGCGCGCGGCCGGCACCGGGATCGGCACGCTCTACCGCAACTTCCCGACGCGCGACGACCTGATCGAGGCCGTGTACCGGACCGAGGTCGCGGCGCTGGGCGAGGCCGCCGAGGCGCTCCTGGCCGAGCACGAGCCGGACGTCGCGCTCGAGCGGTGGATGGACCGGTACCTCGCCTATGTCGCGACCAAGCGCGGGCTGGGGGAGGCGCTGCGGAAGATCGCCGCGTCCAGCGCGCCGGACCTCCTCGGCGGGGCGAAGGCCGGGCTCATGGACGCGCTCGACCGCATCCTCGCGGCGGGCGTGGAGCGCGGGACGTTCCGCTCCGACGTCGAGGCCGGCGACGTGCTGCGGGCGATGAACGCGGTGTGGATGCTGGAGACGGGCGCGCCGGAAGGCGAGCAGCAGGCGCGGACGATCCTCAAGCTCGTCCGCGACGGCCTGCGCTTCGGCGCGGGCTGAGGCCGGCGCGTCGCCCCAACGTCGCGACCCGGCCGCGTGACGTTCTTCCCGCAGGAGCGCTCACTTCGTCACTCGGCCGGGCGGGCGCGGGCGCCCGGGTGACGTTGTAGGCGTGGAGCGCCCACTTCGTCACTTCGGCGCCGCGAAGGCGGGATGCGTGTGACGAAGCGGGCGTTGGCGCACCGGCCGTGGACGACCTCGCGCGATCTGCCCGAGAGGACGGACGCAACGGCAGGCCCCCTCGCGCGGGCGCGGACCCGCGCGGGAGGGCCACATAGACTCTCGGGGCACATGGCCGGACTCGAGGAACGCACCCGCTACGAGCCGTCGGAGGTCGAGCCGCGCATCACGCAGCGCTGGCGCGACTCGGGGATCGACCACCCCGAGCCCGAGGGCACGCCCGACGAGAACTTCTCCATCGCAGTGCCGCCGCCCAACGTCACCGGCGTGCTGCACATGGGCCATGCGCTCAACGGGTCGATCCAGGACGCGCTCATCCGCTGGCACCGCATGCACGGCGCGCGCGCGAAGTGGATCCTCGGCACCGACCACGCCGGCATCGCCACGCAGAAGCAGGTCGAGAAGCGACTGGCCGAGCAGGGCCGCTCCCGCGTCGAGCTCGGCCGCGAGCAGTTCACGCAAGAGGTCTGGAAGTGGCGTGAGGAGTTCGGCGGCCAGATCGTCGGCCAGTTCCAGCGCCTTGGCGCCTCGCTCGACTACGAGGACGAGCGGTTCACACTCGACGAGGGCTACGTCAAGGCGGTCCTGAAGGTCTTCGTCGACCTCTACGACGACGGCCTGATCTACCGCGACCACTACATGGTCAACTGGGATCCGGGCCTCGGCACCGCGGTCTCCGACCTCGAGGTGGAGGAGCGCGAGAAGACCGACACGCTCTACTCGATCGCCTACAGCGACGAGATCACGGTCGCGACCGTCCGCCCCGAGACGCTCCTCGGCGACACCGCCGTCGCCGTCCACCCGGACGACGACCGGTACCAGCACCTCATCGGCACGACGGTCACCGTCCCCCTCACGGGCCGCGACGTCCCCGTCATCGCCGACGAGTACGTCAAGACCGACTTCGGCACCGGCGCCCTGAAGATCACTCCGGGCCACGACCCGAACGACTTCGAGATCGGGCGCAAGCACGACCTCGGCTCGATCTCCGTGATCGGCGAGGACGGCCGGATGACCGCCGAGGCGGGCGACTTCGCGGGCCTCACCGCGCTCGACGCGCGCGCGAAGGTCGTCGAGGCGCTGGGCGACAAGGTCGTCGAGCAGCAGCCGTACACGCACAACGTCCCGTACTCGCAGCGCAGCGGCGAGCGGATCGAGCCGCTCATCTCGCTCCAGTGGTTCATGCGGATGGACGAGCTGGCCAAGCCGGCGATCGAGGCGGTCACGAGCGGCAAGATCCGCATCCACCCGCCGACCCAGCAGCGCCGCTACGTCGACTGGCTGGAGAACATCCGCCCGTGGTGCATCTCGCGCCAGCTGTGGTGGGGGCATCAGATCCCCGTCTGGTACCGGGGCGAGGAGACCTACGTCGGCACCGAGCCGCCGACCGGGGACGGGTGGGAGCGCGACCCGGACGTGCTCGACACGTGGTTCAGCTCGGGCCTGTGGCCGTTCGCCACGCTCGGCTGGCCCGAGGACACCGCGCAGCTGAAGGCCTTCTACCCGACCGACGTCCTCTCGACGGCGCGCGACATCCTCTTCTTGTGGGTCGCGCGGATGGTCATGCTCGGCTTCCGCTTCCCCGGCGACATCCCGTTCCGCGACGTCTACATCCACAGCGTCATCCAGGCGCCGGACGGGCGCCGGATGTCCAAGTCGCTCGGCACCGGCATCGACCCGCTCGCGCTGATCGAGGGCGGCCCGCGCCCGCCGGTCTTCACGCAGGGCGGGGAGTTCCCCGCGTACGGCGCCGACGGCGTCCGCTTCGGCCTGCTCGCGATGTCGTCCACGCAGGACGTGCGGTTCAGCGAGGAGAAGGTCGCCCAGGGCGCGCAGCTCACGAACAAGCTGTTCAACGCGTCGCGGCTGATCCTCCTCAACGCGCCCGACACCGTCGAGCCCGCCGCGCGGCCGTCCACGGTCGAGGACCGGTGGATCCTCAGCCGGCTCCAAGCCGCCAAGGCCGAGGCGGCCGAGCGGATCGCCGCGTTCGACTTCTCCAAGCTCGCCCTCGGCCTCTACGACTTCGTCTTCGGCGAGCTGTGCGACTGGTACCTCGAGCTCGTCAAGCCGCGCCTGTACGACGGCGACGAGGACGCGCAGGCGACCGTGCTCCACGTGCTGCGCGAGACGCTCGCGCTCGCGCACCCGGTGATCCCGTTCGTCACGGAGGAGATCTGGGAGCTGCGGTTCGGCGCCGGCGGCGGCCCGGGCGACCTGCTCGCCGCCCAGCAGATGCCGGGCGTCGACGACGCGCTGCGCGACCCGGCCGCCGAGACCCAGGTCGCGACCGCGATCGAGGCGATCCGCGTGCTGCGCAACTGGCGCGAGTCGATCGACTGCAAGCCGAAGGTCATCGTCCGCGCGACGCTCTCCGGCGACGCGTACGGCGAGGCCGCGCCGCTCATCGCGCGGATGGCCCGGTTCGAGTGGGCCGGCGCGAACGGCGACCAGCCCGGCGCCGCGGTCCCGATCCCGGGCGGCGGCGTGGTGCAAGTGCTGCCGACCGAGGGCGTCGACCTCGGCGCGGCGGACCGCAAGCGCGACGCCGAACGCAAGCGCCTGGAGGGCGAGATCAAGCGCGCCGAGGGCAAGCTCTCCAACGAGAAGTTCGTCGCCAAGGCGCCGGCCGAGCTCGTGGACGCCGAGCGCGAGAAGCTGGATCGGCTGAAGGCGGAGCTGGCCGCGTTGTGACCTCGCCCAAGCTCGAGACGTCGGACGAGGCGGAGCGCTGGCTGCTCCAGCGCGAGCTGTTCGGCATGCGGTTCGGCCTGGACCGCATGCGCCGGCTGCTCACCGCGCTGGACTCGCCGCAGAACGAGTTCCGCTCGATCCACGTCGTCGGGACGAACGGCAAGTCGTCGACGGTGCGGATGACGGCGTCGATCGTCCAGCACCACGGGCTGAAGGTCGGCGCGTACCTCTCGCCGCACCTCGTCTCGTTCCGCGAGCGCATCCGGATCGACGACGAGGACCTCAGCGAGGCGGAGTTCGCGCGCGTGATGACCGACGTCGCGCGCGCCGCGGTGAAGGTCGACAAGGGCCTGGAGGAGGGCGACCGGGTCACGCAGTTCGAGGCGCTGACCGCCGCCGCGTACCTCGAGTTCGCGCGCCGCGGCGTCGAGGTCGCGGTCGTCGAGGCCGGCCTGGGCGGCCGGTGGGACGCGACCAACGTCATCCCGTCCGAGGTGCAGGTGCTGACGAACGTCGGGCTGGAGCACACCCGCTGGCTCGGGCCGACCGTGCGCGACATCGCGCGCGAGAAGCTCGCCGTGGTGCGCGACGGCGGCACGCTCGTGCTCGGCGCCGACCTCCACATCGACGCGCAGGAGCTGGCCGCCGAGACGCCCGCGCGGCGGGTCGTCGTGGCGCCGCCGATGTGCGAGTCCTCGCTCGAGCTGGCCGCGCTGGGCTCGTTCCAGCGGCGGAACTTCGCGGTGGCGTGGGAGGCGGCCGAGGCGCTCCTGGGCGGGCTCGACGACGCCGCCGTGCGCGCCGCCGCGGCCGAGGTCCGCGTGCCGGGCCGCTTCCACGTCATCGATCGCGACCCGCTGACGATCCTCGACGGCGCCCACAACGCCGCCGGGATGCACGCGCTGGCCGAGGCGCTGGCCGACCACCGCGAGCCGCTCGTCGCCGTGGTCTCCGTGCTCGACGACAAGGACGCCGCCGCGATGCTGGCCGAGCTGCTGCCGCTGTGCGACGAGGTGATCTGCACGACGAGCCGCAACCCGCGCGCGCTGCCGCCCGCCACGCTCGCCTCGCTGACCGAGCAGCTGGGCGGCCCGCCGTCGCGGCTGGAGCGCGACCCGCACAAGGCCGTCGCGCTCGCCCGCGACCTCGCCGGGCCGGACGGCGCGGTGCTCGCCACGGGCTCGATCTACCTCGTCGCGGACCTGCTGCGACCGCTCGATCACGCCGGCCCGACCTCGCGCCTGTGAACGACGAGGGACCGTCCGTCGTGGCCATGATCCTGGCCGTCGCGGCCATCGTCGCGCTGACCATCCTGGTCTTCTTCGCGGTCGGCTACGGGTTCGGGAGGCTCTTCCTGTGACGGTTCCGCCGGGGGCTCCGGCTAACCTTCCGGCGATGCTCGCCGTCTTCGGGATCGAGAACAGCGGAATCAACCTCGCTGTCAACCTCCTGATCCTCTTCCTCGCCGTGCTGTACCTCGCGCTCGTCTACTGGACGTTCGCCGACGCGCGGCGGCGCATCGCCGACCCGATGCTGATCGGGTGCGCGACGCTGGCGGCGCTGATCTTCCCGTTCGTGGGCGCCGTCGTCTACATGATCGTGCGCCCGCCGGAGTACCTCGAGGACATCCGCGAGCGCGAGCTGGAGATCCAGGCCGCCGAGGCCCGGATGGCCGCGCTGGACTACCACCTCTGCCCGCACTGCGACTTCGAGGTCAAGTCCGACTTCCTGCGCTGCCCGAACTGCATGCGCAAGCTGAAGGACCCCTGCACCAACTGCGCCAAGCCGCTCGACCCGTCCTGGAAGATCTGCCCGTACTGCGAGGCCGAGATCCCGGGCGTCACGCCGGCCCCCCGCCGCTCCCGCCGCCGCCGTCAGGTGGAGGAGGAGACCGCGGCCTTCGAGCCGTTCTCCGAATAGCGTCCGGCAGGGATCTTCTAGGGTGCGCGGTCTATGTCACGCACCCTGATCCTGGTCAAGCCGGACGCCTTCGCCCGCAACCTGTCGGGCGAGATCATCGCGCGGTTCGAGCGCAAGGGCCTCAAGCTGGCCGCCCTGAAGCAGCTCACCGTCACGGAGGAGCTCGCCAAGCAGCACTACGCCGAGCACGCCGAGCGGCCGTTCTTCGGCGAGCTCGTCGAGTTCATCACGAGCGGCCCGATCGTCGCGATGATCCTCGAGGGCAACGACGCCGTGAAGGCCGCGCGCCAGGTCATCGGCGCCACGAACCCGCTCGAGGCCGCCCCGGGCTCGATCCGCGGCGACTTCGCCACCGAGGTCGGCCAGAACATGGTCCACGGCTCCGACTCCGACGAGTCCGGCGAGCGCGAGGCCAAGCTCTTCTTCCCGGAGCTCTTCTAGTTCCCGTCGCACCCCTGATCCTCGCCTCCCGCTCCCCGCAGCGGAAGGCGATCCTGGAGCAGCTCGGCGTCCCCTTCGAGGTCGTCGTCCCGGACGTGGACGAGATCGCCGAGGGGGACCCCGTCGAGGTCGCTGTCGAGAACGCCCGGCTGAAGGCCGAGGCGATCGCCGCGACCCAGGGCAACGAGCGCCCGATCCTCGCCACGGACACCATCGTCCGGCTCGGCGGGACGATCTACGGCAAGCCGCGTGACGAACGTCACGCATCCGAGATCCTCACCGCCCTCAGCGGCCAGGCCCACGAGGTCGTCTCCGGCCTCGCGGTGCGCCGCGCAGGCACCGCGGAGACCGTCCACGCGACCACGCGCGTGCAGTTCCGCGACCTGCAACCGCTCCTGCAGTGGTACCTGCGCACCGGAGAATGGGCCGAGCGAGCTGGCGCATACGCGATTCAGGGCCAGGGCGCTGCGTTTGTGACCGCGATCGAGGGCGACTACCTCAACGTCGTGGGGCTCCCGGTGGCCGCGCTCCTGGATCTGTGGCCCGAGGTGCTCCATCTCAGGCAGTAGACTCCGAGGCGGTTCGACCCCCTCGTCCGCGTCCCTGCACGCGGCACTTCGCCGGGGCTTCGAACCGACCTCACCCGCACCATGGGCTTCTTCAGCTACCTGACCGGATTCGGTGGCCGCGACATGGCGGTCGACCTCGGCACCGCGAACACGCTCGTGTACGTGCGGGGCCGCGGCATCGTGCTCTCGGAGCCGTCCGTCGTCGCGATCGACTCGCGCTCGGGCGAGGTCCACGCGGTGGGCATCGAGGCCAAGCGCATGCTCGGCCGCACCCCCGGCACGATCCAGGCCATCCGGCCGCTGAAGGACGGCGTCATCGCCGACTTCGACGTGACGGAGGAGATGCTCCGGCACTTCATCCAGAAGGTCCACCAGAACCGCTGGGCGCACCCGCGCGTGGTGGTCTGCGTGCCCTCCGGCGTGACCGGCGTGGAGAAGCGCGCGGTGGAGGAGGCGTGCCTCAGCGCCGGCGCCCGCCAGGCGTACCTGATCGAGGAGCCGATGGCGGCCGCGATCGGCGCCGGGCTCCCGGTGGGGGAGCCTACGGGCTCGATGGTCGTCGACATCGGCGGCGGCACGAGCGAGGTCGCCGTGATCTCGCTCGGCGGCATCGTCGTCAGCCAGTCGATCCGCGTGGGCGGCGACGAGCTCGACGAGGCGATCATCAACTACGCCAAGCGCGAGTACAAGCTCTTGATCGGCCAGCAGACGGCCGAGGAAGTGAAGCTGGAGATCGGGTCCGCCTACCCGATGGAGGAAGAGGTGCAGGCGGAGATCCGCGGGCGGGACATGGTGTCGGGGCTTCCGAAGACCGTGGTCCTCACCAGCGAGGAGATCCGGGAGGCGCTCGAGGAGCCCGTCTCCCAGATCGTCAACGCGGTGAAGGAGACCCTGGACCGGACGCCGCCGGAGCTGGCGTCCGACATCATGGATCGCGGCATCATGTTGGCGGGCGGCGGGTCGCTCCTGCAGGGCCTCGACGAGAGGCTCCGCGAGGAGACCCAGATGCCCGCGCACCTCGCCGAGTCGCCGCTCACCTGCGTGGCAGTGGGCAGCGGCCGGTCGCTCGAGGAGTTCGAGGTCATCCACAGGACCAACAAGAACTCCACGCGCAACCGACGCAAGAGCAGGTTCTAAGACCTTGGAGACTTCAACCTCGTGTACGACCGGAAGACGGTTCGCCGGCGACGGGCAGTCCTCGCACTGCTCGTTGCCAGCTCCCTGATCCTCGTCACCGTCTCCTTCGGCGACGGGCTGCGGTCGGTCGAGCGCGGCGCGCTGGAGGTCTTCGGTCCGATCCAGGACGGCGCCTCGCGCGTGCTGGAGCCGTTCCGCGACGCGGTCGGCTGGGTGGGGGACACCATCGACGCCAAGGGCGACGTCGAGGCGCTGCGCAAGGAGCGCGACGACCTGCGCCGCCAGGTCGTCGACGGCAAGGCGGCGACGCAGGAGAACGCCGAGCTGCGGCGCCTGCTCGAGATGGACAAGCGCCCGACGGTGGAGACGCAGGCGCCGGTGACGGCGCGCGTCTCGAGCCGCTCGGCCGACGTCTGGAACTCGACGGTGATGGTCAACAAGGGCTCGCGCGACGGCGTCCGCGAGGGCAACCCGGTGATCAACGGGGCGGGCCTCGTCGGCCGCGTCACGCTCGTCACGGGCGGCAACGCGCGGGTGCTCCTGATCACCGACGAGGAGTCCGGCGTGTCGGCCCGGGTGCTGGAGTCGAAGGCATCCGGCATCCTGGAGACCGCCGTGGGTGATCCAGACGACCTCCGCCTCGAGCCGTTCGAGCAGAACACGCGCGTCCGCGAGCGTCAGACGGTGGTCACGACCGGCACCACGAACGAGAAGTACGAGAGCCGGTTCCCGCCGGACATCCCGATCGGCCGCGTGACCTCCGTCGACAGCGACGAGGGCACGATCCACGTCAAGCCGTTCGCCGACCTGCGCGACCTCGACTACGTCCAGATCCTGACCGGCCCCGCCGCGTGAGCCCCACCGCGCAGATCTCCGTCCGCCTCGGCGTCCTCGGGCTCGTCACCGTCCTGCTGCAGACGGCGATGCTGTCGCAGCTGTCGATCTTCGGCGGCGTCCCCGACATCGCGCCGCTCGTCGTCGCCTCGGTCGGCCTGCTGACCGGCGTCATGGGCGGCGCCGTCTCCGGCTTCTGGATCGGCCTCCTGATCGACGTCCTGACGATGACGACGCAGGGCGTCACCTCCTTCACCTACGTCGTCATCGGCTACTTCGCCGGCCGGGTGCGCGAGACCAACCGCGACCCGGGCGCGTCGCTCCTGCCGCTCGCCGTCGGCGCGGCTGCCACGCTCGCCGCCCTGACGATGTTCAGCGTGCTGCAGTTCCTGCTCGGCGTCGAGGCGCCGGTGAGCCTGGAGCTGCTGCGCCAGATCATCAGCACCGTCCTGATCAACTCGCTCCTCGCGCTGCCCGTGCACGCCGCGGTCCGCAAGACGCTCGGGTCGGCGGCCGCCGACGAGCGCCGCCGCCGCAAGCGCCGCCAGCGCCCGGGGCTGTCCCCCCTGATCCAGCCATGAGCCCCATGCGCGACCTCGAAGACCGCCGCACCCCGCTCAGCCCCCAGCTGGCCGTGCGCGTCGCCCTGTTCGGCGGCATCGCGCTGGCCGTCTTCGCCGTCATCTTCTTCCGCCTCTGGTTCCTCCAGGTCCTCTCCGGCGACCAGTACCTCGTGCAGGCGCGCGAGAACCGCACGCGCGACGTGCGGATCCAGGCGCCGCGCGGGGAGATCGTCGACCGCAACAACCGCGAGCTGGTCACGAACCGCCCGTCGAACGTCGTCCAGATCGAGCCCCAGGGGCTGCCGGACCAGACGATCGACGACGCCGCCGAGTGGGGGCAGGCGATGGGCGAGCGCGAGCGCAGGCTCGAGCTCCTGCAGGCTCGGGCCGAGCGGGAGGCCGAGCGCCGCAACCGCAACCGCAAGAAGGGCCAGAAGCGCGTCAAGGCCAAGAAGGTCTCGCTCGCGACGGTGCCGCTCCCGACGGTCGCGACGCCCGACCTCGCCGCGCGGTACCGGCGCCTGGGCCGGCTGCTGGAGATGCGGCCCGAGACGATCCACCGGCGCGTGATCGAGCAGCTCGTGCAGCTGCCGTACTCGGCGGTGACGATCCGCTCCGACGCGCCGAACTCGGTCGTCTCCTACATCAAGGAGCGCCAGGAGCTCTTCCCCGGGGTCGACGTCGAGCGCCAGTTCCTGCGCTCGTACCCGCGCAAGAACCTCGCCGCCCAGCTCGTCGGCTACGTCGGCGAGATCAACCCCGACCAGCTCAAGAAGCGCCGCAACAAGGGCGTCGAGCAGGGGACGATCATCGGCCAGGCCGGCCTGGAGTACACGTACGACCGCTACCTGCGCGGCAAGGACGGCGCCAAGATCCTGCGCGTCGACGCGAGCGGCAAGTTCGTCGGCGAGGCGCTCCAGCAGCGCGACCCGACGCCGGGCCGCCAGGTACGCCTCTCGCTCGACCTGGGTCTCCAGGAGGCCGGCCAGAAGGCGATCGCGGAGATCGGCGGCGGGCTGCCCGGCGGCTTCGTCGCGATGAACCCGCGCAACGGCCAGGTCTACGCGATGGGCTCGTACCCGAGCTTCGACCCGTCCGTCTTCGCCAAGCCGGTCTCGAACGCGACGTACGCCAAGCTCACCTCCGAGGAGAACGGCGCGCCGCTCATCAACCGCGCGATCGCCGGCACGTATCCGTCCGGCTCGGTCTTCAAGCCGATCACGCAGCTCGCCGCACTGGACGAGGGCGTCGTCGGCATCGACGAGCCGATCGCCGACACCGGCTGCATGGACATCGGTACGCGCGAGGCGTGCAACGCGAAGAAGACCGTCTACGGCCCCGTGGCGCTGCGCAAGGCGCTCGCCGTCTCGTCGGACATCTACTACTACAAGCTGGGCATCGAGCTCTTCCACCAGGACGGCGAGCCGCTCCAGAAGTGGGCCAAGAAGATGGGCTTCGGCCGCTCGACCGGCATCGACCTGCCGGACGAGAACGAGGGCACGATCCCCGGCCCGACGTGGCGCCGGAAGATCAACAAGGCCGAGATGAAGTGCCGGAAGAAGCAGAACGGCGTCCCGTGCTTCTTCGTCGGCGACGCGCGCGACTTCAACGTCGGCGACAGCGCGAACCTCGCGGTCGGCCAGGGCGAGGTCGCGATCAGCCCGCTGCAGATGGCCGTCTCGTACTCGGGTCTGGCCACCGGCGGCCGGATCCCGCGTCCGCACCTGGGCCTCGAGATCCAGGACGCCAGCGGGCGGCTCGTCCAGAAGGTCGACCCCGGCCCCGCGCGGCGCGTGAAGATCGACAAGGCGTGGCAGCAGGCGATCATGGACGGCCTGCACCAGGCGACCGTCGGCGACGGCGGCACCTCCGCCGGCGTCTTCGCCGGGTGGCCGCAGGACCGCCTGCCGGTCTTCGGCAAGACGGGCACCGCCGAGACGTTCGTCAACGGCGCCCCGTACGACCAGTCCTGGTACGTCGCCTACGTTCCGCACAAGACGAAGCCGATCGTGATCGCCACGACCGTCGAGCGCGGCGGCTTCGGCGCCGAGAAGGCCGCGCCGATCGTGCGCCGCATGCTCGCCCACTGGTTCGACCTCGGTGCGGACCAGGCCAAGCCCGAGGCGACCGCCGCGGAGCTGCAGGCGGCCGCGGACTGATGGCGACCACGCCGATCGTCGACCCGACCGAGCGCCGCGAGGCGCCGCCGGTCGTCCCGCTGCACCTGCTGCGGATCGACCCCATCCTCTTCCTCGCCGTGATCGGCCTGGGGCTCTGCTCCTACACGGCGATCAGCGAGACGCGGATGGCGGAGTCGGCGAGCCGCCAGGTCGTCTTCTTCGGCATCGGCATCGTCGTCGCCCTCCTGATGAGCCAGGTGGACTACTCCCGCCTGCGCGAGCTCAAGTGGGGGATCTACGGCTTCATGATCGCGGCGATCCTCGCGGTCGTCGCCCTCGGCGGCGACACGCGCGGATCCAGACGCGCGATCCAGACCCCGTTCTTCGAGCTCCAGACGTCCGAGCTCGGCAAGGTGCTGCTCTGCGTCTTCATGGCCGCGTTCCTCACGGACCGCGTCCGGACGCTGCGGCAACGCGACACGACCGCCACGGCGATGCTGCTGGCGCTGATCCCGACGATGATGGTCCTGGGCGGCGACCTCGGATCCGGGATGGTCTACGTCGTCATCGCGCTGGCGGCGCTGTTCGTCGCCGGCACCCGCTGGACCCACTTCGCCGCCCTCATCGCGCTCGGCCTGGCCGCGATCAGCCTGACCCTCGTCGTGGCGCCGAAGGTGGGCGTCGAGGTGCTCAAGCCGTACCAGGTCGACCGCCTCACCTCGTTCCTGCACCCGAGCGACGACCCGGCAGAGGCCGGGTACCAGCAGAACCAGTCCGTCATCGCGATCGGGTCGGGCGGCCGTACGGGCCGCGGCGACCAGGCGACGCAGACGGCGCTCAAGTTCCTCCCCGAGGAGCACACCGACTTCGTCTTCGCGGTCGTGTGCGAGCGCTGGGGGTTCACCGGCGCGGGACTGGTCTTGTCGCTCTACGCGCTCCTGTGCTGGAGAGCGCTCCGCATCCTCACGATGGCCAAGAACCTGTTCGGGTCGATCATCGCCGGCGGCATCGTGGCGATCATCCTCTTCCAGGTCTTCATCAACGTCGGGATGAACATCGGGATCATGCCGATCACCGGCATCCCGCTGCCCCTCATGAGCTACGGCGGATCGTCCGTCCTCGCGACGCTCCTCGCCGTCGGCCTCTTGCAGTCCATCCACGTGCAAGCACGCACGGCACGAAAGGGACTCTTCTAGTGAAGAAGCAAGTCCTCGTCAGCGTCGACCGCGGGGAGACCCGCGTCGCGCTGCTCGAGAAGAAGAACGATGCGAAGGACTACCGCGTCGCCGAGCTCTACCTCGAACGCCGGGGCCAGCGCTCCATCGTCGGCAACGTCTACAAGGGCAAGGTCGACAACGTCCTGCCGGGCCTCGAGGCGGCGTTCGTCGACATCGGGCTCGACAAGAACGGCTTCCTCCACGTCGACGAGATCGTGCTGCCGGGCGTCGAGACGCCCCGCCGCGGTCGCGGCAAGGAGGGCGGCAAGAAGATCACCGACCTCCTCAAGCCCGGCCAGGAGATCATCTGCCAGGTCGTCAAGGACCCGCTGAAGTCCAAGGGCGCGCGCCTCTCGATGGAGCTCACCATCGCCGGCCGGTACATGGTCTACGCCCCGACCGGCGAGGGCGTCGGCGTCTCCAAGCGCCTCGACGACCGCGAGCGCGAGCGGCTGCGCAAGGAAGTGAAGGGCCTCGACATGGGCGGCGGCGGCGCGATCGTCCGCACGGCGGCGCAGGGCGCCAAGCGTGCGGACTTCGAGCGCGAGCTGCTGTACCTCCACAAGCTCCACGAGGTCCTCCTCAAGCGCGCCGAGGACGCCGTCGCGCCCGCGCTCGTCTTCCAGGAGGCCGACCTCTCGGTCCGCGTCGTCCGCGACATCTTCAGCGCCGACTTCGAGCGCGCGGTGGTCGACGACGCCAAGCAGCACCAGCGGCTGAGCTCGTTCTTCCAGCGCACCGCGCCGGACCTCGTCGACAAGGTCGAGCTGTACGAGACCGGCCCGGACAAGCCGCCGCTCTTCGAGGAGCACGGCGTCGAGGACGTCATCGACGGCCTGATGGAGCGCCGCGTCGACCTCCCGTCCGGCGGCTACCTGATCATCGACTACGCCGAGGCGCTGACGGTCATCGACGTCAACTCCGGCTCGTTCACCGGCCGCGGCAAGGGCGCGCGGCTGGAGGACACGATCCTGCGGACGAACCTCGAGGCGGCCGAGGCGGTCGTCAACGAGCTGCGCCTGCGGGACATCGGCGGGATCATCGTCATCGACTTCATCGACATGGCGCGGGCCCGCAACCGCAACGAGGTCCTCAAGATCCTGCGCAAGTCGCTGGAGGAGGACCGGACGAAGACCTTCACCGCGGAGATCTCCAAGCTCGGCCTCGTCGAGATGACGCGCCAGAACGTCACCGAGGGCGTGCGGGAGATCATGTCCCGCCCGTGCCCGACGTGCGACGGCGAGGGCGTGATCAAGTCCGAGGAGACGATCGCGATCGAGTTCGAGCGCCAGATGCGCGAGATCGCCGCGCAGGCCGAGCCGGACGTCGAGGCGTTCCTCGTCCAGATCAACCCGCGCGTCTCGCAGCAGTTCACCGCCGAGAACGCGCGCGTGCTGCACGAGCTCGAGGCGGAGACCGGCAAGTTCTTCCACTTCGAGGGCTCCGAGGGCCTGCCGCTCGACCACTTCGACATCACCATGGAGGGCAAGCGCTCCGAGGTGGAGGAGAAGGCCATCCCGTGGCGCGAGGGCGACGAGGTCCTCGTGAACATCGTCGAGCCGCACATGTACAACGTCGACGACGCCGTGGCGAAGATCGACGGGTACGTGATCAGCGTCGTGGGCGCCGGTCCGCTCGTGGGCGAGAAGAAGCTCGTCCGGCTGACCGACGTGGGCCGCACGGCGGCCACCGCGGTGCTCCTGGGTGAAGACGGCGAGCCCGTGAATCCGGCGAAGGACGCGGCCGGCGGCGGGGGCTCGCGGCGGCGCGGGCGGCGTGGCGGACGGCGGCGCTCGAAGGCGTCGGCGGCGGCCGAGTAGCCGTCGCTACACTGGACAGCTCGTATGGCCTACGCAATCGTCAAGACCGGCGGGAAGCAGTACCGCGTCGAACAGGGGCAGACGCTGCTCGTCGAGCGGCTGACCGCCGATGAGGGTGCAACCGTCGCACTCGAGCCCATCCTGTTCCGCGATACCGACACCGTCTTCGACAAGGACGGCCTTGGCAAGGTGTCGGTCGAGGCGCGCGTCCTCGGCCATGAGCGCGGGCCCAAGCTCACCGTCTTCAAGTTCAAGCCCAAGCGGGGATACAAGCGCAAGACGGGTCACCGTCAGGAGCTGACCCGCCTGGAGATCACGGGGATCACCAATGGCTCATAAGAAGGGTCTCGGCTCGTCGCGAAACGGTCGCGACTCGGAGTCCAAGCGCCTCGGCGTGAAGGTGTTCGCCGGGCAGGTCGTCACCGGCGGCGAGATCATCGTCCGCCAGCGCGGCTCCCGGTTCAAGGCGGGCGAGGGCGTCGGCATGGGGCGCGACGACACGCTGTTCGCGCGTGCCGCCGGCATCGTCCAGTTCAAGACCGGTTGGCGCGGGCGCGTCGTCTCGGTCGAGCCGGTCGAGGCCGCCGCCGCCGCGGGCGACTGAGCGCAGCCTGATCGCAGTGCTTTGACTGAAGGCCGTCCCTCGGGGCGGCCTTCGTCGTTGTCGGGCGGGCGGGCGCGCGCCGCGGTGCTCCCGGCGCGCTTCCGGCCGTGCGGGGCGGGGTAGCCGAAACGGCATGTCACCGCGCACGATCGTCCGGACCATGGCCATCGGCCGCATCGCCATCGGGTTGCTCATGGTGATCGCGCCGCGGAAGTTCGGCGCGTCCTGGGTGGGCTCGGACTTCGACACGCCGGGCGCTTCGGTGCTCGGGCGGGCGCTGGGCATCCGCGACGCCGTCTTCGGCGGGATGCTCCTCCACACGCTCGACCACCCGCAGGTCGGCAAGCGGTGGACGATGACGTGCGGCGCCTGCGACACCTTCGACGGGCTCTCCGCGCTCGCCGTCCGCAAGGACCTCCCGCCGGTGCGCGGGCTCGGCGGCACGATCCTCGCGCTCGGCTCGGGCGCGGCGCACCTCGCGCTCGCCCAGCAGCTCGACGGCGCGGCGGAGGGGGAGAGCGCCGGCGCTTCCGCGTCCGAGGCGTCGGCCGCGCAGTCGACCCCCGCGCCCGCTTCGTCGCCCGAGACCGTCATGCCCGACGGCGCCGAGGAGGCCAAGCGGATGATGGGCGCGCGGACGATCGGCGGCGACCACCCCGCGTAGGGGCCGTTCCGGCGGCCGTCGCGCCAACCGCGGCGGCCGTCGCGCCAATCGGCGCCCCGACCGGGTTCCAGGCGCCCCACGTGTGTCCCATGCGCCAGAGGCCGCGCTACGGTCCCGCGTCCTCGGCCGGCTCGTGGGGAGGCGGCCTCGCATCGGGAGAGCAGTGGGTTCATGAGCCTCAAGGCCCTTGTCACCGGCGGGCTGGCCGTCCTGGCCGTCGCCGTGCCGTCCTCGCCGGCCCTCGCGCAGTTCCAGCGCGGGCCCAACCCGACCGTCGCGTCGCTCCAGGCCACGACCGGCCCGTACGCGACGTCGACGCTCGCCGTGGCCGACTCGGTCAGCACCGGCTTCGGCGCCGCCAACGTCACGTACCCGACGACCACGGCGGACGGCACGTTCGGCGCCGTCGCGATCTCGCCGGGCTTCACGGAGTCCGAGTCCGCCGTCGCGTGGCTGCGCCCGCGGCTGGCGTCGCACGGCTTCGTCGTCATCACCTTCAACACGAACTCGGGCTCCGACCAGCCGGCGTCCCGCGGCGACCAGCTCCTCGCCGCGCTCGACTGGCTGACGACGTCGAGCAGCGTGAAGAGCCGCATCGACGCGTCGCGGCTGGCCGTGATGGGCCACTCGATGGGCGGCGGCGGCGCGCTGGAGGCCGCGAAGGACCGGCCGGCGCTCCAGGCCGTGGTCGGCCTCACGCCGTGGAACAGCGACAAGACGTGGCCGGAGATCGTGACGCCGTCGCTGATGATCGGCGCGCAGAACGACAACGTCGCCCCGGTCGCCTCCCACGCGATCCCGTTCTACAACGGCCTGCCGGCGTCGCTGCAGAAGGCGTACCTCGAGCTGGCGGGCGCGTCGCACTTCGTCACCAACTCGCCGAACGACGACCGCCGCGACGAGCGTCGCCTGGCTCAAGCGCTTCGTCGACGACGACACGCGCTACTCGCCGTTCCTGTGCCCGAGCCCGTCCGCGGCGACGAGCGGCTCGGTCTCCGCGTACAGCTCCACCTGCCCGTTCTGAGGTGACGCCCCGCGGCCCGGCCGGCTACGTCGGCTGGGCCGTGGGACGGATGAGGATCTCGTTGACGTCGACGTGCGGCGGCTGCTGCACGGCGTACATGACGGCGTTGGCGATGTCCTCGGAGTCGAGCGCGCGGATCGACGGCTTGTTCTCGAAGAACGGCGTGTCGACCATCCCCGGCTCCACGGAGGTGACGCGGATGCCGGTGTCGTTGAGGTCGAGCCGCAGCGACTCGGCCATCGCCGTCACCGCGTGCTTGGTGGAGGAGTACAGGGAGCCGGGGAGCGCGCGGCGGCCGGCGACGGAGGAGGTGAGGAGCAGGTGCCCGGAGGTCTCCTTCAGCGCCGGGATCGCGGCACGGGCGGTGTAGGCCGGGCCGAGCACGTTCGTCAGCACCATCGAGCGCCAGTGCTCGGGCGTCTCCTCGAGCCAGCCGCGCGCGGCGCCGAAGCCGGCGTTGGCGAAGACGACGTCGACCCGCCCGAACGCCTCGGTCGTGCGGGCGAAGAGCCGCTCGTTGTCCTCCCACTCGGTCACGTCGCAGCGGACGGCGATCGCGCGGTCGGCACCGCCCAGCTCGCCCGCGAGCGCCTCGAGCTTCTCCTCGCTCCGCGCGGCCAGGACGAGGCGGTAGCCGGCCTGCGCGGCGGCCCTCGCGGTGGCGGCCCCGATGCCCGTCGAGGCCCCGGTGATCACGAACACACGGTCTTCAGCGCTGGTCATGAATACCTTCTGTCCTGAGTGCTCTACGACAAAGCGCGCATCTTCGTCCAGGGCGGCACCGGTGGAAGCGGCTGCCAGTCCTTCCGCCGCGAGGCCCACGTCCCCAAGGGCGGGCCCGACGGCGGCGACGGCGGCCACGGCGGCCGCGTCGAGCTGGTGTGCGATTCCAGCCTCCGCGACCTGCAGACCTTCAAGCGCAAGGCCCACTACAAGGCGGGCCGCGGCCGGCACGGCGAGGGCGCGATGCGCCACGGCGCCGCCGGCGAGCACCTGATCGTCAAGGTCCCGCCCGGCACCCAGGTGACGACCGAGGACGGCGCGGTCTACGACCTCACGACGCCCGGCCAGCGCGTCGTCGTCGCGGCCGGCGGCTCCGGCGGGCGCGGCAACAAGCACTTCGCCACGCCGACCCGGCAGGCGCCGAAGTTCGCCGAGCGCGGGCTCCCCGGCGACGAGGGCTGGATCGAGCTGCGGCTCAAGCTCCTCGCCGACGTCGGCTTCGTCGGCCTGCCGAACGCGGGCAAGTCGTCGCTGCTCGGCCGCATGACGCGCGCGGCGCCGAAGATCGGCTCGTACCCGTTCACGACGCTCGAGCCGGTGCTCGGGACGCTCGACGGGCCCGAGCGCCAGCTCATCCTCGCCGACATCCCCGGGCTCATCGAGGGGGCGTCGGAGGGCCACGGCCTCGGCCACGACTTCCTCGCGCACGTCGAGCGCACGCGGCTGCTCGTCCACGTCCTGGACCTCGCGCCCCTCGACGGCACCGACCCGTCGACCAACTTCGAGACGATCGAGCACGAGCTGCGCTCCTACGCCGAGCGCCTCGCCGACCTCCCGCGGATCCTCGTCCTGTCCAAGGCCGACCTCGTCCCGCCGGACGACGCGGAGGCCGCGCGCGAGCTGTGGCAGGAGCACGTCGGCGCGGACGTCCCGGTCCTCGTGACGTCGTCCGCGACGGGCCTTGGCCTGGACGAGCTGCGCAAGGAGCTCTTCGCGCGGGTGCCGGAGATCACGCCGGCAGACGCGATCACGACGACGGGCGCCGCCCCCGACGTGGCCGAGCCGGTCGCGCTCGCCGAGCACCGCGTCTTCCGCCCGGCCGCGGCCAAGGGCTTCGAGGTCTCGCGCGGGGAGGACGGCATGTTCCGCGTCACCGGCCCGCAGGTCGAGCGGCTGCTCCAGCGGTTCGACGTCGAGAACGAGGAGGCGGCGAACTACGTCGAGCGCCGCCTCATCCGGATGGGCGTGATCGAGCAGCTGGAAGCCAACGGATTCGAACCGGGCGACGAGGTCGAGATCGCGGGCGTCGAGCTCGTCCTCGACCCGGGTGCGTAGGGTTCGGGGCGCTTCATGAGCGCCACCGTCATCAAGCTGGGGTCGAGCATCACGGCCGAGGACGACGGGACCCTGCGGGCCGACGTCCTCGCCGCGATCTGCGAGGAGGTCGCGCGCCTCGACGACGTCGTCGTGGTGACGAGCGGCGCGATCCCGCGCGGGATGCAGGTCATGGGCCTGCCGTCCAAGCCGACCGCGATCGCGGACCTGCAGGCCGCTTCCGCCGTCGGCCAGGGCAAGCTCTTCGGCGTCTACGACCGGCTGCTGCGCGAGCGCGGCCGGATCGCCGCCCAGCTGCTGCTCACGTTCCACGACATGCGTGACCGGCGCTCGTACCTCAACGCGCGCCAGACGCTGCAGCGTCTGCTCGAGTGGGGCGTCGTGCCGGTGATCAACGAGAACGACACGACGACGACGGACGAGATCTCGTTCGGCGACAACGACTTCCTCGCGGCGCAGGTCGCGGTGCTGCTGGGCGCTTCGCGGCTCATCCTGCTGACGAACACCGAGGGGCTCTTCACCGCGAACCCGCTGCGGGACCCGTCCGCGCGGCTGATCGAGGAGGTGCGCGACCTCGCCGAGGTCGAGCAGCTCGCGGTCGTGGGGGAGGGGACGTCGTCGCTGGGGACCGGCGGGATGCGCTCGAAGGTCGTCGCGGCGGAGATGGCGACGGCGGGCGGGATCCCGACGACGATCTGCTCGGGCCTGAAGCCGGGTGCGCTGGCGGGCGCGTTGCGCGGCGAGGCGGTGGGGACGCGGTTCCTGCCCCAGGCGGCGCGGACGTCGTCGTTCAAGCTCTGGCTCAAGTACGCGAAGCCCGCGCACGGCTCGCTGGTCGTGGACGCGGGCGCCGCGCGGGCGCTCCGCGAGGGCTCGGCGTCGCTGCTGCCGGTGGGGATCGTGGCGGTGCGCGGCGACTTCGGCGCGGGCGACGCGGTGGAGATCGTGACGAGCGACGGCGGGACGGTCGTCGGCAAGGGCGTCGTGGCCTTCGGCGCGGAGGAGCTGCGGCTCGTGTGCGGCAAGCGCTCGGCGGAGGTGCGCGACGTGCTCGGCGGCGCGTCAGACGAGGCCGTGCACCGCGACTACTTCGTGCTGGCGTAGGTCCCGTTCCGTGGCCACGCGGTTCGCGGATCTGGTGGCGGAGCTGGTCGCCGACCTGCGCCGCTCGCCCGACCCTGGCTCGGTGGAGCTGGAGGCGCTCGGGTTCGCGATGACGCTGGAGCGGATGGCCGAGCAGCCCGGGATCGAGGCGGCGGAGGTCGTGGCGGTGCTGCGGGGCGAGGGGTCGGTCGAGGCGCTGAGCGCGTTGCGGGCGTTCCAGCTGTACGGCGGGCCGGTGGTGCGGTCCGCGGCGGCGGTTGCGGCCGATGAGCTGCCGGATGATCTGGCTGTCGGGACGCTCGCGCCGGCTGGGGTCTGGCGGGCATCGTCCTCCGACGTGGTCGTGCATCTGGCGTGGCTGGAGCGGCCGGGGCCGTGGCCGGACCAGTCGTTCACGCTCGTCACCGGGCCGGACCGCTTCGGCGCGCCGCTGCTGGGCGGCGGGATGGGGACGGCACCGGCGGAGGAGGACGCCGCGTCGTGGCGGGCGGCGATGGTGGAGGCGCTGGGAACCGGCGCGCCGGCGGAGGTCTCGGGCGCGGACCTGCTTGAGCGGGTCGCGCTCGGCGCGGGGACGAACGCGGCCGCGGTGGTCGAGGTCTCGGCGGCGCTGGCGATGGGCGCGCGGATCGCGTCGGTCGCCCTGGGTGGCGGAGGCGCGGACGATCCGGCGGTCGCGCTGGCCTGGTCGCTGGACGAGACCGAGAGCGACGACGAGCGCGCCTCGTACCTCCAGCGGCTCCTGCTCAGCGCCGTCGCGGACGGCGTCGACCCGAACGACCGCCTCGCGCTCGCGTCGTGGACGGCCGAGCTCCAGAAGCGCCGCCCGCGCGAGCAGATGAAGCAGCTCGGCCTCGCCGGCGGCGCGGACGCCGACCCCGATCTCTCCCCGCCCGGCCTCGAGCCCGCGCCGCGAGCGCCTGCCGGCGGCGCCGACGCGGCGGCCAAGCGCGCCAAGCGCAAGGCCCAGCGGAAAGCCCGCAAGCGCAACCGCTGACGCTTATCCTCTTGGGCATGGCCCTCGCTACGTCCTCCGTCACCGAGCTCTGCCGGCAGGCCAAGCGGGCCGCGCGGCAGCTCGCCCAGCTCGACCGCGGCGCGAAGGACGCCGCGCTCCTGGCGATCGCCGACGCGCTCGAGGCGCGAATCCCGGAGATCCTCGACGCGAACGCGCGTGACATGGAGGCCGGGGAGGAGAACGGCCTCTCCGCCGCGCTGCTCGACCGGCTCAGGCTCGACGATGGCCGGATCCGCGCGATCGCCGCCCAGGTGCGCGACATCGCCGCGCTGCCCGACCCGGTCGGCGAGGTCGTCGACGGCGGGCGGCTCTACAACGGGCTCCAGCTCCGCCGCGTCCGCACGCCGCTCGGCGTCGTCGGCGTGGTCTACGAGGCGCGGCCGAACGTCACGATCGACGCGACGGCGCTCTGCCTCAAGTCCGGCAACGCGATCGTCCTGCGCGGCTCCTCCTCGGCCGCCCACTCCAACGCGGTGCTCGCGGGCATCGCGGCCGAGGCGTCCGGCCTGCCCGAGGGCGCGGTCACGCTGCTCGGCGGCGGGCGCGAGGAGCTGGCCGAGCTGGCGACGCAGGACGGCCTGGTCGACCTCATCATCCCGCGCGGCGGCGAGGGCCTGAAGAAGGCGCTCGAGGCGGTCGCGACGGTGCCGGTCATCTACGCGGCGTCCGGCAACTGCCACGTCTACGTCGACGCGGACGCTGACCTGGACATGGCCGAGCGGATCATCGTCAACGCCAAGACCCAGCGCCCGGGCGTCTGCAACGCGGCCGAGACGCTCCTCGTCCACGCCGACGCGGCGCCGGCCTTCCTCGCCCGCGCGCTCCCCACGCTCCGCGACCTCGGCGTCGAGCTGCGGCTCGACGGGCGGGCCCGGTCGCTCGCCGACGCGACCGGCGACGCGGACGCGACCGGCGAGGACTGGGACACCGAGTACCTCGCGCTGATCCTCGCGGTGAAGGTGGTCGACTCCGTGGAGGAGGCGATCGAGCACATCACCGACCACGGCTCGGGCCACTCGGAGGCGATCGTCACCTCGTCGACCCGCGCCGCCCGCGCGTTCCAGCTCGGCGTGGACGCCGCGTGCGTGTACGTCAACGCGTCCACCCGGTTCACCGACGGCGGCGAGTTCGGGATGGGCGCCGAGATCGGCAACTCGACCCAGAAGCTCCACGCGCGCGGGCCGATCGGGCTGCGCGAGCTGTGCACGGTGAAGTACATCGTCGAGGGCGACGGGCAGGTCCGGTAGCCCTGCGGATCGGGATCCTCGGCGGGTCGTTCAACCCGCCGCACCTCGGCCACCTCGTCATGGGGCAGGAGGCGCTGTCGCAGCTCGCGCTCGACAAGCTCGTCTTCATGCCGGCGTACGTGCCGCCGCACAAGCAGCTCAGCGACGACCCGGGGCCGGAGGAGCGGTTCGAGCTGTGCTCGCTCGCCGTCGCGAAGGACGAGCGGTTCGGCGTGTCGCGGATGGAGCTCGACCGTGGTGGGACGTCCTACACGGTCGATACGCTCCGCGCGATCCATGAGGGCTCACCGGGAGACGAGCTGACGTTCATCGTCGGCGGAGACGTGGCGCAGGGCCTGCCCACGTGGAAGGACCCCGAGGGCGTGCTCGCGCTCGCGACGCTGGCCGTCGCGGAGCGGGAGGGGATCAAGCGGCGGGACATCGCCGAGCGGGTGGCGGAGCTGCGGGGCGCCGACCGCCTGACGTTCTTCGACATGCCCCGTCTCGACATCTCGTCCTCGGCGATCCGCCGCCGGATACGGGACAGCAGGCCGATCCGCTACCTCGTCCCGGATGACGTCGCTCGCGTCATCGGCGCGCGGGGGTACTACCGTTCACGGGTGAGCGCATGACTTCAGAAGAGCTGACACAGGCCATCGCGGGCTACGCCGACGACGTCAAGGCCACGGACGTGGTGGCCCTCGACGTGCGCGGCGTACTCGACTACACGGACGCGTTCCTCATCGCCAGCGGCAACACCGACCGGCAGACGAAGGCGATCCACGACCGCATCTACGAGGGCATGAAGAAGGACCACGGCCTGCTTCCGCGGCGTGTCGAGGGCACGCAGGAGGCCAAGTGGATCCTCATGGACTACCTCGACGTGGTCGTCCACCTCTTCACGCCCGAGACGCGCGAGTTCTACGCGCTCGAGCGCCTGTGGGGCGAAGTCCCCGCCAAGGCGCTCACCGCCTGACGAGCGCCCGGCTAAGCCCGGCGGCGACCGCCTCGGGCGCGCCGTCGAGCTGCACGTCGGTGAACCGGAGCGGTTCGAACCCCGCGGCGCGGAGCTTCGCGTCCCGCTCGCGATCTTGGAGAACTCTCGTCGCGTGCGTGCCCAGGGTGTCGATCTCCACCACGACCCGCTCCTCCCGCCAGACGGCGTCGACCCGGTAGCCGGCGACGACGACGTTCGTCTCGGGCTTCGGCAGCCCGGCGCGCTGGACGAGCGCCAGGAACCTCCGTTCGAGCTGCGAGCGCGTGACGCCGCGGCCTTCGAGGACCTTCCGCAGCTTCGCCGCCCCGCGCTCACCGGCGCGCGGCTGAAGCTCGCCCGGCCGGATCAGCCCGCGCGCGTACGCCTCATCGACCGCCTTCGCCAGCTCGGTCGGGCTCGCGGTGGCGGCGAGGTCGAGGATCGTCCGCGCCGCGGACGTCATCCGCAGCCCATCCCGGACGACGATCTCGTGCGGCTGCGGCGGGTGCTTCGGGCGGTGGCAACGGATGCCCTCGTGCCGGAGGCTCCGCCCGCGCGGCACGATCACGTCGACGGGCAAGGATGCGTTCGGCGGGAGCAGGCCCGAGCCGACGGCGGCAGAGCGGTGGCCCAGCATGGTCTCTGACCCGGCGGCGAGGAGGGCGGCAGCCTCCCGAGCCAGCGGCGCGCGCGGGACGTACCCGACCGCATAGACCGCGGCGTGAACCCGGTGCAGCCGGCCGGCCGCGACGCGGCGGGCGATGGCCGGCTTGCTGAGCCCCGCCTCGCGCAGCTGCGCCGCCGTGACGAGCCCGCGCTGCCGCCGTGCGACGGCGGCGATGTGCGCCTCAGCGGAACTCTTCGCACCCTCACCACCCACGCCGCGGTGAGGGTGCGCTGAGTTCCGCATAGCGGAACCAATCGCACCCTCGGCCGACCGCGCGGCGCGAGGGTGCGGAAAGTTCCGGTCGGAGGCCATGAGCGGATCTTGACCGCCCGCGGCGAGAACTCCAGGGCGCGAAGCAGAGTTGGAACGAACGCTCCGCACTCCCATGACGAACCGCGGGAGAGCCGCAACGAACCACACCCTCCTCGCTGCCCGCCGTGCAGCCCCGAGAAGAGCCCCAGACCCACCGCCGAACGGACGCGACCACGCCCCAAGCGGAAAGCGGCCCGAGCGAAGCGCGAAGCGGCGCGGGCCCGAAGACCCGCGCCGCGCCGCACAAGCGAGAACTACTTCCGGACCGTGACCACCAGCGGGCGGGAGCCCGCGCCCTGGCGGCCGGAGTCGCCGGCCCAGCGGGCGACGAACTCGGTGGTGCGGGAGATGTTGCGGAAGGTCGCGGTGAAGCGGCCGCCGTTGGCGCCCGCGGTGACGACCTGCTCGGTCCAGGCGGTCGCGCCGGCCTGGCGGGTCGAGACGACGATCTGCTCGCCGCCCTGCGCGCCCGCGAGCGCGCCGCCGACCGACACCCGGCGGCCGGCACGCGCCAGCTGCTTGCGGGTGAAGCGCGAGCGCTCCGTCGTCAGCCGCGCGAGCTGCGACGGCCGGCCCTGGTCACCGCCGGTGGAGGTGGTGAACAGCGAGCGGAAGACGTTCCCGCCCGCGGCCGGGGTCGAGGTCAGCGCGTACGACTTCGTCGACGACGGCGAGATCACGCCCTCCGTCCCCGGGAACGCGCCGGTCGCGATCCGCTGCGGCCGCCACGTCGCGCCGCCGTCGCTCGTGCGCAGCACGTACGACGCGCCCTGCTCGGCGGGGTACGACGACAGCGTCAGGTAGCCGCCCGTCGCGGACCCGAACGCCAGCGCCTCGCCGGAGTCGGTGCCGACGCCCGGCAGCTCGCTCCAGCGCCGCCCGCCGTTGACCGTCCGCCACACGCGCCCGTTGACGTCGAGCGCGTAGCCGTTCGACGCGCTCGTCATCTCGAGGTCCTTCAGCCGCAGCGCGCGGAACTTCTTCTTCACCGTCCGGCCCGGGCCGCGCACCGCGCGCCACGTCCGGCCGCGGTCGGAGGAGCGGGCGATCGTCGTCGTCCCGTAGACGAACAGCGTGCTGCCCGCCCGGTCGAACGTGTCGACCGACGCACGGCGCACCGCGCGCGAGTCGACGAGGTCGAACGCGCCGCCGCCGTCGGCCCGGCGCACGCCGCGCGGGCCGGCCAGCAGCACCGCGTCACCCGAGGTGATGACCGCCTGCGGCGACGACGTGGTGCCCGGGTCGATCGGCGACCACGAGGAGCCGCCGTTCACCGTGCGGAAGAGTCCGCCGCGCTGGTCGAGCGCGTAGCCCTCGTTCAGCGTCGTGAACGACGCGTCCTGGATGTCCGTGGACGTCGCCACGTTGATCGCCTGCCACGTCTCGCCGCCGTTCACCGTGCGGGCGAGCTGGCCGCGCGCACCGAGCGCGAACGCCACGCCCGGGCCGGTGCCGAGGCGCAGGCCGAACTGGAACGAGCCGCCGATGTCGCCGCCGACCGGCTTGTAGTTCTGCCCGCCGTCGTCGGACACGGCGGTCGTGCCGCCGACACCCGCCGCCACGGCGCGCGCGCCGCTCTGGAGGCCGACCGCGAGGATCTTCTGGGTCGCCGGCACGATCGGCGCCGCCGTCCCGCCGCCGTTCTCCGAGCGCAGGATCTTGTCGCCCGGAGCGACCGACATCAGGCAGAGCTCACCGGCGCACGAGATGCCGGTGACGTGGTTGCCGTTGCCCGCGCCGCGGCGCTTCCAGGTCTGGCCGCCGTCGGTGGTCTGCAGCAGCGTGTCAGGACCGAACGCGTAGGCGGTCGTGGCGTTGATCGCGCGGATCCGCTCGACGTTGCCGGGCTCGACGTCCGGTTCGGGCGTCCACGACGCGCCGCCGTCGGTGGTGCGGAACGCGCGGTTGCCGCCGCCGAGGAAGACGACGCCCTCGTTCGCGTTGACGAAGTACGCGTCCGCGGGGACGCCGGTGCCGCCGCCGGCGCCCGCCGACGTGCCCGGGATCGCGGTGACGCGCGAGACGGTCTCGCCGCCGTCGGTCGTCTTGTAGACGTTGCCCTCGCGGGTCAGCAGGTAGCCCGTGTTCGCATCGACGAACTGGACCGCGGCGATCTTCTCCGGGCAGTTGACCTCGCTGAGGACGTAGACCTTCTGGAACGTCTGGCCGCCGTCCGCGGAGCGGCGCACGACGCAGCCGTCTCCGCCGAGGATCGTGACGACCTGCGGCGTGACGGCCTGCACGCGCGTGAGGTCCTGCGACGTGCCCGTGGCCAGGCCGGCCCAGGTCGCCCCGCCGTCGTTGGTGCGCAGCGCCGTTCCGTCGTCGCCGATCGCGAAGCCCACGCCGCCGTTGAAGTCGATGGCCCTGATCGTGTTGCCCTGCGGCGTCGGGTTCCCCCACTGCCAGCCGGACTGGCTGACGTTCACGGCCGCGTCGGCCGACCCGGCCGATCCCAGCGCCAAGGCGCCGGTGCCCGCGAGGGCCATGATTGCCCGTCTCACGTGTGTTGCTCCCATCATCATCATCGGTGTCTCGCGGCGTCAACGGGCCGGGCCGGCGAAGGTTCCGCGGATGCGGGAGAAGCCTTTGACGGTGGCTGGAAGAAGGCCGCAAGCGACCCTATGCCAGCTCGGCGACCGATTGCCAGTCGCAGAGTGGTCTCACGCGGCGCGCGGAGGGTCCGCTCAGGCGGCGGGAGCGGCGTGCGGCGCCGCGGCGGCCCGCTCGGCCGCGGCAGCCGCGCGGGAGGATCGCGCGCCCGGCACGACGAGCGGCGTGCCGGTGACCGGGTCTTCGATGACCTGGCAGGGGAGGCCGAAGACCTGCTCGACCATCGCGGCATCGACGATGCCCGACGGCGCGCCCTCCGCGACGATCCGCCCCTGCGACATCGCGATCAGGTGCGTCGCGTAGCGGCAGGCGTGGTTGAGGTCGTGGAGCACGGCGACGAGCGTCCGGCCCTCGCGCTCGTGGAGCTCGGCGCAGAGGTCGAGCACCTCGATCTGGTGCGCGATGTCGAGGAAGGTCGTCGGCTCGTCGAGCAGGAGGATCGGGGTCTGCTGGGCGAGCGCCATCGCGAGCCAGACCCGCTGGCGCTGGCCGCCGGAGAGCTCGTCGACGGCGCGGTCGGCCAGCTCGTCGACGCCGGTGGCGCGCATCGCGCTCTGCACCTCGACCTCGTCCTCCTTGGACCACTGCCGCAGCAGCCCCTGGTGCGGGTAGCGCCCGCGGGCGACGAGGTCGGCGACCGTGATCGCGTCAGGGGCGGTGGGCGACTGGGGGAGGAGGCCGAGCCGGCGCGCGACCTGCTTGGACGGCACCGAGTCGATCGCCTTGCCGTCCAGGACGACCTGGCCCGCCTTCGGCTTGAGCATCCGCGCGAGCGAGCGCAGGAGCGTGGACTTGCCGCAGGCGTTGGGGCCGACGATCACGGTGAACGAGCCGTCGGGGATCTCGACGTCGAGGTCCTGGCTGATCACCCGCGACTCGTACGCGAGCGTCAGGCGCTCGCCGTGGAGACGGGCGTGGCCGTTGCCGTTCGCGGAGGCGGCGTCCATGACTTCGGTCACCCTAACAACTGGGGGAACGAAGCGCCGCCAGAACGGCGAAGGCCCCGCCGGGGCGGGGCCTTCGTCTACACAGTGGAGCCAGCCGGGCTCGAACCGGCGACCTTCTGGCTGCCAGCCAGACGCTCTCCCAGCTGAGCTATGGCCCCAGGTCGGAACGCAGTGTAACAACGCCGCGCCCTCCCATGATCGGACGCCGCGGCGGAGGCTTGAGCGCGGCCCGGACGGGCAGGACGGAGGCCATGGACGTCGTGATCGCAGGGGCGCACGGGCAGATCGCCCGGAGGCTGACGAGGCTGCTGGCTGCGCGCGGGGACCGCGTGCGGGGGATCATCCGCAACCCCGACCACGCCGCGGACCTCGAGTCCGACGGCGCCGAGCCGGTGGTGCTCGACCTCGAGCAGGACGACGCGGACGTGGCGGGCGCGGTCGCAGGCGCGGACGCGATCGTCTTCGCCGCCGGCGCGGGCCCGAACAGCGGCCCGGAGCGCAAGCAGACCGTCGACCTCGGCGCCGCGGTGAAGCTCATCGACGCCGCCAAGGCGCAGAACGTCGGCCGCTACCTCATGGTCGGCTCGATCGGCGCGCACGACCCGTCGAGCGGACCGGAGGAGATGCGCCCCTACCTGGAGGCCAAGGCGAAGGCCGACGAGGCGCTCCAGCAGTCCGGGCTGGAGTACACGATCATCCGCCCTGGCGGCCTCACCGACGACCCCGGCACGGGCAAGGTGAGCCTCTCCACCGACTTCGGCCACCGCGCGCAGGTCACCCGCGACGACGTCGCGCTCCTGCTCGCCACCGCCCTCACCGTCCCCGAGACGATCGGCCTCACGTTCGAGGCGTTCAACGGGGAGCAGGAGGTCGAGCTGGCCCTGCGCGCCCTCGCGCGCGAGGAGAGCTAGCCCCGGCTCTCGCCGGCGACCGCGGGCTCGGGCGTCCCGCCCGGGCCCACCGGCACCGCCGGAACGGCCGGCTCCTCGGCGCTGCGCGCGCCGAGCTCCCGCATCCCCTTCGTCCCGAGCGCCAGCGCGCCCACGGCCACGACGAGCAGCACGCCGGCGCCGGAGACCAGGAGCGCCACGCGCGGGTCGAACGCGGACGTGATCGCGCCGCCGAGGATGAAGCCGATGCCGGGCGCGCCGGTCACGAGCGCCTCCATCAGGCCGGCGATGCGCGACTGGAACCGCTCCTCGGTCGCCTCCTGCACGGCGGTGACCACCGCGACCCACTGCATGCCGTTGCCCAGGCCGCCGACGAACGCCGCGGTGCACGCCAGCGCGAGGACGGGGGAGGCGGCCATGCCGAGGTAGGCGAACCCCTGCAGCCCGGTGCCGACCGCGACCAACACGAGGATCGGCCGCTCGCGCTCCCGCGCGAAGAGCAGCGAACCGAGCACCATGCCGACGCCCCACGAGGCGAGCAGCACGCCGTACCCGACGTCGCCCGCGTCGAGCGACTCCTTCGCGTACACGACCTCGATCGGCGGGATCATCATCAGCAGCACGATCGCGACCGCCTGGCCGCCGAACATCGTGCGCAGGAACGGGTGGCCCTTCACGTACGCGAGGCCCTCGCGGAGCTTCTCGGCCCACGGCGCGGGCTCCGGCTCGCCGGCGGGCAGGTCGCGCGCCCCGAGGATCGCGACGGCCTGCGCGAGGAAGAGCGCGGCGGCGACGGCGAGGACGGCGGCCTCGCCCGCGGAGGCGACGAGCACGCCCGCGAGCACGGGCGCGCCCGCGTTCATCGAGGAGAAGGAGAGGTTCATCGTCGCGTTGCCCTCGCGCAGCAGCCCCTTGGGCTCCATCAGCGCGACGGTCGCCGACCGTGTCATCGCGCGCGCCGTCGCGGCGACGGTGCCGTCGAGGCACGCGAGGACGAGGACGAGCGGCAGGACGAACTCGATCGTGCTCAGCGCCAGGCCGGCGAGCAGGATCGCCTCGAGCACGTACAGGGACGCGAGCGTGCGCGCGGTGGGCAGCGCCTCGAGCCGCGCGGCGAGCGCCGGGACGATGAAGGCGGGGAGGAAGCGGTTGACGACGAAGAGCGCCGTCGTGCCCAGCGCGTCCTCCGTCGCGGCGTAGACGAGCACGGCGAGCGCGATCGAGGCGCACCAGTCCGCGAGCTCGTTGAGCGCGTAGGTGACAGCCAGCCGCGCGAAGCTCGGGACCTTCAGGGCACGCAGGAAGTCTTGCATCGCCGTTCGTATCGACCGCTTCGGCGCTGGGCTTGAGGGTCGGACGGACTCGAACGTTCGTCCAGGTCCTTGAGAACCGTTCAAGTCCCCGGTTTCATCCCTTCCAGCGGTCGTACTGAACTACCGGGAGGGAGGGTCACAAATGGCTTCCCGTCTGCGCTAGAACCAATGGAGAAGGGCGGTGACGATGCACGTCACCGCCCTTTCTTCAGTTTCGGGGCAGTGCCGCCGATAGAGGGGACGTGCGCACCCGCGCCAACATCGTCTCCGCCGTCGCCGTCGTGGTGTTCGCGGCCTCGGTCGCTGCCGCCGCGGTGCTCCGCGTCGACACGTGGGACCCCGCGCTCCTGGCGATCATGTTCGTCTTCGTGGTGGGGGCCGACCTCATCTCGATCGAGTTCAAGAAGATCTCGCTGACGGGATCGTTCCTGGGGCTCGTCGTGGCGATGGCCCTGCTCGGGCCGGTGCAGGCCGCGATCCTCGGCGTCGTCGGGACGCTCGTGTGGACGGTCCGCTACCCGCCGCGCCTGTGGTGCGGCCTGGTGAACGTCGCGAACTTCGCGAGCTTCCCGCTCCTCGGCGGCCTCGTGATGCACCTCGCGTCCGAGCGCCTGGACGTCGTGCCGCAGGACGTCACCTACGCGATCGTGGTGGTCGCCGGCTTCGCGGTCGCCCACGTCGCGAACACGATGACCACCCTCTTCAGCGCGCGGTTCGTCGAGGGCACGTCGGTCATCGAGCGGCTGCGCAAGGTCTACGTCCCGCTCCTGCCGTCCGACGCGGTGATGGTCCTGCTCGCGTCGGCGATCGTCTACGCGGAGGCGCAGCTCGGCGTCATCGCGCTGCTGATGCTCGTCGCCCTCTTCTTCCTCTACCTCTTCCTGTACCGCGAGCTGATCGTGTCGCAGCACCGCGCCGAGGAGCTCGAGACGCGCACGAAGCAGCTCGCCTCGCTCCAGGTCGGCGTGCTCACCGCGATGCTGCGGACGCTGTCGATGCGCGACCAGATGACCGCGCGCCACTCCGCCGCCGTCGCCCGCTACGCCCGCGCGATCGCCCGCGCCGCCGGCTGCTCGGACGAGGAGCAGGATCTCGCGCACACCGCGGGCCTCCTGCACGACATCGGCAAGTTCATCCTGCCCGACCACATCCTGCTCGCCGACACGAAGCTCGACGAGGACGACTGGCAGCTGATCCGGATGCACCCGTACCAGGGCGCGAAGGTCGTCCGCGAGGTGGAGGGCTACGGCCCGGTCGCGGACATCATCTGGTGCCACCACGAGCGGATGGACGGCCGCGGCTACCCGCGCGGGCTGAGCGGCGACCAGATCCCGATGATCTCGCGGATGATCTCGATCGCCGACACGTACGACGTGATGACGTCGCGCGACTCGTACCGCAACCCGGTCTCGAGCGCGGAGGCGATCGCCGAGCTGCGGCGGGTCGCGGGCGCGCAGCTGGACGGGGATCTCGTCGAGTTCTTCGTGAAGGTGCTGGCCGAGGAGGACCTGGCGTTCCAGCACACCGACGACACCGACTTCGAGACCGAGCTGGCCTTCGAGCGCCGCGTGCGCGACTACGCCGCCGGCCAGCGCGCGCGGGCCGCGAAGAGCAGCGCCCTGCCGCCGCCGGAGGACGAGGGGCCGCAGCCGG
>Ga0196960_10000114_pt1 | contig 31046 bp, 26 predicted proteins | sample S3v_5metaG_FD_183187 | JGI IMG/M metagenome (GOLD analysis project Ga0196960, IMG submission 183187) | Soil microbial communities from Anza Borrego desert, Southern California, United States - S3+v_5 | ecosystem: Environmental > Terrestrial > Soil > Desert | place: USA: California | collected...
GGCCGCGACGGCCGCGGCCGTCGAAGTCCTCGTCGTCCTCGTCGCCCGCGTTCGGGCCCCGGCTCCCGTCGGTGCGGTTGTCGGTGCGGTTGTCCGGACGCCCGCCCCGGTCGTTGCGGTCGCGGTCGGGACCACGGTTGCCGTTCTCCCGGACCGCGTCCCGGTCACCACGGGCACCCCGCTCGGGACGCTCGCCGCTCTCCCGCACCGCGTCGCGGTCACCACGGGCACCCCGCTCGGGACGCTCGCCGCTCTCCCGCACCGCGTCGCGGTCACCACGGGCACCCCGCTCGGGACGCTCGCCGTTCTCCCGCACCGCATCGCGGTCACCGCGGTTGCGGTTCCGGTCCCGACTGCGCTGCGGACGGTCACCGTCGCGCTGCTCGCCCTCGCGGGACTCGGTCGAGGCCGGCGCCGAGGCTTCGACGTCGGCGGGAGCGGTGTCCGCAGGAGCGGTGTCCGCAGGCGCCGTCTCCGCAGGCGCCGTCTCCGCAGGCGCCGTGTCGGCGGGAGCGGTGTCGGCAGGAGCGGTGTCCACGGGCGCCGTGTCCGCAGGCGCGGTGCCGGCCGGGGACGTCTTCGCCGGCGAGCCGGCGGGGCGGCTGGCACTGCGCCGGGTGCGTGCTGGGGCAGAGGTGGTCTCGCCGGTCAGGGGACCGCCGTTGGCACCCCCGGTGATCGGAGCCTCGAGCGGCGCGGACGAGGCGGCCACGCCGCGCGCGGTGTCGGCGCCTTCCTCCGATGCGTTCTCCGTGCGGGGCGCGGGCGCGCCAGCGCTCGAGTCGCCGCCCACCTGGCGGGCGGAGATGGCGGCGACCAGGTCGCTCTTGCGCATCCGGCCGGTGCCGGGAATACCCAGCTCACCGGCCAGCCGCTGGAGCTCGGGCAGGAGCATGCCGGCCAGCCCGTTGCCGCGGCGGCGGGGGCGACCCGCCGTCCCAGAAGCGGCAGTTCCCTCGTCGCCGGCAGCGCCGGTCTCGACGAGGTCGGTGGTTTCGCTCACGTACAGGTCCTTCCCTGCGGTGACCTGCGCCGTATCGGCGCAGGGGTTCCCCCGGTGCCCGGCGGACCGGCCCGGAGGCGGGTGCGCGTCAGGAAGACGGGTTGAGAGGTGCGCGGCGGTTCAGCGACGAAGAGAATCGAACGTCTGCTTCGGCCCCGCGCGAGGCGCGCCCGAGTGGGCGGCTACGCCGTGAGCCTAGACGCCGCTCACATGGCGGGACAACACCGGTGGTTTCCAGTGTGTTCCTCGTTACCGAGAAGATACCTACGGGGCCGCGGGGACCACTGCCGCACCCGCGGTGTCCACCTGCAGGGGGATGACGTCCCACCCCGTCCGGGTGAGCTCCCCGATCGTCGCGAGCGGGTCGCCTGCGGACCGGTCGGCCAGCACGAGCACGCTCGGGCCTGCTCCGGACACCACTGCCGCCAGCCCCTGATCGCGCAGCCGGTCGACGAGGTCGATCGACTCCGGCATCGCGTCGCCCCGCTGCCGCTGGTGCAGCCGGTCGTCGGTGGCTGCCAGGAGCAGCTCGGGGGCGCGGGTCAGCGCGGCGGTGAGCAGCGCGGCGCGGCCGGCGTTGCGGGCGGCATCGGCGTGCGGCACCAGGTCGGGCAGCAGTCCCCTGGCGACGTGCGTGGAGAGGGTGCCGGCCGGCACGAGCAGCACCGGCGCGATCCGCGCGTCGACGTCGAGCCGGTGCGCCCGCGCTCCGCCGTCGTCCATCCAGGACAGCACGGCCCCGCCCAGGAGGCAGGCCGCGACGTTGTCGGGATGGCCCTCGATGGCCGTGGCGAGCCGCAGGACGGCGTCGGTGTCGATGCCGTCGGCCCCGCGGGCGAGCGCCCAGGCGCCGACGACCCCGGCGACGACGGCGGCCGCGGAGGATCCCATGCCCCGCCCCTGCGGGATCCGGTTCTGCGCTGCCATCCGCAGCCCGGGCGTCGTCCAGCCGAGCTCGTCGCAGGCCGCGCGGAACGACCGGACGACGAGGTGGTCCTCACCGGTGGGCAGCGAGTGCGCACCCTCGCCGCTCATCGCCACCTCGAGGCCGTCGGCGGCGACGGTGAACTCGACGACGTCGTGGCGGGTGAGCGCCAGCCCGGCGCAGTCGAACGCCGGTCCCAGGTTCGCGCTGGTGGCCGGCACCCGGATGCGGACCTGGTGGCCGTCGGGCGCCGTCACAGGCCGAGCTGGGAGGCGGCGGCGGCCGCGTCGACCGGCACGGTCACCGGCGCCGGAGCGCCGGAGATGGCCCACTCGGGGTCCTTCAGGCCGTTGCCGGTGACGGTGCAGACGACCCGCTGGCCCGGCTCGAGCTCGCCGGCCTCGGCGACCTGCAGCAGGCCGGCCACCGACGCCGCCGACGCGGGTTCCACGAACACCGCCTCGGTGCGGGCGAGCAGCCGGTACGCCGAGAGGATGGCCCGGTCGGTGACGGCGTCGATCCGGCCGCCGGACTCGTCGCGGGCGGCGAGCGCCTTGGTCCAGGATGCGGGGTTGCCGATCCGGATCGCGGTGGCGATGGTGCTCGGGTTCTCCACGACCTGACCGGTCACGATCGGAGCCGCACCCGCCGCCTGGAAACCCCACATGCGGGGCGTGCGGGTGGCGGGGCCGGGGGTCTCCGAATCGAGGCAGTACTCGCGGTAGCCCTGCCAGTAGGCGGTGATGTTGCCGGCGTTCCCGACCGGGAGGCAGTGGATGTCCGGGGCGTCGCCGAGCACGTCGACGATCTCGAACGACGCGGTCTTCTGCCCCTCGATGCGGAACTGGTTGACGCTGTTGACCAGGCTGACCGGGTAGTCGATGGCGAGCTTGCTGGCCAGCGCCAGGCAGTCGTCGAAGTTGCCCTCGACCTGCAGCAACCGGGCGCCGTGGACGAGGGCCTGGGCCAGCTTGCCCATGGCGATCTTGCCCTGCGGCACGAGCACCGCGCAGACGAGCCCGGCCCGTGCTGCGTAGGCCGCGGCACTGGCGCTGGTGTTCCCGGTGGAGGCGCAGATGACCGCCTGCGCCCCCTCCTCGACGGCCTTGGTGATGGCCATCGTCATGCCGCGGTCCTTGAAGGAGCCGGTCGGGTTGGCGCCCTCGACCTTGAGGTAGACCTCGCAACCGGTGCGGCGGGAGAGCTCGCGGGCCGGCACCAGCGGGGTGGCGCCCTCGTGCAGCGTCACCACCGGAGTGGCGTCGCTGACCGGCAGCCGGGAGCGGTAGGCCTCGATGAGGCCGGGCCAGCCGGGGGACACGGTCGAGACCGTCATGACAAACCCTCCACACGCAGGACGCTGGTGACGCCTCGGACCGCGGGCATGTCCCGCAGGGCGCCGATGGTGGCCGACAGCGCTGCGTCCGGGGCGCTGTGGGTCACGATGACCAGGGTGGCGGCGTCTCCGCGACCGGTCTGCCGGACCGTCGAGATGCTGACGTCCTGCCGGGCGAACTCCTGCGCGACCGCCGCCAGGACACCCGGCTTGTCGGCCACGTCGAGGCTCACGTGGTAGCGCGTGTGGGTCTCGGCCATCGGGCGCACGCCCAGGTTGGCGTAGCCGGTGACGCCCGGACCGGGGCCGCCGGTGATCCGGTTGCGCGCGACGGCCACGAGATCGCCGAGGACGGCGCTGGCCGTGGGCTCCCCGCCGGCACCCTGGCCGTAGAACATCAGCTGGCCCGCCGCCTCCGCCTCGACGAAGACGGCGTTGAACGCGCCGCCGACCGCGGCCAGCGGGTGGGCCGTCGGGATCATCGCGGGGTGCACGCGCACGGCGACGGAATCGAGCGCAGCGTCGCCCTCCGCTGATCCCGTGACCCGCTCGCAGATGGCCAGCAGCTTCACCGTGCAGCCGATCTCGGCGGCGCGCGCGACGTCGGTGGCGGTGACCGTGGAGATGCCCTCCCGGTACACGTCGGCGGCCGACACGGGCGTGTGGAACGCCAGCGAGGCGAGGATGGCGGCCTTCGCCGCGGCGTCGAAGCCGTCGACGTCGGCGGTCGGGTCGGCCTCGGCGTACCCCAGCTCGGTGGCCTCGGCCAGCGCCTCGCCGAACCCGGCACCGGTCTCGGCCATGCGCGACAGGATGTAGTTGGTCGTTCCGTTCACGATGCCCACGACCCGGCGCAGCTGGTCGCCGGCCAGCGACTCGCGCAGCGGGCGCAGCAGCGGGATCGCTCCGGCCACCGCGGCCTCGTAGTAGAGGTCGACGCCGGCCTTCGACGCAGCCGCGTGCAAGGCGACGCCGTCGTCGGCCAGCAGCGCCTTGTTGGCGCTGACCACCGACTTGCCGGCCTCGAAGGCGGCCAGCATCAGGGAGCGCGCGGGCTCGATGCCCCCGATCACCTCGACGACCAGGTCCACGTCGTCCCGGGTGACGAGCCCGTGGGCGTCGGTGGTGAGCAGGTGCGCGGGGACGTCGGGGTGGTGCGCCGGGCGGCGGACGGCGACGCCGGCGACCTCCACGGGACGGCCGATGCGGGCGGCGAGGTCACCGGACTGGTCCTGCAGCAGCCGGAGCACCGCGCTGCCGACGGTGCCGCAGCCGAGGAGGGCGACCTTCAACGGGCCGTTCACGAGGGGGTTCCTCCGGCGTGCTCGGGCGCCGGCTGCGAGGGAGCAGGCGACGGTGCGGGGCGGTCGGCGAGGACCGCGTCGAGGGCGAACACGTCCGACAGTGTCTGACGTCGCACGATCTCGGTGGCGACGCCGTCCCGGACGGCGACCACCGGCGGCTTGAGCAGGTAGTTGTAGTTGCTCGCCATGGACCAGCAGTAGGCGCCGGTGGCGGCGACCGCCAGCAGGTCCCCCGGGGCGACGTCGGAGGGCAGCCACAGGTCGCGGACGAGGATGTCCCCGCTCTCGCAGTGCTTGCCCACCACCCGGCACAGGGCCGGCGGGGCGTCGGAGGTGCGGTTGGCCAGCACGCAGGTGTAGGCCGCGTCGTAGAGGGCGGTCCGGATGTTGTCGCTCATCCCGCCGTCGACCGAGACGTAGTTGCGCACCAGCGGGGTGCCCGGCGCGCCGGAGGCGCCCAGGCGGACCGGCTTGATCGTGCCGATCTCGTACAGGGTGACCGTGCCGGGGCCGGCGATGGCCCGGCCCGGCTCCACGGCCAGCCGGGGCACCGGCAGGCCGAGCTCGGCGCACTCGGCGGCCACCACGGCCCGCAGCTTCTCCGCGACGTCGGCCGGGGTGACCGGGTCGTCCTCCGGCAGGTAGGCGATGCCGAACCCGCCGCCCAGGTTGAGCTCGCCGAGGACCTGGCCGGTGGCGTCGCGGACGGCGCCCATCAGGCCGACGACGCGGTGGGCGGCGGCCTCGAAGCCGGCGGTGTCGAAGATCTGCGAGCCGATGTGGCTGTGCAGGCCGGCGAGGTGCAGGGCAGGCTCGCCGGCCACCCGCTCGGCGGCCTCCAGGGCATCGCCGGTGGCGAGGGAGAAGCCGAACTTCTGGTCCTCGTGCGCGGTGGCGATGAACTCGTGGGTGTGCGCCTCGATGCCGACCGTCGCACGGAGGAGCACCGGCACGGGGCTGCCACCGGCGGCCACGCGGGCTGCGGCCAGCGGGACCAGCCGGTCGATCTCGTCGAAGGAGTCGAGCACGACGTGCCCGACACCGGCATCGACCGCCAGCCGGAGCTCGACGAGCGACTTGTTGTTGCCGTGCAGCGCGATCCGCGCGGCGGGAAAGCCCGCGGCGAGGGCCAGCGCCAGCTCGTTGCCGCTGCACGCGTCCAGGTGCAGACCGTCGTCGGCGATCCAGCGCGCCACCTGGCCGCAGAGGAACGCCTTGGACGCGTAGTGCACGTCGGCATCGGCGAAGGCGCCGGCGAAGTCGGCGGCGCGGCCCCGGAAGTCGCCCTCGTCCAGCACGAACAGCGGGGTGCCGTGCTTCCGGGCCAGCTCGGTCACCGGGCGGCCGCCCAGGTGCAGCTCGCCGTCGATCCGCTCGGCCGACCGGGGCCAGACCAGCGGGTCGAGCACGCCGAGCTCGGCCGGCGGCGCGCCGGCGGCCGACGGCGGCGCCAGGCTTCCGTGCAGCGGCCCGGCCGGGTGCGCCCTCACATCCGCTCCGGCGCGGAGACCCCGAGCACGGACAGCCCGTTGCGCAGCACCACGGCCGTGGCCGCGCACAGCCACAGCCGGGCGGTCGTGAGCGCAGTGGCCTCCTCGTCGCCGCGGGGCAGCACGCGGCAGGAGTCGTAGAACCGGTGGTAGGTGCCGGCCAGCTCCTCGAGGTAGCGGGCCACCCGGTGCGGCGCGCGCAGCTCCGCCGCGCCGGACACCACCCGCGGGAACTCGCCGAGGGCACGCAGCAGCGCGTTCTCCCGCTCGTGGGTCAGCAGGCCGGCGTCGACATCCGCGGGGGTGGGCGGGGTGAGGCTCGTGGCGAGCCCCAGGTCGGCGGCGTTGCGCAGCAGCGAGGAGATCCGGGCGTGCGCGTACTGGACGTAGAAGACCGGGTTGTCGTTGGTCTGCCGGCTCCACAGGTCCAGGTCGAGATCGATCTGCTGGTCGACCGAGGCCCGCGCGAGGGCGTACCGCGCGGCATCGGCGCCCACGGCCTCGACGAGGTCCTCCAGCAGCACGACCGTGCCCGCCCGCTTGCTCATCCGGACCGGCTCCCCGTCGCGCACGAGGTTGACCAGCTGGCCGAGCAGGATCTCGAGGTTGGCCTCCGGGTCGTCGCCGACGGCGGCCGACAGCGCCTTGTACCGGCCGACGTAGCCGGCGTGGTCGGCGCCCAGCATGATCACGACCTTGTCGAAGCCGCGGGTGCGCTTGTCGAGGTAGTAGGCGCAGTCGGCCGCGAAGTAGGTCGGGGCGCCGTCGCTCTTGATCAGCGGCCGGTCCTTGTCGTCACCGAAGTCGGTGGTCCGCAGCCAGACGGCGCCGTCCGCCTCGTAGACGTGCCCGTTCTCCCGCAGGCGGGCGATGGCCTTGTCGAGGGCACCCGTCTCGTGCAGGGTGCGCTCGCTGAAGTAGACGTCGAAGACGACGCCGAAGTCCGACAGCGTCCGCTTGATCTCGGCGAACATCAGCGCGACGCCGCGCACCCGGAAGATCTCCTGCTGCTCCTCCTCGGGCCGCTCGAGCAGGCCCGGCTCCGCGGCGACGACCTGCGCCGCGATCTCGCCGATGTAGTCGCCGGCGTACCCGTCCTGGGGCACCGGCCGGCCGGAGGCGGTGGCCAGGAGGCTCGACGCGAACCGGTCGATCTGGGCGCCGGCGTCGTTGAAGTAGTACTCCCTGGTCACCGAGGCGCCGCTGGCCTCCAGGAGCCGGCCGAGCGCGTCGCCCACGGCGGCCCACCGGGTGCCCCCGATGTGCACCGGCCCGGTGGGGTTCGCCGACACGAACTCCAGGTTGAGCTTCTGCCCGGCCAGGGCCTCGGTGCGGCCGTAGGCCTCCCCGGCCGTGACGGCGTCGACGGCGATCCGGCCGAGCGCGCCCTGGGCGAGGGTGATGTTGAGGAAGCCCGGCCCGGCGACGTCGACCGCCGCGATGCCGCCGTGCCCGCGCAGCTCCTCGGCCAGCAGTCCGGCGACGTCGCGCGGAGGGCGACCGGCCGGCTTGGCCAGCCGGAGAGCCACGTTGGTGGCGTAGTCGCCGTGCTCCGGGTTCTTCGGCCGCTCGACGACGACGTCGGTGGGGACCTCCACGGGCAGCGCGCCTCGCTCGACGACCGCACCCACGGCGGTACGAACGACGTCCTGCAGCTGCTCCGGTGTCACCGGGCGAGCGTACTGACCGCCTGCGACGGGCCGGTCGGCCCGCCCGGCTACCAGGGTCGGCACAGGTGCGCGACCTAGACTCGCGCGGAGCAGGCGGGGGCCGACCGGGCCCGGCCGCACCGGCGCACGGGCGCCCAGCAGCGAGGAGAGGCCTTGGCCAACGACCGCACCCCCGACAAGCGTCGCGCGACCGGCGGCGGGTCGTCCCGCTCCGGAGCGGGAGCCGGGCGGGGCAAGGGCGGGCGCACCCGGCCGCCGACGCAGGTCGTGACCCAGCAGCGACCGTGGGGCCTCATCGCGGCGGCGCTCGCCGTCGTGGTGTTCGCCGCCGCCGTCATCGGCTACGCGGTCGTGCAGGTGCAGAGGTCCAACGCCGGCAAGGTCGGGTCGATCGACGAGATCGCCGGCGCGCAGACCTTCGACTACGAGGGCGGCAACCACGACGACAACCCCATCGAGTACCCGGAGTCCCCGCCGGTGGGGGGTTCGCACGCCAACATGTGGGCCGACTGCACCGGCACCGTGTACGACGTCGACATCCGGCACGAGAACGCGGTGCACAGCCTGGAGCACGGCGCGGTCTGGATCACCTACAACCCCGACGAGGTCACCGACGCCGACGTCGAGACGCTCGCCGGGCTGGTGGACGGCGAGTCCGGCCGGATGCTCTCCCCGTACGAGGGCCAGGACTCCCCCATCAGCGTCCAGTCGTGGGGCGAGCAGCTCAAGGTCGACAGCGCCGACGACGAGCGGATCAAGCAGTTCGCCGACCTGATGACGTACAAGTCCGACGACTTCCCCGAGCCCGGCGCCACCTGCGAGCGGCCGGACTTCCTGGCCGACCCGCCGCTCGAGAGCGACGACCCCGCCGCCCCGGCCCAGACGCCGGCCCCCGCCGACGCGAGCGAGACCACCGCTCCCTGATCGTGCGCACCGCCGTACCGGAGGAACCCGTGACCAGCCCCACCGCATCGGGCCGCCGTCCGCTGCGCACCGCCCTGCTCGCCGTCATCGCGGTGGGGCTGGTGCTGCTCGGCGGCGGCCTGGCCGTCGCGCTGGGGATCGGCCGCGGAGCGGCTCCGCCGGCGGCGGACTCGGTGGATGCGGGGTTCGCCCGCGACATGTCCCGGCACCACCTGCAGGGCGTGGAGATGGCCAACCTCGTGGCCGAGCGCAGCGAGGACCCGGAGGTCGAGTCGCTGGCCTTCGACATCTCGGCCACGCAGACCAACCAGGCCGGGCGGATGCAGGGCTGGCTGGTGCTCTGGGACCTCCCGCTGACCGGTGGGGACACGATGGCCTGGATGTCGGAGGACGGGCACAGCGGCCACGACATGAGCGCCGGCATGGACATGGGCGCGGGCACGCTCATGCCCGGCATGGCGACGAAGGAGGAACTCGCGGAGCTGCGCAGCCTCTCGGGCACGGCGTTCGACGTCGAGTTCCTGCGGCTGATGATCCGGCACCACCAGGGCGGGTTCGACATGGCCCGCGACGCCGCCGCCAACGCCGAGGTCGCCGCCGTCCGCGACCTCGCCCGGTCGATCGAGCAGGCGCAGAGCCTGGAGACCCGGACGATGACCGACATGCTCACCGCTCGCGGCGGCACGCCCCTCCCCTCTCCGTGACCGGCGTCGGGTCCGGGCCTGCTCGATCGAGAGGAGCCGCCGTCGGGGCCGCGGCCCCCGGCTGGTAACTTCTCCCCTGCCCCGGGCCCCCGTAGCTCAGGGGATAGAGCACCGCCCTCCGGAGGCGGGTGCGCAGGTTCGAATCCTGCCGGGGGCACCACCGAACGTGATCAGCAGGCCGGCACCGCCCGGTGAGCCCGCTCAGCTGGTGAGCATCCCGCCCTCGACGGGCAGGGTGGTCCCCGTGACGTACCCGCCGGCGTCGCTGACGAGGAAGATCAGCGCCGCCGCGAGCTCGCGGGGGTCGCCGGCCCGGCCCGCCAGCACCCGCCCCATCTGCTGGTCGAGGTAGCCCTCGGGGTACTGGTCGGTCATCTCCGAGGCGAAGAAGCCCGGGGCGAGCGCGTTGACCCGGATGCCCTTGCGGCCGGTCCACTGCTGCGCGAGGTCGCGGGTGAGCCCGATCAGCCCCGCCTTGCTGGCGGCGTAGGCGGCCTGGGGCAGCCCTGCGGTGGTCAGGCCGAGGACGCTGGAGATGTTGACGATGGAACTGCCCGGCTTCATCACCCGGCCGCAGGCCTGCGCCATCCAGTAGCAGCCGTTGAGGTTGACGTCGATGACCGAGCGGAACTGCTCGGGAGCCTCACGGGTCGCCGGGGCCGCGGTGCCGATGCCGGCGTTGTTCACGAGGATGTCGACCCGACCGAACTCGGCCATCGCGGCGTCGACGAGCCGCTGGCAGTCCTCGGTCCGGGCGACGTCGGTCGGCACCGAGAGCGCCCGCCGGCCGGCCTCCTCCACCGCTTTCCGGGTCTCGGCCAGCCGGTCCACCCGCCGGGCACCGAGGACGACGTCGCAACCGGCCTCGGCGAGGGTGCGGGCGAACACGGCACCCAGACCGGACGACGCCCCGGTCACGATCGCGACCCGGTCGTCGAGGCGGAACATGTCCAGGATCGTGCGGTCGGGCATCGGGAGAGCTCCTCGGGACGGTGGTGCGGCCACGGTATCCGTCGTGTGCGATAGATCACCTCCCAGCCGGGTAGGGCCGTCTCCGTCCAGCACCCGGGCACCCACGGAGGACCGGCTCCATGACCGATCTCGCGCAGAACCTGCTCCGCTCCGCTGCCCGGGGGGAGAACCGGCCCGCGTTGCGGATGGACGACGCCGTCCTCACCTACGGCCAGTTCCGCGACGCCGCGCTCCGGGTGGCCGCGTCCCTGCGCTCGCGCGGGGTGCAGCCGGGAGACCGCGTCGGGCTCGTGCTGCCCAACGTGCCGGCCTTCCCCGTCGCCTTCTACGGCGCGCTGCTGGCCGGGGCGGCGGTCGTCCCGATGAACCCGCTGCTGAAGGCACGTGAGGTGCAGTACTACCTGGAGGACTCCGGCGCCCGCGTCGTCGTCACCCTGGAGACGACCGCCGGGCCCGTGCGCGAGGCCGCCGCCACCGTCGGCGTGGAGGCGGTCGTGGTGGGCCCGGCCATGCCGTCGGAGCTCATGGCCGACGAGCCGGCCGAGCCGGTCGAGCGCGCGGACGACGACCTCGCGGTGATCCTGTACACGTCGGGCACCACGGGACAGCCCAAGGGCGCCGAGCTCACGCACGCCAATCTCGGGCGCAACGCCCTCACCACCGCCGACACCCTCACCGAGAACACCCCCGACGACGTGATCATGGGCTGCCTGCCGCTGTTCCACGTGTTCGGGCTGACCTGCGGGCTGAACACCGCCGTCCTCCGCGGATCGCTGCTCACGCTGATCCCCCGCTTCGACGGCGCGAAGGCGCTGCAGGTCATCGAGCGCGACCGGGTGACCGTGTTCGAGGGCGTGCCGACGATGTTCGCGGCGATGCTGCACCAGCCCGACTCCGACGGGCACGACGTCTCCAGCCTCCGGCTCTGCATCTCCGGGGGGTCGGCCATGCCGGTGGAGATCATGCGGGCGTTCGAGGAGCGCTTCGGCTGCGTGATCCTCGAGGGCTACGGGCTCTCCGAGACCTCGCCGGTCGCCTCGTTCAACCACCCGCACGCCGAGCGCAAGCCCGGATCGATCGGCACGCCCATCCGCGGCGTGGAGATGCGGCTGGTCGACGACGAGGGCGCCGACGCCGCTCCGGGTGAGGTGGGCGAGATCGCCATCCGCGGCGAGAACGTGATGAAGGGCTACTGGCAGCGCCCGGAGGAGACGGCGACGGCGATCCCCGACGGCTGGTTCCGCACCGGCGACCTCGCCCGGACCGACGACGACGGCTACTTCTTCATCGTCGACCGCAAGAAGGAGCTCATCATCCGGGGCGGCTACAACGTCTACCCCCGTGAGATCGAGGAGGCCCTCTACGAGCACCCGGCGGTGGCCGAGGTCGCCGTCATCGGCGTCGCCCATCCGGACCTGGGCGAGGAGGTGGCCGCGGCGGTCGCCCTGAAGCCGGGCGCCGGCGCGGCGGTCGAGGAACTCCGCGAGTTCGTGAAGGCCCGGGTCGCCGCCTACAAGTACCCGCGGCACCTGTGGCTGGTGGACAGCCTGCCCAAGGGGCCGACGGGGAAGATCCTCCGCCGGGCGGTCGAGGTACCCCGGGAGGTGGGGTCGCGGTGAGCGGGCAGGGTCGTGCGGATCGCCGCGAGGCACGGGCGAGGAGCGCAGCGGTCCGCGCGGGCGACGTGACGTCGTGAGCGCTCCGCTGCACGGCGGACCCGGACCCGCGTGACCGGCGGCGTGGTGCGCCGGGCACGCTGACCCGGTGACGGTCGCCCCTCCCCGGAGAGCGCGCCGGGCCTGGCTCCCGGTCGCCCTGACCATGTTCGCGATCGGCTGGGGCGCCAACCAGTTCGTCAGCCTGCTGGTCGCCTACCGCGAACGGGAGGGGTTCTCGGTGGCCACCGTGGACGCCCTCGTCGGGGCGTACGCACTCGGGCTGATCCCCGCCCTGCTGGTGCTCGGCCCGGTCTCCGATCGCCGTGGCCGGACGCCGGTGCTGCGCGTCGCCGTGGTGGTGTCCCTGGTCGCGACCACGGTGCTCATGATCGGCGACCTGTGGGCGCTCTACGCGGGGCGGCTGCTCGCCGGGCTGGCCAGCGGAGCGGCCTTCGCCGCCGGCAGCGCCTGGGTCGAGGAGCTCTCCACGGCCCGATGGGACCCGGCGGCCCGGGAGGGAGCAGGCGCTCGCCGGGCGGCCATGTCGCTGACCGCGGGGTTCTGCCTCGGGCCCGTGGTGGCAGGGCTGCTGGCGCAGTGGGCGCCCGCTCCGCTGGTCTCCGCCTACGTGCCGCACCTCGTGCTCGTCCTCGCCGTCGTGGTGCCGCTGTGGCGGGCGCCCGAGACCGTGCAGCCGGGGTCGGCCGCCCCCACCGCGGGCTCGCCCCTGGCGCGGCTCCGGGTGCGCTCGGCCGCCGATCCGCGCTTCCGGCGAGCGGTGGCTCCCGTCGCGCCGTGGGTCTTCGGCGCGGCGACCGTGGCCATCGCCGTGCTGCCCGGGCTGGTCACCGAGACGACGGCCGGCTGGACGGTGGCCTTCAGCGCGCTGATCGCCGGCGCCACGCTCGGCACGGGCTTCCTCGTCCAGCCGACGGCCCGCCGGATCGCCGCCGCCTCGCCTCGGCTCGGCGTGGCGTGCGGTCTCGGTGCCGTCGTCGCCGGCCTGGTGGTCGCGGCGGCCGCCGCGGGAACGGCGTCCCCCTGGCTGGTGGTCCTGGCCGCGGTCGTGCTCGGCACCGGGTACGGCTGCTGCCTGGTGTCGGGGCTGCTGCAGACGCAACGGATCGCGGCGCCGGGCGAGCTCGGCGGGCTGACCGCCGTCTACTACGCGCTCACCTACGTCGGTTTCGCCGCACCGGTGCTGCTGGCGCTGCTGGCGACCTCGGTGCCGTACTGGGTCCTGCTCCTGGGCGCGGCAGGGCTGGCCGCGCTCACCCTCGCGGTCGCCCTCGGCGCGCCGCGGCACGAGCTCAGCGCTCGGTGACCCGCCCGCCGTCGACCTCGAGACGGCGGTCCGTGGCCACGGCCGTGAGCATCCGGCGGTCGTGGGTGACCAGCAGGAGCGTTCCGGTGTAGCCGGCCAGGGCCTGCTCCAGCTGCTCGATCGCCGGCAGGTCGAGGTGGTTGGTGGGCTCGTCGAGCACCAGCACGTTCACCCCGCGCGCCTGCAGCAGGGCCAGCGCGGCGCGGGTCCGCTCCCCCGGAGACAGCGTGACGGCCGGCCGGAGCACGTGCTCGGCGGTCAGGCCGAACTTGGCCAGCAGGGTGCGGACCTCCGACGTCGGCCAGTCCGGCACCTCCGCGCCGAACGCGTCGACCAGCTGCTCGGGACCCAGGAACCGCTCGCGCGCCTGGTCGATCTCGCCGATGCGCACGGCCGGCCCGACCGCCCCGGCGCCCTCGTCGAGCGGAACGCGGCCGAGCAGGGCCGCCAGCAGTGTCGACTTCCCCGAGCCGTTGGCGCCGGTGATCGCCACCCGGTTCCCCCAGTCCACCTGGAGGTCCACCGGCCCGAGGGTGAAGGCACCGCGCCGGACGACGGCGCCGCGCAGCGACGCCACCACCGCGCCGGCGCGCGGGGCGGCCGCGATCTCCATGCGCAGCTCCCACTCCTTGCGTGGCTCCTCCACCACGTCGAGCCGCTCGATGATCCGCTCGGTCTGCTTGGCCTTCGCCGCCTGCTTCTCCGCCGACGCCCGGTTGTGCGCCTTGATGTGCTTGTCGCCGTCCCTGGACTTCTTGATCGAGTCGCGGACGCCCTTGGCCATCCAGTTGCGCTGCATCCGCGCCCGCGCCTCCAGGCCGGCCTTCGTGTCGGCGTACTCCTCGTACTCCTCGCGCGCGTGGCGGCGGGCCACCTCCCGCTCGGTCAGGTAGGCCTCGTAGCCGCCGTCGTGGACGCGGACCAGCTGCTGCACGAGATCGAGCTCGACGATGCGAGTGGTGGTCCGGGCCAGGAACTCGCGGTCGTGGCTGACCACCACCACGCCGGCCCGTGATCCGCTGACGAACCGCTCCAGCTGCTCCAGCCCCGCGAGGTCGAGGTCGTTGGTCGGCTCGTCGAGCAGCAGCACGTCGTAGCGCGAGAGCAGCAGCGCGGCCAGACCGACCCGGGCGGCCTGGCCTCCGGACAGATCCGTCGTGGGGTGGCCGAGGGCCACCCCGGGCGCGACCTCGGCGACGACCTCCGCGGCCCGCTCGTCCAGGTCCGCCCCGCCGAGGGCCAGCCAGCGCTCGAGGGCGTCGCCGTAGACGTCGGCGGCGCCCGGCGCCCCGGCCGCGAGGGCATCGCTGGCAGCATCCATGGCGGCCTGGGCCGCCGCCACCCCGGTGCGCCGCGCCAGCGCCGCCAGCACCGTCTCCCCCTCGCGCCGCTCGTGCTCCTGCGGGAGATGGCCGATGGTCGCCGTCGGTGGGCTGAGGGCGATGCTCCCGGCCTCGGCGGCGACCTCGCCCGCCAGGGTGCGCAGCAGCGTGGACTTGCCGGCGCCGTTGACGCCGACGAGTCCGACGACGTCACCGGGGGCGACGACGAGGTCGAGGCCGGAGAAGAGGACGCGGGCGCCGTGTCCGGCCGCCAGTCCGCGTGCGACGAGGGTGGCACTCACCCCTCCAGCCTGCCAAGCCACCCCCGGTGTCCGACAGGGACGTCGTGCGGAGGACCGGGATCGGGCGCCGGCGGCGGGTCCGCGCGGGCGACCGCGCAGGGAGGACCCGCACGCGGACCGGTCGACCGGCGCGTCGGGGGTGGTACCGAGACCGGTCGGTGCGCTTGGATGGAGCCGACCCGCCGCGGACGACGAGGAGCGCCCCATTCCCACCGCCACCGCCCCGGCGACCGGCCCCGTGCGGGTCGAGGTCCGCGGGCTCACCAAGTCCTTCGGCCAGGTGCGGGCCGTCTCCGACCTGGGTTTCACCGTCGAGCCGGGGTCGGTCACCGGCTTCCTCGGACCGAACGGCGCGGGCAAGACCACGACCCTCCGCATGATGCTGGGTCTGGTCCGCCCCGACGCCGGGGGCGCCACCTTCGACGGTGTCCCCTACGCGGCCCTCCCCCAGCCGGTGCGCACCGTCGGAGCGGTTCTCGAGACGGCCTTCCACCCCGCCCGGTCCGGACGCAACCACCTGCGCGTCTACTGCCGCGCGGCCGGTCTGCCGGTCTCCCGGGCCGACGACGTGCTGGCGCAGGTCGGACTGGCCGACGCCGGACGGCGCAAGGCCGGCGGCTACTCGCTCGGGATGCGCCAGCGCCTGGCGCTGGCGACCGCGCTCCTGGGCGACCCGGCCGTGCTGGTCCTCGACGAGCCGGCCAACGGGCTGGACCCCGAGGGCATCCAGTGGCTGCGCGGCTTCATCCGGCACCTGGCCCACGACCAGGGGCGCACGGTCCTCGTCTCCAGCCACCTGCTGTCCGAGGTCGAGCAGACCGTCGACCGCGTGGTCATCGTGGGCGCCGGCCGGCTGGTGCGCGAGGCGTCGATGGACCAGCTGCGCAGCGGAGCGGACGGCGCCGGCACGGTGCTGGTCCGCAGCCCCGAGGCCGCCCGGCTGGCCGAGGTGCTGCGCGGCACGGGGAGCGGCGAGGTGTCCGTGGACGGCGACGCGCTCACCGTGCAGGGCCGCACTCCCGCCGAGGTGGGCTCCCGGGCGTTCGCGGCCGGGGTGGAGCTGCACGAGCTGCGCGCGCACACCAGCGGCCTGGAGGAGATCTACTTCCGGCTCACCGCCGGTCAGGAGCAGTTCGCCGCCGCCACGACCGATCAGGAGAGCGCCCGATGAGCCGGCTGGTGCGCGCCGAGTGGACCAAGCTGTTCACCACCAAGGTCTGGCTCGGGCTGCTGCTCGGCGCCTGCGTGATGGTGGCCGGCTTCGCGGTCTTCTTCACCGCCTTCGCCGGCAACCCCGAGGCGGGCATCCCCGCCGTCGGCACGCCGCTCTACGAGGACCTGGCGCTCTCCACCGCGGCCAACGCCAACATCCTGTTCCTCATCCTCGGCATCATCGGGATGACGCAGGAGTACCGGCACCGCACGGCCACGCCGACCTTCCTCACCGCGCCGCAGCGCGGCCGGGTGGTCACCGCGAAGGTGATCGCCTACGCGCTCGTCGCGGCGCTGTTCGCACTGGCCGTGGTCGCCGTCAACTACCTCGTGGTGGCCGTCCACGCCGGTGCCCTCGGAGCCGCGCCGGCGCTCGACGGGGACAACGTGACGACCTTGGCCAGCTCCCTGCTCGCCCTGACCATCTACGCGGTGATCGGCGTGGGGCTCGGCGCACTGATGCGCAACCAGGTGGGCGCCATCGTCGGCGGCCTCGTGTACCTGTTCGTCGTCGAGCCGATCATCCGCTCGGTGCCCGCCACCGCCGGGGCCTACAAGTGGATGCCGGGTGGCGCCATGGAGGCGCTGACCGCCACACTCGCGGGCCCGGAGCTGCTGGGGGCGTGGCAGGGGGCGCTCGTCCTCCTCGGTTACGGCCTGGTCGCCGCCGTCCTCGGCACGTTCCTGGCGGTCCGCCGCGACGTCGCCTGACGACGGACCCCGGCGGCGCCCGGCCGGCCCTCGCCGGCGCCCGCTACCGCTGGGCGCCGTGCACGGGGCGGTCGCCCACCCGGCGGCCCGGCACGCGGATGACGATCCGCACCGAGTCAGCGGCGGGCGCACGGGCGTACAGTCGACACCCGCCCCGGCGACGCCGTCCAGACGCAGCCCCGAGACGAAGAAGGCACTCGACCCCGTGTCAAGCGTGAGTTCATCCCGATCGTCGTCCGCCTCGTCCCAGGTCGCCGGTTTCGGCACCAACGAGTGGTTGGTCGAGGAGATGTATCAGCAGTACCTCGCCGACCCGTCCAGCGTCGATCAGGCCTGGCACGAGTTCTTCGCCGACTACCGGCCGGGTAGCCCCGTCGGTGGCGCCGACCGAGAGCCCGCCGCGCCGACCGGCAGCAAGCCGGACGGCCCGGCGCCCGCTCCTGCGCCCGCGGCAGCAGCCCCGGCGACCCCGTCCACCCCCGCGGGGCCGCCCCGCGTCGAGCCGCAGTCCGAGGGAACAGTGGTCAACCGCGCCGCCGACCGCACCAGCCAGCAGAAGCCAGCCGCGCCCGAGCCGGCGCCGAAGCCGACCGCACCGTCCGCTCCCGCGGGCGCGAAGCAGTCACCGCTGCGCGGCGCCGCCGCCGCGGTCGTCAAGAACATGAACGCGTCGCTGACGGTGCCGACGGCCACGAGCGTGCGCGCGGTGCCGGCCAAGCTCCTCGCCGACAACCGCATCGTCATCAACAACCACCTCGCCCGCTCCCGCGGCGGGAAGATCTCCTTCACCCACCTCATCGGCTACGCGCTGGTCCGGGCGCTGGACGACTTCCCGAACATGAACAGCGCCTTCGCCGAGGTCGACGGCAAGCCGACGCTGATCCGGCCCGAGCACGTGAACTTCGGTCTGGCCATCGACCTGCCGAAGCCCGACGGCTCCCGGTCGCTCGTCGTCGCCTCGATCAAGGCCGCCGAGGAGCTGGACTTCGCCGGGTTCTGGGCTGCCTACGAGGACATCATCCGGCGGGCCCGGAACAACAAGCTGACGATGGAGGACTTCTCCGGCACCACGATCAGCCTCACCAACCCGGGCACGATCGGCACCAACCACTCGGTGCCCCGGCTCACCGCCGGGCAGGGCGCGATCATCGGCGTCGGCGCCATGGAGTACCCGGCCGAGTTCCAGGGGATGAACCCCGACGCGCTCACCGAGATGGCCGTCTCCAAGATCATCACGCTGACCTCGACCTACGACCACCGCATCATCCAGGGTGCCGAGTCCGGCGACTTCCTCCGCCGCCTGCACGCCCTGCTGCTCGGTGAGGACGGCTTCTACGACCAGGTCTTCCGCTCGCTGCGGATCCCCTACGAGCCGGTGCGGTGGATGCCGGACGTGCGGATCGCGCGCGAGGGGCAGATCGACAAGGAAGCCCGGGTCATCGAGGTCATCGAGTCCTACCGGCGCAACGGCCACCTCATGGCCGACACCGACCCGCTCGAGTTCAAGGTCCGCACCCACCCCGACCTCAACATCCTCCGGCACGGCCTGACGCTGTGGGACCTCGACCGCCGGTTCCCCGTCGGCGGGTTCGCCGGCGAGAAGCTGATGGCGCTGCGGGACATCCTGGGCGTGCTGCGCAACTCCTACTGCCGCACCGTCGGTGTGGAGTACATGCACATCACCGACCCCGAGGAGCGCCAGTGGCTCCAGGAGAGGGTCGAGGTCAAGCACGAGCAGCCCGACCGCGAGAAGCAGAAGCACATCCTCGGCCGGCTCAACGCCGCTGAGGCGTTCGAGACCTTCCTGCAGACCAAGTACGTCGGCCAGAAGCGGTTCTCGCTCGAGGGTGGTGAGTCGCTGATCCCGGTCCTGGACGAGGTGCTGATCGCCGCCTCCGACCACGGCCTGGACGAGGTCGCGATCGGCATGCCGCACCGCGGCCGGCTCAACGTGCTGGCCAACGTGCTCGGCAAGAGCTACTCGAAGATCTTCGGCGAGTTCGAGGGCAACATCGACCCGGGCACCGTCCAGGGCTCCGGCGACGTGAAGTACCACCTCGGCGCCGAGGGCACCTTCACCAACCCGTTCAACGACGGCGCGGAGATCGCCGTCTCGCTGGCCAGCAACCCCTCGCACCTGGAGACGGTCAACCCGGTCCTCGAGGGCGTCGTCCGGGCCAAGCAGGACATGCTGGACAAGGGCGAGGGCGGGTTCACCGTGCTGCCCGTCCTCCTGCACGGCGACGCCGCCTTCGCCGGCCAGGGCGTGGTCCAGGAGACGCTGAACCTGTCGCAGCTGCGCGGTTACCGCACCGGCGGCACCGTGCACGTCGTCGTCAACAACCAGGTCGGCTTCACGACGAGCCCCGCCCAGTCCCGATCGAGCCTCTACTCGACCGACGTGGCGCGGATGGTCAACGCACCGGTCTTCCACGTGAACGGCGACGACCCCGAGGCCTGCGTGCGCGTGGCCCGGCTGGCGGTCGAGTACCGGCAGGCGTTCAAGAAGGACGTCGTCATCGACATCGTCTGCTACCGCCGCCGCGGGCACAACGAGGGCGACGACCCGTCGATGACCCAGCCGCTGATGTACGACATCATCGACCGCAAGCGCTCGGTCCGGAAGCTGTACACCGAGGCGCTGGTCGGCCGCGGCGACATCACGCTCCAGGACGCCGAGGAGGCGCTGAAGGACTACCGCGACCAGCTGGAGCGGGCCTTCGCGGAGACCCACGACGCCAAGGACGCCTCCAAGGCGCAGCCGGAGATGGACCCGCGCACGTCGCAGCACTCGCAGGTGACGACGGCGATCACCCCGGAGGTCCTCAAGACCATCGGTGACGCGCACGTCTCCTTCCCACCGAGCTTCACCCCGCACTCCAAGCTGCAGAAGATGCTGGAGCGTCGCGCGGCGATGGCCAGCGAGGGCGGCATCGACTGGGCGATGGGCGAGCTGCTCGCCTTCGGGTCGCTGCTCATGGAGGGCGTCCCCGTACGGCTGGCCGGCCAGGACTCCCGCCGCGGCACGTTCGTGCAGCGCCACTCGGTGCTCATCGACCGGGAGAACGGCGGCGAGTTCACGCCGCTGGCCAACCTCACCGACGACCAGGCGAAGTTCTTCGTCTACGACTCGTTGCTCTCGGAGTACGCCGCGGTCGGCTTCGAGTACGGCTACTCGGTGGCGAACCCGAAGGCCCTGGTGCTGTGGGAGGCGCAGTTCGGCGACTTCGTCAACGGTGCCCAGATGGTCATCGACGAGTTCGTCAGCTCCGGCGAGGCCAAGTGGGGCCAGCGGTCCGGCGTCGTCATGCTCCTGCCGCACGGCCTGGAGGGCCAGGGTCCCGACCACTCCAGCGGTCGCATCGAGCGGTTCCTGCAGCTGTCGGCGGAGAACAACATGACCGTCGCCAACTGCTCGACGCCGGCGAACTACTTCCACCTGCTGCGCCGTCAGGCCCTGTCGGACGTGCACCGGCCGCTGATCGTCTTCACCCCGAAGTCGCTGCTGCGGGCCAAGGCGGCGGTCAGCGCGGTCGCCGACTTCACCGACGAGAACTTCCGCACCGTCCTGCCCGACACCGGCGTGGGCGGCCGGCCGCTGGACGCCTCGTCCGTGCGCCGGGTCCTGCTGTGCACCGGCAAGGTGGCCTACGACCTGATGGCACAGCGGGAGTCCGACGGACGCACCGACACCGCGGTGGTGCGCGTCGAGCAGCTGTACCCGCTGCCGGCCGAGCAGATCCGCGCCGAGCTCGAGCGCTACCCGAACGCCACGGACGTCGTCTGGGTGCAGGAGGAGCCGGCCAACATGGGCGCCTGGCAGTTCATGGCGGTCAACCTGCCCGAGGAGATGCCGGCCGGCCGGAAGCTCCGGCGGGTCAGCCGTCGCGCCTCGGCCAGCCCCGCCGTGGGTTCGGCGAAGGTGCACGACGTCGAGCAGCGTCAGCTGGTCGCCGAAGCCTTCGCCGACTGAGCTGCGTCGGTCCACCCCGAGCATGTACTTCACCGACCGCGGCCTGGAGGAGCTGGCGCAGCGGCGGGGCGAGGAGCACGTGAGCCTCGCCTGGCTGGCCGACGAGATGCAGGCCTTCGTCGACCAGCACCCGGAGTTCGAGGTTCCCGTCGAGCGGCTGGCCACCTGGCTGGCCCGCGGCGGCACCGACGACGACGAGTGAACTCCAGGCGAGATCGGCGATCTCGCACGTCTTGATCCCCCGAGGCGTGCGAGATCGCCGATCTCGCCGTGCACACCGGCCGACCGCCGAGCCGAGCCCCTACCGGCCGGCCGCCGTCAACGCTGCGTCCAGCCGGGGGTACACCCGCCGCGCGTTGCCCTCGTAGATCGCCGTCCGCTGGGCGTCGGAGACGTCGGCCGCCTGGATGTAGCGGCGGGTGTCGTCGAAGAAGTGACCGGTCCGCGGGTCGACGCCGCGCACCGCGCCGACCATCTCCGAGGCGAACAGCACGTTGCCGGTGTCGACGACGTCCAGCAGCAGGTCGATGCCCGGCTGGTGGTAGACGCAGGTGTCGAAGAAGACGTTGCCCATCACGTGGGTCTCCAGCGGCGGCCGGCCCAGCTGGTCGGCCAGTCCCCGGTACCGGCCCCAGTGGTAGGGCACCGCACCGCCGCCGTGCGGGATCACGAACCGCAGCCCGGGCAGGTCGCCGAACAGGTCCCCCTGCAGGAACTGCATGAAGGCCGTGGTGTCGGCGTTGAGGTAGTGCGAGCCGGTGCCGTGGAAGGCACTGTTGGCCGAGGCGGAGACGTGCACCATCGCCGGCACGTCCAGCTCGACCATGGCCTCGTAGAGCGGGTACCAGCTGCGGTCGGTCAGCGGCGGGGACGTCCAGTGCCCTCCGCTGGGATCGGGGTTCAGGTTGCACCCGACGAAGCCGAGCTCCTCCACGCAGCGCCGCAGCTCCTCGATCGAGCCCTCGATCGGCTCGCCCGGCGACTGGGGCAGCTGGGCGACGCCGGTGAACCGGTCGGGGTGCAGGCTGGTGACCCGGTGGACGAGGTCGTTGCACCGACGCGTCCACTCCCGGCTCACCGCGGCATCGCCCACGTGGTGGGCCATCGCCCCGGCGGTCGGGGAGAACACGGTCAGGTCGATCCCCCGCTCGTCCATCAGCGCGAGCTGACTGGCGCCGACCGAGTCGCGGATCTCGTCGTCGCTGATGGCGGGGTAGGCCGGCGCCGCGGTGCCCGCCTCCCACGCGGCCACCTGCTGGGCACGCCAGGCGCCGTGCGCCGCCGGCGCGGTGGTGTAGTGCCCGTGGCAGTCGATGATCACGCGGTCTCCCCGGCGCCGGTCCTGTCGAGGGGCTCGGCCCCGTACTCCTCGTACACCAGGCCGCGCCCGGCGAGCTTCTCCCGCAGGCCCAGGGAGTCCAGGCTGAGCGCGCCCGCGGCCAGCCGTTCCAGCGACGCCCGCTCCCGCTCCTCGCGCTGCCGCGCGGCGACCAGGACCGCAGGGGCGTCGGCGCGGGCGACGACGACCACGCCGTCGTCGTCGGCCAGCACGACGTCCCCGGGGCGGACCAGCTGCCCGGCGCAGACGACCGGGACCTGCACGTTGCCCGCCGTCTCCTTGACCGTGCCCTGCGCCGAGACGGCCGCCGACCAGACCGGGAAGCGCATCGACGTCAGGCCGGCTGTGTCGCGCACCCCGGCGTCGATGACCAACCCCACCACCCCGTGCGCCCGCAGGCTGACCGCCAGCAGCTCCCCGAAGTAGCCGTCGGTGCACGGCGAGGTCGGGGTCACCACCAGGAGGTCGCCGGGCCGCGCCTGCTCCACGGCGACGTGCAGCATCGCGTTGTCCCCCGGCGCGACCTCGCAGGTCAGCGCGGTACCGGCCACGCGAGCCGGACGGTAGACCGGCCGCAGCCGCGCGTGCATCAGGCCGGTGCGGCCCTGGGCCTCGTGCACGGTCGCGACGCCCAGCTCCCCGAGCCCGCGGACGACGTCCGGGTCGGTCCGCGGCGTCCCGGTCACCACGCGGTGGCGGCTCATGGCGTCTCCTTCATCGGTCGCCGCCGGGGTGGGCGGCCGCGCTGACCGTAATCCGGCGGCTGGTCCGGCGGTCCGGTGCCGTACCCGCACGTTCCGCGGGCCGGAGGACGGGCGGCCTGGCGGTGGCGGGCACCGCGTCGGACCGGAGCCCGTGGTCGGTACCGACCGAGCGGGCACGGACACGCCCGGCACCGCCACCTCCCGCGCGCCCCCGTGCAGCGGCGGGACCCTCTGTCCGTGCTGGGTCACTCTCATGCCCTGTCCGGCCTGGCCGTGGGCGCCGCGACGCTGCCCTGGGCGCCGGTCCAGGGCACCGTCGCGCAGATCTCCTGGGTCGCGGCTGTCGGCGGGTTCGCGATGCTGCCCGATCTCGACCACTCCGGCTCCACCGTCTCCGACATGTGGGGACCGGTCACCGACATCCCGTCCGGAGCGATCGGTCGGCTCGCGCAGGGCCATCGCTGGGGCACCCATGACGCGGTGCTCGGTCCCGTCGTCTTCGGCGCCCTCGCCGTCGCCGCGGCGGGCGCCTACTGGTCGAGCCTGCTGGTGATGGCGCTGTCGATCGGCCTGGCACTGCGCGCCCTCAACTTCGTCATCCCCGGACGTGTGGAGAACACCGTCGTCGGCAACATCGTGCTGTCCTGGGGCGGCGCATGGCTCCTGCTGGCCCACAGCCCCAACCCGGCCTGGCTGCCCTGGGCAGTGGCCCTGGGCGTGCTGACGCACATCGCCGGTGACGCGCTCACCACCGCGGGCATCCCGGTGCCGCTCATCTGGATCGTCAAGCGGTGCCGGCTGAAGCTGGTGCCGGTCCGGACGGGCAGCATCGTGGAGAAGGTGGTCTACGTGCCTGCGTTCGTGGTCGCGACAGCGGCGTTCCTGTACGTCAACACCGAGGCCCACACCGCCGTGGACCCGATCGTCGACCGGCTGCTCAGCCCCGGCTGAGGGCCGCGGTCCGTTCGCGGGCAACGGCGCACCACCGGAGACTCGAGAACGTGCGACGACTCTCCGACCGGTTGGTGAACTGGGCGAGCATCCTGGACGACGAGACGCTCCGGCAGGCCGAGCGCACCGCCACGCTGCCCATCATCCATCCGCACGTCGCGCTCATGCCCGATGCGCACCTGGGCAAGGGGGCCACCGTCGGGTCCGTGCTGCCGACGAGGAACGCCATCATCCCCGCGGCCGTGGGCGTCGACATCGGCTGCGGGATGATCGCCGTCCGCACGCCGTGGACGGTCGACGAGGTGCGGTCGCGGGGCTCCCTGGCACCGCTGCGCGGAGACATCGAGCGCGCGGTGCCGCTGTCGGCCGGGAAGTACAACAAGAAGCTCTCCGCGTCGGCCCGGCGCCGGGTGGCGGAGCTCGAGCGGAAGGCCGACGAGCTCGGCGACCGGGTGCGGCACTCGGTGACGACGACGGCGCCGAACTGGCCCTTCCAGCTCGGCAGCCTGGGCTCGGGCAACCACTTCATCGAGGTGACCGCCGACGAGCAGCAGCGGGTGTGGTTGTTCCTCCACTCGGGCAGCCGCGGAGTGGGCAACAGGATCGCCTCGAAGCACATCGCGATCGCCCAGGAGCGAGCCCGCCGCGACCATCTCGACCTACCCGACCGCGACCTCGCCTGGCTGGACGAGGGGACGCCGGAGTTCGACCGCTACATCGCCGAGCTGCGGTGGGCACAGCACTTCGCCCTGCTCAACCGCGAGGAGATGATGGACCGGGTCGCCGGCTGCCTGGCCGCCCACATGCGGGCCGACGAGACGCCGGAGCTCGAGCGCATCAACGCCCACCACAACTTCACCCAGCGGGAACGGCACTTCGGCGACGACCTCTGGATCACCCGCAAGGGCGCCATCCAGGCGAGGAAGGGCCAGGACGGGCTGATCCCCGGCTCGATGGGGACGGCGAGCTACGTCGTCCGCGGCCTGGGCAACCCGGAGTCGCTGGAGTCGTCACCGCACGGCGCCGGGCGCGTGTTCTCCCGCACCAAGGCCCGCCGGACGTTCACCCGCGCGCAGCTGGAGGAGTCGATGAAGGGCATCGAGTGGCGGCACAGCGACGCCTTCCTCGACGAGATCCCGGCTGCCTACAAGGACGTGGACCAGGTCATGGCCGACGCGGCGGACCTCGTCGAGGTGCGGCACACCCTCCGGCAACTGGTGAACGTCAAGGGCGACTGAAGAAGGACCCCCCTCCTCCCCACGCTTCGCAAGCTCAGCGCGGGCCCCTGGAGGGCGGCCGTTTCAGCACCTCGCAGTGCCGGCATCAGCCGCCGCTGCGCCGCCATTCCGCGGCCACGGCCTCGGCGACCGCCGAGGCCACCCGCCGGTCCAGCGGGCTGGGCACGATGTAGTCCGGCCGCAGGTCCGCGCCCACCACGTCGGCGATCGCGGTGGCGGCCGCCAGCTTCATCTCCTCGGTGATGCTCGTGGCGCCGGCGTCGATGGCCCCACGGAAGACGCCGGGGAAGGCCAGGACGTTGTTGATCTGGTTGGGCAGGTCGCTGCGCCCGGTGGCGACGACCGCGGCGTGGCGCGCGGCCATCTCGGGGTCGACCTCCGGCGTCGGGTTGGCCAGCGAGAAGACGATGGCGTCCTTCGCCATCGAGGCGATGGCGGACTCCGGCACCGAGCCGCCCGAGACGCCCAGGTAGACGTCGGCGCCCTCGAGCGCGGACACCATCGTGCCGGCGAACCCGTCCGGGTTGGTGTTGTCGACCAGCCACTGCTTGCTGGCGCCGAGGTCGTCCCGCCCGGCGTGCAGCACGCCCCGGGAGTCCGCGACGGCGATGTGCCCGACGCCCCCCTCCAGGAGGATCTTGGTGCAGGCGACGCCCGCGGCCCCGGCACCGGAGACCACGACCCGGAGGTCGCCGAGCTCGCGGCCGACCACCGTGGCGGCGTTGCGCAGGGCGGCCAGGACGACGATCGCCGTTCCGTGCTGGTCGTCGTGCATGACCGGGATCCTCAGCCGCTCGCGCAGCCGGTCCTCGATCTCGAAGCAGCGGGGGGCGCTGATGTCCTCGAGGTTGATGCCGCCGAAGGACGGCGCGATCGCCAGGACGGTGTCGACGATCTCGTCCACGTCGGTGGTGTCGAGGACGATCGGCACGGAGGAGAGCCCGGCGAACTCGCTGAACAGGCAGGCCTTGCCCTCCATCACCGGGAGCGCGGCCGCCGGTCCGATGTTCCCGAGCCCCAGCACCGCGGTGCCGTCGGAGACGACCGCGACCACGCGCGGCGCCCAGGTGAACCGGCGGGCCAGTTCCGGCTCCGCCGCGATCGCGCTGGAGACGCGGGCGACACCGGGCGTGTACGTGAGCGCGAGGTCTGCGATGGACTCGATCGAGCGGGTGGACGCCACGGACAGCTTGCCGCCCTCGTGCACCGCGAACGCGGGGTCGTCGGCGAAACGGTCGGGGACGTGCTGCCCGGACGAGGGATTTCCGCTCATGGATACAGGAGCGTAACGAGGGCCGAGCGGTCGTTGTCGCTACGGTGCGCGCGTGGAGATCCGCGAACTCGCCGTACCTGACAGCTACGTCCTCGATCTGGTGTCGCACGGCGACACGCGTGGCCGTTTCACCGAGTGGTACCGGGCGGACGTGCTGTCCCAGGCCATGGGACACCCTCTGACGCTCGCCCAGGCCAACCACAGCGTCTCCTCGCGGGGTTCCCTCCGCGGTGTCCACTTCGCCCTCGTGCCCCCCGGTCAGGCCAAGTACGTCTACTGCCCCGCCGGCAAGGTGCTCGACGTCGTCGTCGACGTGCGCGTCGGCTCGCCGACGTTCGGGGTGCACGACGCGGTGCTCCTGGACAGCGAGCAGCCCCGCGCCGTCTACCTCGCCGAGGGGCTCGGCCACGCCTTCCTCGCGCTCGAGGACCGCAGCTCGGTGACCTACCTGGTCTCCTCGGGGTACGACCCCTCCCGCGAGTTCGGCGTCTCGCCCCTGGATCCCGAGCTCGACCTGCCCTGGCCGTCGGACGTGGAGCCGGAGCTGTCCGCCAAGGACCGCAATGCCCCCACGCTGGCCGAGGCACGCGAGCAGGGGCTCCTGCCCACCATGGAGGAGTGCGCCGCCCGGTACGCGGCGCTACGGCAGAGCTGACGGCGCAGCGGGGAGCCGGCCGGGGCGCGGCCACAGCCGCCCGACCACGCGGCCGACGACGACGGCGGTGCCGAAGGACCGGCTGTCGTCGGTGACGAACGGGTTGTCGCCCTCGACCCAGTGCCCGTCGTCGAGGGCCCGCCGCACCCGCTTGACCACGAGCAGTTCGGGCCGGGCGGGGAAACGGGCGAGCACGACCGCTCCCGGCTCGACGCGCCCACCGGGCCGGACCCGGCGGGCGAGCAGCCGGTCGCCCGAGCGGACCGTGGGCGACATCGACGGGCCCGTGACACGGACGAGCGCCCAGGCGCTGGGCAGCGGTGCCGCCCCAGCGGCTGCGCGCTCTCCCGCACTGTCCTCGTCGATCACCGCGAGTAGGGTCGCAGACGACACAACCCCACGAACCCCGGAGGCATCTCCATGCGTTTCACCCGCATGTTCTCCGCCCGCGTCCTCCAGGTGCTGGAGGCCACCGCGCACTGCGACCTCCCCTGCGGCGTGTACGACCCGGCCCAGGCCCGCATCGAGGCAGAGTCGGTCAAGGCCATCCAGGAGAAGTACCAGGCCAACGAGGACCCGGTCTTCCGCACGCGCGCCATCATGATCAAGGAGCAGCGGTCGGACCTGGTCAAGCACCACCTGTGGGTGCTGTGGACCGACTACTTCAAGCCGCCGCACTTCGAGAAGTACCCGCAGTTGAACGAGTTGTTCAACAAGGCCACCAAGCAGGCCGGTGCGGCCGGCGGCAAGGGCAGCATGGACCCCGCCGAGGGTCAGAAGCTGCTCGACTACATCGCCGAGATCGACAAGATCTTCTGGGAGACCAAGGCCGCCGCCTGAGAGAGGAACCCGCTGTCCCCAGCGCTCGCACGCTCGCGCTGGGCCCCTGCAGCGGGCCGCCGTCGCTGCCGGACCGCCCTTCGGGGCGGTCCGGCAGCACTGTCATGTGCTCTTCCGTCCCCGGCGACGCCGCGCCTGCGCCTGGGTCTGCCCGTGCGCGGCTCGGAGGAATTCGTGCTCGACGTCGGGGAACTCCTGCAGAAGGTCGAGGCGGCAGCGCCCATCGAGGCGGTGGAGGCCGTCGCCGACGCGCTCGGCGCGATGGTGCAGGCCCGCAACGTGACCCTGCTGATCGCCGACTTCACCGGCCGGGCCGTCGTCCGGCTGACCTCCGCCGCGCTGGTCGAGGGGGCGCGCAGGCACGGGGTGGAGCAGGCCGAGACGCTGCAGCTGGCCGGCACGGTCTACGAGCAGGTGCTGCGCACGCAGGAGGCTGACGTCCGGGCCGCCGGCGACGGCGCCGTGCTGGTCGTGCCGGTCACCGACCGGGGCGACGCGATCGGCGTCATCGAGCTCGAGCTGGCGCGATATCCCTCCGCCTCGGAGGTCGCCGACGTCCGGAGCGCCGCGCACGCGCTCGCCTACGTCATCATCGCCGCCCGCCGGCACACCGACGTCTTCGAGTGGGGCCAGCGCTCGACGCCCTTCGCGCTGGCCGCAGAGATCCAGCGCCGGCTGCTGCCGGCCTCCTACACGTGCGAGGCCGGCCAGTTCACCCTCGCCGGATGGCTGGAGCCGGCCGGCACGGTCGGCGGCGACACCATCGACTACGCGCTGGACCGCGACTGCCTCCACCTGTCGATCACCGATGCCGTGGGGCACCAGGTGGCCGCGGCCCTGCTGGCCACCCTGCTGGTCGGGGCCCTGCGCAACGGCCGGCGACGAGGCATGGACCTCGCCGAGCAGGCCCGGTATGCCAACGACTCGCTCGCGGAGAACGCGGCGGCCGGGCAGTTCGTCACCGGGCAGCTCGTGCGGATCGACCTGCACGCCGGTACCGCGACGGTCGTCAACGCCGGGCACGTCCTCCCGCTGCGGCTGCGCGACGGCCGGGTCGAGGAGGTGGAGCTGCGGGTCGAGCCGCCGTTCGGCGTCGTGCCCGGCAAGTCCTTCGACGTGCAGCCCTTCCCGCTCGAGCCCGGTGACCGGATCGTCTTCCTGACCGATGGCATGCAGGAGCGCAACGCGGTCGACCTCGACGTCGCCAAGGCTCTCGAGGACACGGCCGACCTGCACCCGCGGGAGGTGGTCCACGCCCTCGGCAGGGCCGTGCTCACGGAGACCGGCGGCGACCTCCGTGACGACGCCACGATGATCTGCCTCGACTGGTACGGCGGGCAGCCCCGGGCGCGCACCACCGAGCAGGGGGCCGACCCCGGCATCGCCTCGCCGCCTGCGTGAACCCGACATCGGAACCGCCCCGGGGCGCGGCCGGTACGGTTTGACACCGATGCGCATCGACCCCGCCGGGTGGCCCTTCATCACCGGACCGCTGGCCCCTGCTGCCCTGCTCACAGCGGGAGGCCGGGCCACCGGACGCCGCTGGCCCCGCCTGGCCGCGTGGCCCCTGCTCGGGCTCTCCGCCTACATGGCGGTGTTCTTCCGGGATCCCGACCGGCGCTGCGACACCGCCCTCCCCGCCCCGGACGACGTCCTGTCCCCCGCGGACGGTGTCGTGATGGTCGCCGGGGAGCCGCAGGAGGGCGTCGCACCCGAGGGCGACTGGCAGCAGGTCAGCGTCTTCCTGTCGGTCGTCGACGTGCACGTCAACCGTTCCCCCTACCGCGGGGAGGTGGTGCAGAGCTCCTACCGCCCGGGGAGCTTCCTGGCGGCCTACCGCAAGGAGTCGGCCCACCGGAACGAACGCAGCGAGCTGTGGCTGCGGGACGGGGAAGGCGCCGGAGCCCGCACGGTGGTCTTCCGGCAGGTCGTCGGCGTCCTGGCCCGGCGCATCGTCACCCGCACCGGGGTCGGGCGGCACCTCGCCACCGGCGAGCGGATGGGACTGATGAAGTTCGGCTCGCGCATGGACGTCTTCGTGCCCCGCGAGTGCGCGATCACCGTGACGAAGGGACAGCGCGTGCGAGGCGGCGAGACCGTCATCGCCCGCTGGCCCTCCGCCCGCTGAGGGAGCGCCCCGTGCCCAGCTCCGCGTCCGGCCAGCGCCGTCCGCAGACCCGCCGCACGGCGACCGTCGAGTTCGTCCGCGGCTCGGTCCGGGGCAGCCGTCGCCGGGCTCTCGCGACGCTGCCGAGCCTGTTCACCCTGGGCAACATGTTCTGCGGCTTCGCCGCGATCCTGGTGTCGATCCGGGGGAACCACACCTTGGCCGCCGTCCTGATCGGCCTGTCGGTGCTCTTCGACATCGTCGACGGCGCCGTCGCCCGGCTGGTCGGCGCGGTCACCCCGTTCGGCCTGCAGTTCGACTCGCTGGCAGACCTGGTCTCCTTCGGTCTCGCCCCGGCCCTGCTGGCCTTCACGCTGTTCTCGGAGGGCCACGACGGGTGGGATCCGCTGGGCTGGGTGGTGTGCTTCCTGTGGGTGGCGTGCGCCGCGATCCGGCTGGCCCGGTTCAACACCACGATCGACCCGACCGCGGACAAGCGGTACTTCATCGGCTTGCCCAGTCCCGGCGCCGCGGGGGTGGTGCTCGCCTCGGTGTTCGCCTTCGGCGACGCCATGCAGGGCCGCGACCGGCTGTGGGTGCTGCTCGTCGTCGCGCTGCCGGCTCTGCTGATGGTCAGCACCATCCGCTTCCGCTCGTTCCGGTCGCTGGTGAGCCCCAGGAGCGGCCGGCCCTACGGCCTGATCGCCACGGCGGTGCTGCTGGCGGTCGGCTTCGCGCTGGCCCCTGTCGTCACGTTCTGCGTGCTCGCCTACGGCTACCTGCTGGCTCCGGTGCTGGTGCCGGTGTTCTCGCCCCTGGCCCGTCTGGTGCCTGCCCGCGTCAAGGAGGTCCTGGCGTGAGCGGACGGGAGACATCGTGAGCGGACAGGCCCGTGAGCATCGCAGGGAGCGCCGGCGACCGAGGAGCGGAGCGTGCCGCGGCAGCGAGCGGGGGACGTCGTGAGCGGACAGGCCCGTGAGCATCGCAGGGAGCGCCAGCGACCGAGGAGCGGAGCGTGCCGCGGCAGCGAACGGGAGACATCGTGAGCGTCCGGCCGATCCGCCAGGGCGACGTCCCGGCCGTCGTGGGGCTGGTCCGGGAGCTCGCCG
>Ga0196960_10000115_pt1 | contig 31003 bp, 28 predicted proteins | sample S3v_5metaG_FD_183187 | JGI IMG/M metagenome (GOLD analysis project Ga0196960, IMG submission 183187) | Soil microbial communities from Anza Borrego desert, Southern California, United States - S3+v_5 | ecosystem: Environmental > Terrestrial > Soil > Desert | place: USA: California | collected...
GCCGCCGGCGCGCTGCCGCGAGATCGCCGACATGGTTCCCGGATCCACGTTCGTCGAGCTCGACGGGCCGCACATGCTCCACCTCGAGCGCCCTGCGCTGTTCAGCAAGACACTCGCCGACCACCTCGCGCGCCGGCCGCGATGACCACGAGACCGGCCGCCGCGTTCGGCCGGCCGTGACGTCGGTCACTGCCCGGCCGGGACGGCGGCTCAGACTCCGTCCCCATGCGCGCTGCCGTGATCGGTGCCGGCCCTTCCGGCTTCTATGCGACCGACCAGCTGCTGGCTGCCGGGTTCGCCGTCGACCTCTACGACTCCCTGCCGACGCCCTACGGTCTGGTCCGTGCCGGCGTGGCGCCGGACCACCCGAAGATCAAGTCTGTCTCGCGCGTCTTCGACAAGACCGCGCGCCACGAGCGGTTCCGGTTCTTCGGTGGCGTGAGCCTCGGCGAGGACGTCTCCCGCGAAGAGCTGCTCGAGCGCTACCACGCGGTGGTGTACGCGGTGGGCACCGCGACCGACCGCCGGCTCGGCATCCCGGGCGAGGATCGGCCGGGCTCGGTCGCCGCCACCGAGTTCGTCGCCTGGTACAACGGCCATCCCGGCTTCGCCGGCCACGAGTTCCCGCTGGACGTCCACCGTGCGGTCGTGATCGGCAACGGCAACGTGGCGATCGACGTGGCGCGGATGCTCGTGCTCGACGACGACGAGCTGTCACCGACCGACACCGCTGACCACGCGATCACGAGCTTCACGGGCGCCGGCGTGCGGGAGGTCGTCATCCTCGGGCGGCGCGGGCCCGGAGAGGCGTCGTTCACGAACCCCGAGCTGCGCGAGCTCGGGGAGCTCAAGCGCTCGGACGTCATCGTCGACGAGGCCGACGTCGCCGACATCGACACCGACGCGCTCGAGCCGACGCCGCGACGCAACGTCGAGATCCTGCGCGAGTACGCGTCGCGTCCGCCCGCCGGCAAGACCCACAGGATCGTGCTGCGCTTCTTCAGCTCGCCGATCGCCGTGGAGGGTGCGGGCGACGACGGCCGCGTAGAGGGCCTGCGCGTCGGGCGCAACGCGCTCGTCGATGGGCGCGCGGTCCCGACCGGCGAGGAGGAGCTCATCGAGTGCGGGCTCGTCGTGCGCTCGATCGGCTATCGCGGCCGGCCGTTGCCTGGCGTGCCGTTCGACGAGCAGCGGGGCCTGATCCGCAACGACGGCGGGCGGGTGACCGGCGACGACGGCATGACGCTGCCCGGGGAGTACGTCGTCGGCTGGGTCAAGCGGGGGCCGTCGGGCGTGATCGGGACGAACAAGAAGGACGCGCTCGACACCACTGCGAAGCTCGTCGCCGACGCCGAGGCGGGCCGGGTCAACACGCCGGCCGACCACGGCGACGCCCACCAATGGCTGCGCCGGCGCGTCCCCGGCCTCGTCGGCTGGGCGGACTGGGTCGCCATCGACGCGGCGGAGACCGCTGCGGGGGAGCCACAGGGACGCCCGCGCGTGAAGCTCGTGCGCGTCGCGGACATGCTCGCCGCGGCCGAGCGCGCCCGCGGCACGGTCGACCCGCTGTGACGAAGGTCCCTGCGCCCGCGTTCACATCGGCTTAGCGTCGTTCCCGCTCCCCTCGCGAGTCCTGCGGACGGCACCGGGAGCGCCTGCGAGCAACAGAGGAGAGACGATGAGCAGACGCATCATCGGCGTCGCGCTGACCGCGTGCGCACTGGGTCTGAGCGCGTGCGGAGGGTCGGATCAGGACGAGGGCGCATCGGCCAGCGCGGCGAGTGGCGGTGAGGTGAAGGGTGCGGTCTCGTTCCTGACGGCGAGCACGCAGAAGCCGGTCTGGGACTCGGCCAAGGCGGATTTCGAGAAGGCCAACCCGGGTGTGAAGCTGAACATCCAGTACGTGCCGTTCGTCCAGATCGGCTCGACCGTGCGGACCCAGGTCGCGGCCGGCAACCCGCCGGACGTCATCCTGACCCAGCCCGGCTCGTCGCAGCTGCAGGGAGTCGTCAGCCTGGCGCGCATGCAGGGCCTGGCGGATCTGGGCGAGCAGCCGTGGACCGAGTCGATCATCAAGGAGACGCGTCCCGGCGTCCAGGTCGACGGCAAGACCTACGGATGGCCGGTGCAGGGCGTTCCCAGCGGCATCATCTACAGCAAGTCGGCCTTCGAGAAGGCCGGCATCACCGAGATCCCGGGGACGCACCAGGAGCTCCTCGCCGCGTGCGACAAGGCGAAGGCGCTGGGTGAGGGCAAGTACCTGATGGGGACGAACCTGCTGACCGGCTCGTCCACCCTGGCGACGGCGTACGTCGCCAGCGCGGACCCTGACTGGATCAGCAAGCGTACGGCCAACGAGACGACCTTCGCCGGCACGCCGTCCTGGCGCACCGCGCTGGAGCGGCACGTGGAGCTCGCGGAGCGTGGCTGCATGGGCCCGTCGCCCGGCACGGTGGTCGCCGCGGACGCGTCGGTCCAGTCGTTCGTCAAGGGCACGGCGCTGTCGGCGATCCAGGCGTTCCAGGTGGTCCCGGCGTTGACCGCGGCCGGTGTGAAGGCCGAGGACATCGGTTCGTTCCCGCTGCCCGTCGACGAGGGCACCGCTCCCGCGCAGATGACGCTGCCCTACTCGCTGTCCGTTGCGGCCAAGGCGAAGAACCCGGCTGCCGCCAAGGCGTTCGTGAACTTCATCGCCACCAAGGAGGAGAGCAAGCGCCTGGCCGAGGTGGGCAACGCCGTCGACCCGTACGACATCGACAGCATCGAGGCGTTCCCGGAGACGATGAACACGCCGGAGTACCAGAAGGCGTTGGAGGAGGACCGCCTACTCATCACCATCCCGACGGCGTTCATCAACCCTGAGGTGCAGACGGCCTACGCCACCGGCCTGCAGAACCTGTTCCTCGGCAAGTCGTCCGTGGACGAGGTCCTGAAGTCGATGGACGAGGCTTGGGACAAGGGCATCAGCTAGGCCCAGGCCGTCTCTCGGGGCGCCGGACCGGCGCCCCGAGGCGGTCCTGCCAGCACGTCCACGACGCTGATGCACACGCACGACGAAGCTTTCCCTCGTGCCCTCGACGTCACGGAGGGACACGCCCCGATCGACGGGGGCGAGCTCTGGTACTGGGACACCGGCGGCACGGGCGAGCCCATCGTCCTGATGCACGCCGGCACCGGCTCGGGGATGACCTGGGCGCCGCAGCGGGATGTCCTCGCAGCTGCCGGCTACCGCGTCATCGGGTACTCGCGCCGAGGGCATCACCGGTCTTCGCCGATGGTCGCGGAAGCCCCGGGCAGCGGCGCCGGCGACCTCATGGCGCTGGTGCGCGAGCTCGACCTCGAGCCCTTCCACGCCGTCGCCCTGGCGGGTGGCGGGTACTTCGCGGTGGACCTCGCGCTCTCCGAGCCGGCGATGCTGCGGAGCATGACCATCGCGTGCAGTTTGATGGGCATCACCGAGCCGGCCTGGATCGAACGTCTGCAGGCGCTGTTCTTCCCCGAGTTCTGGAGGCTGCCGAGCGACTTCCTCGAGCTCGGCCCCAGCTACCGCGCCGAGTCCCCGCACGGCGTCGCGGAATGGCGGCGCCTCTTCGAGCTGGCGTACGACGGCCGGCCGCCGGGTCCGCCGCCCCCGGAGCGTCCTCTCGGGCCGCACCAGGAGATGCTCAGCGCGATCACCTGGGAGGCGCTCGCCACCATCCAGCTCCCGACCCTGCTGATCGCCGGTGGGGCCGACCTCATCCTGCCTCCCCCGCTGATGGAGGAGGCCGCGAGCCACATCCCCGGCGCACGGTTCGAGATCATGCCGGACGCCGGGCACTCCGCTCCATGGGAGCGCCCGGACCGGTTCAACGAGCTGACGCTCGAGTTCCTCGCGAGCGTCCAGCCCCTGTGAACGGAGCTTCCCTATGAGCCTCATCGTGACCGGCGCCTCCGGCGCCCTCGGCCGGCGCGCGGCCGAGCTGCTGCTGGACCGCGTCGATCCCGCCTCCGTCGTGCTCGTCACGCGGTCGCCCGACAAGCTGTCGGACCTCGCCGCCCGGGGCGCGCAGGTCCGCGCCGGGGACTTCGACGACGGGGCCTCGCTCGAGACGGCCTTCGCGGGCGGGGAACGCCTGCTGCTCATCAGCACCGACCGGATCGGCGCGCGGATACCTCAGCACCGTGCTGCGGTCGAGGCCGCGAAGGCAGCGGGCGTCGGTTTCATCGCCTACACCTCGGTCCTCAACCCGGTCCCCGAGAACCCGGCGGGAGTCGTCCCCGACCATGCCGCCACAGAGGCCATGCTGCGCGAGAGCGGCCTGCGCTGGGCGTTCCTGCGCAACGGGGTCTACGGCGAGTGGGCGGCAGCCGGCGCCGCGAGTGCGGCCGAGGCCGGCGAGCTGCGGACGAACGAGGGCGACGGACGAGTCGCCTATGTGTCTCGCGAGGACTGCGCGGCCGCGGCTGCAGCCGTGCTCGCCGGTCCCGGGTACGAGGACGAGGTCCTCGACGTGACCGGCCCCGAGGCGCTCAGCGCGGGCGACCGCGCGGCGCTGTTCGCCGAGGTCACCGGCGCACCCGTCGCGGTCGTGGAGCTCAGCGACGAGGAGCGCATCGCCGATCTGGTCGACGCGGGCATGTCGCCCACCGCCGCCGAGCGGACGGCCTCCTACGGGCGCGCCATCCGCGAGGGCGCCTTCGACGGCGTCAGCGACGTCGTGGAGCGGACCACGGGCCGTGCCCCCCGCACGCTGCGTGCGATCCTCGACGCGGCCCGAGCGCAGGTGCAGCCGCTCACGCGGTGAACGTGATGCCGCCGCCGACGTTGACGATCTGGCCGGTCAGGAACCCGCTCGCCGGGCCCACCATGTAGGCGATGGCCGCGGCGATGTCCTCGGGCATGCCGCGGCGCTTGACCGCCTGCTGCGCGATGATCCGGCTGGCGGCCTGCTTGGCGGCCTCCGCGTTCGCGCGCATGGAGAGCGAGCCCTCGGTCTCGATCGCGCCGGGCATGATGACGTTGGCCGTGATGCCGTCGGCCCCCGCGTCGTTGGCCACGCACCGGGTGAAGCCGATGACGCCCATCTTCGCGGTGACGTACGCGCTGCGGTCGGCGGGGGCGAGGTGCACGGCGCCCGACGCGGTGTTGACGATCCTTCCGTACCCGGCACGACGCATGTGCGGGAGCACCGCGCGGCAGCACAGGAACGTGGTGTCGAGGCTCGCGGCCAGGACGCTGTGCCAGACGTCGAGCGACATCTCGTCGATCGTCACGCGCGGGAAGATGGCGGCGAGGTTGACCAGCGCGTCGATGCGGCCGTGGGCCTCGATCGTCTCGGAGACCATCGCGACCACCCCGTCCTCGTCGGTGAGGTCCGCGGCGACGCCGTGGACCTGCAGCCCGGCGTCGGTGAGCTCGCGCGCGGCGCGGGCGACGCCGTCGCCGTCGAGGTCGACGAGCACCGTCGTCGCGCCGGCGGCAGCGAGCCGCCGGCCGGTGGCGAGGCCGAGGCCGCGGGCCCCGCCGGTGACGATGGCGACCTGGCCGCGGAGGTCGTCGAGCGGGAGCATGGAGTCGGTCATAGGGGCCGACGCTAGCCGTGCTGAACCGCACATGGGACGGACTATCGTCACTGAGCGGTACGGCGATCGCCCCCACGATGCGCTCATGGAGCCACCTCCCGCCCCGGACGGGTTCGATCCCGCGGCGTCTGCGTTTCTGCAGGACCCAGATCCCTTCTTCCGCCGGGCCCGGGCGGAATGCCCGGTGTTCCACGACGAGACCGCCGACGCGTTCATCGTCTCGCGCTACGACGACGTGCTGCAGGTGATGCAGGACAACGCGACGTTCAGCTCGCACGTGGCGACCAAGGTCCTCCCGCCGCCGGCGGACCTCGCGGACTCCGTCACGGTGGATCCCGCCGGCGCGTCGATCATCAACCTCGACCCGCCCGAGCACACCGGCAAGCGCAAGATCATCAACCGCGCGTTCACCCGCCCGCGCGTCCTCGCGCTCGCGCCGGCCCTGCGCGAGTACGCTCACGCGCTGGTGGACGGCTTCGAGGCCGAGGGGCGCTGCGACCTGATGTCGCAGTACGCCAACCCGATGGCGTCCGTCGCCGCGGTGGACCTGCTCGGCCTCAGGCGCGAGGACATCCCGCGCTACAACGAGTGGTCGGGCGCGATGCTCGGCTTGATGCGCCACGGGCGGCAGGCCGGCTCGTCCATCACCGAGGAGCGTGTGCGCGCGATCTACGCGCCGGTCGTAGAGGCGCTGGACTACTTCCGCGACATGCTCGCCGAGCGCCGGCAGGACCCGCGTGAGGACATGCTCTCCGTGCTCCTCGCCGCCGAAGGCCCGGACGGGACGCCGGCGATGGACGACGAGGAGATCGTCGTCCACCTGCTCAGCGTGGTTGCGGCGGGGACCGAGACCTCGGCCAACCTCACCGCCTCGACGTTGGCGCTGCTGGACCGCAACCCCCGCGCCCGGGAGCGCGTGCTCGCCGAGCCCGAGCTCATCGCGACCGCGCTCGACGAGACGATCCGCCGTCACCCGAGCGCCCAGACGGTGCAGCGGCGCACGAAGTGCCCCGTCGACATCGGCGGGGTCGACCTGCCGACCGGCAGCCTCGTGATCGCGTCGATCGTGTCCGCGTGCAACGACGAGTCGGTGTTCGAGCAGCCCGAGCGCTTCGACCTCGACCGCGACAACCTCTCGAAGCACCTGTCGTTCGGCAAGCGCGCGCACTTCTGCGTCGGCGCGCCGCTGGCCAAGCAGACGGCGGCGATCGCGGTGGAGGTGCTCTACGAGCGCATCCCGGACCTGCGGATCCCGGAGCCGGCGACGGAGTTCGAGCCGCTGCGCGGCCTGCGCGTGGCCAAGGGCCTCGAGGCAACCTGGACGACGGCGTCGTGAGCGCGCCGCCCGCCCTGGCCGAAGAGCTGGGGCGCTTCATCGCGCGCTTCCGGCTCGAGGACTCCGAGCAGCGCGACGCGCTGCTCGAGCGCGCGCGCTGGCACCTGCTCGACGTGGTCGGGCTGGGCTACGCCGGCTGGCGGGCCGAGGATCGGTACCTCGAGAAGCTCGCCGCGAGCCAGTCGCTCGGATCCGAGGGGCCGTGCACGGTGATCGGCGCCTCGGTACGCGCCGACGCGGAGCGCGCCGCCTGGCTCAACGCGGCCTCCGTCCACACGTGGGACTTCGACGACGTCGACCTGACCACGGTCATGCACTGCGAGTCGTTCGCGGTCGGCGCCGTCCTGCCGCTGGCAGAGGAGCTCGACGCGAGCGGCCTCCGGCTTGCCGAGGCGACGCTCGTCGCGATGGAGGTGGCGCTCCGGCTGGCTTCCGCTCCGGACGGCGCCGGCGGCCTGCTGCGCTTCGGCTTTCACCCCACCGCGGTGTTCGGGGCGTTCGGCGCCGCCGCCGGCGCGGCGCGCCTGCTCGGGCTCGACGAGGTGCAGGCGGCCAACGCGCTGGCGTTCGTCGCGAGCTTCACCAGCGGGACGGCGCACGGCTGGGCCCTCGGGTCCGGTCGCAACAAGCCGATCCAGGTCGGCTGGGCGGCGCGCGCCGGCGTCGCCGCCGCGCGCCTGGCGGAGGCCAGCTGCACGTGCAGCCTGGAAGCGATCGAGGGCACGTACGGCACCCTCCACGCCCACACGCACGGCGGCCCGTGGACGGTCGAGCGCGTGCTCGACGGCCTCGGCCAGGAGTGGCGTCTCGAAGCGCTCGCGATCAAGCTCTTCCCCTGCGGCGGGATCGGCCAGGGAACGGCGGAGTGCATGCAGGAGCTCCACAGGCTCGGCGTGCGCCCGGACGATGTGCGATCGGGGACGATCACCATGCCGTACTGGATGGAGGCCGCTCTGACGCAGATCGGCGAGCAGCTCCATCGCCCGACGTCGGGCTCGTCGTCGATCGGCGCGGTGCCCTGCATCGGCGCCCGGGTCCTGATGGAGGGCACCCTGCGCCTGCAGCATCTGACGGACGCGGCGGTTCGCGACCCGGACATGCTGGCGCTCGCCGACCGGCTGAGCGTGGAGATCGGCGCGCCCGTCGCGGACGGCGCGCCGGACGAGCAGCCGGTCCACGTCCAGCTCGACACCGGCGAGGGCCGGGTGGAGTGGCGCGTCGTGTTCGAGGGCGGCCATCCGCAGCGCCTCACCAAGGACCGCGTCGTCCAGAAGTTCCACGAGAACGTGGAGGGGCGCGTCGACCATGCGCGCGCCGCCGCGATCGAGGCCGCCGTCTTCGACGTCGAGCATCTGGTGAGCGTGCGGGCGCTCACCGGGCTGATCGCGGCATAGCCATCCGAGCGGGAGAGAGGACAGCCTCATGATCGACGCCTTCACGTCACACCAGTGGGCAGACGTACGGGACCTCGAGCCGTACCTGGAGAAGGGTTGGGGGAGCGTGCTCATGCGCAACTCCCACCACCCGATCCGGACCGGCGACCTGTACATCAACCCCCGCACCCGGCACGCGCTGCGCGAGCACGAGGGCGCCACGGTCGACGGGATGGACTACGACGCCTTCGCCACGCAGGTGCTCGACGCCACCGGAGCCGAGCGGGTCGTGCTGGGGTACGAGGCCGCCCTGAGCGCCACGGCCTTCGCCAACCCGTTCCTCTCGATGGCCGTCGCCCGCGGCGTCAACGACTGGTCCGCCGACCGGTGGCTGAACCGCGACGACCGCCTCTACGGCCTCGCCATGATCCCCACGGGCGATCCCGCTGCCGCGGCCGAGGAGATCCGACGCGTGGCAGCCAACCCGAAGTTCGTCGGCCTGGCGCTGGGCGCCAACGTGCTCGGAGTCCCGTACGGGAACCTCGTGTACGACCCGATCTGGGCGGCCGCCGCCGAGACCGGCCTCCCGATCGTCTTCCACGCGAAGGCCGACAACGCGATCACGCTCGCCGTCCCGCCGGTGGCGGGCGGCCTGGTGGCGACCTACGGCGAGTACGACGCGTTCTCCTACCAGACCGTCGCCGCCCACCTCGTCTCGCTGATCGCCCAGGGCATCTTCGACCAGCACCCGTCGCTGCGCGCGCTCATCGTCGGCACGGGCGCGGCGTGGCTGCCCGGGCAGCTCTGGCGGCTGGACTGGGCGGCCAGGTACGCGGCGATGGACGCGCCGTGGATGACCCGGAATCCCAGCGAGCTCTTCGGCGCGCACGTCCGCGTCACCACCTACGGGATGGAGCCGGCGGAGGGGCTGATCAAGGTCCTCCAGGCGCTGGGCTGGGCCGACGACGCCATCGTCTACGCCAGCGGCTGGCCCCACGTGACGTCTGCCCAGGCCGCCGCCGAGGTGGCGGACCGCTTCCCCGAGGCGTGGCGGTCGCGGATCCTCGCCGACACCGCGCTGGACCTCTACCGCTTCCCCGACCGTCCCGCGATGGCGGCCGAACCGGCGCGCGTGTCGCGCACCTCGATGGCGAGCCTCGCCTAGGACGAAGGAGCCTCTCATGGCCGGATACCTCGGACCCATCTTCGACATGGACGTCCACCACTACCCGCTCAACGACCAAGAGCTGCTGCCGTACATCCCGCGGGAGTGGCGCGCGTACGCCGACGAGGTGATCGCCTACACGCCCAAGAGCGGGCGCGAGATCCTGTCGCTGTGGAACCCGCCGTTCCACTTCCAGAACCCGCTCATCGCCTACGAGGGCATCGACCGCCTGAAGTTCGCTGACGTCGAGCCCAAGCACGGCAAGCCGTACGACCAGTACATCGCCGACGCGCTCGACGTGTACGGCGACCAGGGCTACGGCGTCGCCCTCTCGTTCAACGTCGGCCAGATCGGCTCGTTCCCCAACCCCCACTACGCCGCAGCGGTCGCCACGGCGACGAACGACTGGAACATCGACACCTGGCTGAGCCTCGGCGACGACCGCCTGTGGTCGGAGGTGGCGATCTCCGAGGCCATCCCCGATCTCGCCGCGGCCGAGATCCACCGCGTCGGCGGGCACGACCGCATCCGGGGAGTGTGCCTGGCCTCCAACGCGCTCGGCCGCCCCACCGGCGACCCGCTCCGCGACCCGATCTTCAAGGCCGCGGTGGAGAACGACCTGGCCGTGTCCTGGCACCCGTTCCCGTCGGACCGGCCCAATCGGCAGATCACGCACACCGGGGGCATGAGCGGCCACGTCGAGTACATGGCCCTCATGGGCCAGGCCCTGCCGAACTACGTGTCGAGCCTGATCGTCAACGGCACGTTCGAGAAGTTCCCGGACCTGCGGGTCGTGTTCCGCGAGACCGGCGTGCTGTGGCTGCCCGCGGTCATCTGGAAGCTCGACCAGATGTACGAGCAGCTCAAGGGCGAGTCGCCCTGGGTCAAGAAGTGGCCGAGCGAGTACATCCACGAGCACATGACGTTCTGCACGCAGCCGCTCGAGGAGGCGCCGGACGGGCCGCGTCTGTCCGGCGAGGTCCTGGGGGCGGTCGACTGGATCGAGGACGTCCTGTGCTTCTCGACCGACTACCCGCACGCGATCGCCTACGACGAGGCGCAGTGGGTGGCCAAGCACCTGCCCGAGAGCTGGCACCGCAAGGTCTTCGTGGACAACGCCTGCGACGCCTACCGCATCCCCCGGCCGCCGGTCGAGCAGCCGGTCGCGGCCTGATGGAGACGTCGACGAGCGGGCTCGTCGATGTCGGCGGCGTCGACGACTTCGAGAGCCGGCCGACCGCGGTGGTGGCCGCCGGCCGAGAGCTGATCGTGTACCGCTGGGGCGACCGCTTCGTGGCGGTCCGCAACCGGTGCCCGCACCAGAACCTGCCGTTCACCGGAGGCGCGGTCTTCTGCCGCGTCCGAGGCACCACGAGCCAGTCCGAGATGGTCCCCGCGGCCGACGAGCCCGTGCTCGTGTGCCCCGCGCACCGCTACGAGTTCGACGCCGAAGGCAAGTGCGTCACCCAGCAGCACGGCGCCAAGCAGCTGCGCATCAAGGCCTACCCCGTGAGGGTCGTCGACGGCCGCGTCGTCGTCGACATGCGGTCCAAGAAGATGATCCAGGAGGATCGAGATGCCAGCTGAACTGCTTCCCGGGGGACGCGTACGGGTGCCCGAGCGCATGCCCCTCCCGGGCGACCTCCGCGGCCTGAACGTCCGGGACCTCCTCGCGGACGCGGTGGCGCACAACCCCGACGGGCCGGCCGTCATCACGCGCGAGCGCGAGATGACCTACGCCGAGCTCGACGACCTGTCCTCGCGCGCCGCCGCGCTCTGGCAGTCGATGGGCGTGGGCAAGGGCGACCGCGTCGCGATGATCGTCGGCAACCGGCCGGAGTTCCTGGTCGTGTGGTTCGGGCTGATCAAGATCGGCGCGGTGCTCGCCGCCGTCAACACCCGGTGGCGGCGGGGGGAGATCGAGTACGCCGTCGGGAAGGTGATGCCCAACTACCTGCTCGCCGACGACGAGTTCCTCGAGGAGGCGCGCGCAGCGACCGACTCCGACGTGGTGGTGCTCGAGGAGTTCCTCTCGCGCGTGCGGGAAACAACGCCGGCGTACGACGCGCCTGAGCTCGAGGCCGACGACCTCATCAGCCTGATCTTCACCTCCGGCACGACGGGGTTCCCGAAGGCGGTCCAGCAGACCCACGGCAACTACGTGATGACCGGGCAGGCGTACCCGACCTGGCTCGGGCTGGAGCAGGGCGACCGGCTCTACACGTTCATGCCCCTGTACCACCTGAACAGCCAGGCCTACCTGACGATGGCGACGCTGGCGCTGCACGGAGCGATGGTCCTCGTCCCGAAGTTCAGCGCCTCCCGGTTCTGGGACGACATCCGCAAGTTCCGCGTCAACACGTTCAGCGGCATCCCGGCCGTCCTGCTGATCCTCCTGAAGCTTCCGCCCGGCCCGCACGAGCGCGACCACGAGGTGCGGATGGTCTACGGCTACGCCGATCCGGAGCCGCGCCGTGAGTTCGAGGCGAGGCTGGGGGTCAAGACGATCTCGGGCTTCGGAATGAGCGAGTGCACCTTCGGCGCCATGTGGCCCCGCACCGGCACGGCGCCGCTCACGTCGATCGGCCTCCCGCGCGTTCACCCGCACCCCGAGTTCGTCAACGAGATCAAGGTCGTCGACGACGACGGGCGCGAGGTCCCGACCGGCGACCTGGGCGAGCTGATCGTGCGGAACCCCGGCCTCGCGCACGGCTACTTCAACGACCCCGAGCTGACCGACGCCGCGTTCAAGGACGGCTGGCTGTACAGCGGCGACATCGGGAACGTCGACGAGGACGGGTTCCTGTTCTTCCTGGATCGCAAGAAGGACGTGCTGCGCAAGAAGGGCGAGAACGTCTCCTCGATCGAGGTCGAGGGTGTCATCAACACGCACCCGCGCGTCGAGGAGGCGGCGCTGGTCGGCATCCCGGCGGAGCTCGGCGAGGACGAGCTGGTCGCGTTCGTCAAGCTCATGGACGGCCAGCGGGTCGAGCCGAGCGAGCTCACCGACCTGTGCGGCGCTCAGCTGGCGGACTTCAAGGTGCCGCGCTACGTGCAGTTCGTCGACTCGTTCCCGAAGACCGGGAGCGGCAAGATCCAGAAGGCCGTCCTGCGCGACAGCTGGGTCGACGAGTCGGTCTGGTGGGACCGCGAGGCGGAGCTGCAGCGCTGATGGCTCCGCGCCCGCGCAAGCAGCTGCGGTCCGACATCTCCTGGTCGGACGAGGACGACTCGATCTTCATCCGCGGCCGCGAGCTGAACCGCGAGATCCTCGGCCACATGACCCTCTCCGGGGTCGCGTGGATGCACATCGTCGGCACGCCGCCGACCCCGGAGCAGGAGCGCATGTTCGACGCGCTCCTGATCGCGCTGATCGAGCACGGCGTCACGCCGACGGTCGTCGCCGCGCGCATGACGCTCGTGGGTGCGCCGGACTCGCTGCAGGGCGCCGTGGCCGCCGGCCTGCTCAGCGTCGGCAGCCGCGCGGTCGGGACGATGGAGGGCGCGGCGCAGATGCTGTCGGAGGCGCTCGAGGCCAACCCTGTCGGCGCCGACCTCGACGCCCTGGCGGCGGAGGTCGTGCGCACGCGCCGGGCGGCGCGCGCGCTGATCCCCGGCATCGGCCACCCGATCCACGACCCGGATCCGCGGGCCACGCGCCTGTTCGAGCTCGCCGCCGAGAACGGCTTCGACGGCCCACACATCGACCTGATCCGGCGGATCTCGGCGGTCGCGACGACCGAGATGGAGCGCAGCATGCCGGTCAACGTCACCGGGGCGATCGGTGCGATCGCCTGCGAGATGGGGTTCCCCTGGCAGGTCGCCCGGGGCATCGCGCTCATCGGCCGGACCATCGGGCTCGTCGGCCACCTGCTGGAGGAGATGCGCGACCCCATGGCCATGGAGGTCATGTGGCGCATCAACGACGAAGTCAACGTGCCACCGAAGAACGAGGAGCTGCCCGATGGACGCTGATCTCCAGACGCGCCTGCGCGACCTGCTCGACAAGCACGAGATCCACGAGACGATGATGCGCTACTGCCGCGGGGTGGACCGCGCGGACGGTGAGCTGATCGCCACCGTGTTCCACGAGGACGCGGTCGCCGACCACGGCAACAGCCAGATCCTCGGCGTCGACGCACACGAGAAGATGCCCCCGTCGGGACGCCGGACCCGCGGGATCATGCACTTCGTCGGCAACGAGCTGATCGAGGTCTTCGGCGACGTCGCGCGCGCCGAGTTCTACGTGATCGTCTTCTTCGAGCTGGAAGTCGAGGGCCAGGCGAGCATGATGTGGCGCGGTGGGCGCTACGTCGACCGCTGGGAGCGTCGCGATGGCGGTCCGTGGAAGGTCGCCGAGCGCAGGCTGGTCGGGGCGTGGGACCGCATCGACCCCGTGCGCTATCAGCCCGACCACGACAAGTTCTTCACCGGCAAGCCGGCGCCCGACGACGACATCTACCGCGTCCTCGAGGGATTCGCCTCCCGGACCCCCTGATGAAGATCGGGGTCAGACTCCCGCACACCGGCCCCTTCGCGTCCCCCGACGCGATCCGCCGTGTCGCGGTGCTGGCCGAGGACCTCGGTTACGACTCGCTGTGGGTGCGCGACTCGCTGACCCGCAATCGTGAGGACGTGCGGGCGCACTTCACCGCCGGGTCGGTGGAGGCGTGGGACCGCGTCGAGGAGCCGATCGAGCCCAACCTCTTCGAGTCGGTGACGACGCTGGCGTACGTGGCGGGGCTGACGAAGCACGTCCGGCTGGGCACCGCGGTGCTGCTGCCCCCGCTGCGCCATCCCGTGTGGCTGGCGAAGTACTTCGCGACGATGGACCAGCTGTCGGGCGGGCGGATGATCCTCGGCATCGGCACCGGGTCACCGCCCTACGCCAAGGCCGAGCTCGCCGCCCTCGGTCGGCCCGAGCTGCTGGGCCGGCGCGGGCGGCTCGTGGACGAGTGGATCACGATCATGCGCAGCGTCTGGCAGGATGACGTGACCTCCTTCGATGGCGAGTTCATCACCGTCGAGGGGGCGCAGGTCTTCCCCAAGCCCGTGCAGTGTCCGCTGCCGATCCTCTACGGGGGCACCGGCGAGCGTGTGATGCGGCGCATCGCGAAGCGGCTGGACGGCTGGTTCCCGATCTTCCTCGCGCCCGACGTCATCGCGGCGGGGAGACGCCAGCTCGAAGAGCTGGCGCAGGAGCACGGCCGCCAGCCGTCGGAGCTGCAGGTCGTCAGCGAGAACTGGCTCTCGGTCGACGACGACGCGGCGCGTGCCGCGGGCCGGGTCGCGCGCATCGACGACGCGCTCTTCGAGCACGCGCGCAAGATGGCCGACCCGACGCGCATGACCGAGGACCACAAGGCGTACGAGAAGATGGAGCGCGAGTCGCTCGCCGGGCCGCCCGAGGCGATCCGCGAGCTTCTCGGGCGCTACGAAGAGGCCGGGGTCGACACGCTCGTTCTCCGGGTCGTGGCCGACGACCTCGACGAGATGCTCGAGCAGCTCGTGCGCTTCCGGGAGCGGGTGTGACATCAGTCCTAGGCCGGTCGCCGGCCGGCGCTTACCGTGGCTGACGTCGCGATCGGGCCGGAGGGGCTCGATCCGGGTCCTGGTCTTCCTGCATCCATGAGCTCTGCACCGCCTACGCACTCCGCGCCGCTCGCGCCGCCCCGGTCATCGTCGGTGCGGGTCCCGCCCGCTCGGCGGCCTCGCGGCGGCCCCCGCCGCGTCCCATGGTTGATCGCCGTTCCCGGCGTGTTCTTCCTGCTGGCGTTCCACGTCGTCCCCGTCATCATCGGGGGCCGGTACGCGTTCACCGACTGGAACGGGCTCACCGACGCCCAGAGCGTCGGGACGGACAACTTCCGCGACCTCTTCAAGGATCCGATCACGGAGCGCTCGCTCTGGAACACGCTGAAGTTCGCGGGCATCTTCTTCGTCGCGGTCAACATCATCGGCCTGGCCCTCGCGCTGGCGCTGAACCGGACGCTCAAGACCCGCAACGTCCTGCGCGCGCTGTTCTTCGCGCCGGTCGTCATCAGCCCGCTGGCCGTCGGCTTCCTGTGGCGGTACATCGTCGACGCGGAGGGCGGCCTGAACGAGCTGCTCGGCACCCTCGGCCTGGAGTCGTGGCAGCAGGCCTGGAACGGCGACCCGACGTGGGCGATGTGGACCGTCATCGTGGCGCTCGTCTGGCAGTACTCGGGCCTCACGATGGTGCTCTACCTCGCCGGTCTGCAGGGCATCAGCGACGAGCTCATCGAGGCCGCGACCGTCGACGGCGCCGGGCCGATGCGCCGCTTCCGCCGGATCGTGCTGCCGTTGCTGGCGCCGGCGATCACGGTGGCCGCGACGATCACGCTGATCTTCGGGCTCAGGCTCTTCGATCAGATCCTGGCCGTCACCGGCGGCGGTCCCGCGAACGCCACCGAGACCCTGGCGACCCAGGTGTACACGCAGACGTTCGTCAACGGCCGCTTCGGCTACGGCGCGGCGCTCGCGCTCGTCCTGACGCTGCTGATCGCGGTCCTGTCGCTCTTGCAGATGGTGATCCTGCGCGCCCGCGAAAAGGCCATGTGAGCATGTTCCGTTACACGTACCGAAGCTTCGGACGGGAGCTGGTCGTGCTCCTCGGGGCGGCGTGCTTCGCGCTGCCGCTCTACCTCCTGATCGTGATGGCGTTCAAGGACACGCCGCAGTCGATCGCCGATCCGCTCGGCCTCCCGAGCCCGTTCGAGGCCAGCAACCTCAAGTCCGCCTGGGAGACCGGTGGGCTCACCGGCCTCGACCAGGCCCTGGTCACGAGCCTGGTGATCACGATCGGCTCGGTCCTCTGCCTGATCGTGATCGGGTCGCTCTGCGCCTACGCGATCGCGCGCCGGCCGTCGAGGCTGGGCACCGCCCTCTACATGCTGTTCCTGGTGGGGATCATCCTCCCGCTGCAGTTGGCCGTGCTGCCGCTGTTCGTGGCGTTCCGCAACCTGGAGCTCACCTCGACGTATCCGGGGATGATCCTGCTCTACACCGGGCTGATGATGCCGTTCACCGTCTTCATCTACACCGGCTTCATCCGGGCGCTGCCCAAGGAGTACGAGGAGGCGGCGCAGGTCGACGGCGCGGGGCTGCTGCGCACCTACGTGCGCGTGGTCTTCCCGTTGCTGGCCCCGGTCACGGGCACCGTGGCGATCCTCGCCGGCCTGATCATCTGGAACGACTTCTTCGTCCCGCTGGTCTTCCTCTCCGGCAGCAACAAGGAGACCTTGCCGCTGGCGCTCTACAGCTTCGTGGGCGAGAACACGTCGGCCTGGAACCTCATCATGGCCGCCGTCCTCCTCTCGATCGCGCCGATCCTGACGTTCTACCTGTTCGCCCAGCGGCAGCTCATCAAGGGCTTCGCGGGCGGCCTGAGAGGATGAGTGAGCCGTGGCCACACTGACGTTCGACGGGATCGGGAAGGTCTACCCGGACGGGATGCGGGCGGTAGACGACCTCAACCTCGTCCTGGACGACGGTGAGTTCATGGTCTTGATCGGCCCGTCGGGCTGTGGCAAGACCACGGCCCTACGGATGGTCGCCGGCCTGGAGGAGATCTCAGAGGGCGAGCTGCGCGTGGACGACACCGTCGTCAACGGCCTCGACGCCAGGCGCCGCGACGTCGCGATGGTCTTCCAGAACTACGCGATCTATCCGCACATGACGATCTTCGAGAACATCGCTTTCCCGCTGCGCAGCCAGCGCATCCCGAAGGCTGAGGTGACCGCGCGCGTCGAGCGCGTGGCCGGCCTGCTCGGGCTGGAGGACCTGCTCAAGCGCAAGCCGCGCACGCTGTCGGGCGGTCAGCGCCAGCGCGTGGCGATGGGCAGGGCGTTCGTGCGCCGCCCGCGCGTGTTCCTCATGGACGAGCCGCTGTCGAACCTAGACGCCAAGCTCCGGGTGCAGATGCGGGCGGAGATCGCCCAGCTCCAGCGTGATCTCGGCGTCACCACCCTGTACGTCACCCACGACCAGGTCGAGGCGATGACGATGGGCACGCGCGTCGCGGTCATGCGCAAGGGCGAGCTGCAGCAGGTCGGGGCGCCTCAGGACGTCTACGACCGGCCCAAGAACCTGTTCGTCGCGACCTTCATCGGGTCGCCGGCGATGAACCTCGTGACCGGCCGGCTCGAGAGCTCGGCCACCGGCCTCGTGCTTCGGATCAGCGAGCAGACGTTGCAGCTCCCCGAGAGCCTGGTCGCGCAGCGGCCGGCGCTGACGCGGCACGTGGGGACCGACGTCGCCGTCGGGATCCGCGCCGAGCACCTGAGTGACGACGGCGAGAACGGCGCAACCGGAGCACGGCTGGAAGCGGCGGTCAGGCTCGTCGAAACGCTGGGCTCCGAGCGGCTCGTGCACCTGGAGCTCGCCGGGCAGCCGGTGCTCACCGACGAGATCTTGGAGATCAGCAAGGACACGGACGTGTCGCTGCTCACCACTATCGGCGTCGACGCCGACAAGACGGGCACGGTCCCGATGGTCGCGCGCGTCGACATCGCCTCGCAGCTGGAGCGCGGCACGCGCGCGTCGCTCGCGGTCAAGACCGACCACCTGCACTTCTTCGACCTCAGCACCGGCGAGGCGATCGCCGGCTGAAGCCGGGCGCCGCGCGGCGCCCGGCCAGGCGGTCAGGAGGCGCTGCTCAGTCGTAGGACTGCGGGGCGCACTTCAACTGCGCCCACTGGTTGCCGTCGTGCCCGTGGACGAGCAGCGCGCCGCGCTCCTTGGCGAGGGCGCGGACGCGCTCGGCGCTCGCCACCGCTGCCGGGACGTCGGTGCCGGTGTCCGGGACCTCGTCGGTGATCTTGATGGCATCGACGGCCAGCAGGACCGGGCCTGTCCGGGGCAGCTCGAGGAGGACGGAGAAGTGGCCGGGTGTGTGGCCCGGCGTCGCCAGCAGCTGGATGCCGGGTCGGAGCTCCTGGTCGACGTACTCGAGGAGCTCGAGCTCGCGCTCGGGCCAGTCGAGCCCGCCACCCGTGGGCGCCGGGATCTCGAGCGCGCGCTCGGCATCGCTGATGAGGACGGGGACGTCCTCCGGGACGTACCCCAGGCCACCCATGTGGTCGAGGTCGCTGTGGGTGAGGACGACGAGGTCGAGCTCCTCCGGCGTGGTGCCGGCGAGCGCCAACTGGGCGGGGAGCATCTGCTCCGGCCCCAGCTCGCGGGCGATGACCTTCCCCGTGATGCCCTGCTTCTCGAACGCCGCTTCGGGGTCCGCGCCCCACGTGTCCGGGAACCCGGTGTCGAAGAGGATGCGCTCGCCTTCGTCGGTCTCGACGAGGTAGCCGGCCATGATGCGGCCGTGGCCGTCGTTCCCTGCAGGCGAGCCGAGCGTTCCGAGGCGAAGCAGATGGAGGCGCATGTACCTCACTGTGGATTCGTGGCCCGTGGGCGGCAGCGACTTATGTCCGTCTCGGCGCCTTCAGGAACGGGGCCGTTGGACGTACGCTGGCGGCATCGCTGCACGTGTCGCGCCCCCGACGATCCCCGAACGGACCATGCCCATCCCCGGCGGTGCGCTGGCGTACTGGGACACCGGCGGCACAGGTCCGCCGGTCATCCTCCTGCACGCCGCGACGCACTGCGCGCGCATGTGGGGCCGCCAGCGCGAGGCGTTCGTCGCTCGCGGCTACCGGGTTATCGGGTACTCGCGGCGCGGCCATCGCGGCTCCACGAGTCTGAGGGCGGACGACGCAGGCGTCGGGGCCGCAGATCTCGAGGCGTTCGTGACGGGGCTGCAGCTCGACCGGTTCCACCTGGTCGCGGTGGCCGCCGGTGGCTTCTTCGCGACCGACTACGCGCTGTCGCGGCCAGAGCGCCTCATCAGCTTGACGGTCGGCTCGAGCATGATGGGCGTCGCAGACCCAGCCTTCCGGGAGCGGGTCGAGCAGCTGCACCCGCCGGGGTTCCGGGACCTGCCGGCCGCGTTCCGCGAGCTGGGCCCGTCCTACCGCGCGACCGACCCGGACGGCGTCCGGGCATGGCTGCATCTGCATCGGGACGCCCTGGAGGGGCGGCCGTTCGTCCTGCAGGGCCTCGCGAAGGACATCACCCTCGACCGGCTCGCCGAGCTGGCGGTGCCGACGTTGATCGTGGGCGCGGGAGCGGACCTCATCATCCCGGCGCCACTCACGCGGGAGATCGCCGAGCGGATCCCGGGCGCGGTGTACGACCTCCTGGCCGACAGCGGGCACATGCCGTCGTGGGAGGCGCCCGACGCGTTCAACGCGGTCGTCCTGCGCTTCCTCGACGCGACCGGCTGAACGGGGGCGGCCGCAGCGATGGCGGGCGCCGTCGACCTGGTCAGGATGCGAGCCACGACGCCGTCGGCAGCGGCGCCCGCCACTCCCGGACCGGGGTCACCTCCCGGATGCGCCAACGGCCGGCGACGTGGACGAGGTCGACGAGCTCGCGCCGACCCTCGAGGAGGAACGCGTCACCTTCGGCCCGGACCTCAAGGACGTACGTCTCGCACGACGCCCGATCCGGCCCGGCGCCGAGGTCGACGAGGCAGTTGAGGACATGGTGCCGCGTGGTCGTCCCCGGTTCTTGGGCCGCGAGGAGCCGGCCGGCGGCGGCCGGGTCGTCGTGGACCTCCTCGAGCAGCGCGGCGTCGCGCTGGTCGATGCCGCGAACACGGTCCAGCACGCAGCGCTCGATCGCGTCGCGCTCGATCGTCGCCTCAGCGGTCTGCGGCTGGCTCGTCCACGCCGCTCGTCGGTAGGAGGGGTCCTGCTCGTCCCGGTGACCGTCGGCGTGGGGGTCGTCGGCCAGCGTCGCCATCGCCGCGACGTCGAGCGTCACGGACCACGCGCCGCCGAGCACGCGCTCGGTCAGGCGCCAGCGGCCGTCGACGCGGGACCAGAGGTCCACGTAGCGCAGCCCCGACAGCACGACGCCCCCCTTGTCACCGGTCAACTGCGGGGGACCGGCGCCCGGCGCGTAGCCGATCGAGCCGAACAGGTACGCCTCGGAGCGGGCGCGGTCGCCCTCTACCTCGATCAGGTGGTTCGCCACGAAGTGCTGCGTGGCGATCCGGCTGCCGGCATCGGCACGCGCCCGGTCGGTGAACGCTGTCCCGGGCATGGTCATCGCGCCCATCCGGAGGGTGGTCGCCGCGCCGAGGCTGTCGTCCAGCAGCGCTGCATCGAGCCGATCGATCCCGCGGGTCGTGAGCAGCAGCTGCTCGTGGACCGCGGCGCGGTCCAGCGCGAGCTGTGCCGAAGCGGACTGCAGGCTGCCGTCCGGCAGGTCCCGAGCAAGTCCGTCAGGGGAGGGCATCCCCTGCAGGTACGCCTCGAGCGTCGGGGCGTCGGTCACCGCGCGCCACTCGACGATCAGCGTCCGGTGGGCGATGGCCCACGTCCCTTCGCGTCGCTGAAGACGATCGACGCAGCGGCCGCCGGCGAAGGTCACGCGGCTCGGCGCGTCGTCGTTGGCGACCGTCGCCAACACCGAGAGGTAGGACGACTCGGAGCGGGCGGCGTCGCCGTCGACCTGGACGACGGCGTTGGAGATGTAGTGCTGAGACGAGAGCCGGGGCGCTGCGGTCGCGACGAGGTCGTCGACCTGGGTGGCTCCGCCGGCATCGCTGATCTCGACGGTCGCGTCCGGGTGGAACGCGGAGCGCGCCAGCTGCTCGTCGGCGCGATCGATCCCGCGGCCGTAGCGCAGGAGGCATGCCCGAACGGCCTCGCGGTCCGCAAGGTCGGCGAGGGCAGCGGACGGGGTGCTCGAGGTGGCCACGAGCGGCATTCAACCGACCGCCGGCAGGCGGCGCATGGACTTTCGTCCGCTGGGACCCAGGTCCTCGTCACGGCGCCCTCGCGGCCGTAGCGTGGCCGCCGGTAGCCCGCCGTCCGGCGGGCACGGATCGAAGGAGACTCTGATGGACGTCGACGGTCGGTGGTGTCCCTGATGGCGGGGCGTCTCGAAGGGAAGGTCGCGTTGATCACCGGCACTGGGCGCGGTCAGGGGCGGGCCGCCGCGTTGGTGTTCGCCGCCGAGGGCGCGACGGTCGTCGGCTGCGACCTCGACGCGGCGGGCGCCGAGGAGACGGTCGAACTGGTCCGGGCCGCCGGCGGCCGCATGACGTCGACCCAGCCGCTCGACCTGGGCGACTCGACGGCCGTCACCGCATGGATCGACGGCGCGGCGGAACGCCACGGCGGCATCGACGTCCTCTACAACAACGCCTCAGCGCCGAAGTTCGCGCCGATCACGTCGATGACCGACGACGAGTGGCGGTCGACGACGCGCAACGAGCTCGACCTCATCTTCTTCGCCTGTCGCGCGGCGTGGCCACATCTGGCGTCGCGCGAGAGGAGCGCCATCGTCAACGTCGCCTCCATGCAGGGCATGATCGCGATCCGCTCGGCCAGGGGCGGGCTCGCGCACGCGGCCGCCAAGCACGGCGTCATCGGGCTCACACGCGCTCTGGCGAACGACGGCGGCCCGGTGGGCATCCGCGTCAACGCGATCAGCCCGGGACTCATCCTCACCCCCGCGACCAAGGCGATCGCCGAGGCGCCGGAGCGCCTCGGCGAGTTCCTCGACCACCAGATCATCAAGCGCCCGGGCGAGCCGGAGGAGGTCGCTCGGGCCGCGGTGTTCCTCGCCTCCGACGACGCCTCGTTCATCACGGGGGTGAACCTGGTCGTCGACGGCGGCTACACCGTCGTGTGAGGTGACGCCGCCGGCGTAGTGGAGGTCAGCCCTCTTCGACGGCCGTGCGATCGGTGACCGCGCGGTCGTCCTGCTCGATGAGCCGGCTCCATCCGACCTTGTCCTCGCGCCAGTCGTCCTCCGTTCGCTGCCGCTTCCAATAGCCGGAGATGGACTGGCCGTCTCGCGGGACACCACGGTCGGCGATGAGGTGGCGGCGGATCTCGCGGACGTCGGTCGCCTCGCCGTGGAGGAAGACATGAGGCGCACCCGTGGGGAACTCGAGATCCGCCACCGCGGCCTGCAGGTCGTCGACCCACCGGATCGTTGTGCCGGCGGGCTGGCGGACCGGCTGGCGCTCGGCGGCGAGGACGACGTGCGCGAGAGCGTCGTCGGGGAGACGCTCGAGCGCGGCGCCGATCGCCGGGACTGCGCTGGCGTCTCCGATGAGCAGGTGCCAGGCCGCGTCGACGCGCGGCGCGTAGCTGCCGCCGGGCCCGGCCAGCTGCAGCCGGTCGCCGGTCTGCGCCGCGCTCGCCCAGGGTCCGGCCACTCCGGTGGCGCCGTGAACCACGAAGTCGATCGTCAGCTCGCCGGCCTCGCGCTCGAAGCGGCGGACCGTGTAGGTGCGGGTGCGTGGCCACTGCTCCTTCGCGAAGCGCTCCTTGACCTGCCGGGCATCGAACGGCGCCGCGTACGGCGCGTCCGGTGGCGGGAACTGGATCTTGACGTAGTGGTCGGTGAACGCGCCCGTGTCGAACCCGGCGAGCTCGCCGCCGAAGACGATGCGGACCATGTGGTCGGTCAACGGCTCGGTACGCCGAACTTCGACGAGGCGGGTGGTCATCCGATGAGCTCCTTCTTGTCGGGTCGATGCGTCGGTCGTCCGCCATCGTCCTCGAGGAGGCGACGGTCGGCGAGGCTGCCGCGCCACGCCCGGATCGACGCCGGAAGGAGCGGCGGTGCGGCATGCACGTGCGCGGAGGTCAGTCCGTGCGCCGCGCGAGTGTGCCTCGGGCCCGAGGGCGACGCAGTGATCTGCGTCCGCGCCGCCCCCGGTCGCTGCTCTACCGCTTCGAGGAGCGGGCGGCGGGCGCCAGGAGCACCCACACGGCGGCGGCGGCGATGACGTGCATCGCCATCAGCGGCAGGACGGTCTCGGCCTTCGCGGCGCCCTCGTAGCCGTCGGACGCCCAGATGAGCACGTCCGGGATGAGCGACACGACGAGCGCGACGGGGATGAGCTTGCGGAAGGTCTCGACCGGGCGCGCCGAGCGACCGGCCAGCACCCGCGCGGCGCCCGTCGCCAGGAGGACGCCGAGGACCGTCATGAACACGACGCTCCCGGGCTGGAGGGGCGTGAAGCGGTCCGGGACGTCGACCGCGGCGCTGGCGATCGCCCAGACGGCGAGGTTGCCGACGATGGCTGCGCCGCCGGTGATCGCCGCGGCGCGGAGCAGGCCGCCCTGCTCGGTGCGTTCGGCGGTCTGGACGTGGGTGGGGCTCTGCGTGCTCATGGGGGTTCCTCCTGAAGTGGTCGTACCGGCTGGGGCAGCCAAGTGATCGTTGATGAGTGTAAACGATTGAGACGTATCGATGAAGTGTCCGCTCTTCGAATGGCGGTGCGCCAGGAATCGGAGAACGGCTTCCGAAGTTGAAGGGCGTCATCAAGTTCCGGTGGTGCCGTGTCGACGACCTCACCTGCGGAGCACCCCTCGCTCCGTTCGCCCGCCCGCACGTCACCCAGCTCACGGAAGACCTCATGGCCCACCTCAGGAACCTGCCCATCGCCGCGAAGCTCGTCGGCGCCTTCGCGGCCGTGCTCGTGCTGCTGGCGATGGGGTTCGCGTTGGGCATCCGTGCGACGAACGAGGCCAAGGCCTCGGCGCACGAGGCGTACGTCGACGACGCGATTCCGCTCAAGGCTTCGTCCGCCGACATGCTCACCCAGATGCTCGCCATGCAGTCGGCGGTCCAGACCTACGTCCTCACCGGGGACCGCGCGGTCCTGGCGCCGTACGAGGCGGGGCAGAAGCAGATCGTCGGGAACCAGAGGACGATGGCGCCGCTGCTCGCGCGTCATCCGCGGCTCGCGGGGCTGGTCAAGGAGGCCGAGCCGCATCTCCAGAAGCTCACCGCGTACTTCACGTCCCAGATCGAGCTCGCGTCTGGCGGACCGGCCGGCCGGCGTGAGGCGCAGGCGAAGATCGGCGAGGGCGCCGCGCTCTTCGCGCCGTTCAACGAGATCGCGGCGAAGATGGACGCTGACGCGGCGAAGTCGGTCGCCGAGGCGGCGCAGCAGCAGGACGCCGCCGCCGCCGACAGCCGCAACCTGCTGCTGATCGTCGCCGCGGTCGCGCTCCTGATCGCCGCGCTGTGCTGCTTCTGGCTCGTGCGGGTCGTCGCCCGTCCGCTGCGCCGCGTCGCGACCGGCATGGATGCGGTCTCGCGCGGGGAGCTCGACGTCGCGGTCGCGCACGAGAGCGGCGACGAGGTCGGGCAGGTCGCGGGCGCGTACCGCCAGATGCAGGCGTACCTCGGCGATCTCGCCGCCGACGCGGACCGCGTTGCGCACGGCGACCTGACGGTCACGGCTCAGCCCAAGTCCGGGAAGGACGTGCTCGGCGTCGCGTTCCGCGACATGAGCGCGAACCTCGTCGACCTCGTCGGCTCCGTGCAGCGCAACGTCGGGGTCGTGTCGACGGCCTCGCAGGAGATGGCCTCCACCTCCGAGGAGGCCGGGCGAGCCGTCGGCGAGATCGCGCAGGCGGTCAGCGACGTGGCGCAGGGCGCCGAGCGTCAGGTGCGCTCGGTCGAGGAGGCGCGCGCGGCGACGGACGAGGTCACGCACGCGACGGACGCGTCCGCGGTCTCGGCGCAGGAGACGGCGCACGCCGCCGCCGAGGCGCGTCGGGTGGCCGAGGAGGGCGCCGCCGCCGTCGGGCAGGCGTCGGACGCGATGCGCGCCGTCCGCGAGTCGTCGTCCCAGGTGACGGCCGCGATGCACCAGCTGGGGGCGAAGTCCGAGCAGATCGGCGGCATCGTCGACACGATCACCGGCATCGCCGAGCAGACCAACCTCCTCGCGCTCAACGCCGCCATCGAGGCGGCGCGGGCCGGCGAGCAGGGCCGCGGGTTCGCGGTCGTCGCCGAGGAGGTCCGCAAGCTGGCCGAGGAGTCGCAGTCCGCGGCCGCGACGATCTCGACGCTGGTCGAGGAGATCCAGGGCGAGACCACGCAGGCCGTCGCCGTCGTCGAGGAGACGAACAGGCGCACCGAGGAAGGCGCCGCGACCGTCGACGAGGCGCGGGACGCGTTCGGGCGGATCGGCGCCTCGGTCGAGGACATGACCGGCCGCGTCGACGCGATCGCCGCCGCCGTCGAGCGCATCGCTTCCAGCGCGCACAAGGTCCAGCAGGACATGACCGAGGTCGCCGCCGTCGCCGAGCAGTCGTCGGCGTCGTCCGAGCAGGTCTCGGCCTCGACTCAGGAGACCAGCGCCTCGACGCAGCAGATCGCGTCCAGCGCGCAGCAGCTCGCCTCGACCGCGTCCGAGCTCGAGGAGCTCGTCGGGCGGTTCACGCTCGCCTGACGAGTCGAAGTCCGAGATGACGAGCGTCCGTCGGACTTCCCGGACATCGGGGACTCCGACGGGAGCGACGGCGATCCGGCCGGGGGCGATCCGCGGCGCCACGGAGCTCGTCGAGCGCGTGGGCGAGGTCATCGTCGACGACGACGGTGTCGCCTAGAGCGCCGCGCGGACGGCGGGGGCGATCTCGGCGCCCAGCAGCGCGATCGACGTCTCGACCGCGTCGCGCGGCAGGCCGCCCGGCACGCCGGTCGCCTCGATGTCCGCGAAGACGCGCGAGTGGGCGCTGAGGAGCGGGAGGTCGAAGCGTCGGAGCGGTTCGTCGCGCTGGCGCTCGACGGCTTTCGCGCCGACGGCGCCACGAAGGCTCCGCCGGCGCCGTCGCCGCGCACGCTGGTGGAGGTGCTCCGGCGCCACGGGCGCTGAGCGCCGGCCGGGTGGGCGGGTGAGCCTCGGCATGAAGCGGCCCGCGGCTGCCGGCACCGGGCGTCCCTTCACCTCCGCGGCGGCGCAGTCCCGAACCTGTGACCGTCGGGTAGGGCGTGACGATGGACGTCGACGCGCTGCGCGAGCAGAACCAGCAGAAGGCCGCGGCCGAGGGCGAGCGGGGGCCGGTCCGCAAGGCTCCGGACGCCGCGCCGATCGGCGACGCGATCATGGACTTCCACCGCCGCGGCGACCTCTCGTTCGGGATCCCGGCGCACCGCGGCGGGATGGGCGACGTGCGCGCGGACGCGGCCGAGTGGGCCGGCGACGAGGCGTTCCGCGCCGACCAGGGGATGAACAACGGGGTCGACAACCGCCACCAGTCCTGGCAGGTCGAGCCGACGGCGATGGAGCTGTTCGCCGAGGCGGTGGGCGCGGATCAGACGCTGTTCTCCACCAACGGCAGCACGGAGAACGTGCACGTGGCGATGATGACCGTCGCCAAGCCGGGCGAGACGATCGTCATGGCGCGCAACGGGCACAAGTCGGCGTTCAGTGGGCTCGTGCTCAGTGGGGTGCGCCCGGTGTACGTGGACCCGCAGTACGACGAGCGCTGGCAGGTCGCGCACGGCCCCGACCCGGCGGACATCGAGCGGGCGCTCGACGAGCACCCGGAGGCGCGCGCGGTGATGATCTTCACCCCCTCGTACTACGGCGTCTCGGCGAACATCAAGGCGGTCGCGGAGATCGCGCACGCGCGCGGGATCCCGCTGGTGACCGACGACGCGTGGGGTCTGGACTACAGCTTCTGCAGCCGGCTGCCGGAGGGCTCGATCGCGTCGGGTGCGGACATCGCGATCGGCAGCGTGCACAAGACGCTCAACGGGTTCGGCCAGACGTCGGTCCTCAGCGTGCAGGGCGACCTGGTCGACACGACCCGGCTGGAGCTGGTGTTCGAGCTCGAGCAGTCGACGAGCGCGTCGGCGCTGCTGCTGTCGTCGATCGACGCCGCGCGCCGGCAGTTCCAGCGCGACGGGGAGGAGCTGCTCGGCGCCGCGATCGACCGCGCGAACCGCCTGCGCGAGGCGATCGAGGCGATGCCCGGGCTCGACCTCATGGGCGACGACGTCGTCGGCGGCCCCGGGGCCTTCGACTTCGACCCCACCCACGTCACGTTCGACACCGTCGGCCTCGGGCTGACCGGCTTCTCGGCCGCCGACTGGCTGCGCCGGCAGCGCGGCATCCACGTCGAGCTCGCCGACCACCGGCGGCTCATGGCGCTCGTCACCTACGCCGACAGCGACGACAACATCGATCGGCTGATCGCGGCGCTGCGCGACCTCTGCGAAGCGCACGGCGAGGCCGACCGCGGCACGATCCCGGACGTCCCGTACCCGGGCGACCTGCGGATGGAGACGGTCATGCTGCCGCGAGACGCGTTCCTCGGTGCGACGGAGATGGTGCCGTGGCGCGCGGCGGCGGGGCGGATCTCGGCGGAGATGATCTGCCCGTACCCGCCCGGCATCCCGATCACGGCGCCGGGCGAGCGCCTGACGCCGCAGGTCGTCGACTACCTGGAGCAGCTCGCCGGCGCGGGCGTCATGGTCGAGGGCGCGGCCGACGAGACGCTCGAGAAGCTGCGCGTCGTCGCCGTCTGATCGCGGCGGCGAGCACGGCTCGACGCGGCGCGCCGACAGCGCGACGACGCGTCACCCGGGCGGCTGCCACGCCCCCGGGAGGCGGCCCTCAGGCGGCGACGGCCTCCGGCTGCTCGATGCGGGCGGGGCGCAGGCGCGCGAGCGGCGACACAACGGTCTCGGCGGTCTGGGTGGCCTTGCGCGTGAGGTCGTCGGGCAGCGCGAGGCGCACGACCTTCCGCCACGCCGACGCGACCTGCTTGGGCAGCGGGCCGCTCGTGTAGGTCAGGCCGTAGCGCTCGAACAGCTCCTCGACCTTCGGCGCGATCTCCTGGTAGCGGTTGCTCGGCAGATCGGGGAAGAGGTGGTGCTCGATCTGGAAGGAGAGGTTGCCGGCCATGAGGTGCATCAGCGGGCCGCCGCTGATGTTCGCGGCGCCGAGCATCTGGCGCAGGTACCACTCGCCGCGCGTCTCGCCGTCGATCGACGTCTTCTCGAACGTCTCGACGCCCTCGGGGAAGTGGCCGCACATGATCACCGAGTGCGTCCACAGGTTGCGCACGAGGTTGGCGGTGACGTTGGCGCCGAGCGTCGTGAGCGCGGACGGCCCGGAGAGGAGCGGGTGCACGACGTAGTCGCGCGTGGCCTGCCGGCGGATCTTGCGCAGCACGCCCTTGACCTGGGTCCTGAGCTCGTCGGGGTCCTTGCGGCCCTTCAGCGCCTTGCCGAGCTCGAGGTCGTACGCGGCGATCCCGTACTCGAAGAAGCAGGCGTTGATGAAGTTCCACAGCGGCTGGCCCAGGTAGAACGGGTGCCACGGCTGGTCCTCGTCGACGCGCATGATCCCGTAGCCGAGGTCGTTGTCCTTGCCGATGACGTTCGTGTAGGTGTGGTGCAGCTCGTTGTGCGAGTGCTTCCACAGCTCGGCCGGGGACGCGTTGTCCCACTCCCACGTCGTGGAGTGGATCTTCGGGTCACGCATCCAGTCCCACTGGCCGTGCATGACGTTGTGGCCGATCTCCATGTTCTCGAGGATCTTCGCCACCGAGAGGCCGGCCGTTCCCACGAACCACGCAGGAGGAAGGAGGGACGCGAGGAGCACTGCACGGCTCGCCATCTCGAGGCCGCGCTGGGTCTTGATGATCGAGCGGATGTACTCGGCGTCGCGCTCGCCGCGGCTGGCGAGGACCTGGTCGCGGATCGCGTCCAGCTCCCGGCCGAGGTTCTCGACGTCCTCGGCGCTCAGGTGCGCGGTCGGGTCGACGGGCTTCTTCTGCATGGCGGTCATGGCGGGTCTCCTAGAGGTCGATCTCGCAGCGGCCGGCGGCCGCTGAGATGCAGGTCTGGACGAGCACGCCGTCGCCCGGCGCCGCCGTCGTCACGTCGCCGTTGCGCAGGTCGCGCACGGCGCCGTCGCGCAGGGGCGCGACGCAGCCGAAGCAGATGCCCATCCGGCAGCCGGACGGCATCAGCACGCCCGCGGCCTCGCCGGCGTCGAGGAGCGACGTCGCGCCGTCCGCCTCGACCGCGCGCTCGCTCGTCGTGAACGTCACGGTCCCGCCGTCGCCGGTCGCGAGGAGCGCGGGCCGGAACCGCTCGGTGTGCAGGCGGTCCGCGAGCCCGCGCGCGGCCCAGCGATCCTCGAGCGCGTCGAGCATCCCGGCGGGCCCGCAGGCCCAGGTCTCGCGCTCGTCCAGGTCGCCGACGAGCTGCGCGAGCGCCTCGGGGTCGAGCATCCCGTCGTCGTCGGTGTGCCGCTCGATGAGCATGATGCGCCCGCGCGCCGCGAGCATGCGCAGCTCGCCCGCGAAGATGACGTCCGCCGCGGTCGGGGCCGAGTGCACGACGACGACGTCCTCGAGCTCGTCGAGGGCGTTGCGCAGCATCCCCATCACCGGCGTGATGCCGCTGCCGGCGGTGACAAACAGGGCCTTCGCGGGCCGCGGCGCCGGCAGGACGAACTCGCCGCAGGCCTGGTCGAGGTGCACGAGCATCCCGACGCGCGCGCGGCGGACGAGGTGCGCGCTGACGACGCCGTCCGGCATCGCCTTGACCGTGATCGCGATGCACCCGTCGGCGCGGTCCAGCCCGGACGTCAGCGAGTACGCGCGCCACTGGCGGACCCCGTCGACGTCGACGCCGATCCGGATGTACTGCCCCGGGACGTGCCCGGCCCAGCCGCGACCGGGCCGGATCACCAGGGTCACCGCGTCGCGCGTCTCCGGGTGGATCTCGACGACCCGCCCGCGCAGGTCGGCGCCGGCACGGAGCGGGCTCACGAGGTCGAGGTAGTCGGCCGGGAGCAGCGGCGTCGTCATCAGCCCGACGAGGTCGAGCGCGCGGTCGCGCAGGCGGGTGGCGTCGAGCAGTGCGGGCATGAGATCAACCTACGCATCATCCGGTGTAAGTTCTTGCCCGTGGCATGTGAGCTTGTCGTCGTTCGTTGTTCGGAGCGAACAAGGTGAGCGAGAGCGCTGCGGCACGCGGCGCCGCCCGCCTCGCGCTCGACCCCGTCATCGCGGACCGGCTGCGCGGGCAGCTCCCGGCCGTGGCCGAGCAGACGGTCCGGGCCGTGATCGCCGAGGTCCCCGAGTACGCGGACGCGTTCAGCGGCGACCTGGGCGCGAACATCGAGCAGGCCGTCCAGATGGCGCTGCGGGGCTTCGTGCGCCTCGCCGAGGACAGCCGGGACGCGGACCCCCGGACGCCGCTCCAGCCCGCCCTCGACGGTGCCTATCAGCTCGGCCGCGGCGAGGCCCGCGACGGCCGCACGATGGACGTGCTGCTCGCGGCCTACCGCGTGGGTGCGCGCGTCGCGTGGAGGGAGCTGTCCTCCGTCCTGGTCGACGAGCACCTGCCGGCGGGGACGCTCGCGGAGTTCGCCGAGCTCGTGTTCGCGTACATCGACGAGCTGTCGGCCGCGAGCGTCGTCGGGCACGCCGACGAGCACGCGACGACCGGCCGCGTCCGCGAGATCTACCTCGAGCGGCTCGGCCGGCACCTGCTCGAAGGGGCGCCGCCCGAGGCGCTGGCCGAGGCCGCCGAGCGCGCCGGATGGGATCCGCCCCGGAACCTCACCGCCGTCTTCGTCCCGGAGTCGCAGGCCCGGCCCGCGCTCGCCGCGCTCGACCCGGGCACGCTCAGGCTGCCCGGCGAGCTCGCGGGCGCCGACGACGCCGCGATCCTCCTGGTGCCGGACGCGGCGGGCGC
>Ga0196960_10000116_pt1 | contig 30890 bp, 26 predicted proteins | sample S3v_5metaG_FD_183187 | JGI IMG/M metagenome (GOLD analysis project Ga0196960, IMG submission 183187) | Soil microbial communities from Anza Borrego desert, Southern California, United States - S3+v_5 | ecosystem: Environmental > Terrestrial > Soil > Desert | place: USA: California | collected...
GCCCGGCCGGAGCGCGAGGAACGCCCCGCGCGGCGGACGGAGGAGGACACGCTCGGGTCAGGCCGGCTGGGCCGCCGGCGCCTCCTCCTCCCTCGCCGTCACCCGGGGCCGGATCGGGCCGTCCACGGCCGGAAAGGCGAGGGCTGCCCCCCGCACCGAGATCGCCACGTCGTCGCCGGCGGCGGGCACGTCGACCCCGTTCAGCCGGGCGCTGGCGCGGACGCCCCCGGGCAGCTCCAGCTCCACCCGCGAGTCGTGACCGTAGAAGTCCACCCGGGTCACCCGGGCCCTGCGCGCCTCCGGTCGCGGCGCCGTGAGCCGGAGCTGCTCGGGCCGCAGCAGAACGCGGGCCGGCCCGTCGACGGGAGCGCCTGTTGCCGACTCGAAGGGCAGCTCGCCGAGGGCGCAGTGCGCCCGTCCGCCGCGCAGCTCGGCGTCGAGGATCACCGCCTCACCCACGAACGTCGCGACGTCGAGGTCGCCGGGCCGGCGGTAGAGGGTGCGGGGGTCGGTGAGCTGGGCGAGCCGGCCGCCGCGGAGCACCGCCACCTGGTCGGCCATCGACAGCGCCTCGGCCTGGTCGTGGGTGACGAGGACGGCGGTGGCTCCGGAGGCGGTGAGGGCTGCGGACACCGCGGCGCGGGTCTCCTCCCGCAGAGCGGCGTCCAGGGAGGAGAACGGCTCGTCCAGCAGCACCAGCGACGGGGCGGGGGCCAGGGCCCGGGCGAGGGCCACCCGCTGCTGCTGGCCGCCGGAGAGCTGGTGCGGAGAGCGGTCGGCCAGGGCGGCGTCCAGCCCGACGAGCGCGAGCAGCTCGCGGACGCGGCCGCCGTCGCGGCGCTCGCGCCGGGGCAGGCCGAAGCTGACGTTCCCCGCGACGGTGAGGTGCGGGAACAGCCCGCCCTCCTGCGGCACGAACCCCACGCCGCGGTGCCGGGCGGCCACGCTGCGGCCCGCACCGGCCACGACGCGCTCGCCCAGCACGACCGTGCCGGAGTCGGGGTCGTCGAAACCGGCGATCAGGCGCAGCAGGGTGGTCTTGCCGCAGCCGGACGGTCCGAGCAGCGCGGTGAAGCTGCCCTCGGGCACGTGCAGGTCGACGCCGGTCAGCACGGGGGTGGCGGCGTAGGACTTGGTCAGGGCCGTCACGGTCAGGGAGCTCATGTCGTCAGACCTCGTCGGGCGTCGGAGGACAGCAGGACCGTGGCCGGGGCGGAGAGCAGCACCATGACGACGGCGTAGGGAGCCGCTGCCCCGTACTCGAGCGCGCTGCTCGCCGACCAGAACGCCGTCGCGAGCGTCGTCGTTCCGGTGGGGGCCAGCAGGAGGGTGGCGGTCAGCTCGGTGACCACGGCGAGGAAGACCAGCGCGGCGCCGGCGCCGATCCCCGGGGCGAGCAGCGGCAGGGTGACCCGCCGCAGCCGGTCGCCCGCCGAGGACCCCAGCGAGGCGGCGACGTCGTCGTAGAGCGGTGCCGTCTGCTCCACCGCGGAACGGACCGGGACGATGGCCCGCGGCAGGAAGAGGATCGCGTACGCCGCGAGGAGCACCGGCACCGTCTGGTAGAGCCACGGGGTGGCCCGCACGCTGAGCGTCACCAGCGCGAGAGCGACGACGATGCCGGGGACGGCGCTGCCGAGGTACGTGCTCCGCTCCAGCAGCGTGCTCACCCGGCCGCGGGCGCGAACGGCCAGCCAGCCGGTCGGCAGGGCGAGCGCCGTCGTCCCGGCCGCGGCCCCGGCGGCCAGCGCGAGCGTCGATCCGGTGGTTCCCGCGAGCGCCGCCCAGTCGAGGGTCGCGGACGCGCCGGCCAGCATCCAGTAGCCGAGGCTGCCCAGCGGCACCAGCAGGGCGAGGCCGACGAGCGCGGTGAGTGCCGCAAGGGCAGGCGCGGTTCCGGCGCCGAGGGCGACCGGCCGCACCGGCCGCGCGGCGCCGCGGCCGGTCCGCGCGTATCCCCGCCGCCCGCGGAGCCGGAGCTCGGCGATGAGCAACCCCAGGCACAGCAGCACGAGGACCCCGGCGAGCATGGTGGCGCCGGGCCCGTTGAAGGTGGCCCGGTACTGGTCGTAGATGGCGGTGGTGAAGGTCGGGTAGCGCAGCATCTGCAGCGCGCCGAACTCGGCCAGCAGGTGCAGGGCGACCAGCAGGCTGCCACCGAGCAGTGCCACCCGCAGTTGCGGCAGCTGCACGCGGCGGAAGACCGCCCACCCGGAGAGCCCCAGGCTCCGGGCGGTCTCCTCCAGAGCGGGGTCCAGGCCGCGGAAGGCGGCCACCAGCGGCAGGTACACGAACGGGAAGTAGGAGAGCGTCACGACCAGCAGCGCACCGGCATAGGTGTCGAGGCCCGGCAGCAGCGAGATCCACGCGTAGCTGTTGACGAACGCCGGAACGGCCAACGGCGCGACCAGCAGCACGTGCCAGATCCGCCGGCCCGGCACCGATGAGCGTTCTCCCAGCCAGGCGGCGCCCAGGCCCAGGACGGCGCAGCAGAGCACGGTGCCGACGACGAGACGGGCGGTGTTCCACAGGAGCTCCCCGACGCGGGGCCGGAGGACCAGCTCGCGGACGCCGGCCCACCCGATGTCGACCGTGTACCAGGCGATGTAGCCCAGCGGGAGGAGCGCCAGCACAGCTACGCCGACCGCGAGCGCGAGGGTCACCGGTGTCCGGCGCAGCCTGGCCGTCGACGCGCGGGACCCCCGGTCCGCCGAGGGGCTCGGCGCACCGGAGCCGGAGGTCGGCAGCGCGGAGGTGGTCAGAGCAGCCCGACCTCCTGCATCAGCTCGGTGACCAGCGGCGCGTCCAGCGTCCCGGGATCCACCGCGGGGGCCTGCAGCTCCTCCAGCGGAGGCAGGGCCTCGGCCGAGGCGACCCCGGTGCCGACGGCGTACTCCAGCGCGTCGCTGTCGGCCAGCCGCTCCTGGGCGGCGGTGCTGGTGAGGTACTCCACCAGGCGCTGGGCGTCCTCCGCGCGGTCCGACGAGGCGAGCACGCCGGCGCCGGAGACGCTGACGAAGGCGCCCGGGTCCTGGTTGCGGAAGTAGTGCAGCGCGGCGTCGTCGCCGGTCAGCCCGCCCTCGGCCTGGTCCCGGTACCAGTAGTAGTGGTACATGACGCCGACGGGGACCTCGCCCTCGTCGACCGCCTTCATCACCGCGGTGTTGCTGGCGTAGACCTCGGAGTTGCGCTCGAGGCCGGTGAGCCACTCGCGGGTCGCGTCCTCGCCCTCCATGGCGAGGACGGCGCTGACGATGGCCTGGAAGTCCGCGCCACCGGCGGCGATGCCCACCCGCCCCTGCCACTGCGGCGCGGCGAGATCGAGGATCGAGGCAGGCAGCTCCCCCTCGGGGATCTCAGCCGGGTTGTAGGCGAGCACGGTCGAGCGGGCGGCGAAGCCGACCCAGTTGCCCGAGCCGGGGCGGTACTGCTCCCCCACCTGGTCCAGCGTCGCCTGGTCCAGCGGCGCCAGCAGGCCCGCGTCGTCCACGACGTCGATGGAGGGGCTGTTCTCGGTGAGGAAGACGTCGGCCGGCGAGGCGTTCCCCTCCTGCACGATCTGGTTGGCCAGCTCGGAGTCGTTCGCGTCGCGGAACTCCAGCTCGATGCCGGTCTCCTCGGTGAAGTCCTCGAGCATCGCGCGGACCAGGCTCTCGTGCTGGGCGCTGTAGACGGTGAGCGCGTCGCCGTCGGAACCGCAGCCCGAGAGCGCGACGGTGGCGCCCAGGGTCGAGACGAGTCCGGCGATCACCCGGCGGGGCCTGGTCACGTGTTCTCCTCCGGTAGGCATAGGCAAGGCACACCTAAGCACGGATCGCCGCCCGGGAGCGGACGGGGCGTCGCGGTCGCTGCGCCGGGATCCCCGTGGACGGGGCACGTCGACCGGCGGCGGTCCGACCGCGCGAGCAGACTCCGGACCGGACCGCGCGATCCCGCGAGGTCCGACCACGGAAGGCGAGCCAGATGGACGTGCAGGTGACCGGCTCCGCCGCGGCCGCCGGGCCTGTCGGGTTGTCCCGTCAGGAGGTCGAGGAGCGGCGCCGGCGGGGCGAGGGCAACGTCGCGGTGAGCGCCTCCTCCCGCAGCTACGCCCGGATCCTGCGGACCAACGTCTTCTCCTTCTTCAACATCATCCTGTTCGTCATCGGTGTGGCACTCCTGGCGCTGGGCCGGTACAGCGACGCCGTCACCAGCGTCGGTCTGGGCCTGGTCAACGCCGCCATCGGCGCCGTCCAGGAGATCCGGGCCAAGCGCAAGCTCGACCGCCTGCAGCTGCTCAACCGCAGCCGAATCGTGGTCGTGCGCGAGGGCGCGGACGTCGAGGTGGGTCCGGAGGAGCTCGTCCGGGGTGACGTCGTGCGCGTCCGCCCCGGCGACCAGATCGTGGTCGACGGGCCGGTGCTCGACGGCGGGCAGGTCGACGTCGACGAGTCGCTGCTCACCGGCGAGTCCGACTCGCTGCTGAAGAAGCCGGGCGACGACCTGCTCTCCGGCAGCTTCTGCGTCGGTGGCGGGGGGCACCAGCTGGCACGGGAGGTCGGTGCCGCGAGCTACGCGAGCCGGCTGACCGCCGACGCGCGTCAGGACACCACCGACCCGACGCCGCTGCAGAACCGGATCGAGTTCGTCGTCCGGCTGGTCATGCTGCTCGTGGCGCTGATGAGCGTGACGATCCTGTTCCAGGCCGCGCTCGAGGGGTTCAGCCTGGTGCGGGTCGTGCAGACGACCGCGGTGCTCTCCGGGCTGGTTCCCTACGGCCTGTTCCTGCTCGTCACCGTCGCCTACACCGTCGGCGCGGTCAAGAGCAGCGAGCGCGGCGCCCTCGTCCAGCAGGTGAACGCCGTGGAGTCGGTGAGCAACGTCGATGTCGTCTGCACCGACAAGACCGGCACCCTGACCACCGGCCGGCTGACCGTGGCCGAGGTGCAGCCGGTGGGAACCCTGGACGCCGTCACCACCGAGCGGCTGGTCGGCTCGATGGCCCGCAGCACCGCGGCTCCCAACCTGACCACCAGCGCGCTGGCCGCCGCCCTGCCCGGCGAACCATGGGAGGTCTCCGACGAGATCCCGTTCTCCTCGTCCCTGCGCTGGAGCGCCCTGCGCACCGGCGGCGGCGTGTACGTGCTCGGCGCACCCGACCGGCTGTCGCCGCACCTGTCGGGCGCCCCGCTCACCGGCGACGTGACGGCGCGGACGGCCCGGGGGCTGCGGGTGCTGGTCGTCGCCCGTGCCGACGCGGACACCCCCTTGCGCGATCCCGGCGGACGGCCACAGCTGCCGGCGCTCGAACCCGTCGCCGTGATCGCCCTCGCCGACGAGCTGCGCCCCGACGTCCCCGGCACGATCGCCGGGTTCCAGCGGGACGGCATCGACCTGAAGGTGGTCTCCGGCGACGACCCGGCGACCGTGGCCGCTCTCGCCCGGCAGGCCGGCCTCGACGCCGGGGAACCGGTGAGCGGGCCTCAGCTCGACGGCCTGTCCGACGCCGAGCTCGACCAGGTCGTCGCGCGGACGGCGGTGTTCGGCCGCATCGCACCGGAGCAGAAGGAACGGCTGGTCGACGCCCTGCGCCGGCAGGGGCGGTACGTGGCGATGATCGGCGACGGCGTCAACGACGCTCGGGCCCTCAAGCGGGCGCACGTCGGCGTGGCGATGAACAGCGGCAGCGCCGTCGCGCGGGACGTGGCCGACATCGTGCTGACCGAGGACTCGCTGGCCGCCCTGCGGCCCGCCCGGCACGAGGGGCGGCGCATCATCGACGGCATCGGCACGTCGATGCAGGTCTTCCTGACCCGCGTCGGCACCCAGGGGCTGGTCATCCTCGCGGTCACCATGCTGGGCCTGGGGTTTCCCTACTCGCCGGCGAACGTCGGGCTGACCCTGCTGACCGTCGGCGTACCGACGCTCTTCCTCACCGCGTGGGCCCGCCCCTCGCCGCCGAACCCGCATCTGCTGGCCGACCTGGGACGGTTCGTCGTCCCCGCCGCGGTGCTCAGCGCGGCCGCCGGCGTGGCCGTGTACGCCCTGCACTACACGCTGCTGTTCGAGGGACTGAGCGGATCCGACGTGCCCGACGACCTGCTGGCCGCCTTCGAGCGCTTCACCGGGCTCTCCTCCGACGACGTCGGTTTCGCCGAGGCGGCGGCGACCATCGGAGCGCAGACGGCGCTGTCGACGTTCGTCTCCTACGCGGCGTTCCTGCTGATCCTGTTCCTCAAGCCGCCGAGCCGGTTCTTCGCGTCGTGGACCCGGCCGGACGGCGACCGGCGGCCCGCGGTGCTCGTGGCCGCGCTCGTCGTGACGTTCTCGGGCCTGCTCTTCGTTCCCTGGTTCACCGCGTACTTCGGGCTCACCGATGCCGCGAAGCCCGTGTTCCAGACGGTCCTCCCCGCCCTGGTCGTCTGGTTCGCCCTTCTGACCGCGGCCTACCGCTTCCGCGTCCTGGAACGCGTGCTGGGCCTGGCGCGGCTCAGCGGCAGCGAGCCGTCCCGCCGCTGACCGGCCGGCCGACGAGGTCGGCCAGGGTGAGCCGGTCGGCGCCCGACCGGTCGACGACGACGGCGTGCTGCAGGTGCTCGTCCTCGTGCGCCGACCGCAGGAGCTGGTCCCACCGCGTCGCGTGACGCCGGAGAGCGGCCTCGGAGATCGCGCGGCCGCGGGCGGTCTGACCGGCCCGCGCGTCCTCGGGCGAGGCGTCGACCAGCACCGGACGGACCTCCCGGCCTGCCCGGCGGGCGGCGCTCAGCACGACCCGGCGCCAGGGCGCACTGGTCCAGGGGTCGGTGAGGATCACCACGGGAGCTCCGCCACCGACCGCGCGCAGGACCCGCCAGCGGTGCCAGAGGTGCACGACCGGGCGGAGCAGCGGGTACGGCACGCCGAGCCCCGCCTCACGCAGCCGGGCGGCGACCTGCTCGGAGTCCACCCCCACCACACCCGGCTCCTGCTCCCGGAGCACCTGCCGCAGCAGCGTCGTCTTACCGCTTCCCGGCAGGCCCCCGATGACGACCAGGAGGCGGCCGGCGTCCTCGATCCGCCCCGGATGGGGCGTGGCCTGAGCACGGTCGTGTCGCATGCGCCTCTCCTCCTCCGGCGGAGCTCCAGTCCTCCGGCGGAGCTCCAGCATCGGCGCCCGGCCTGTGCCGTAGCCGGGCGCCGGCTGCAGATCTCCTGTGAGGAGGGTCCGGTACTCATCGCGGCCCGGAGCTGCCCATCCGCCGGTTCGCGGCCGCGCCCCGGCCGCTGCGACGAAGCGGCCGGGCCGGCAGCGGAAGGCACCGCGTTCGGTGAGGCAGTGGCGGCGTCGGTGGTGGCGACCGGCCTGGTCACCACGACTGCCCGGACCGACGCCGCGCCGTCCGGCGGCCGCCCCCTCCAGGGTCGGCCGCCGGACGGTTCAAGCCGTGCGGGCGGCGATCCGCTGAGGGGCGAACGGACGACCGGCTGCCGGCGTCACGCCCGGATCCGGGGACGACGTGCCACACCGTCCCCGGATCAGCCGACCCTCGTCAGGGCCGGTCAGCTCACAGCGTCGACGACCTCGCCCTGCCGTTCCAGCAGAGCCCGACGTTCGAGACGTCGGGTTCGCTGGGCGACCGGATCGGCGATGGGCGCAGCCATCAGGAGCCGCTGGGTGTAGGCGTGCTGCGGATCTCCCGTGACCTGTGCCGCCGTACCCAGCTCGACGACCTTCCCGTGCAGCAACACCGCGATCCGATGACTGATGGCACGCACCACAGCCAGGTCGTGGGTGATGAACAGGTAGGCGACCCCGGTCGTCTCCTGGATCTCCTTGAACAGCCCCAGGACCCGTGCCTGGGTCGACATGTCGAGGGCGCTCGTCGGCTCGTCACACACGACCAGCTTCGGGTCGAGCGCCAAGGCCCGCGCGATCGCGATCCGCTGCCGCTGGCCGCCCGAGAACTCGCGGGCAAGACGCCGCCCCGCGTCCTGTGGCAGGTGGACCTGGTCGAGCAGACGCCGGACCACATCGCGTCCGCCCTTGTCGCCGCCGGCCTCGAGCGGCTCCATCAGGATGTCCTCGATCGTCATCGCCGGGTTCAGCGATGAGTAGGGGTCCTGGAACACCACCTGGAGGTCTTTCGCGCTCCGGCGTCGCTCACTGCGCGAGAGCGTGGAGATGTCCCGGCCCTGGAACATGATCCGACCACCGGTCACGGGTGCCAGGCCGAGCAGCGCCCGGCCCATGGTGGTCTTGCCGGAACCCGACTCCCCGACCAACCCCACCGTCTCGTGCTCGGCGATGTCGAGGGAGACACCATCGAGGACCGTCACCGGGGACGATCGGAATCCGCGGGTGGGATAGCTGACCTGGACGTTCTGCATCGACAGGAGCGGCGTGCCGGCAGCGGCACCGTTCGCGTCGGCATTCACATAGGCGTTCACGGAGGCGTTCACACGCCGCTCCCGACCGCGAGCGGCCGGCGCATCTCCGCGCCGTCGAGCGAGGAGTTCAACAGCATCCGCGTGTACTCGTGCTCTGGTGAACTGAACAGGTCGACCGCTGGGCGACTCTCCACGATCCGTCCCGACTGCATCACGCTGACTCTGTCACAGAGGTCTGCCACCACTCCGAAGTTGTGCGTCACGATCACCATGCCGAGGTCTCGTTCCTGCTGGAGGTTGCGCAGCAGGTCGAGGACGTCGGCCTGCACCGTCACATCGAGGGCGGTTGTCGGCTCGTCCGCGATGATCAGCTCGGGGTCGCCGGCCAGCGCGCCGGCGATCAGGACCCGCTGCGCCATCCCGCCCGACACCTGGTGGGGGTAGAGATCGAAGACACGGGCGGGGTTCTTGATCCCCACGCGGTCCAGGAGCCCCAGCAGCTGCTGCTTGGCCTCGCGCCGGGAGATGTCCTTGACCGCCCGCAGACCGTAGGAGAGCTGCTGCCCGATCGTGAAGGTGGGATCCAGGTTGCTCATCGGCTCCTGCGGCACGTAGGCGATGCGGCGCCCGCGGACCTGGCGCATGCGCTTGGGGTCCGCCAGGAGGTCCTCACCGTGGAACTCGATGGCTCCACGGAGGATGACCGCCTCCGGCGGGAGGATGCCGAGGATGGAGAGGGCCACCTGCGACTTGCCGGAGCCCGACTCCCCCACCAGCCCGTGGATCTCACCGCGTTCGACCACCAGATCGACGCCGTGGACGACGGTCGTCACCGTGCTCGACGAGTTCGGGTAGCCCATGGCCAGGTCGCGCACCCGCAGGAGAGGAACGTCCTCGCCCTGTGCCGGCACGCTGGGTGACGGGTGGGCGCTGGCCTGCTCGGCGCGCAGACGCTTGACCACCGAGGGAGCGAGGGCCGTCGGCCGGTTGGCCGATTGCTGCAGGGCGTCACGGATCACGTTGCCCAGGAGGACCAGGCTCAGCGTGGTGATGCCGATCAGCAGGACCGGCCAGATCACCGCAGCCCGGTTCACGAAGATGTTGTTGAACGCGTCCTGCAGCATCCGGCCCCAGGAGGGCTCGGTGGGATCGCCCAGACCCAGGAACTCGAGCGCAGCCTGGACGGCGATGCCCGAGGCCAGGATGAACGCGCTGTGGACGATGATCGGTCCACGGACCGCCCGGAGGACGTGGCGAGAGACGATGCGCAGGTCGGAGAGGCCGGCGACCTTCGCCGCGTCGATGTACAGCTCGTGCCGGATGTTCTGGACCAACGATCGGACCAGCCGGAAGTACGACGGCGAGACCAGGACTCCGTAGACCGCCATGGCGACCAGGATGTTCGGTCCGATGACGGTGTACAGCACGATCAGCAGGACGATGCCGGGCAGTGCCAGGAGGACGTTGGAGATCCAGTCCGCCGCATCGTCGAGGCGGCCGCCGTAGTAGCCGGCGATCAGGCCGGTGGTCCCGCCCAGGACCGAGCTGACGACCAGCACGACGAGGATCGCCTCGAGGGTGCCGCGGGTGGCGAACATGAGCCGGCTCAGGATGTCGCGCCCGGTGTTGTCGCCGCCGAGCAGGAAGTCGCCGCTGAACGGCCCGGCGTTCGTGAGTTCCAGCCGCGCGAGGTTCGGGTCGAAGGGTGCCAGCCAGGGCGCCAGGAGTCCGAACGCCACGATCAGGAGCAGCAGCACGGATGTCAGCAGACCGATCGGGTTCCGCAGCACCCGGCGCCACAGCTTGCGCCCGGCCACGGGGGGCGCTACCGGCGCTTGACCCACATTCGGGTCGGCCGCACTCGCCGTCGCGTCGCTCATGACAGTCTCACCTTCGGGTTGATCCAGGCGTTCAGTACGTCCGTCAAGATGTTCACGACGAGGACAACCACCGTCCCGAAGACGACGACCCCCATCACCGACGGCAGATCACCGGCGATCGCCGCTCGAATGGTGAACTGCCCGACACCGGGTAGAGCGAAGATCTGCTCGATGAGCACCGCGCCTCCGACGAGCCCGATGGTCTGCACGGACAGGATCGTCAGTCCGGGAGCCGCAGCATTGCGCAAGGCGTGGCGGAACACCACTGCGCGCTCGGACAGTCCGCGCGAGCGCAGGGTCCGGATGTAGTCCTGCTTGAGCGCATCCACCATCGCGCCACGGAACTGCTGAGCCGAGTTGGCGACCATGTGGATCACCAGAGCGGCGATCGGAAGCACCAGCGACATCGCCCAGCGCGACGGGTTCTCACCGAAGGGCACGTATCCGGTGGCCGGGAAGATGGGGATCGCGATGGCGAAGACGAACGTCAGCGCGATGGCCACGAGGAAGCTCGGCAGCGCCGCCGCGCCGCCGGCCGTGAACTGCAGCGCGCGGTCGATCCATCCGCCCTTGACGGCGGACGCGACGCCCATGCCGACGCTGATGACGGACGTGACCAGAAGAGCGAGGAAGATGATCGAGAGCGTGACCGGGATGCGCGTTCCGAGGATCATCGTCACGGCCTCGCCGGAGTTGAAGCTCCGGCCGAGGTCTCCGGTCAGCAGGCTGCCCAACCACTTGAAGTACTGGGTGATGACCGGCTGGTCCAGGTTCAGTTCACTCACCCGGCGCGCGATCTGATCCTCGGTGGCCAGCTCACCGAGGTTGTTGCGCACCGACTGCTCACCGTCCGAGAAGACGAGGACGAACGTCAGAAATGTGACGGTGACGAACAGGACCACCCCAGAGACGAGTTTTCGCCCCACGTACATCAGCATTGCGACCTCACGGCAGTCTTCGAACGAACGGTACGGGTCGGGTCATCCGGTCAGGAAGAGCGTGGTGGTCGGCCGACGAGACCCGCAGGTCCCGCCGGCCGACCACCCGGCCCTGCTACTCGAAGGGCTGGAAGACGTACAGGGGAGGCAGCGTGCCGATCGTTCCGGAGATGGTGACCGTGTCGTTGAAGGCCCAGACCACGTCCGGGTTGCCGAACGGCGCGAACCAGGCGTTCTCGGTCACGAACTCGTTGATCCGCTGGTAGATCGGCCCGGTCTCCTCCGGGTCGGCGACCGCCCACTCCGCCAGGATCTCGTTCAGCTCCGGGTCCTCGGTGCGACCGGGGTTGAAGCTCCCGTTCGGGCGCACGTAGTTCGTCACCTGGTCAACCTCCGGGTTCACCGGAAGCTTGTAGGCGAACATCGGGAACTCGCCGGCGACGATGCGCGGGATCGACTCCTGCCGCGGGATGGAGACCGGGGTGGCACGGATGTTCAGCTCAGCGAGCTGCTGCACCACGATGGCCGTGTACTCCTGGTTGTAGTTCTCCACCTCCGGGATCGTGATGTCGAAGCCGTCGGCGTAACCGGCCTCCTCCATCAGCTGCTGCGCGGCCTCGATGTCGTAGTCGTAGTAGTTCGAGAGCTCCTCGTCGTACCCCTCGGTGGTGGGGCCGAAGATCGAGGAGTTCGGCTCGCCCTGGCCCTGCCAGATGGCCTGCACGATCGCTTCCCGGTCGAACACCATGTTGATGGCCTGCCGCACCCGCACGTCCCCGAGGGCAGGGATCTTCGCTCCGTCACGGTCGGTGATGTAGAGCCCGCTCCACACGTTCGGGAAGTCCTCGACGTGCTGACCCGCGGACTCCGCCTGCTGGACGCTGGCGAGGTTGATCTCCGCGCCGTCGATCTGCCCCGACGCCAGAGCGTTGAGCTGCGCGGTCTCATCCGGCATGACCTGGAACTCGATCTTGTCGTACGGGAAGTCGTCCGGGTTCCAGTAGTCGGGGTTCCGGTCGAAGACGAACTTGCTCCCGACCACCGTCTCCGCGGTGTTCAGCGTGTACGGGCCGCTACCGATCGGCTGGGTGTCGATGGTCGCCAGGTTGTCGAGCGTCCTCGGGCTCACCAGCTGACCGGCCGACCCCCCGAGCTGGGAGATCAGGCCCGGGTTGGGCGCCGGCAACGTCATGGTGAAGGTCAGGTCGTCCACCACGTCGATGGTGATGCCCCTCAGACGGGACGAGTCCGTTCCGCCGCCGTCGCGGAAGTTGTCCAGGCTGAACTTCGCGGCTGCGGCATTGACCGGCTCGCCGTCGGTGAACGTCATGCCCTCGCGCAACTTCATCGTGAGCACCGTCTTGTCCTCGTTGTACGTGAACTCCTCGGCAGCGTTGGGCACGACCTCGCCGTCGACCTGGAGCCGCGTCAGCGTGTCGTAGACCGGGCGCCACTCGAGGCTGACGTGCCCGGCGGTGATCTGCTTCCGCCAGTCCCAGCCGGGCAGCGTGTTCTCGAGCCCCAGGGTCAGGACGCCGTCACCCGTGTCGCCGGAACCGGAGCCGGAGCCGCCGGAGCCGCTCCCGCCGCCGCCTCCACATGCCGTGAGCACCAGCGTCCCGGTCACGATCAGACCGACCGCCCCACGCACACTGCGTGCCGTAGACCGTCGATTTCGGGGCACGTGCCCACCTCCATGAGTATCCGTGAGGGCGTGTGGTGCCGCTCACTTCCGGCCGGAGCCAACCATATGGTTACTGACAGCGTCAATGGACATCGGCGGGTTCGGTGCAACGGTTTCGCATACCGGCAAGTAAGGACCGGCGCGGTCCACAACGGCGAGAAATGGGGCGTGCGGAAAGTCCGGACAACGCTCGCGAGCGAGTAAGCTCGGCGGGTCCGGTCGGGATCGCGAGGTGCCCTCGGCCCGCCGGCCCGGGTCGGTGAACACCGCGCAGTCGCCGGCGCACGACTGCAGACCCGGCCCCGTCGTCATGCTCCCGGGCCGCCGCCCGAGCGGCCGGTGACCATGACCGTCGCAGCCCGTCGGTGCCACCGCCGGTGACCACGAGCGCGAGTTCGGCGACCCCCCGCCGGTGCTGGGAGCCAGCCGCTGCACCCAGGCCCCGGAAGCTGGGTGCAGCGGCCGGAGGCCGGCAGCTAGGTGAGGTCGAGCAACGCCGAGCACGCCGCCGGCTCCTCGAGGATGAGGTGGTGATGGGTGCGGGGAACCGAGGCCATCACGTAGGGCCCCGACGACTCGTCGACGATCCGCTGCGCGGCCTGCGCGTGGAGGTGCTCGCTGTGCTCACTGAAGACCCACGTGGTGGGGCAGTGGATCCGGGTCACCAACCGCTCGATCACCGGATCGGCCCAGTCGCCACGCGCGGCTGGGTCGCTGCGCCACGTCCAGCCGCTCGGCGTCTCCTTCATGGTGGCATCGACGAGGAGCCGGGTGAGTTCAGGTGCCGGTAGCTCCTGCGCCGGCCGCAGCCGGAACCGGGCAACCAGCTCCTCGCGATCCCGGTAGTACCGACGCGGGGGTGGTGGTTCCGGCCGGCGCTGCACCCCACGTGGTCGCGGATAGGCGTCGAACACCACGAGACGCTCCACGAGCGACGGATAGGCCGCAGCCGCGACGGCCGCCACCACTCCGCCCATGCTGTGCCCGACCACGGTCGCAGGAGCGCCGACGGCCCGGACCACCGCTGCCACCTCGGCGGCCCAGGTCTGCCAGGAGTAGCGGCTGCGGTGGTCACTACGGCCGTATCCGGACAACTCGACCGCAGCCACCCGGTGATGCGGTGCGAGCAGGGGGATCATCGCCGCCCACCAGGCATGGTTGGCACCGTTGCCGTGGACGAGGACCAGGGGACTCGCTCCCGGATCGCCCGCCCACCAGACCGCCACCCGCGCTCCGTCGACGTCCTCGAAGGACAAGCGGAGATCGTCCCCGGCACCGCCCGATGACGGCTGCTCGTCATCGGGCGGTGCGAGGTCGACGTGGGCGCCGCCGACGACGCCCGTCACTCAGACCGCCGAGCGCTCTTTGGGAGAAGGGATCGGCTCCTTCCACGGCCGGATCTGGTGCTCGACGACAGCCGGACCCAGGCGGAAGTGCTGGGCCTCCTCGTACGTCTCGACGAGCGGGAGGTTCGGGTCGTAGAACTGGTCCGGGGTCAGCGGCAGCGGGCCGGTCTTCGACGTGCGCCCGGGCGTCGCGCGGCCGAGCACGCCGTCGAGCTTGGCGACGAAGGCGATCAGCCGGTCGAGGTCCACCCCGGTCGGGATGCCCATGGCATTGCACATGTTGACGACGTCCTCCGTCGCCGCCATGCCGGTCGCCCGGCCGTTGCCGCAGTAGGGGCAGCCACCGATGCCGCCGGCCGTCACGTCGAAGCTGACGTCGAAGGTCTCGTCCAGGGCCTTGATCGTCGCGTACGTGCTCGTCAGGGCCATGCCGCGGGAGTCGTGGAGGTGCTGGGCGATACGCCGGACCTCCGGCCACTCCTCACGGACCGCGGCGATCGTCTCCTCGACCCAGTGCGGCATGCACCAGCCCATCGGGTCGGCGAACGACACCGTCGTCACGGTGATGCCGGCCTCGGCCCAGGCGTCGTGCTGACGCCGCAGCATGTCCATCCGCTGCTCGGTGCTGAACGGCCCCTCGAAGTTGGATCCCCACGCCGCCCCGATCGAGATCCGGGCCTCCGTCGCGCCCGCGTCGACGGCCCGCTTGATCGTCCGGCTCCAGTTCGCGATCTCGTCGTCCTGGCTCCGGTTGGCGTTGCGGCGGATGAACGTGTCGCAGAGGTGGGCGCCGGTGGAGAAGCCGTCCCTGCCGGGGACATCCAGCCAGGGGAACTCCGACGCGCGGTCGATCCCCTTCTGGTTCATCGCCAGGCAGTAGTACCGGGGGCCCTCGACCGGCTTGAACCGCTCCAGGACCTCGCCGATCTTCGCCATCTGCGGCGTGTAGCGAGGACTCACGAAGGAGCCCACGTTGATCTCCGGCAGACCGCACTCGGCGAGCTCCTGCAGCAGGTCGGCCTTGACCTCCACGGGGATGTCGACCGACTCGATCTGCATGCCTTCGCGCATGACTTCTTCGCGGAGCTGTACGCGCGGGTATCCCATGTTCTTCTCCTCCTCGGAGTTCACTGCGTCATCCTTCGTCGGCACGCGGGCGCGCCTGCGCCAGGACCTCGTCCACGTCCGTCGCGATCTCCCGGTAGACACCGGCGCGCACGAGCGCGTCGAGGTCCTTGGACCGCGGCGGCGCGATGTTCAGAGGCGTGTCGACCACGACGGCGTCGCGGCGCAGCGTCTCGATCTCCTCATCCGTCAGACCCACCGACCGGAGCACGACGTCGTTGTCCTCACCGAACAGCGGGCCACGGGCGCGGCTGGTGACCGCCGTGGAGCCGGTCCAGACGTACGGCGTCCCCGGGATGGGACGGGTCACACCCTTGATGTCGACCCAGTCGAAGAAGTGCCGGTGCTGCATCTGCGGGTCCAGCAGCATGTCCCGGACCTCGGCCACCGCCGCTGCTGCGACGCCGTGGCTCTGCAGCGCCTGCGCCGCGTCCTCCGGTGACCGGCTCGACGTCCACTGGCCGAGCGCTCGGGCGAGCTCGTCGAGGTCGGGGTCGTCCCCGGACAGGTGCTCGCGGACGAGCTCGACCACCTGCCCCCGGGCGGCGTCGTCCTCGATGGCCACGGCCACCCATGCTTCGACGCCCTGGCAGGCGAAGACGTCGGACAGCAGCGTGTCGTCCTCGGCGTTGCCCCGGCGCGACGGCTGTTCGGAGCCGGCCTGTGCCGCGATGAGCGCCTCGGGGATGACGACCGGCCCGAGCTGGTACATGCCCAGGTCGATCCACTGCCCCTGGCCCGAGCGGTGCCGTTCCTCCAGTGCCGCGAGGATCGCGTAGAGCCCGGTCCAGGCGGCCAGGAAGTCGGGATAGGACTGCCCGACCTTGCGCGGCTTGTCCCCGGGGTACCCCGAGTACTCGACGAGGCCCATGGTCGACTCGAGCGAGGTGCCCTGTGCCTTGAACCCCGACCAGGGGCCGGTCGCCCCGTATCCCGTGTTGGACAGCATGATCAACCGCGGGTTCGTCGTCACGAGATCGGCGTGGGTCATCCCCCACCCGCGCAGCACCCGGGGGGTGAAGTTCTCGACGACGAGGTCGGCGGTGTCGATCAGCCGGCGCAGCACCGACCTGCCGGTCTCCTGCTTCAGGTCCAGGACGAGGGACCGCTTGCCCCGGTTGAGGCTGTGGAACGAGCCGGACCAGTTCCAGCCGTCACCGCCACCCTCGTTGCCCAGGGCCGGGGCGAGGGCCCCGCCCCGGGTCTGGTCGAGCTTCGACGGCGGCTCGACCTTGATCACCTCGGCACCGAGGTCGCTGAGCAGCGAGCACATGTAGGGCGCGGCGAACACCGTCGACAGGTCGACGACCTTCAGACCCGCCAGCGGCCCCGGGACGTCGGCACCGGCAGCTTCGCGGCTCACCGTGCACCCGCCTCGGTGCGGGAGCCGACGTCAGGGACGAGTTCCGAGGTGTGCTCCCCGAGGAGGGGTGCCGCACGCCGGATGGTCACCCCCGTGCGCGACAGCGACGCGGTGACCGCGGGCATCCGCCACGGCCGTCCGTTGAGAGTTCCCGGCATGGTGCGGAACACCTCCCTGGCGTTGAGGTGGGGGCACTCGAGGAGCTGGTCGGCCGTCTGCACGAAGCCGGCGAGGATGCCCCGCTCCGACGCCCCTTCGAAGAAGTCGCGAGGCTGCACGTCGGCCAGAGCCTCCCGGAAGATCTCCGCGACCTCCGCGGCATGGGTGGCACGCGCCTCGGGGGTCGCGTACTGCGGCTCGGCCAGGCGCTGGTCACCGATGAAGTCCGCGAGGTTGCTGATCGGCGTGAGGATGGTGATCTGGGCACTCACGTAGCCCGGCCCCGCGGGAAGCGGATCGCCGGACAGCGGGTCGATGACGGTGGGGCGCCGGGTGGAGACCGCCCCGGTGAAGGCGTACTCGGGGATCGTCAGGACCAGCTCGGACGCGATGCACTCGACGATGGAGATGTCGATGACCGTGCCACCGTGCTCACGGGCACCCAGCAGTGCGGCCTCGGCGACGTACGCGGCGGTGAGCCCCGCCTCGAAGGTGCTCTGCCGGAGGCCGCGCTTGAGCGGGTAGCGCTCCGCGTTGCCACCGAAGGACAGCAGGCCGCTCGCGGCCTGCATGGTCAGGTCGGTCGCCTTCCAGGCCGCCTTCGGCCCGGTGATGCCGTAGGGCGTGAGCGTCTCGATCACCAGGTCGGGGTGGGCCGCGCGCAGCTCCCCCACGTCGAGGCCCCAGGTGGCCAACTGCGCGAAGTCGTCGCCGATCAGGAGCACCTGTGCCGTCGAGAGGAGCTCGTCGAGGACGCCTCGATCGGCACCGGGGTCCAGCGACACCCCTCGCTTGTTGTAGTTCAGGTACTCGAAGAGGGCGCTGCGCTCGTCGTCCTCGGCGGCGCGGTAGAAGGGAGCCACCGAACGGGTCCGGTCCCCTTCGAGGGTCTCGACCTTGATGACGTCCGCGCCGAGATCACCGAGCATCCGAGCCGCCAGCGGCGTCGCGAGACCGACGCCCAGCTCGACGACGCGCACGCCGTCGAGCGGGGCCGCGGAGCCGGTCATGATGCGGGGTACGGGTACGGGACGGCCGGCCCGCCCCGCAGGGGCAGGACCACGGTGGCCGTGCCAGGAGTGCTCTGCTGACCCTCCTGGTTCCGGATGCCGATCTCCAGCTTGACGATGCCGTACCCACCCTCCTCCGCGAGGTCGGTGATCCGGCCCCAGGCGGTCAGCGTCGACCCGACCTTGTCCATGGCGCGGAACTGGAAGCCGATGCTCCGCAGCCAGCCCTCCGGCTCGGCCCACTGCCGCACGACCTGCACCATGAAGTGCTGCTTCCAGCTGCCGTTGACCAGCAGAGCGGGGAGCTTGTCGTGCTCGACGGTGAACCGCTGGTCGTAGTGGATCCGGTGCCAGTTCTCGATCGAGGCCGACCAGCGCATCAGGTGCGGCTCGAGCAGAGGGCCCCGGACCAGCTCCGGGATCTCGTCACCGACGTTGAGCTCCTCGAACACGAGGGGCGCCGGCTTCGTCATCGTTCCTCCGGTCATCGGTGGATCAGGGAGCTCGTGGTCACGGCCAGGACGTCGCCGTCCTGGTTCGTGTAGGTCGTCTGGACGCGGACGATCACCATGGGGCTGCCGTCCCTCGACTGGCGTTCGGAGATGTCGAGGTACTTGGAACGCACGGTGATGACGTCGCCCATCTTGGCGAGCTGGTAGAACTCGGCCTCCGTGCCCCCGTTCAGCAGCCGCTTGAACGGGAGGTCCAGGGGCGGGAGACCGTTCTGGCTGCCGCCCAATCGGCCGTCGTCCTCCGGGTCGTCCTTGAGGACGTCCATGGGGTCGGGCCCCCCGGGTGCACGCCGCATGCTGTTCATGGGGAACAGCGGAGGCGCCACCAGCTCGCCGTACTTGGAGGCAGCGGCGACCTCGTGGTCCCAGTGCACGGGGTCGGGCTCCATGACCCCGTGCACGAAGCGGCGGAGCAGCTCCTCGGACACCGGCAGCGCAGAGGTGCGCGGCTCGGACTCGACGCCGATGAGTGCGCGGTGCTCGTCAGTGAGGACTGTCATCTGCTCAGGCCTCCCAGACCGACTTGCCCTGCTTGAGGATCGCGCGCGCCATCAGGATGCGCTGGATCTCGTCGGTGCCACCGCCGATGCGGCCGTGGCGGAGCTCCCGGTAGAAGGTCGAGATCGGCATCTCGAGGGTCTCCCCCATGCCGCCCAGGATCTGCATGATCTTGTCCATGGAGCGGTGGCCGTAGTTGCCGCCCATGTACTTCGCCATGGCCGCGAGGTGCCGGACCTCCTCGCCGGCGTCGTAGCGGGCGGCGGTCTCGTACGCGATGGCCCGGATGGTCTTCAGGTCCATGAAGACGTCGACCAGCATCCACTGGATCGCCTGTCGCTCGGCCAGCGGAGCCCCGAAGGTCACGCGCGACTTGGCCCAGTCGGTGGCGATCTCCAGCCCGCGTGCGAGCCGGCCACAGGCCAGGGTGCCCCGGGTGAGGCGGTCCTGGATGGCGAGCCACTCCTGGCCGAGCCCGAATCCGTAGCCCTCCTTGCCGAGGATGCGGTCGTTCGGCACGAACACGTCGTCGAAGGTGACGAGGTACTGGTGGGCCTTGCGGACCAGCCAGGTCTCGATCGGGCTCCAGGAGATGCCCTCGGAGGCCTTGTCGACGATGAACATCGTCATGCCGCCCCGCTGCCGCTTCTCCGGGTCGGTCACGGTCAGCACCAGCATGTAGTCGGCGTCCTCGACGCCGCTGATCCACATCTTCTGGCCGTTGATGCGCCAGCCGTCGCCGTCCCGCTTGGCGGTGGTGCGCATCGAGTTGCCCGGGTCGGAGCCGGCCCCCGGCTCCGACTGCGCGAAGACGAAGCGCTTCTCACCGCGGATGGAAGGCATCAGGAATTCTTCCTTCTGCGCGTCCGTACCGTGCAGCAGCGGCATCATCGCGCCCGACCGGGGGAGCTTGACCAGGCTGCGGTTGAGCTGCTCGGCGACGACGACCTCGCCCAGGGCGCCGTACCCCTCACCGCCGTACTCCTCGGGGAGTCCGACCGCGTAGAGACCCGCGTCCTGCGAGATCTGCTTGAGGCGTGCCCAGTCCTCGGCGGGCAGGGAGCCGTCGACCTGGCCCTCGGTAGCGCCCGGCTTGGGCCCCTCGTCCAACCACTGGTTGGAGAGGAACTTCGCCTCGAGCGGGAAGCACTCGCGCTCGACGATGTTCTTGGCGTGCTCCTTCAGCTCGATGAGCTCGGGGGGCAGGGCGAAAGCCGACGTCGGGGCGGAATACTTGACTGCCATGGTTCCTCCAAGAGGGGCTGTGCGGACGATGGGGGGTCAATGCGCCGCGGCGTCACCGCGTCGGCGGGGTTTCGAACTGTGCTCAGACGGGCGAACCGCGGGTGATCTCTCGATGTGGTGGGCCGGGAACGGGCGCGCTGCTGATCCGCGCCTTCGTGCTCTGGACACGCTGTGTCGTCACCGGCTCAGCGCTCCACAGGGGTGAAGCGGACGAGCGCGCTCCCCTGCCCCGTGTCGTCGAACACCGCGCGCACCCGGAGGCCGATCTGCACCGACTCGGGGCTGCAGCCGACGATGTTCGTCATGACACGTGGGCCCTCGTCCAGCTCGACGTAGGCGAGGACGAACGGAGTGGCCTCCCGGTAGGCGCCTTCGCCGCGCCGGCTGACGGTGAAGGTGTAGACCTCACCCTCTCCAGAAGCCTCGATCCAGCCGATGTCGAGCGATCCGCACTCCGGGCAGATGCCCTTCGGATACCAGATGATCGTCGCGCAGGCGGCGCACTTCGGCAGCACGAGCTTGCCCTGCGCGGTCGCCGCCCAGAACGGCTCGGCCTCGGGTGCGACCGCCGGCACCGGGGTCGGGAGTTCCGGCCGGACGTCGTCGCTCACCGGGTCACCGTTCCGGTGGCCTGGGATGCCAGCAGACGCCTCATGCGTCCTCCTGCCCGAGGATCAGCGTGGAACTGCCCATGCGCGAGGAGATGCGCCCGCCCGAGCCGTGGGCCAGCGCGATCTGGCAGTCGGGGACCTGCAGCTCGGGCGCGGCCTCGCCACGCAACTGACGCACGGCCTCGATGACCTTCGTCATCCCGCCCTGGTTCACCGGGTGGTTGTTGCAGAGCCCGCCGCCGTCGGTGTTGAACGGCAGGCGCCCCGTCGGCGAGATCAGACCACCGTCCATGACGAAGTTCCCCCCCTGACCCTTCTCGCAGAACCCGAGGTCCTCGATGGTCTCCACCACCGTGATGGTGAACGAGTCGTAGATCGACGCGTAGTCGATGTCGGCGACCGTGACGCCGGCCTCCTCGAACGCCTGGGGGCCTGACCACACGGCTCCGGTGTAGGTCACGTCCACGCGCCCGTTCATCGTGTGCTTGGGCGCCTCGCCCTGACCGAGGACCTTGACGCAGGCCCGGTCCAGGGTCTTCGCGACCGCGGGGCTCACGACCACGAGCGCTCCGCCGCCGTCGGTCATGACGCAGGAGTCCAGACGGTGGAGCGGATCGGACACCAGCGGGGACGCGAGGACCTCCTCGACGGTGACCACGTTCTGCAGGAGTGCGTTCGGGTTGTACTGCGCATGGTGGGAGGCCGCCACCTTGACCTCGGCCAGCTGCTCGCTCGTGGTGCCGAACTCGTACATGTGGCGGCGCGCGGCCAGCGCGTAGTTGTTGACCGTCGAGACGCCGTACACCTCCTCGAAGGGGCCGTGCGGCGTCCCCACTCCAGGCGCGCGGCCGACGCCCGGAGCAGGCCGGATGTGCCCACCGAGCGTGATGAGCGCGACGTTGCACTTGCCGGCGGCGATCGCCGCGGCGGCGTGCCCGACGTGGACGAGGTAGGAGGACCCGCCCGTGAGCGTGGAGTCGATGTAGGAGACCTTCAGCCCGAGGTACTCCGCGAGCGTGATGGCGCCGAGCCCGGTCTGGTCGACGGTGAAGTACGCGTCGACGTCGCTGAGCGACAGCCCGGCATCGGCCAACGCCCCGACGGCGACCTCTGCGTGGATCTGCGCCACCGACCGGTCGGGGATCTTGCGCCGTGGGTGCTCGTAGGCACCCGCGATGAATGCCTGCCCTCGGATGCTCATCGACGGGCGGTCCCTTCGTGTTGCGCCTCCGCGGGCGGGGAACTCATGCCCAGGACCACCCTGGTCATCTGCTGCTCGGCCCAGTCGACGACGTCGTCGCCGCCACTGGCCGACGAACACGTCCGCAGGAAGGCCCGTGCGTCCTCGAGCACGGGCACCTTGATCGCGCCGAGCTCCTGGAGGAGCGCCACGGCGGTCTCCTCGGCAGCGCCTGCAGCGGCTGTGTGCGTCACGAGTCCCACGGCGACGGCCTCGTCGAGGGACGCCTTCCTCCCGGACAGCGCGAGCTCGACGACAGCCGTCGGCCGCATGCGGTCGACGAGGTAGGGCGCGACACCCAGCGGGAAGAAGCCGAGGCCGGCCTCGGGCAACCGGTAGCGCGAACCCTCGGCGCCGACGGCGAACGTCGCTGCACCGAGCAGAGCGAGCCCCAGGCCCACGGCCCACCCCTCGACCGCCGCCGCGACGATCGTGCGGCTGGCCTTGATCGTGCGCAGCATGACCGCGGACGCGTTGTCCGAGTAGGTGTAGTCCGGGCCGGGGGTGGGGCCGGGCCCGCTGGTGTCCGCGCCGGCGCAGAAGCTGCCGCCCGAGCCCGACAGGACGATTCCCGTGCAGGACGGATCCGCATCGAGTTCGCGGAACCCTGCCGTGACCGCCGCGGCCATGCTGGCGTCGATGGCGTTGCGCTGGGCCGGGCGGTCGAGGCGGATGACCCCGACCGCGCCGACCCGGCTGAACTTGACCCGGTCCTCAGCCATCGAGCTCCGCGGTCGCGCCCCCCGCACCGGCGGGGGTCAGACCGAGCTCCGCCAGGATCTCGTCGGTGTGCTGCCCCACGCGGGGCGGCGCCACCGAGAAGCTGTCGTCCACGGCCGGGACGGGCGAGCCCGGTACGTAGAACTCGCCCTCGCCGGATTCGGCCGGAACGGTGCGCAGCATGTTCCGTGCCTTCAGGTGCGGATCGGCGACCACCTCGTCCATCGTGTGGACCGCGCTGCCGGCGACCCCGGCGGCCCGCATCTTCTCGACGACCTCGGCGACGGTGTGCTGGGAGGTCCACCCCTCGATGAGCGCGTCCAGCTGGTCCCGGTGCTCCAGTCGGGTGTCGCTCTCGGGCCCCTCCCCCATGTAGAAGAGCAGCTCCGGCTTTCCGATGACCTGGGACACGCCCTGCCACATGCGGCCGGTGAGCGGTGCCAGGTACACGTACCCGTCGCTGGCCCGGTAGGTGCTGGCGTAGGACTCGCGGACCCGGCTGCCGACGCGGGTCACCTTGCTCCCGAGCTGCAGGACCTCCATGAAGCCGGAGTTGTGGAAGGACATCATGCAGTCGAGCATCGCGAGGTCGACGTACGAGCCCTTACCGGTGGACTGACGCCTCAGCAACCCGTTGTTGACGGAGAGGCAGGCCCACAGCCCGGTGAGGTGATCGGGGATGAAGAGACCCGAGAGCATGGGAGGGCCGTCGGCCTCGCCCGTCAGGTCCATCATGCCCGACATCGCCTGGATCACCCCGTCGAAAGCCGGCAGCGAGCGATAGGGGCTGTTCTGCCCGAACCCGGTGATGTGGACGTAGACCAACCGCGGGTTGATCTCCGAGAGGCGTTCGTAGTCGAAGCCCAGGCGCTTGGGCACGCCAGCCGCCATGTTCGTGATGAAGACGTCGGCTGTCTCGGCCAGCGCGTGGAGCGCCTCGAGCCCCTGCTCCGACTTCAGGTCCAGGACGATGCTGCGCTTGTTCCGGTTGAGCGTCGGGAAGTAGCCGCTGTGCACCGTGCCCGGGCTCTCCACCTTGATGACGTCCGCGCCCTGGTCCGCCAGGAGCTGGGTGCAGAACGGTCCCGCGATGAAGTGCTCGACCGCCACGACGCGCACGCCGGACAAGCTGGCGTTCTCCTGGGACATCAGCGACCACCCTGCGCCGAGACGTTCGCCTGACGCAGCTCTTCGATCCAGCGCTCGAAGGACTCGACGAAGTTGGGCATCTCCTGGTTCGGGTAGTGCGCGATGCCCTTGACGCTCTCGAACAGGGCGCCCGGGATCCGGTCAGCGGTCGGCCTGAGGGCCTCGCCGAACGAGTCGCCGCCGGAGATCACATAGGTCGGGCAGCTGATGTCCGGCAGGCGCTGCCACAGGTCGTGCAGACCCCAGCCGATCAGGTCGGAGCGGGTGACGTGCCAGTCCTCGCGACAGTGCATCGTGGCGATCATCTCGGCCGTCTCGGCCGGCACATCGCTGCCGATGAGCGCGAGGTTGGAGTAGTAGGTCTGGTCGCGCACGCTCGGCGTGCTGGAGTCCTCCGGCGGGCGGAACCGGGTGGCGGTGGCGGGAGTGACGGGGCACTCCATGGCCACCACCGCCTCCAACTCGGCCGAGAAGCGCGAGGCCATCTCCAGGACGATGCGTCCGCCGATCGAGCACCCCAGGAGGTACCGGCGTCCGCTCCCGAGCTGGTCGAGGACCTTCTTGCACCAGTCGGCGTAGTACGGGATGTCCATGACCGGGCCGTTGACGGCGGGCTCGGATCGACCGTGTCCCGGCAGGTCCACGACGATGACCCGATACCCGAGCGCGGCCAGGCCCTTCATGTTGTTCCGGTACTGGACACCACTCTGTCCAGCCGTGTGGACGCACAGGAGCGTGTCGGCGCCGTCACCGACGACCTCCACGTACCCCAGTCGCCCGTCGATCTCGAGGTAGTCCGCGTTATGCACTGGGCTTCTCCTTGGCGGCAGCCAGCTGGGCTTCGTCGATCATCAGCATGATGGCTTTGAAGATTCGCAGGTACTGGTAGTTGTTCCCGGTGGACCGGAACTCGTTGCGTCCGAGTCGGGAGACGAGGTCGTTCTTCGGGGAGGAGAGCAGGTCGATCCACGCGCGTTCGGTGCCGCCGAGCGTGAACGTCGCCCCGTCCAGGGACTTCTTGCCGACCTCGATCACCTTGCCGCGGTAGATGCGGAACTCCACCAGCTCCTCGCCGGCCCGGATCCCGACGGTCCCGTCGAAGGTCTGCACCGCCGAGCTGAACTGTTCATTGGAGGCCAGACGGGTGGCGAGGTGCTTGCCCCATGCCACCGTGCCGACGTCCCAGGCGACACGCGAAGCCGACTCGTCGTCCTGACCGTCGCTCGCGGCCGGCACGTCCCACGCGACGCGCGCCGTCTCGACCACCTGACCGTCGGCGTCGAGAAGCCGGACGTCCTGGTGCAGCCTGCCGCGCCCCCGCTTGCGAGCGGGCTTCCACCGCGTGACGACACCCTCCACGCGGACGCCGACCGACTTCGGCCGAGCTCCCTGCTCCCACTGGACACTGGCCATCACCGCATCGCGGGCGGGAGGCGCCTGGGTGATCGCAGGCAGCAGCCGCGGCAGGGCCCCGTCGGATGCCGGCGAGAAGTCGGTCCCCGAGACCATGCCCACTCGGACCTCGTCGAACCCGGCATCCGGAGCGAGCCTGCTCGCGGCGGACTGGTCGAGTGCACTCACTGGTGCCGCCCCCGTCCACGCTCGTCGCGCTCCGCGCCGATCCCGGACTCCGCGTGTGCCGACGCGTAGCTCGTCTCAGGTTCCGCGGACGACGCCGGCCAGAGCTTGCATCCACCGTTGATCATCCGCATCGCTGCGGACGACCTTCCCTGCAAGTCATCCACGCTGCATCCTCTCGTCGTTCGGCATGGGAGTTGTGTGCCGCTGGGCATACTCGCATGATGTGGCGAGGGCCACTTCGTCTCGTAAATCAACCATCTAGTTGGCGACTCGTCAATGGGTATCTGGCGAGGTCTCTCGCGGTCGCGACCGGCGCACGGGTCCGATACGACACCATGGGGCATGGGGGGTCCCGGCACCAGACCGCATGGTCGGGCGACGGCGGACGACCACCGTTCCGGTGAGGGGGAATCGCCTGGAGGCTCCGGTGACATCGACAGCGGGACGCTGGAGGCCGTCACCGGGCTCGGTCCCCGGCGACAGCGGCCCAGCGACACCGGGCTCGGGTCCGGGGCCGCCCGGAATCGTCGGGGCGGGTCGCCACGGTCGTCCGGAGGACGGCCCGCGCGCGGCGAGCCGGCGCGGTCGAGCGGGAAGTCGCCTGCTGATCGTCCACTCCACCCGCACATCGGCGGCACGTCCGGTCGACGCCGACGGCGGGCAGGCGTCGTGGCCGAACTCGCCGGACGTGTGGCGTGGTGCCCCGTGCCGTCCCGGCCGTGGGCTCCGCGGTGGCCGACCCACCGATCGGCTGTCGGAACCGAGCGGTGCCAGCGCTCGGCCACGAAGTGCTGGGCACGGCACGACCGCCCCGCCGGGTCGAGTCGGGCATCCGCGGGAGCTCCGGACCCCGGGGCGCGAGCCGTGGCAGCGCACAACTGCTCCACGCCTCGCTCGGAGGTCGTCGTCATGGTCGAGCGGGCACGCCGTACCCGGGCTCCGCGGTCATCACATCCAGCCCACACGTCGAGGGCCAGCCGAGCGTTCAGCGCTGGCGGGAAGCGCTCGCAGGGCCCAGGTCGATGGCGCCCGCCAGCACGCTCGGGTCGGCCCGCAGGACCTGCTTGGCGACCTTGTCCGGACCGGTACGCGGGAGATCCTCCACGAACGTGACGAAGCGCGGCACCTTGACCGGGGCGAGGTGCTCCGCGCACCAGTCGGCGATCTCGCTGGCGGTGGCCTCCTGCCCCGGGATCAGCACGGTCACCGCGCAGAGTTCCTCGTCGCCGAGCTCACCGGGAACGGGGATCACCGCCACATCCAGCACCGCGGGATGTCTGATGATGACCTTCTCCACCTCCACCGGGGAGATGTTCTCGCCGCGCCGTTTGACGATGTCCCGGTTGCGCGCCACGAAGTAGAAGACGCCGTCGGCATCACATCGGACGAGGTCCTCCGTGGAGAACCAGCCGCCCTCGCGGAAAGCCGCACGCGTCCGTTCTTCGTCCCTGAAGTACTCCTTCATGACGTTCGGGGTCCTCACCCACAGTTCCCCCACCTCCCCTACCGGCACGTCGTTGCCCTGCTCGTCGACGATGCGGCACTCGGCCCAGGGGTGGGAGGGGTCCGGGTGGCTGCCGATCACTCCCATGCTGCCGGTTACGCGAGGTCCGTCGAAGGGGGTGGAGATGACGCCGGGGATCTCCGTCATCCCGTAGCCGGCGATGATGGTCTTGATGCCGCACTCTTCGCGCAGGAACTGCTCGGTGTGCGGTGGACCCCCGCCGGAGATGGCCCGGAGCTGGTGGTCCTCGCGGTACTCAGATCGGGGGCGTGCCACCAGGATGTTCAGCACCGTGTTCGTCGCATTGACCACCGTCGCCCCGAGATCCGCGGCGGTGTTCCAGAACTTGCTGGCCGAGAACCGGGGCACGACGATGCACGAAGCGCCCGCTGCGAGAGTTCCGCAGAGCGAGTAGAACATCGCGTTGATGTGGAACAGCGGCAGGATGATCAGCACCCGGTCGCGCGGCTGCAAGTGGACGCGATCGACGTAGGCCTCGCCCGAGAGGATCAGGCTTCGTTGTGTGTGCACCACGCCCTTGGGCCGGCCGGAGCTGCCTGACGTGAAGATGATGATGGCTGGATCCTCGGCGGAGCCGGGTTCGATTCCCGCATCGTCGAGCGTGCCCGCCGTCTGCGGCTTCGACAGATCATCGAAGCTCAGCTCGCCCTCTGTCCGGCCGATGGTGCACAGCCAGGGCTTCTCCGCCATCCCGCTGCAGGCCTTGCGGACCGTGTCCAGGAGTTCCAGGGAGGCGACGACGCCGATGACATCGGCCTGTTCGAACAGGCCGCCTACTTCCTCGACGCCCAACTCCGAGTTGACCGGAACCATGATGGCTCCGAGGCGGCCGAGGGCCAGCAGGAGCAGGACGTGCGCGACGTCGTTCCGGGCCATGATCGCCACGCGGTCGCCCTTGCGCACGCCCTGACCGTGCAACGACACCGCCAGCGCCGCGGCGCCGGCCATCACGTCCCGCCAGGAGAGCGAGGCCCCCGTCTCGTCCAGCACGAGGGCTCGGTCCGGGTCCGAGGCCGCGCGGCTGGCGACGAGGCCGGCCAGGGTGTAGTCGTGTTCCGGGTACGAGCGAAGGACCTCGATCGGCGACAGGTCAGGCGCGGTCATGCGCTCTGCTCGCTCGCGCGGATGGCATCGGCACTCGTCTCGCGGCTCACCCGAGCGGTGATCTCGCGCGCGATGGGATTGGTGAGCTCCTCGCGGACATGGCCGACGAGCCCGATGCATCGCGAGATGACGCCGATGCCGCGGATCACCGACCAAGAAATGCCCATCTCCGACGCGATGGCGGCGATGGCCCCCGTCGCATTGATCGGAAGCTCCTTGCCGGCCCGCTCGCCGGCGATCCCGGCGATACGCTTCATCAGGGCGACGTAGGGCCCCGAGAACCCTGTCTGCTCCGCGATCTCGAACAGACGGACCGCGCGCGGATCGACCGGCTTGTGGATGGGGTGCCCGATACCGGGGACCTGCGCCTTCCTGGAGCGCAGATCTGCCACCACCTCGCCGGCGACGACATCGATGTCGACGGGCGCACCCGGATCGGGAATGGCGTCCTGGAGCAGATGTGCCGCGGTCTCCATGCTCCCCACGAACACGCTTCCGAGCCCGGCCAGGCCTGCGGCGACGGCGGCCTGCATGGCCTCCGGTGCGCCGATCACCGTCATGCGGGTCGCAATGGCGCTGGGTGTCATCCCGTGCTCGATCAGCGTCACCGCGAGGGCGTTGAACATGATCGACTCGTTCTCGCTGGGCAGGCGATCGGTCATGATCAGGAAGGCGACGTCTCCCAGGGACTGCTTTCCCAGGATGTCCCCGCAGAGGTCCTGCCCCTTCACCATGATGCGGTCGTGCGTGCTCCAGGCGATGTCCGAGGTGAGCTTCTCGATTCGTGCTGCCATCGGTGCGTACTCCAGGTGTGAAGTGAGGTCGGCGCCGGACGCGGGGGCATGGCGCGTTGGATCGGTTCCGCCCACCGGGAACGCCTGGGCGAGTGGAGCAGCGAGATCGGCGACCCCGCTCTCCTGGCGGAAGGGCCTACTCGATCGGCGCAGCCGGCACGATCGACTCTCCGGGCACCATCACGAACGTTTCCTCTGCCGTGTACCAGGTGCCTTCGATGCCCGGCTCCGGCGCGGGCCCGGTGTGCTCCTCGAAACCGCCCATCATCAGATCGCGCGTCGCACCGAACGCAGCATCCTGGTGGAGGTGCGGGTCGAGCGGGTGGAAGATCTGCGTCACCAGCGTCCGCAAGCCCTCGCGGTGCAGCATGAAGTGGATGTGCGCCGGCCTCCACGCCGGGCGCTTCGCGAGCCGCAACATGGACCCGAGGGGCTCGCGGTCCGGTATCGGGTACCCGCCCGGCAGCACGGACCGGAATTGGAACGTCCCGTCAGCATCCGTCGTGAAGCGAGCTCGGAGGTTCATCTCCTCCTGCTCGTCGTCCTGGTTCTCGTACAACCCGTCGGGTGTCGCCTGCCACACGTGGACGGTGACGTCCGGCAGCGGATTTCCCGAGGGGTCGAGAACGCGTCCCGTGAAGAACAGCGGCGCGCCGGGGGTCTCCGAGCGGAGCAACGAGCCGCCGCTCTCGACGAAGGGTGCCCCCTCCCGCCACACCGGCCCGAGGACGGAGCTCGCCGTGTGCAGTGCACCGCCGGTGGTAGCGGTGTCCTCCAGCAGGCAGACGAGCGTCGACACGCCGAGCAGGTCCGACAGGGCCATTGCCGGATTGGACTTGGGTCCGGCATTACGGCCGAGCGCGTTGAAGAAGTCGAGCGCCTGCCGCCACTCCGCATTCGTCAGGTTCACCTCTTTGACGTAGGCATGCAGATGCGCGATCGCGGAGGTGACCAGTTCGCGCAGCCGCTCGTCCTCGATGCGTGAGTAGCTCGCCAGAACCGTGGGTGTGAGCGACTCCAGGTCCTCGATGAAATCTGACTGCCCGTCGATCGGTGCCGAAGCCTGGGAGTGCGTCAGCTCTTGAGTCATGGAAGCCTCTATTCAGATTCTCAGGTCCTGGCGTGCGCGGCGCACGGGGGCGCACCAAACGTGGGGATAGGCTCGATGCCTGTCCCCAGCGTGTTCGGCAAGGGCAAACCGCCCCTCGAGTGAGGGAAACCTAGCCCCCGCGGTCAGCAGCGTCAAGGCAACTGGAGCCCGTCCGAAAGGATCGGATCGAGGCCGCGGCGAGGCACTGCTGAACGACAAGAAGGTGCTTCTGCTGGAACGAGGTCGGCACGAGCCGAAAGGCCATCTGCCACCTGTCGGGCAGCACCTTTCGAGCCGCCCCCGTTCTGCTGTGCACCGAACGCGAACTCGATCACGTGGCGTCCGGCACCACGATGTCCCCGACGACCGACTCGCCGGCCGCTGACGCATCGCGGCCCACCGCTGACGACCGCGCGTCCTCGCCCGCAGGGATCGCCCGCGCCGAGCGCGGTGGCTGACCCGGACGACGACCCCGAGCGTCGCCGCCCTCTCCTGGAACGCATCAGCGGCTCCACACCGGCTGCTCCATCCGGCCGAGCCTCCTCGTCAGCCCTTCACCCCGAGCACGACGCGAGACGTGCCCACCGGAGCCGGCATCCACCTCGGCCGCCCGGCGCAGCCGGACCGACGCCTGATCACCGCAGTCGCTTCCCACGCCGCGGGCCGACCATGGGACATCGACCGGCGAAGGAGCTCCGGCCGGCACGGCCGTGAATCGCTCGGAGCGCCGGTCCGACCAGCTGTGCAGACGACGAGATCCGGGCCGGGCCCGCCCGGTCAGCGCACCGACGAGGGACTGGCCGGTGACCTCCTCAGCCACCCGGTGGGGCGACCGGCGCATCGCCCACGACCACTCACCGGCTGCCGCCCACCGGGACCATGGGCAGCGTTCGCTGGTCGAGGCGCCCCGGACGACCGAGCCCGCGGCCCCGGCACCGGAACGCAGGAGCACCGGGTCCGCATGCTGATC